>Ga0172379_10007076_pt1 | contig 14733 bp, 14 predicted proteins | sample GrowelOW334metaG_FD_119756 | JGI IMG/M metagenome (GOLD analysis project Ga0172379, IMG submission 119756) | Groundwater microbial communities from an aquifer near a municipal landfill in Southern Ontario, Canada - Groundwater well OW334 metaG | ecosystem: Environmental > Aquatic > Deep...
CACAATTCCTAACATCTTGGGGTCGTCTTTGAACCAATGTAAAAATACTCGGTATGGAAATTGCCTGGCAAGATTTAGTGCCTCTTGGGTATAAGGTTGCCCATCTATGACTACTACTCGAATGTCGTAAAATTGGATGAAGTTCGCTAGTTGCTTCCAGCGATCGCCTTCGGATTTATCGACCATCACGCCGATCCAGAAGATTCCATTTTTATTGCCGATAATGACATGATTGCCCTTACCGCTTCCCAATCCTGTATCAACCCCCATGACATTTAATTCGCTGCTGTCTTCTACTTGTGCTTCGATAGCATTACGAATAAAAAGACTGGCGGGAATTTTGTGTTCTGATGAGACATATGGCAAACCTAAAATAAAGTTATAAAAATAAGTTAGATCTTCCGCATTCTCCTGTTCTTTAATAAGATCGCTCGCTGTCCTCCAAGGACAGTGCATTTGGCTGACCCAATAGCCACTTATCTCTCTTCCTGGATATTTTGCTTCCCAACTACCTAACTGGTTAATTTGGAGTGGCGTTATCTCTCGATGGCATTTTTGACAAGTGTAAATCTTGTGTTCAATATCTACATTTTTGTCCCACTCCATGTGCTGTCTATAATTGCAATAAGGACAATTGAAACGCCAGTGTTTTTGATCAGATTGATCAAACAATTTTTCTATACCTGTATCGGGAACAGTTGGTGTTGAAAAGAAGTGTTGGCTTCTGACTTTGGAATACCCCATACGAGAGGCATAGTCCCTAATAACCTCGGATTTTGATTTATCCAGCTCATCGTGGATATTTCTATCTGATGTCAACATTATGGCTTCTCTCTCGGTAAAAGTGCCTTTGAAATAAATAAAGGATTTATCAATTTGTTTCTGCTCAATGGAGTCGATATTTTTAGGGTCGTTAATCTGTTCCTTAATACAAGGATTTATCCTTATAATCTGGTTGACTTTACTTGGCACAAACTTATAAACATCATCGGCTGTAGGAAGCGTATAAATCTGGTTAATCCCCAAGAAAATTGCGTCATGAAGAACCCGTAGGATTTCCATTGTGCTGGCTCCTACTTGCGAGGCTTTGCGGATAACCTGGACAGGATTTCTATCAGCATAGATGTCCATCATAAATCGATGGTCGTGGAACTCGATAATCTGCCCAGTCTCGCTTTTAATGTGGTTTTTACTGATCCAATAGAGGATACTTTTTGCCTCGTCGTTAACCATTTTTAACTACCTCCTTCTTTTTGCGTTCATGGAAAGTTTTAATTAGATCGTCTAGTGCCTTACCCTCAGCTTCTTCTTCAGGAGTCAGGAGTCTTTGTTCCCCTGTAATGTTTAATGAAGATCTATCTGTTACTAACCCCATCTCGGTTCTGGTCATTTCCCATAACTGTTTGAGTTCGGCAACAGTAACTTCTTCTCCTGAGTCAAGTTTCTTGAGCTTTGTGTCGAGTGCCTTCCTAAATGCCTTGATAATCTTGTATTTGCGCTCTTTCTCGAATCGCTTAGCTTCAGTGCGGATTTGGTCAACATCCTCAGCAATCTTCAGGTCAGTTCTTCTGACCCACTGGAATTTCTTTGACCATAAAGCGATAGTTTTTCTGGTCACGATATTACCCAGTCTAGCTTTGAGACCCTCCAATTCTGGGGTAATTTTGGTGTAACCCTGGTTCAGCCCCTCCCAGGCAGTTAAGAGTCTGTCAAAGCTTCCTGTTAGGCAATACAGCTGCCATGCCGTGTATTGCTGTATCGTCTCGTTTAACATTTTGCTAGTGGTTAGTTTCAGTTGCTCTTTCATAGGTTATTTTGTTTTTGGCATGGGTTTGCCAATTTTTTTATAAACTTCTTCCCTAAACTTCTTCCATTTCTCAGGTGACATTGGTTTATATTCTGGTTCAGTAGCTTTCTCTGGTAACGCCTTGGCATTTTTCAGGAATCTGCTTTCCCGATAAAACTCAGTAATGTAGGGAATGGAGATTGCAAAAGTCTCAAAGACAATTGCTCCTCGTTCACCTCTGGCAAGTGCCTCTTGGACCAGGAGTGCTTGGTTTTTGGACAAGTCATATCTGCCTCTGCTGGTAAGAATAACTACCCAAAGTTCTTCGTAGTCATCGTCATTTAACATTTCTGGCATCAATGCCTCGTTTGCTAACATGTTCGCTTGACTCCTTTCTAATTTTTAATGCGTCCGATTTCACAAAATTCCTAAGTGCAGCGTAGTAATCCCTGTAGGGTTTTCCAGTTTTATTGGGAATATAGTTAACTAAATCGTCATATTTGCTTTTTACAAATTCGATTGGAACTTGGTAATCAGAAGCTATTTGTTGAAACTCAAACTCACCTAAGCTGGTAATGTTTGAATACTTGCCGTTAGCGAGAACTAAACCTTTCTCTTTATTTATTTCTCTTTTAATATGTGTAACCTTCAGATGGGAATCCTTAGTCGGTAACTGTTGCCTGTGGTTTTGGAAATTTTTACCTGTGGATGATCCAGCGGTAATTTTTACCTCTGGTTTAATCCATTCTGATTTATCGAGTAAAAAGTAAGTATTACGAAGCCATTTGCCATCTTCTCTTCGAGTTCGCTCCACCCTGATAATGTTCCATTCCTTGAGGAGCGCAATTTTATTTCGGACGGTTTTTTCGCAAATTCCATGTTCCTGAGCAATGGTATTTTCAGCAGGAAAAGCAGACTGCTCCTTGTCTGCATGTCTGCACAATGAGACATAAACTGCCAATGCGGATGGGTCAAGGTATCGGGACCAGCCATTAACATAGGCATCATCCACGCAGAACTTTTCCTTAATCCGTAAGTCTCTAACTTTGAATGCTTTATCGTTCATAATTTTGTTGGTATAACTTGTCCTTCGTAGATTTCAGTGCGCTTACAACATCTCTGAAGTCCACCATTACTTTTGGCGAGTTTTTCGGCGCATAATAAAAATCACCGAGTAAACCTGCTCTTTCGGGAGTGTCTTTGAAAACAAATGTGGATTGACGAGAAGAACTGTCGATTTTCTCAATACCTAGAAGTTCGTAACCCTTCAAAATCAAGAAGACGGCTGTATAAAAGCTGGTAGTAAGATATTTATCTGTATTTTCCATATTGATATTCCTTCTGAGTCACAAAAAAAGGACTCAATGGTCTTGAGTCCTTACAAGCAGGAACACGCCGTAACTGCAAAATCTGCAGCTACATCGTTACATTCGTTTCTGGAATATCAATCAGGGGTGTTGCTATCACTATAAGTCGAAGTGTGGCTATCGTGCAAATCGTTTCTATCGTTGGTCAAGTCTTATCAAGACTTTGTATATTATCAATATAATAAATCACCCCACCCCCTGTCAAGAGCATTACGATCTCTTTTTGATTATAAATGTAGTAAGAAAGTCATTAAATTGATACAATATAAGGCATAAAGCCTAAACCCTTCGGGGCATGGCTAACAAGTCCTCGTGAGCAATAAGCTCTCCCTAGAGCGCTCACGAGGCTGTGATCCGAAAGGATTGCAGGTGGCGCAAGCCATCGCTGGGGGGAGCTTTTTGTTTTGATTTGACAATTCCCCTCAAGCGAAGTTAACATAGCGAACCATATCAAAATATGACAATTAAGATGAAATATAAAAATAAAGTTTTCGCCCCACTTTTATTTGTCATTCTCCTGTTTGTTGCTGGCGGCTTATATTGGTCTAAATCTTCCCAGGATAAATTTGCAGCTCCTCGTAAAAATGCTCTAACGGTAAAGTTTCGAGTCGATAAACAAAATACTCTGATGGCTGTTACTGGCAACCTCCGCTACTACGGTTTTGTCAAAGACGAGGAAGCTCTTAAATACGCCTTGGAACATACCAAAGATATGACACCAGGTAAGGCTGAAGCAATTAAGATTGGTAACAACACAATCGATACAGAGGCCGCTTACAACATCTCTCAGTCCATGAATGCCTGGGAAATTGCCAGGATTCTTCTTAACGAAGGCACACCAAGCGTTAGCGATTGTGATCATGGTTGTCCGAGCAACAATCCTTTTACTCCTGAGATCCTTCCTGGTGGAGATATTGCCCCAACTTGGGAAGAGCAAATGCAGGCTAAATATGCCTGGGTAAAAACATTTGACGATTGTGTCAAAGCAATCGGTCATGACGGGGGTCAGGTGACTTCCGAGGAAGCTTCTAAACGAACAGGTTTCCCGAGGGTTTGTAATACCGCAGATAGTCGTTTCTTTATTCAAGGAAAAGATGGTTGGACTAAAACACAACCTTATCCATAAAGAAAGGAGGTGAAAAATATGAAAGCAAAACAAATTCTATTAGGAGTAGTTATCATCATTGCCCTAGGGATATTTGTCTATAATTCTCAAGCGAACAAAGCTGGTAGTGTTGTTGCAGCGGAAGATACTAAAGCCCAGCAAATTGCTGAACTACAAGCCAAAATGGATAGCATCAAAAATCAAGAGTCTCCAGAATTTAAAGCGGTGAAAGCACAATTCTGTGAGTTAAGATCAAGATCTGCTGCAGAAAGAGAACAAGCAGTCGCCAGTATCAGGGAGTTTTTAGGCATGCCGAATGTCGAAGCCACCTTTGATTGTGGCAGAGGCACTTTCGAGTATTACAATGCTGCTGGTTGGTCGTTCATTATCAATCCTGCTGACAATACCATTGTCGAAATGGGACAAGGTCAGCGAAAGAACGCCAATGATCCAGAGCCAATCTATGACTACACTTCCCGCTACAACGCAGAGGAAGCAGCCACAGTCGCCGAGAAGTTTATTGCCGACCATAAGGCTATCTTAGGAGTCGATGTTTCTAAGATGACCAGGCAATATGAAGGCACGAAGGACGGCGGAGACGGCATCACACCAGGAGAAAAGGTCAATTACTTCTTCACCTGGAGAACTCAAGACGCAAATGGTAAGACCACTGAGTTAGTAGCAGTAACAATAACCAGAGGTGGTCAGATCGTTGTCTTTGATAACGATACCTATGATCTAAAAAAGAACGGTAACTAAAGAGTAGTCATGGCAAAATATCTAGCCCCGAAGTGAGGGGCTAGATTGGTAACAGGTTGTTGGAATCGAGTGACTTCTCCTTTCCGTTTGCGTGTTTCCTTTTCCACGCCTCTTCATCTTCGACATACAGCTTGAAGTCTTTGTCCTCCAGAAGTTTGTTCCAGTAAGCTTCGCTCATTTTTATGTTTCTGAAATTATCTCTTTTACCTTCTAGGAGATCTTGCTCTATGCCTTCTAGCGACTCTTCAAAACAGCCATTTTCCCAACACATGTATACCTGCTCAAACATTCGCTTTAGTAATTTTGGGTCTTCCTTAGCTGCCTTATAGAGGTAAGGATATTTTTCTTGGTTGAGCTTGAAACCAAGTAGATCAAGAGCTATGTCGTTTCTGGCAGCCTTCATCACTAGATCCATATACGCCTTAAGACGGTTTTGATCTGCCTTTATACCTTCTCTGAACGAGTTAAGGCACGCCTGCGCTCTTAGCTCTCGACGGCGCTCTCGTTCATCCTGTTGATTGTTATTTTGTTTCATTTTCATAATTGTCACCTCAGCACTGAAACATAAAGAAAAATGGAGAAAATATCAAGTTAAGTTGAATTTTTACCAACAGAGAGTTAAATTGTTTACTGGTTCTGACGCTAGAAATACACCTTTGAATGGGAAACTCTCCAGGCTAGCCCACATAAGTATGGAGGTTAAGGAGTCCTCCCAGAACTACTGCAGATTCCTGCAACAAATCCCCAACGAGGCTTCTGAGGCTAAATACAGGTGAAACTATGCCATCCCAGGCACGAAAGCCTCACACAAGTCAATACGGGGGCAAGCATGGGGAGATTTGGATCTAACGATCAGTCTTAGTAAGAGTCCAAAGATCAACTGTGAGAAATTTTTGGAAATCTCTTACTTGTTCAGCGAGTTTTGGGTTTGAGGTCATTTCAGGTCGTGGATCAACATAATACACACCATCTAACTTGTTGAGGGCAACTGTATATCCTAAGAAATGATTTGTTTTGAAAGTCGAATTTATCCCAAATATACTATTTCCCTTAACAGCTCTTTGAACATCGTGGAGAAATACAGCAACCACCTTTATATCTCTCCCAAGCAATCTTGATAATAAAAACTTATCCAAGAAAACTTTATCAATCCTATCCTTACTTGTGGTTTTTACAGAACCAACTATCTCTGAAGGATGAATAAATTTGGTTTCAGAGGTTAGAATAGCTTTATTTTTTGAAAAGACTAAGTCAAGTTCATAGGACATGGAATAGCCTGGTTGGTTTGGTATAGGAAGATTGACGGTGCGCGGTTCACATTCCATTCCCAACTCTTTGATTATAAGTTTAACTAGGACCTCAAATAACATACCGATTCGTTTTCTAGATTGGTTAGCGTTATCAAAAGAGTCACCAACACACCCGATAGTTTGTTGAAATGTATAAATTACTTTGTCAATCTCTCTTGATTCAATGTAACCCTTATAAGTCTCATTATCTGTTATTTTCTCCTGCATTTTTTTCAAGTCGGCTAGAAATGCTATAAACCTTTCAAACTTATTCTTCATTTCCTCTGGTGATTCAATAAAAAGATCGCTATTTAGAGGACGGGTTATTTTATAACCATCACTTTTGCTATATTGATAAAAAATATAGTTATTGTGAGAAGGTGAAACTATCCGTGTTGGATTTGAGGATTGAAGGTATGTTAGAAAAGCCTGAGACATTTTCAGGTAGTCTTCAAGCTGAATAAAAGCCGATTTGTCTTGAACACTTGCTTGCAAGTCGTGTAAGGTTGTTGTTTTCATCTTATTGATTTTCTACGATCGGTGTTTTCTTGATCAAATTTTACCCAACGATCAATAGGCCACTCCTTAACCATTTCTACTCGATCCGCAGCTATTTTACAATAGCTTGCTGAGATATCGCATCCCTTCCACATTCTCTTTAATTGTTCTGCTGTCGCAATTGTTGTCCCAGATCCCAAAAACGGATCGATAACCAAATCGCCTTCATTAGATGAGGCTAAAATGATCTTTCTTAACAACTCTTCTGGTTTTTGGGTCGGATGAGTTGTTCTCTCTTCAGCCCCATTACTTATCGTTGGAATTTCCAAAACATCCCTCGGTTTTGCCCCTAAAGGATTTGGACTCCATAACTTTCCACCATTTTTTTCCTTTCCATATTGGCTTGTTATCGCTTGTGGGTGAACAGGATATCTTAAGGTGTGGTTTCCGTAAGGAATGCGGACATAATCTACATTAAATATAAATTTTTTACTTTTTCGTAAATGGAGAATACTTTCATGAGATCTGCCCCAATCGTTACCAAGATTAGCCTTGTTCTTATAGTGCCATATAATCCAGCGACAACCCTTAAAGAACCTCATCGCAGGATGCTTCAAATCCGCCAATATCTCTGAAAAACCACAAATATAAAGTGATCCGTTTTTCTTTAATATCCGTGAAGCTTCTTCAATCCATCTAAGCGACCATTCTATATATTTTTCTTGAGACTCGAAGTTGTCCCATTCTGCCTTCTTTATATTGTAAGGTGGATCGGCAAAGACAAGGTCAACAGATTCAGACTCTAGTGTTTTGAGCCATTTTTCTGAATCACCTAGCCAAATCTCACCATGTGGATGTGTGTAATATAAGACTGGTTCTTTAGAATTTAAAGTCTCTTTGATTTTCTGGAAGTGACCCTTCCTTAAATCGTCACCGAATAAGGTTTGTAAATTTGGTTTGTTAATCATAATTTCATTCTAATTTTATCAAAATCAAATCTAGGGACACCCCCCTAAATTTAGATTCTGTATTTCTGTTGACGCTTCTTAAATGCTCCTGACCCACCTTCCAATACCTTCACCGCTCTGTCACGAATCTCAGGTGCTTCTATTGAACCAGAGATATACGATATCTTACCGCCGCCATCTCTATCTGCCAGAATTACCTGTTCTGAATCGCTGTTAATAACCACATTGCCGTTGTTGGATACTAGAATGACTTGGCGATATTTCTTAGCTTCCCTAATAGAGCAAATTAGCTCGTCCATAATAAACTCGTTGTCGAGGTGGTCATCATGAGAGTCAATAATGATTGGCTTATCTCCCTCTGCTAGGTAAATCTTTATCAAAACTGTTGCCTTCTGACCAAGAGATAGTTTGTTAACACTGGTATTTTTGTATTTAACTACAGGAATGACGGATAGGTAATTTCCATATAGGAACCTGTAAAAATCACCTATACCTATTGCGCTGGAAGCCTTAATTTTTCCTTTCAGGTCAGTTGATAAGCGTTCAATCTCGTCAATAAGAGGAGCAACTTTTGTCTCGTCACCCAAAGACACCTCCTGATAAAGTTTTATCAAACTGTCAAACACCCCCTTATTATCATTTTCAGACTTGACGAACACCCGCCGATTATCTACAACATCCTCTGCATTCCCCAGTAGTTTATTAGAGTCAAAGTCAATTTCAGCAACAAAATCCAGGTCAGAGAGCACTCGTGCCTTATCTGTCGAGAACAAAGCAATTATGCTGTCGTATTTCTTTTTTAACTCCAAAACAGCCATAACTAGTTTTGTGTATAACTCTTTTCTTACTGCTAGTTCTTTAGTTAAGTTTTTCTTCTTTTCTCCCAATTGCTTGCTCTCTTCTTTAGCTTTAGCTAGGGCAAGTTCGATTTCCCTCTTTTTATCAAGAAAGGCTGCGTGAGTTTTTATTCCCGTTTCAAATTGATCAATTTCTTTTTGGGCTTTACCGATACTTGTAATTGCCTTGTTAATCTCTTGCTCAATATAAACCAGTCGCTCCTGGATCTTACTACAGTCGCTATATGACAAGTCTGATAACAACTCAGGTATTTTTAGTTGCTTAAGCAAACTGTTGATTGTAGCTACATAAGAATTAAACCTTGGGAATTCTTGGTCGATAAAGGCAGATGCTTGTCGCAACTGTTCTTTCAATCGGATTAGTAGATCTCTTCGATTCTTAAGTTCAGACACTGCCTCCTGCTTTTCTTTTGCGATCTTAACTTTTTCGCCACTCAAGCTCTTTTCTAGCTCGACAATTCTTTGAATAATGTCCTTTAGTTCTGTTTCTAGCTGTTTCTCTCTAATGCTAGCCTTCTCTACAATTTCATTCCGTGTGGTTTGTTCCATTGATTCAATAAGGTTGGATTTTGTCTGAATCTGTTGCTCTAAATCGCTAATAACAGTTTGGCTTTTTGAAAATTCGTATTTTTCAACAGAATTCTGAATCTTAGGACTTTGAAAGATTAAGTTGTTCACATACTGGTCGAGGTCTGATCTATCTCCTATGTAACGCTCTAGTTCTCCTTGAGCGATGTAAACTACTTGTCCTGCATCATAGTATGTTTGATCAAGAACCTTTTTAGAAAAAACTGATTTATCTCGGAAGCCGAGCTTAATATCAATGTCTGGATCTTGATCAGCAATTCGCTTAACGAAAGAATTGGCGTCACTGGAGTTCACTCTATCCACATAACAATTGGCTATCAGGTCAACAAAAGCTGTTTTTCCCGCTCCCTTTCCACCCGCTACGGCTACTAGACCTTGATTAAGCTCTATATCTGTTCCAGCAATAGATAACTCGTCGCTAATTTCTGATTTTCCGATTGTGATTTTATCGATAGTTAGATTGCTTCTGGGTGGTATCGGAGACTCAGGTTGAATAACAACACGATCTTCTGGCTCATACAATAACTGCTTTAACCCTTCGAAAGTGGGATCAGACTTAATCCAGCAATATCTCAATTCACAATCCTTTGAGCCACTACTGCATTTGTGAGTGCTATCTCCACGCTTGGCACAAGGAACTCCTATTTCTTCTATGTCATGGCTGTCAGAGCCGTGGATACAAGGTTTCAAGGTCTTAAATTCTTCCTTGAACTTATTTTCCCCTTCCATATAGGGATCTTTTCCCAAACACCATTGTGCCGTTTTAGGATTGGAAGAAAACACCATGTCTGATTTTTGAAGTAAACCCTTTCGGATAAGATGATCCTGACCATCCCATTCGATTAGATTTGACAATTCTTCGGGCAAAACAAGCAGATACTTTCCTCTAAAACGACTGTCCTTTGTAAGGATATCAGTGATGTCCTGGTGACGAACAACTGCACAGGAAGCACCAAGCTCTAGAGGATCTCTTCCTGTAAAATTAGCATGCTGCGAAATAAGTTTTTTACCAAGCTCGGTTAGATTAGATAATTTTAATTTTCTGCTTTCATCTGGTTCTTGAGGGTTGCCTTCATAGTAAAAACTCAGATCGTTTAGGAAATGTTCTTCTATATCTTTAGGCGTAATTTCATCCGAGAAAATAACATGATAATTGAGTCTCCTTGGCTCTTTGCCATCTTTACGGCTTGAGAGAACACTGTCTAAACGAAATTCGATATTGGGGAGTATTAGGGAGATGTTAGACAAACGACCTGCTTGCTTAAACTCTAAAATCTTTTTATATCCCTCTATGGAAAAGTAGTCAGTTACACCCAGAGCCGAAATATCCAGACCCTCTAATCGTTTAAGGTATTTCTCCCAGTCGGGATCACCGTTAGCCAATTTAGGATATTTATTAGAAAGGATCGAAAGCGGACTGTGTATGTGTAAATCCCATTTCCGCCATTCTGAACCTCTTGGATATTTCATACTTATTTTTTCTTTCTTTTGAAATAACTCTCAATATCTTCTGGTTTATACCTTCTGTCGCCTCGCTTATTTATTTTAATAGCCTTTAACTTACCACTTTTATCCCATCTTCTTAATGTTTCAATATGGACATTAATAATTTCGGCAGCTTGTCGAATTGTCAATAATTTTGATAATTTATTGTTTTTATCCATAGTTAGTGTCGGCTATTCAGCCTGTTTGCAAGCATCTCTTGCTCATCATATAACGGCTTATCTTGATCAATCATCCTCTGTTCAGCGGCACTTAACCACTGGTTAGACTCCATCTTGGAAACAATTGCTGAAATGTTAGCAATCCTTATTGTTATTATCTCATTGATTCTATCAACATCAGCTTTATTTTTTTCGTAGAAACTTGAATTATTTTTAAGGCTTGCCCAACTTGGTTGAATTTCTCTCAGCCTGGATAAACTTGTCTTCCAAGACTCTGTATCTTCTTTCTTGTAGTTAGGGGGAATATAGCCAGCTGCATGAACAACAATAATCTGTGTGGGGCATCCATTTAAGCTTCCCTGGACTTCTCCAATACCAATATCATCAAACTTTTTATCAAACCATGTATTTTTTGCATCTGTTGAATCTCTTTCGAGATAGTCCTCAATCAACTCGTCGGCAGTGTAGTAACCTTCTAGCGACCATTCCCAAACATAACTATTCCAATAACCAGCCTTTGACATTGCGCTTGAAACTACATCATAAGAAGCCTCTTGTTGAAGAGTATTATTCTTTAATAGATATTCACCTCGTATTTTGGCTGATACATCAAGTTTCGGCTCGTATTTTACTGGTGTTGCTCCATTTTCCTTGCGTTTTTCATTAAGTAGCTCAACAAATCTATTCCTGTCTATTATTGGCTTTGCTGTATCTGACAAGTCATTGGTTGCATCATGCCAATTTTTATCAAGTTTCCCCTTCTGTTTTTCTAGAGGTAAAACAAGACGGATATCTTTAATGGGGGCGAAACCGATCTCTCTTGAATCGGAACTGCCTTTTCGATTGTCTCCCATAGCAAAGACTGCATCTTGGGGGACAGTAATCACTTGGCATTCTTTAAGGAACTTCTCGCCGAATGTTGAGCGTGGTTTGGCAATATAAGGTTCTTTTTGTGGTTCTCCGTTGAGATAGACGATACCATCCCTAAGTTCTATTGTGTCTCCTGGTAAGCCGATAATTCTCTTTAATAAGCCTGCAGGATTGCCACCGTCTCTGCTCGTTAGCTCTCTTGTAGCATCGTTTTCCCAGGTAAGAATGTCACCTCTACCTAGTGTGTGTCCTAAAAATCTTCTACCGCTTATCACAATTCCGTTTGGGTAAGGCAAAAAACCCGCCGTTGATATAATCTCTTTTGCCAATTCCTTGTTGCTTTTACCTTTTGTGCCCTTCTCCCAAGTCGGATACATTGAACCCGTCCCCACAATATTTATGTCTTCAGTGATATATCCCAACTGACTAGCAGTTAAAGCTCCAACTGTTACATATCCACCAATCCAAATAGGCAAGATAATAGCCCCAACAGCTATAAGTGCAGCGACTTTGGCTAATATTGGTTTGAGACGAAATGATTTAAACAAGCTTTTGATACCGCTATGTTTTAGTCTTTTGACGAACTCAAGTGGCTTGAGAATACAAATAAACAAATACAAGGGCAAGATAGCGAGAATGAAGAACAGTTTAATAAGAAAAATAAAGATATTTTGTTTCTTATGAGACTTCATAGCTATCAGTTGTGCTGTAAAGCTAGTTATTCCAATCAAAAAAGCGAGACATCCTAGAAGGACGAGACCGAGAAGCGAGAAAGCAAAAACATCGGGTGCTTTGTCAAACATTTCTTTTCTTATGCCAACGACATATCCCAAAATAGCAAAAACGCCAATAATACACCCTATCCAGACGATGACAGACATCTTAGTAGTCCAACTAAGGACTTTATCTCTGTTTAGTTTGAACGATATTTTTCTCGGCATACCTCAACAAAAGTATACTAAAATCAGCAGCAAATTGGTATACTTCAAATCATGAGCTTATGGGCGTTTTTTGAGTCATTCAATAACCGTGAGAGAGCCATTGTTGTCTGGCTATTACTGTTTTCTCTTTGGATACTTTTCAGAAAAGATACCAGAGTTGCTGTCTTTAATGTGTTAAAAGCCTTCTTTGATAAAAAAATCATAAGCATTGTGTTAGGGATGCTTCTATACACCTCCCTGATTGTTTTTTCTCTTTATAAATTAAGGCTTTGGAATGCCTTTCTTCTGAAGGATACGATTTTCTGGGTAATAGGGACAGCACTGGTGCTTTTGTTCAATACGAACAAAGCAATGCAAAATGCTTCGTTCTTCAAAGATACTGTTCTCAACGCCTTCAAGTTGGTTGTTATACTTGAGTTTGTCATCAACTTTTACACCCTAAACTTCTGGCTAGAGATGGTTTTGATACCAACTCTCGTAATTATAGGTGGAATGAGCGCTTTAACTGAAATACAGGCAGAATATAAAACGGTAAAGAGGTTTATAAATTCGCTCTTGGCTATCATAGGATTCCTCATGGTTATTTATGCAACGGGTAATGTAGTCGCAAATTATCAAACTTTCGTAACACTAAAAAATCTCAACACTCTTGTTTTACCTCCATTGTTAACCCTGTTCTATATTCCTTATCTCTACTTCTTCGCCCTAATCATGGCTTACGAAACTTTATTTGTGAGACTGGGTATCTTCGTTAAAGACAAGCATCTGCTGGATTTCACTAAGCAAAGGGTTTTTCTTTTATGCAATCTAAATCTAGGAAAACTCAATCTATTCGCACGAACCTACACGAGGGAATTTATGGAATTTAATAACAAAAGTGATGTTAAAAAATTGATTAGCAATTTTCAGCTAAAAAACAAGTAAAAGTTATGAACAATCTACTCCGCGTAAAGGTAAATGGCAATCCGATAATGAAATTTTGCCTAAGTAAAGATAGGCAGGATTTTTATTGTTATTTCCCTCCAATTTCACAAGATAAGCACACAATAGAAGTTCACTTTTCCTTCCACTCTAAAACTGGAAGAACGACATTCAAAACTACCAGCATCAAGACCGATCAAAAAGAGTTGTTACCTAGTATTCTCGATACGGTGAAAAATCACCCTTTATACAAAAACGCAGTCACTAAAAACGACTTAGATCTTTATAAAGGTAAAATTATAACCTTCGATGAAAGACAAACTTTCTATCCCTTGTTCACAATCGCTTTGAATATGCAGAATTCGGATGTAAGTAAGCAATTCGGTGAATCAAAAACAACCGATGCAAACTTTCAAAGCGTTTTTGATATAAAGATTGCTCCTCCGAGTAAGGAACAGATCACTATTAAAGGCTTTGTTGGTAAAAATATCAAAGGAATTCCCAACAAGAAGGATAAAGAATATGACCTATCTTTTGCCGTAAACGAAACCAATTTTCTAAATGACAAATATACCTTTATCTTTTGTTTGAGCTACGACTTTCCTGATCTCAACAAGAAAGGATAAAAAACTGAACTATGTCAGATTATCGATATTTAAAGGACGAATCTTGGTATATTGACCACTATGATCTCCTCACAATAAAGGAGTGCCTTAAAGTCATTAAAATGTTCCAAGATGTCTATGACAAATGCTTAACCAGCAAAGAGCTTCAGGGTATGTCTAAAAACGATAAATACATCGATACCACCAAACTGATGTATTGGCAGTTGTGGTTTGTCCAGGCTCAAGAATATAAAAACAAGAAACAGACAATTGAGAAATGGATGGAAGATGATCGTATAAAGCAGGAAAAATACGACAATGCCGTTGTGCTTCAAGATGTCCACTGTCCTTCCTGTAAGACCATAATGCAAGTGAGAGAATCCAGACACTTGGAAGACTACATGGATCAGCCAATTCGAGTGATGTTTCTTGTTCGCTGTCCAAAATGTAAAAAGCAAGAATGGGTTTATGAGAATGGTGAGATAAGGGTGTCAAAACCCGATCTTTGTCCTAAA
>Ga0172379_10007077_pt1 | contig 14733 bp, 13 predicted proteins | sample GrowelOW334metaG_FD_119756 | JGI IMG/M metagenome (GOLD analysis project Ga0172379, IMG submission 119756) | Groundwater microbial communities from an aquifer near a municipal landfill in Southern Ontario, Canada - Groundwater well OW334 metaG | ecosystem: Environmental > Aquatic > Deep...
ACCAGAGCTTGCCGGATGTCGCCCGGGGGTAGCACGCCTAATTGATCTCTAAGTCTACCGGTTGAGCCGCCTGAATCCATCATAGATACTATGGCGCTAAGTTTTACGGCATGGGTTTTTAGTGCAGACAGCGTAACAAACGTGCCGGTTCCTCCACCAATTGTTACCACGCGGTTAGTTGACATGGGTTAGTACCTGGCGGGTCCAAAACGCCAGGTTGGCTGTTTCCTTAGCAGATAGAAGTTTTACCGCTTGGCCCCAATGCACGGCCACTACGGTTCCAAGCTTGAGGTGGGGCAAAAAGCTGGAGCTGTATGTTGCACTGCACCGTGTTTGTGTTAGGTGATACGCTCCGCCAGTTTGGGTAAGTGAGTATAAGTTAGCGACCAGTTCGGTGGGTTTAATGGCTACCACTTCCCCCCAGCGGATCATGCAGTTGTTGATCGTTTCTAAGGTAAACGGAACTGACCCGCTAGCTTTACCCACGCCTATGTGCAAAACCTGAAACAAGTGGTGTGGGATAAAGACTTTGGGTAGTTTAGCCTTGAGTTCTGTCACAAACCAGGTGGGTACCCCTTGGAGCGTAAAGTAGTGGAGCAGGGTATCGTAATCTGCCACCTGCGCCTTGGTTAACTCGGCATTGCCCAGCCAGTACGCTTCTAGTACCTGATAGGCAAATTTTGACCGATGGGTTATGTGTGCCAGGGTTTCAAGATAGGGATTTAAGACAATAAACTTGGCTAGCTCCGCTTCAATATCTGCACACTGGCCGTCTGCAATACAGCGTTTAAACTTGGTGGGCGCGCTGTCTTGTCCGCAGTAACCTAGTGAGTTAGGTGGTAAGGAGAATCGGCAGGCGAACTGCAATGCGTTTTTGGTCATGTTTGTGTATTATACCTGGTAGTTGCTATGTATGTGTACGTGTTTGGTAATGCTAGTATAGCTTTTGACAATGCAGCGCTGACTGTAGCCCAAACCATAGGTGGTAGTGTCCCTGGCATAGACTTTATTACCGTTGAACCTAACGAGAATCTGCCCTTTGCTGACAAGCAGGACGTGGTGTTGATGGATGTAGTACAGGGTTTAACCAAAGTCCGCCTTTTTGCAGCTGCGGATATCTCAAAACTGCTTTTGCCGCCGCGAACCACTGCCCACGATTTTGACTTGGGTTTTCAGCTTAACTATCTTAAGAAGCTGGGTAAATTGGGCCGGGTAACACTGATTGGTCTGCCTATGTATGGCCAACTAGACTACAATCGGATCCACTCCATCTTTAAGAAGTTGGTGGCACAGGACATACACGGGTCGTAAGATCTAATTATTTTTTCCGCTTCCCACTTTAGCGCCTCTTCACCTTTGGCTAAATTCTCATTAAAGTACTTTTTCAAGTCGTTGGCGATGTTGATTTGGTTTTGTGCGGTTGGGACAATAACGTCGTAATCTTCGATTAGGCCCTGGGCGTTTACTTTGACCATATGATACAAAATGCCTCTTGGTGCTTCTAAAACCCCCACCCCCACCCCTGCTTGCGGCGGTTTGCGGATTGGGTGTTCAGCTACAAGCTTAATAGTTGTTAGTATCGCCAGGGAGTCGTCCACGCACTGCAGCAGTTCTATGGCCTGTGCCAAATTGTTGTGGTGGATATTGTTGGACGGAAAGACAGTAAGATACTTAGCCGCGTCCTGTTTTGTTCTGGGGTTTAACAGAGCCTGGTTTAGATTTATCCGTGCTAGAGCGCCCACCAAATAGTCCTCGTGGTCGTCAGAGAAAACATAGCCCTCCGCTTGCGAGTAGGGGATAACCACAGACTTTAGAAACTCGTGGAACTTGTCTGCCGGGACTTTCTTACCGGAGGTGTTGACTACCTCGCCCTGCAAAAAATCATAGCCTTGGGGATTCCTCAAAGCTAGGTAGTCCGAGTTTCTAGTCATAATGGGTGGCCAGGCATAAAAGGTTTCTATGCCTCGGAGAACCTGGGTGCGAACTGTTTCAAGTCGCGCAGCTAGCTCTGCAAATTTGGACTCATCCGGAGTTTTTATCAAGCCCCCTACCGTGGGAAACGGGGCGTGAATTGCCGCCCCTATTACCACGTCCGTTATATCCGAGCCCAGCTTTTTGATGTCAAACGAGTCGTGAAGTAAGGTGTGCCCCATGTCGCCCGGATTGTCAGAAATGTCTAGAATCGAGTCAAGCCCCAAGACATCCGGCAACACAAAAAAGTACAGGTGCAGGGCATGGTCGCGAAGCATAAGCCCGTTATATGCAAGCCGGCGTAAAAGCTTGGTTTGCGCTGACACCTCAATACCCTGCGACTTTTCAATGGCGGCGATAGACGCAAAGAGATGTGCCACTGAGCAGGTTCCGCAGATGCGCGACAAAAAACTGGGCGCAGCTAGATAAGGTTTACCTTTGACTGCTTGGGTGTAAAACCTGCGGTAGTCTTGAATAATAAACTTAAGATCGGTAACCTTGCCCGCTTCAACCGTAACTTTAAGCCCTGCCGAGCCTTCAATTTTTGTTATGCTGTCTATGGTAATCTCTCCGGTATGCATTGTTAGTCCTTAACCACGCCAACAATCTTTAGGTATTTGTACAGCACCGCCAAAAACGCTTGGGGATCCATGGGGCAACCTTCCACCTTGTCGTCCACCGTAATAACTTCCTCAAGTTTCCTAACTTTGGCACTGTAATCAAACCGGCACATATAGTCCTTGATGTTCTCGGTAAGGTGCTCCTGGGTAAAAGCGTTCCGCGCGGCGGATGGCATGCCGGTACACGCGCAGGATCCAATAGCTACCACATACTTAGCGGCTGCTCGGATCTGCTTAATGCTAGCTGCCTGCGAATCGGACGACACTGCCCCCTCTATAAAAGCCACATCTAGCCCATCCAGTCGGTTGTTGGTCTTAAGTGCTTTAAAGTGCCTAAAGTCCACAAGGGGTATCCAGTCGACTAAATAGGTGTTTAGCAGTTCGGTTAGGAGAATGGTGCTATCTTCACAGCACGTAAACGAAAACCATCCTACCCCAAGTTTTTTAGCAGTTTGTTCCATAACGCACTATCTAGTAAAGTGTAACATACTATGTGTTTAGCTTTGCCTGGGAAAATAGTTCAACTTGTTGGAAGGGATGCCCTTATTGAGTACCCCGGTGAGCGCAGACGCGCTTTTGTAGGCGACGATGTTCAAGCCGGGGTAGGTGACTACGTATTGGTTCAGATGGGGGTGGCGGTAAGAAAGCTTTCTGCGCAGGAGGCGGCAACCTCCTTAAAGGCCTGGAGATCGGATAGTTCCAAATAAGTGTCGGCTATTGTCATACCCCATAATACTTAGTACAATGCTCACCAAGAACTTTCCTGCTCGGGCGCTTTACTGGTGTGTAAAGCCCACAAGGCCATGCAGGGAAAAAAAGCAAACCATCTTAACATTCTAAGTGCACTAATTTACGTTGTAACTATGGTGGGAACTTTACCTTTAGTTGTTCTAAGGGGTGGGTATGGGTTGCTCCAAGAATGTACACGATTTGTTGTTATAACAATGCCCAACGCTTGCAACCATGCCCTTAAGGTAGTATTAAACAAGATAGCTGCTGCACACCTTCAATTTTTGGTTCGGCGTGATGTGGTTAGCAAAAAGGTAACGAGGACTTTAGCCAAAGTCGCAAAAATGCCACGTAACTATGCACGCAAAATCAACGTACTTCCTGCCAAACCAAAAGTAAAGTATGTCCGCAAAAGATATGCCGTTACGGCGTTGCCTGCTAAGCGGCTTACGGTTCCTGCCGAACCCATGAGTTTGCTTACTAAGCTAAAGGTGTTTGGTGCCGGGGGAGTTTTTACCCTACTTTTTGTTGTAACTCCGGCCATGGCGTACGGTTGGTACCGCGGGCTTCCCCAGCCGGGTGTTTTGGTAGAAAACGCTAATACCCACAAACCCACCAGAATTGTTGACCGCAAGGGCGTGCCGCTGTACGAAATCTACGTGGATAAAAAATACGCACCTGTGGCGTTAAGTCAGATTCCTAAGACCGTAATTTTTGCCACACTGGCTGTGGAAGATCACGAGTTTTTTAACCATCACGGTGTTCGCATGTTGAGTATTGCCAGAGCGGCCAAGGCTACGTTAGTTGACGACTCCCTCCAGGGCGGTTCCACCATAACCCAGCAGCTAATAAAAAATGTACTGCTGTCGCCCGAACAAACTATAACGCGCAAGCTCAAGGAAGTCTTTTTAGCCTTGGTGGTGGAAAAAAAGTATACCAAAGAGGAGATACTGGAGCTGTACCTAAACAACATTCCCTATGGTGGAACCGCCTGGGGTATTCAAAGCGCAGCTCAGAAGTTTTTTGGCAAGGATGTAGGCGAGCTCACTTTAGGTGAATCGGCATTTTTGGCCGGGTTGCCTTCCTCACCATCGTCGTATGTATCATATGCCAGCGACATAGACCTTGCTAGGAGTCGCCAAAAATTAGTGTTAGACCGGATGGAGGAGCTTAAGATTATATCTGCCGACCAGAAGACTGCGGCGCTAGCACAGGAGCTACACTTTGTGCAACAGGCCGAGTACATTAAAGCCCCGCATTTTGTGCACTATGTAAGGAAAGAGTTGGAGAAAACGTATGGTCGAACTATGGTGGAGTCGGGAGGGTTAACCGTAAAAACGAGCCTGGATTTGGATTTGCAAACCCGGCTGCAGGAGTTGGTGGCGGAGGAAATCGCCAAGTCGGGGACCTTAAATATTGGTAACGGTGCTGTCATTGTTATAGATCCCAAGACGGGGGAGATTTTAGCTTATGTAGGGTCAGTGGATTATTTTAAAGCGGGGTGGGGTGCTTACGACGTGATTACCGCGGCCAGACAGCCCGGGTCTGCCATAAAGGTGGTAACGTATGCGCTGGCTTTGGAGCGCGGGTACACGCCTGCCTCACCGATTGTGGATGCGCCGCTAACGATTCAGTTGGGTGGTGGGCAAAGTTACCGGCCGGTAAACTACGACGGCAGTTATCACGGAACAGTCACACTGCGCAGCGCTTTGGCAAAATCGTATAACATTCCCGCGGCAAAACTAGTTAAAGAGGTAGGTACCGACGCTATGGTTACTCTTGGTAACAAGATGGGGCTTACGAGTTGGCAGGTTGACGACTCCTATGGTTATTCGGTGACTTTAGGCGGTAAAGAAACGCGGCTGCTAGATCTAGCCAACGTTTATGCTACGCTCGCCCGTGGGGGCACGTACCGCCCAACCACCCCCTTTATTTCTATTAAGGATGCCAATGGGTTTGAGTTGTACAGTACTGACCGAGTTGACCAAGAGCAGGTGGTGTCCGCTGCAACTGCGTATATGCTAAGTAGTATTCTTAGCGACAATACGGCGCGGACCCCTGCGTTTGGGTCTAGAAGTTTGCTAGTTATTCCAAACAGGACAGTGGCGGTAAAAACTGGCACTACTAATGAAAAACGTGACAACTACACTCTGGGCTACACACCGTCATACGTAGTAGGAGTGTGGGTAGGTAACAATGACAATACGCCTATGCATCCCTATCTGGCCAGTGGTGTTAGTGGCGCCGCACCCATCTGGCACAAGGCTATGCAGCTTGTGTTGGAGGGGACTAAAGACGAGCAGTTTAGTGTTCCTGCGGATGTATTTGTTAAAATAGACAGTGCGTGTGGGCGAAGTGAGGTTTTTGCTAAAGGTAGCAAAATGCCCAACCTCTGTCCGGAAGAACATAAAGATAGTCAAGATAAAGCTAAGCAAAAGGACTGATTGCGTAAGGAGGTGAGACTTAATGAAAGAATTACAAGCTAAACTTAATGCACTGATGGACAAGATCAAGAAGCAAAACCCCAATGCCAATTGGGCAAATCTGCTCACAGGTGTGGCGGTTTTGGTGATGGTAGCGGTATTTAGTTACGCCTACTTCACCAAGGCTAAGGGCAGTAACGTGGTAATCGATGACAGTAAGCTAGTGGAGGAGGTTACCCAACCTGCTGACTTGGGCGAACCGGCAACTACCGAGCCGGGTAGTACACCTACCGAGCCAGACATACCTGCTGAACCGGGCGAAAAAGGGGCTACACCGGTTGGCGAAACTACGGTTGTGCAAAAGGGTGAAGGACTGTGGCACGTGGCACAGAGAGTTTGCGGCGACGGCGAAAAGTACAATATTTTAGCTACCGCTAACGGACTTAATGTGTGGGAAGATCTGAACGAGGGCATGACCCTTAAAGTTGTGTGCATGTAACTTTAACATCCCACCTGCCCGGGGTTGAAAACCCAAAGAATTACCGTATAATATAGTGCTGTGTCCACTGAACCGTTTCAGATCATTAGCGTTAGAGGTGCCCGGCAGCACAACCTTAAGAACGTTGATCTAGACATACCAAAAAACAAGTGTGTAGTTTTCACCGGGGTTTCAGGCTCCGGTAAATCATCGTTGGCCATGGATACTATCTACGCCGAGGGCCAAAGGCGGTATGTAGAAAGTCTGTCTGCCTACGCCAGGCAGTTTTTAGGGGTGATGGACAAGCCGGATGTGGATGCCATTGAAGGACTGTCGCCCGCTATTGCCATTGACCAGAAAACGGTTAGTCACAATCCCAGATCCACAGTGGGGACGGTTACGGAAATTTATGACTTTTTGCGGTTATTGTACGCGCGGGTTGGGCATCAGCATTGTACAAAGTGTGGTCGGGAGATTGCTAGGCAATCCATAGATCAGATTGTTAGTACCATGTTTGATCTACTCAGTAAGGAAAAAGAGTACCTGTCAGACCGGGGCGCGCGTGTACTTATTTTGGCGCCCGTGGTTAAGGATAGAAAAGGGGAATTTACCGACCTGTTTGATAATTTAAAAAAGCAAGGTTACGCGCGCGCCCGTATAGACGGGTCGCTTAAGGACCTCAAGGCCAAACTACTGCTTATTAAAACCAACAAGCATGTAATAGACGTTGTTATAAGCAGACACGTCATTAGCAAAAAAAGAATGGCTGCTAACCACTCCGAGTATAGCAACGACGCCAAGGACATTCGTTCCGCAGTTTTTCAGGCGGTAGAAACCGCCATTAAACTCAGCGGCGGCAGCGTTATTTTATGCGTTATTAAAGATGCGTCCTTTGACTTTCCAGCCGACCCCAAAACTATGCAGGATCATCTGTTTTCCGAGCGGTTTGCGTGTCCTGCCTGCAACTTGTCGTTTGCCGAACTTGAACCCAGAAGCTTTTCCTTTAACTCGCCTCATGGCGCGTGTCCCGCCTGTTCCGGCTTAGGTACTGAGCTAAACGTTAACGTGGATGCGGTACTCAACAAGACCCTCTCCATTGCCGAGGGGGGCATTATGCCGTGGAGTGGCGTGTTTGAAAGTATGGGCTGGCTAGCCAAGGTTATTGAGTCTGTTGCTCGAGAGTATAAGTTTTCCACCCTCAAACCCCTTGGCGAACTCGACGCTCGCGCGCTAACCATTATTTTGTATGGCTCAGGCGAGGCCAAAAAATATAAAGTTGGGCAGTACATGGCCAGATATGAGGGCGTGATTCCTAATTTACTCCGCAGACACAAAGAAACCAAGTCAGACTATGTTAGGACTGAAATCGAAAAATACATGGTGAAAGAGCACTGTAAAGTATGTAACGGGGTACGGCTAAAGAATGAGGCCTTGAGCGTAACGGTTGACGGCAAGAACATTTGGGAGGTATGTACGTTAAGCATCGACAACCTGGCTAAATGGATTGAACTACTGGCACACGGTACCGGGCTATCGGCTAACGAGCAGACTATTGCCGAGCCTATTCTAAAAGAGATAGTAGCCCGACTAACCTTTTTGTTGGACGTAGGGCTGGCCTATTTAACCGTGGCACGCTCCGCTACAGAGCTTTCTGGCGGCGAGGCCCAGCGGATTAGGTTGGCGTCCCAAATAGGCAGCGGCTTGTCCGGTGTCTTATACGTGTTGGATGAGCCCTCCATTGGCTTGCACCAGCGCGATCAGAAAAAGTTGATTGCCACACTTAAGCGCCTGCGCGATTTGGGTAATACCGTTATTATAGTTGAGCACGATGCAGAAACCATGCTGGAGTCGGACTATATTGTTGACTTTGGCCCGGGGGCCGGAGAGCACGGGGGACTAGTGATTGCGCAAGGCACCCCGCAGGAGATTATGCAGGACAAAAACTCCGTAACAGGCGAGTATCTAAGCGGCAGAAAGTCTGTGGGTGGTGGAGTAGTAAAACTCTTAAGTACCTCCGAAGCCGACTTTTTTAGTGGACACACTTCTGATAAGTATCTGCACCTTAAGGGCGTTCGGGGTAGGAATCTTAAAAACATTAGTGTAACAATACCGGTTGGCAAGGTTACCTGTGTTACGGGAGTTTCTGGTTCCGGTAAGTCAACCTTAGTTATGGACACACTGCTTAAAGCGCTACGGCAACAGTTTGGGCTAAAAAATGAATCCAGACCCGAGCCGTTTGATGAGCTCACAGGCATGGAGTTTATAGAAAAGGTGATAGATATTGATCAGTCACCTATAGGTAGGACGCCTAAAAGTAATCCCGCTACTTACACTAAGACCTTTGACCATATTAGAGACTTGTTTGCGCAAACCCAAGAAGCTAAAATTCGCGGCTACCTACCAGGCAGATTTAGTTTTAATGTTAAGGGTGGGCGATGTGAGGCGTGTGGCGGCGAAGGTCAGCTTAGGATTGAAATGCAGTTTATGCCCGATGTGTATATAAACTGCGATGTGTGCAACGGCAAACGATACAATGCCGAGGCTTTGGAAATTACGTATAAGGGCAAAAACATCAGCGATGTACTTAATCTTAATGTGGAAGAGGCACTAACCTACTTTGCACACATTCCGGCCATTGCGCGCAAGCTGGAAACCTTGTATGACGTGGGCTTAGGGTACATACGCCTCGGTCAACCCGCACCTACTCTCTCCGGCGGCGAAGCTCAACGGGTTAAGTTGTCGGCCGAATTGTCAAAAAAAGCATACGGCTCAACTCTGTATATTTTGGACGAGCCTACCACCGGTTTGCACTTTGCCGATCTGGAACGACTTATAGCCATCTTTAAGCGGCTGGCTTCCAAAGGCGCCACCGTAATTGTTATTGAGCACAACTTGGATGTGATCGCCAACTCTGATTGGGTTATTGATCTAGGTCCAGAGGGTGGCGACGCAGGTGGGCAAGTTATTTATAACGGTTCCTTGCCCGGACTTTTAGCACAGCCGCAATCGTACACAGCCCAAGCCCTAACCCAATCACTCCTTTTACCACGGAGCTAAGCGCCGTAAGATCGCTGTCCTGAGGTAAGGCATCCAGGTCATACAGACCGGTGCGGTTAAAGTAATCATCCGTAGAAAACTCAACCACAAAACTAGCGGCCGGTTGGGGTTGTTGCGAATCCACGCCTTTGATGCCAAAAGCCAGGTGATTGTTATCTAGCTTGCTAAAATAATCCAGGCCCGAGGTTGCTCCCCAGGTAGGGTCTATAGCCACCCAGCCCACCTTTGGGTTGTAGTACTGCACCCACGAATGCAGCGCATTTGGTGCAATACCAAGTTCTTTGGCGTAAGCATAGCCGTCGATTTCTCTGGCCGGGATGCCTGCGGATCGAGCCAAAGCAATAAACAGATCTGTGAAATCTAGACACAGCCCCTTTTTATCTTGTAGCGTCTGTACCGCCCCTTTTCTAGCTTGGTTGCCGCCTGTTTGGGCTGCGGCATGGTCGTACTCTATGGTGGTGGTTATGTAGCTATAAAGCGCCAGGGCGTTGTCTTCCACCGTCTTATCTTTGGCAGTAATGCTGCGCGCTAGCTCAACAATGGCATCAGCTTGGGATTCCCAATACGGTTGTGACCGGGTGTATTTGGTCAAGTCCGCGGGAATAATGGGGCTGGCAGTAGTATTTATGGCCCCCGCCTCTAAAGTGTATACCTTAGCCTTGCCGGCTACCTTAACGGGCAATGTACTTTTTCCCGTTGGTTTGTAAAAGGCCAGGATGTTGCCGTCCGCATCTTTTTTTAGTCTTATGGGCTTGGGACTGATTTCCGTTACAGCGATTTCCTGATAGTTCCTGATAGGCAGCGGGATAGGTACCGCCATTTCTTTGGCTAGCCAGGAGTCGTTTTTGAGAATGTAGTTTAGTGCAAAGTCAAAGATTTGATAGTCGCCAAAGCTGGCACTAATGCCGTACTTTTCTAGCGCCTGTTTGTTATATACCAATACGTAGCCTTCTTCCTCTCTTCTCTCCTCAACCGGTGCGGGGGTAATGCCCATCTGCGGACCAAAATCTCGCGGGATGGTAATGCGCACATTGTATTCCTGCATATACTTACTTACCGGAGCCTTGGGGATGTGTAGATTTAAGATGCGACCTGTTTTTACAGCTAAGTCTTTAGTTTTGTACACCAGTGTTAGTTCCGTCTTTTTGGCTTTGCCTACTGCCGGGTCTTTGATAGGAATCTTTATCTTGGTCTCCAATTGGCCAGGCGTGCTGGTGATCTCCGGTTGTAGCTCTTGGTCGTTAGCATCCAGTACCTTAATGTCGTAAATGCTAATGTTAGTGATGGTTTCTATAAACGACGAGGGTACAGCTTCCGCGGTTTGATTGATGACTCCAATGTGCTCTTTGACACTTACCACTAAGGAGTTGGTTACAGTGTACTCTATGTTGTAGGTGGTATCAAAGGCCGCATCCTGCGCGTGAACCGTAGCGGTTAGAGCAAGCAGTACCACCACGCAGCCGAGAGCTAGTTTTGTCATATGCTCATTTTACCTTAAGTTCTATAATATGGTTATGCACAAACTGCAAACACAGCTAACAACCTTACCACACAGCCCCGGCATCTATAAATTTTTGGATGCGGCCGGGCGCATACTTTATGTGGGTAAGGCAAAGTCGTTGGCAAGTAGGGTAGGACAGTATTTTCAAAAGACACTTAGGGACGGCAAGACGCGCCAATTGGTGGAACATGTGCGGTCCATAGAGATCATAGAGGTTTTTTCCGAGCTAGAGGCACTGATTTTAGAGGCCGAGCTTATTAAGAAGTGGCAACCAAAGTACAACATCTTGCTCAAAGACGACAAGTCGTACCTATACATAGTGCTACGCAAGGAGGGCGAGTTTAGAAAAGTACTTACCGCCCGTAAAAGCGATACGACCAGCGGAGATGTTTGTTTTGGGCCGTATCCGGACAGTTACACCGCAAAGTATATTGTTAGATCGCTTAGGCGGCTGTTTCCCTTTAGGGATTGTTCGGTCAGTAAGTTTGCAAAATATCGCACCTTGGGTTCTCCGTGTCTGTACGGGCACATTGGGTTGTGCGTTGCCCCATGTTTAGGCAAGATCAGTCCGCATGAGTACGACCAGATTATTAAGCATGTAGGCCAATTTCTGCGCGGGCAACAAAAAAGCGTAGTGCGGAAAGTGCAACACCAAATGATTAGTGCGGCTAAAGGAATGGATTACGAAGAAGCGGAAATGCTTAGGCGAACGTTAGCAAAATATGAGTACGTGCAACAACAGTTTAGAGCGCCGCGCGAGTTTATGGAAAATCCTTACCTGGTAGACGATGTGTACGAGATGGCTCTAAAGGACCTACTGGACGTTATACCGGCCTTAACAAAGCCGCCCCTCCGGATCGAATGTTTTGACGTAGCGGCTATTTCCGGTCAAGACGCGGCAGTTTCTATGGTAGTAGCTCTGGCGGGTAGGTTGGAGAAGAGCGAATATAAAAAGTTTAAGATTAAACTCAAAGATACGCCTGACGATTATTTTATGCTCACAGAGGCTTTAACCCGAAGATTTATCCATGAAACGCGGGAGGGGGTAGTGGCCTGGGGTATGCCGGATTTAGTGGTGGTAGACGGTGGTAAAGGGCAGGTTGCTGCGGCAGAGGCTGTCTTGACCCGTTTTGGGTTGGCCATCCCCGTAGTAGGCCTAGCTAAAAAACACGAAACCGTAGTATTTACGCAGCACGAACTACAGTTACCCCGGTCGTCAGAGGCACTAAAACTACTCCAACGGCTACGCGACGAGTCCCACAGGTTTGCGCGCGTGTATCATCACCATCTACGCAGTCGGCGGGCACTGGCGTAGTAGTAACTTATTTTGTTTCCAGGTACGATTTGTAGTACCCTAGGTGTATGCGAGCAATACTAAGGCATTTTATGTATACGGCCGCCGCCATGTATGTGTTACAGTCGTATGTAGCACCCTTTGACTTTGGGGCTAACCACACCAAGACCTTTGTAATAGTGGCGTTTGCCGTGACGCTCATAGTCTATTTTTCCAGGCCATTGCTAAAAATCATTTCCTTTCCGGTGGGGGGCGTGGTCTACACGTTTTTGCTAGTCCTAGTTATAGGCGCCGGACTCTATGCCCTGGAAAGTCTGATTCCGGAGTTTGCCATAACCGCCTTTGACCTGCCAAAGACTGAGCTTTTTGGTATAATACTGGGCGACACCTCGCTAGAGGGAGTTAAAGCCCTGGGGTTTGTGTCCGCGTTTATAGCGATTTTTATTGGTCTTACCAGTTGGGTAATGGGGTGAAGAAGCTATGCTATTTATACAAATCATTGCAAGTGTAGTCCTAATACTACTGGTCTTGATTCAATCAAAGGCCAGCGGCCTTTCCAGCTCTGTAGCAAACTCCTTTGGTGTGTACAGATCGCGGCGGGGTGTGGAGCAGGTGGTTTTTGGTCTGACAATAGCTTTTGGAGTCATCTTTACCGTTAACAGCCTAGTGCTGGTTATCTAACACTTAACAATGGGCAACCCTAAACAAGTTCAAATAGAAGGCGGCATTCCGTTGGTGGGCAGTGTACAGGTGGGGGGTAGTAGGGCACTGGCACTAAAGCTTATATACGCGGCGGTTTTATCCGGCGAGGTCTGCGTGTTAACTAACGTTCCCAAGTCAAAATACGTACTGGACGATATAGAATTGGCGGAGGCCTTGGGCGTTAATATCACCTGGAGCGGCTCTAATCGGCTTACCGTTAACTCCCACGACTTACTTGGCGAGGCAATATCTGGAGAACAGGGGCCAAAAGTGACAACGGCTGGGTTTTTAGTGCCGGCGCTAGTTCACAAATTTGGCAAAGCCGTTTTACCCAAAAGCACGGCTACGGCATTAAAAGCAGCCAGAGGTAGACAGTACGCAGCTATTTGGCAAGCGTTTGGTATGGAGGTTAAGGAAGACCTAACTAACTATTACATTGAGGCCGTTAAGCTGCACAGTGCAGAGATCGTTCTACCCTATAAATCCCGAGTGTTAACCGATATGGCACTACTTACTGGTATTACTATTCTGGGAAAAAGCACCATCCTAAACGCCAGTTCAGACGTGGAAACACACGACTTGGTGGCCTTTTGTAACAAGCTGGGTGCCGAGGTTACCTACTTGGAGAACGGTTCGATAGAGGTGAACGGCTCTGGTGTTTTTAGGGGGGTGGAGTACGAGCTACCCTTTGACAGAGAGGAATTAGCCTTTTTTATTCTCGCGACCCTACTTACTAACGGCAACACGGTGTTAAGCTGTGTTGATCGGTCGCGCATTTTGCCGTTGCTAAATTGGCTTTCAAAAATCGGGGCGAGTTACGAGTTCTTAGGGGACGACATGCGCGTTTGGCACAACAGTGGTACGCCTTTTGCCCAAACAGAGATCACTGTAGTGCCGTACCCAGGCTTTATGACTGATTTTTCGCCGTTAGCGGTATTGGTAGACTGTTTTGCGCAAGGGACTAGTGTGGTGAGAGAAAACCTGCTTGCCACCAACCTGGGCTATATCAAAGAACTAACTAGATTGGGGGCAACTATTAGTGTGTCTCAAACCGCCGAACATATGGAGATTACCATTTTGGGTCCCGCCAAACTAAAGCCCGGTAAGTTAACCGTAACCGATTTGCGGTACGCGCTGGTTTATTTACTCTACGCCCTTAGCGTGGAAGGCAAAACCGACCTAACCGGATTTGAGATTACAGAGGATGGCTTTGAGGCCATTACTGACCGGCTTAGGATTCTGGGCGCGTCGGTTGTATAATACTCCATAATGGAAACACAGCTCCTCCACCTCTTTGTGTCGGCAGCCATTAGCGTTGTTTTATACCCAGTGTGGATCAGGTTTGTCTATAAATATCAAATGGGCGAGGATGTGCGGACTGACGGTCCACAAACGCACTTAGCCAAAAGAGGTACGCCAACCATGGGTGGCTTGGTTTTTGTGCTGACTGTTGGCTTAGTGACCGTTTTCTCAAACCGGTCGCGCGACCAAACTGTTTTTCCGCTCTTTGTGGCATCCTTGGCGGGACTTTTTGGCTTACTAGAAGATTTGGCAAAAGTGTACAAACGGTCCGGGCTTCCGGGTTTTTTTGAATACCACTTTGGTACACTGTCGCTGGGTATAGTTGGAGTGGTTCTTGTTAGGCTTGTGCGTAAACCATGGTTTTTCTTTACTGAATTCTGGCGTATTGTGGGGAGCAACACCGACGTTGGTATTCAAACCCACCAGAAGTTTTTTATACAGGCGATCATCGCGGGTTTTGTGTCATACTGGACCTACTTTAAACTGGGGTGGGACTATATTTGGTTTCCGCTTATTGGCAACATTCATTTGGGGATAGGGTACCCACTATTCATTTTCTTATTGTTTATAGCCGTCCTAAATTTTGTAGCGTTTACGGATGGCTTGGACGGCTTGGCGGGCGGCCTATCTTTTTTTGCCTTTTGTGCCTTTTGGGT
>Ga0172379_10007078_pt1 | contig 14732 bp, 7 predicted proteins | sample GrowelOW334metaG_FD_119756 | JGI IMG/M metagenome (GOLD analysis project Ga0172379, IMG submission 119756) | Groundwater microbial communities from an aquifer near a municipal landfill in Southern Ontario, Canada - Groundwater well OW334 metaG | ecosystem: Environmental > Aquatic > Deep...
AATTTCTCTCTCTCTTCAGAGGTTAATGTAACCTTGTAAGTGTCCATAGCCGTTTTTTTTCGGCTAAGATACAAAAAACATAATACAATTTACGTCATATTATCGTTGACATGACACTAGGAAGATTGGGACGAAGGGGACGACTGGGATGACGAGAGACGGAGATGAGGAAAGAATGGGGGTCTTAGCTCCCTGAGCTTGTCGAAGGGTAATAAAGATATTACTTGAACCACCGGTCCCTGAGCCTGTCGAAGGGGGGCTGGGAGAGCGCTGCAATGAAACAGAGACGGGAGAGTGCTGAGATGAAACAGGGAAACGGTGAAACGGAGGCGGGGAGAGTGCTGCAATGAAACAGGGAAACAATGAAACAGAGACTGGGAGAGTGCTGAGATGAAACAGGGAAACGGTGAAACGGAGACTGGGCGAGTGCTGCGATGAAACTGAGAAACGGTGAAAAGGAGAAGGGATGGGGGTGGCAATGAAGAATCAAATTATTAAGAAACTGTTTGAGTTTTATTGTTCCCATTTTATTCATCAGAAATCACGTGATCAAGACTGTACCGTAGGCACATAATGTCGGTAGAGAGAGAATTTACCTCAAAATATCCGTCCCGTACGGGACGGAATTTAGGTCTTAATCCATATTCTACCGACATTATATCCCTAACGGGACAAAAAAACAAATTTTAAACAGTCTCTTATAATTGTCTGATATAACTTGCACTATCCTTGAATGTTTCGGGATCCATCTCCACGAAATAGTTTTTTACACCGCATTTTTTGGCGGCGGCAAATAACTCTTTCCAGTCAACGATTCCCTGGCCAACCGGGACTTGTTTGTTAGTATTTGGAGACCAATCGGCCAGATGGGCCGAGATAAACCGTCCGGGATATTTTTCGAAATAGGTAGCTGCCTTGATGCCAATGCTGATAACGGCTACCTGAAACTGCATTTTGACCAATTTAGGATCGAAATGCTCCAATAGTTTGTCGTAGATATAAACTCCGTCTAACTTTTCAAATTCCATGTGGTGGTTGTGAAAACCCATCTGGATGCCGGCTTTTTTAGTTTTAGCGCCAATTTCATTTAGTTCGTCGGCCGCTTTTTGCCAGTCGCTCATTTTGGCATCTTTGGGCAACCCTAAACTGGAGGCAATCATCTGTTTTTGTCCCGATTCGTGTGCGAAATTGATCCGCTCACTCAAGTTTTTCCTGAGTTCACCCATGCCGTAGTGCGTACTTTCCAGAACAAGTCCGGCATCTTCCACAATTTTTTTCATTTCGGAACCCTTCATGCTCACCAGTGGCCCGAATCCGGAACTGACGTATCCCGGAGGAGAGCACATTTCGACACTTTGATAGCCCAGCTTGGCCATCATTTTCAAAGTACCCGGAAAATCTTTGATGAGTTGGTCTTTTATAGTCCATACCTGGAAGCCCAGTGGCTTGGAAAGCGCTTTGGAACTTTCTGATGCCAGGAGATTCATTGGAATTTGGGAGGCCATCAGCACTGACCCGATCCCCATGGCGCTTTTGCTAAAGAAATGTCTGCGGTTCATCATGATTGAATTATGTTTCATTTTCAGATACTTTCAGGTTCCCATCCCTTTCGGTATTCGCGGGATAAGTATTTGTTGGCCGAAGCAACATTGGTGATCTTCCGGTTGACAGCATCGTATTTCAATGTTTTTCCGGTTTTTAGCGCAACCGCATACAAATTGATGGCTTCGGTAATTGGACCGGCTTCGGTGAAACTTCCCGGGCACTGATTTCCCGCTTTGATGGCATCCATAAATTTTTTGAATCCCGAAGTTCTCTCCCTTTTCTTCACCTCCGGAACAGCAATACCTGCCATTCGTTTTTCAGGAATAAGGTGCGGATTATCCACTTTGAACCCGGCCAGTATTTTTCCTTTGCTGCCAACGAACATCATCCCTTCGGCAGGCAATTCCTTGTTCTCTTCATACAATTCATCCGGGACCGGCGGACGTATTCCTCCATCGTACCAGATCAAATCGATGGCCGGCCTCAATCCTTTGGCAGGATATTTAAATCTCACAGAACTTGCCATTGGGAATGAAAAATTATTGTAAATCTGAAAAGCAGTCGAATCGCGGAGGCCGCAAACATGGCTAAAATTTGGTTCTATAATCGTCGGATTTTCAAGTCCGAGGGCTTTGAAAACGGTCCACAGACTGTAATGCCCCATATCAGCCATCGATCCTCCGCCGAAATCGTACCAACCCCTAAAGACCATGTTGGTGTAATGCGGATGATAAGGGCGTTCGGCTTCCGGGCCAAGCCATAAATCCCAATCCATTCCTTTTGGGATGGGAGGTTTGTCGGTTGGAAGGGTGGGATATTGTGGCCAAACAGGGCGGTTCGACCAGTTGTGCACCTCTTTGAGCGTTCCGATGGCCCCTTCGTTGATCCAGGCCATTACCTGATCCATCGAGCCATTTGAGTCCCAGGCAATCAGGTGGGTGGGCACCTTCGATTTCCCCGCCATTTCAATCACCCGGTGACCCTCCTCCAACCTGTTGGAAATGGGTTTGTGCATGGTGACATTGATGCCTCTCTTCATCGCTGCCATCGCGATGAGTCCGTGAAGATGGTCCGGTGTCAGGATCTTGACTGCATTCAAATCTTTTTCTTTTTCAAATAGCTCACGGAAATCGGCGTATGCATTGCATCCTCTAATTTTTTGCCCGCTACGGAATTTGGCATAATAAGTATCCACGATCTCTTTTCCATTGTCGCGCCCTCCCGGAATGGTATGGTCACCACCCGAGGTCCAGTCGGGACTTTGAAGGGTGGAACGAATTTCATCCCGGAGTCCGTTTTTACTCCAGTCCAGATAGCCGATGGCCTCCTTTTGCGGGTCGCAAACGGCAATAATCTGTAACTCCGGAATCGGGAGTAGCGGTAATAGTTCCCTAAGTCCCTGTGTTCCGGTGCCAATATAAGCAAGCGTTATTTTATCGCTGGGAGCAATAAAACCGTTTCCGCCGAGCGCGTGTCGCGGAACAATGGTCAATGCCAATGCCGCCGATGAAACTCCTCCGATAAATTGCCGCCGGGTGTGCCGATTGGCGTGGTTGGATTCTTCCTGTTTCAGGATTTGTTTGTCCGATGTTTGTGAGTCGTGTTTTATCATGTCAGTATCGTATGGTGAAATGACTTTTGCTATGATGCGAAAAAGATACTGAATTATTTTTAGATACAAGCGGAATAACTCACAATCATCAAAACTTGCAAACAATGCAAGTTTTGATGATTTATTCTGTATCTTCGCCTTATGGCTAATTACATAAATCGCAAGGAATACCTAGACAAGCTGCTGTCGTACAAAGACAAAGACCTCATAAAAGTCCTTAGTGGCATGCGTAGGTCGGGCAAAAGTACTTTGTTGGAACTTTACCATGAGCTGTTGCTAAAACAAGGCATCGGCAAACGACAAATGCAGTTTTATAATTTTGAATTACCCGAAAATTACCTAAACAAAACGTGGAGCGATATTTACTTTGAGATAAAGAAAAAATTTCAAACTGATAAAACCAATTATGTTTTTTTGGACGAAGTGCAAAACATCCCGCTTTTTGAAAAATTAGTGGACGGGCTTTTTTCCACCGAAAAAACAGATGTTTACATTACGGGTTCAAACGCATTTTTGTTGAGCAGTGAATTAGCAACTTTGTTGAGTGGTCGTTACATTGAAATTTCTATCTTGCCCTTTTCGTTCAAAGAATATCTAACTGCACGCAACATTGACACGAGCAACAAGTACCTCAATTACGAAGCCTTGTTTTTTGATTACGTAAACGAAACTTCATTGCCAAAGGGTGTGGAACTGCGAGAAAGCGGTTTTGATAAAATCTACGAATATCTTGAAGCTATTTACACCACAATAATTGAAAAAGACATATCCCAACGCCACCAAATAAACGATAAACGCGCTTTTGCCAACATTGTAAAATTTGTGGCTTCTAATATTGGGAACGCACTTTCGCCAAGCAATATTTCCAAAACACTCAAGCAAGACGGACAAAACATACATCACACCACTATAGAAAAATACCTGGAATATTTGGTGGAAAGTTTTGTGTTTTACAAAGTAAATCGCTTCGATTTGAAAGGCAAAAAGCAATTGGCCACACAAGAAAAATACTATTTGGTTGACGCAGGGTTACTGAATATTTTGGCTGGCAAAGAGCGAATAACCGACAGAGGTCACATTTTAGAAAATATTGTTTATTTGGAATTGTTACGCAGAGGCAACAAAGTTTGGACAGGCACAGCCCGAAACACAGAAGTGGACTTTGTGTGCAAAACCCCAACTGGCGAAATTGAATACTACCAGGTAGCATGGCAAATGACAAACGAAAGCACAGTAGAACGCGAGTTCGGGGCTTTAGATAGAATCAACGACAACTACCCGAAGTATTTGCTCACAACAGATTCGTTTACGCAAAACCGAAGTGGAGTTAGACACTTGAATGTATTTAATTGGCTACTTGGAACAAGCGAAAAGCAAGAATAGCCACTGGCCAAAACAAAAAAACTCTCACCAATTTGGTGCAATTTCCACCGATTCGGTGCGATGCCGAACCCCGGAAGTGCATGAACGAACTTTTTTGGTGCGATGACTCACCATTTTGGTGCAATTCCCACCGATTTGCTGCGATGACGAACCAAATCAGTGCAATAAAGCAACGGGATGGTGCGTTGGTGAAGCGATATGGAGCCGCCCGGCCGGGCGGCTGTACAAATTGAAGCCATTCTTATTTTAGTCGTCCAGCCGGACGACTCTACAGCATTTATAGATCGATGCTCGGGTAGAGACTTCCGGCGGACGTCTCCTCATCCACACCCCGCCAGCTCGTACAGCCGCCTGGCCGGGCGGCTCTTAGGACGCAATAGCAGTCAGGTGCCGCTATTTTTAATCGCGGATATTTTAAAAATGCGCTTACAAACCGCATCACCAAATGTGCCTTGCACGATTTCCCCTTCTCTTCTTACTCAAATTCAACCTAACAATTTGCCTTTCAACTATATTTTACATAAATTTGGGGAAGCGTTAAATAAAACGCCAATACGTTACACACAAAGTCTAAAGAAAATTATAAGTCCTTTTGATGATTTGTGAAGCTACTTTTTCGATATCTTTGGTTAGATATTGTATGACACCTTACATACATAGCCTTATAGCACTGGATGAAGAATGATGGGTTTGTCATTACAATAAACGAGTTTAAATAAAACGCTAATACGTTAGCAACAAGGCGAAAAGTCGTGCAACTAGCTGAATATTTGTTCAATATCAAATGCAATATCTGATGGATAGGAACAAAATAATAATTAAAAATGCACATACGCATAACCTGAAAAATATTGATATCGAAATTCCGAAACATAAGTTCGTTGTGTTCACAGGTGTATCAGGTTCAGGGAAATCTTCATTGCTTTTTGATACCATTTATACCGAAGCGCAAAGGCAGCTGGTAGAAACTTTCTCGACCTTTGCCAGGGCACGTTTGCCAAAGCTTTCACGACCCGATGTTGACGACATTCAAAATCTTTCAACTTCAATAGTCATTGACCAAAAAAGGATGGGCAAAAACCTGAGAAGCACTATTGGAACTGCTACTGAAGTCAATACCTATTTGCGTTTGCTCTTTTCCCGGATTGGTAGTCCATATATTGGGCCATCGTTTCTTTTATCATTTAATCACCCTGAAGGAATGTGCCCACATTGTCACGGATTGGGAAAGACAGTTCAGTTTGATATTGACAGGTTATTGGATAAAGAGAAATCAATATACGAAGGTGCTGTTATTTATCCTGGCATGCAGGTTGGTAGCTGGTATTGGCGCGAACTAACTTCTTTCGATTTATTTGATGTTCATAAAAAGCTGAAGGATTTTTCGGAAGCAGAATTGAAGATGCTACTCTATACCGAACCAATTCCGGTAATCAAAAAGCATAGTGCCATCATCTATTCCAAGACATTTGAAGGGATTGCCAGGAAATTTGAAAAGACCGTAATAGCTAAAGCCGAAGATGAAGCTCCTGAAGAGGAAAAGGATGCATACAGCAAGTATATCATTTATTCTGATTGCAATTATTGTAAAGGCACACGATTAAACGAGCGTGCATTATCAGTCAAAATCAAGGGGCTTTCAATAGCTGATTTGTGCGGCATGGAACTTCCGGAAGTTTCGCATTTTCTTTCAACCATTAAAGATGAAATTGCAGTTCCAATGATTCGTAAGGCTCAGTTTATTCTTGAGCAAATGATTGAAATAGGCATTGGATATTTGTCATTAAACAGGTCGGTGGCAACACTCTCAGGAGGTGAATCGCAACGGGTTAAAATGGCTCGCCAGCTTGACTGCAATCTCGTTGATATTTTGTATGTTTTGGATGAGCCATCCATTGGCCTTCATCCAAGAGATACGGGTAATCTGATTACAATTTTAAACAGGTTACGGGACAAAGGTAACAGCGTTTTTGTGGTAGAACACGACCCTGAAATCATACGTGCAGCCGAATGGATGATTGATATTGGCCCGAAAGCGGGAATAGATGGAGGCAGTCTTGTATATTGCGGCGTACCGAAAGGCGTCATCCAAACAGACAGTATAACCGGTAAATATTTGTTCAATCGGGAAAAGGCTGTTTTTAAGAGGAAGCCGGCAAAGGAATTCATATCTATTGAAAATGTCAATGTTCATAACCTAAAAAATGTATCTGTACAAATTCCGGTTGGGCTGTTGACTTGTGTGACAGGTGTTGCAGGAAGCGGGAAAAGCAGTCTGATACACGAGGCTTTCCTGAAACAATATCCGGATTCCATTGTAATAGATCAATCGGCCATTGGCCGTTCATCGAGAGCAAATCCAGCCACGTATACCGGCATATTCGATTCAATACGTAAAGAATTTGCCAACACTACAGGTGTCGATGCTTCGTTGTTTAGTTTCAATTCAAATGGGGCATGTCCTAAATGCAATGGACAGGGATTATTAAGTTTCGAACTTCATTTTCTGGATGCGGTAAAAACCACATGTGATGAATGTGATGGCAAACGCTATAAACCGGATGTGCTTGAGCTGAAATATCAAGGCAAATCAATTGCCGATGTATTAGACCTATCGGTTGATGAGGCTTTTCAATTTTTCTCTTCTCCCAAAATCACCAAACAATTAAAAGTAATGCAAGAGGTAGGTTTGGGTTACCTGAAGATAGGTCAATCGCTAAGTTCATTATCCGGTGGAGAATCTCAACGGTTAAAGATAGCTTCTGAGCTTCACAAAGCCGGTAATATTTATGTTTTAGATGAACCAACAACAGGTCTGCACCCATCAGATATTCATAGATTAAACACGATCATTCGCTCGCTTGTTGACAGGAATAACACGGTAATAGTAATAGAGCATAATCTGGACATCATCAAATATGCTGACTGGATAATTGACGTAGGGCCGGAAGGCGGAAAATTGGGCGGTGAAATCCTGTTTCAGGGAATTCCTGAGGAACTGGTCAATTGTAGCATTTCACGCACTGCTCCTTATTTAAAAAATGTATTATTGTAGAAACTTTAAAATGATTAAAATAAAAGACACCCTGTTGCTAACAGCACCTAGCCCCAAGCCGGGGTTTTGGTGCCCGCCCGACAGGAAAGTGTATATTTGACCGGCAGAACCACGCGGCAGCTTCGGAGGTAATCTCCCAGCCTAGGGCTAGCTGCGGAACGTTATGGCCAATTGTAGCCGCTCTTTGAAACGTTGTGCAGGTTTGACAAAAAAGTGGTTTGTAGTTTTCTGAAACGGCTTCGGTTTTCGACAGAGTTGAGTTCTTTGAGCGGTTTTTAAAATTGGTTTTTAGGGTTTCAGGGTTTGACAGGTTCTCGCTTTTTGAGAGAGTTTTGCAGATTGACACGGAATCGGTTTTGGTGGAAACAATTAACGACTGAGTCAGTTTTGTTTTTGCTCGCTGAAAGGTCGTTCAGATTTGACAAAATAAAATGATTAATATTTGTTTGAAAGTTCATCGGTTAAATACCGCCCTGCGAGTATTTTCAAGGAGTTAGTAACAAAATTAAAAAATGTTACAAATTAAAAAATATTACAAATGTATACTAGACCAACTTTAAAAGAAATAGAAGGAGAAGGGATTAGATTAGAGATTCTAAACCCAAAACGACATTGTAATGATTTATATGAAATGGCTAATAGTTCCGGTAATGAAGGGAATAGTATTTTTAAATTTATGGCATTTGGACCATTTCAAGATCAAAACGAGTTTGATTCTTGGCTGGAGAAAGAGGCTCAATTGAATGATAAACTTACTTACAGCGTTTATAGCAGAAGATTAAATAAATATGTAGGTATGTATTCAATAATTAATATAGATGAGAATAATGGCAAAGCGGAATTAGGTAGCATTTGGTATGGGAAATCTGCTCAAAAGACAGAAATTAATACAGAAACTACTTACAAATTATTAAGCTACTTGTTGGATGATTTAAAATATAGCCGAATTGAGTGGAAATGTGATAATGAGAATATTGCAAGCAAAAATTCAGCTTTAAGACTTGGATTTGAATATGAAGGATTATTCAGGAAACATATGATTATTAAAAATAAAAATAGAGATACTGCATGGTATTCGATAATAGATGATGAGTGGCCTGACAAAAAGGCGTTTATCAAGAAAAACTTAATTAAAAATTATCAAGAAAATAATAAATAAAATCAACAGCGAATAAATAATATCCTCAGTTTCGATGGTTTAAAATATTGACCGAGATGGAAAACAGGGAAAATATAGAATTTAGAAATCGACACTTTTGTGCTTTGACAGAACGGACACGACCGTTCGAATGGGACTGAAGTGGCGAAGCGTCTCCGACACTGAACAAAAAGAATGAAAAAATTAAGGAAAAAGGAACAACTCGGCCATAATAACTAAGGCTTCGTGTGGTTGAGGGACGATACCCAACATGAAGCCCTGCTGCACGAAATCCCCTCGCGGATGCTAATTTTGCATCTGCATATTATGGGGTTTCAATTTTCTTGTGTGATTTTCGGATAGGATCAGTGCCTGTTTTTTGTGCAGGATTCTTCGCTTTCCATATAATCAATAGATCGCTTCATTCCCGATGAAAAATTGGGACAGGCTATTCCTCCTACCAATGACAGTGCATTGTGCAGGTTGGTGGGAATACAACAGATTGCTTCGTCGTGCCTTCTCTCCACCCTCGTCTCCAAAAAAATGATCCGTCATTGCGATCCGCCGGCTGGCGGAGAAGCAATCTGTTGAGCGTTGCATGAATTTTTCTTAACTTAATGACATTGCCCGTACGGGACAAAAAATAAATTTTAAACAGTCTCTTCGATAAGAATTGTAACATTTTCAATAATTATCAGTCTAACAACCCATGATCGTTTGTCCATGGGACATTATCATGTTGCAATTTGTCTTAAATAAATATCTTTGAAACCTTATCATTCAGAACCACTACCATGAAGAACAAATTAACAGTTATTTCAATCTCCGCATTTATGATTGTAGCCACCCTTATGTCGTGCGTTGAACCGAACAAAACGGCTTCGGTTCCTGCCATCGACCCTGCCAACCTGGACAAAACCGTTGTTCCGGGAAACGATTTTGATACCTACGCCAATGGCGGATGGAAGAAACTCAATCCGTTGCCTGACGACCGCGGCCGTTACGGTTCGTTCGACAAACTGGCCGAAGTGGCCGAAAAGCAGGTAAACGACCTGGTTAAAACCACTGCTGCCGCCCAAAACGAAAAAGGCTCTGTTCCGGATAAAATTGCTACGCTCTTCAATTCTGGCATGGATACAGCCAAAATTGAGAAGCAGGGACTCGAATTCATCACTCCTTATTTGAAGGAGATTGACGAAATCAGCACACCTGATGGCGTGCAGCAGGCAGTGATCCGTTTCCATCAGAACGGATTCTCTCCGCTGTTCGGAATATACGGCTCGGCCGACGCGCGTAACAGCGCCATGGTGATCGCGCAACTGACGCAGGCAGGCATGGGGATGCCAGACAGGGACTATTATGTGAACGACGATCCCAGGTCGGTCGATCTTCGTGCCCAATATGTTACCTACATGACCACCATGTTCAAATTGCTTGGCAATGATGACGCCACTTCTGCTGCGAATGCGCAAAAAGTTATGGCCCTTGAGACACAGCTTGCCAAAGCATCCATGACACGCCTCGAACAACGCGATCCGAACAAGACATACAACAAGGTAACAACTGCCGAGTTGGTCAAACTCTCACCGGTTTTCAACTGGAACCGTTATTTCTCTGAAATGGGACTTGGTGATCCGGGATCGGTCAACCTGAATCAGCCAATCTTTGTCAAAGAGATCAGCAACATGTTGACAACCATTCAGGTAGAGGATTGGAAAATCTACCTCAGGTGGAACCTGATCAACGAAACCGCCTCCTACCTATCTTCAAACTTCGTACAGGCCAGCTTTGATTTTTATGGCAAAGCGATGACGGGTACTGAGGTAATGCGTCCTCGTTGGAAGCGGGTACTTGGCGTTACCAGCAGCGCTTTGAGCGAAGCTTTGGGTCAACTGTATGTCAAAGCCTATTTTCCACAGGCGGCCAAGGACCGCATGGTTAAACTGGTCGAAAACCTTCGTGTTTCATTGGGTGAAAGAATTCAGAACCTCGAGTGGATGAGCCCTGAAACCAAACAAAAGGGGATAGAAAAACTGCATGCCATCAATGTAAAGATCGGTTATCCTGACAAGTGGAGAGACTATTCCGGATTGGAAATCAAGGACGATGCCTATGTTCTGAATGTACTTCGTGCCAACAAATTTGAGACCGCGTTTTACCTTGGTAAGATCAACAAACCTGTCGACAAGTTGGAGTGGGGTATGTCTCCTCAGACTGTCAATGCTTATTACAGTCCTGACAAGAATGAGATCGTCTTCCCGGCAGCCATTCTTCAGCCACCTTTCTTCTTTAAAGACGGTGATGATGCAGTGAACTACGGCGCCATCGGTGTGGTCATCGGACATGAAATGTCGCACGGTTTCGATGATGAAGGACGCAAATTTGACAAGCAGGGTAACCTAACCGACTGGTGGACACCCGAAGATTCCAATAGATTTGATGAGCGCACCAAGGTGCTGGTGGATCAGTTCAATAAATTTGTGGTACTGGACACCATTCATGCCAACGGACAACTCTGTCTGGGTGAGAATATTGCCGATCTAGGTGGCTTAAATATTTCACATCAGGCATTCCTGAAAGCAAATACCCAGAAGGAGCCCATCGATGGCTTCACTCCTGAGCAGCGCTTCTTCCTGGCTTATGCCCATGTATGGGGACAAAATACCCGCGACAAGGAGATCCTTCGCCGCACCAAAGAGGATGTCCACTCGCTGGGCCGCTTCAGGGTACTTGGACCACTGCAAAACCTGCCTGAGTTTTATGCCGCATTTGATGTAAAAGAGGGACAGGCGATGTATCTGGCGCCGGAGAAAAGGGCTAAGATCTGGTAGGAGAATTACAAATTACAAATTAAAAATTGGGAGTCGCACGAAATCCTAATTTTTAATTTTTAATTTTTAATTTTCTTAATCGAATAAATCTCCCCCTCATCTCCTCCAGCCTCCCAATTAGGATGTAGTATTTATATTCGTAAACCGAATTTCTATAGAGAATCTCCTTTTTCACCGGTGCGATATAGGAGGTTGAACCATCTGCCGCCTCTTTGCCGGGAACTCCCGACAGGCCAGCCAGAAATTTGGTGCAGAGTGGATTGTAGACTGCCATTCCCCATCCCGTATCGTCGGTAAATGCCATCCAGTTTTCGGGCATATCCTCGTAAATACCCCAGAATCCGCTCGAAAGATTTTTTACCGGAAGCCGAATAGCCGGAGCCCCCGTAAATGGCATAGTTCCCTGATACGTGCACAAATTCTGCAGGGCTGATACCAGTATTTGTGCCCTGTTCCGGAAGGCATCCCCCACCTGAATCGGGTTCCACGACCAGGGTGACCACCTTGGCGCCTGACCTTCCGCCTTGCGGTCGAGCGATTTTCCGGCATAATAGGATTGCTGGATGTATCTTCCCTCGTCGGCAATGTTGACCACACTGAGGGAGGAGCCGGAGAGCGAGAGCCAGGAGATGGCCCCGCCACGGGTTTAATCAAGTTTTAAGATAAGAATGCCATTGTCAGCAATGAGTTCAGCAGTTGTACCGGTATCAACTTTGTCTGTCGTCTGACTTGTGCAATGCTATGTTGATCAACAGTACAAAAGAGAGCAGAAAAAAATTTCTCATGTTATAGTCGTTTGGATTTTGGTTTTAGTTCTGTGGGTGATGGTGAAAAGAAACATCAAAATTGTTGCCAACAGCGCCATCACAGCGCCAAAATAGAATGGTGCATCAGAATTTACTTTGTCGTACAATATCCCGGCAATCAGACTGGCGGGCAACAAGGTAATCCCTAGAACCGCATGGTAGAGGCCGAATCCGGTACCTTTCAAATCTTTGCTGACAATATCAGAAATCATCGCTTTTTGGCTGCTGTCAGTCAGCGCGCTGTAAAATCCATACAAGACAAACAGGAACATGAAGACATTGATATTCTTGTATTTACCAAAGAAAAAATAGACAACAGCATAGGTTAGAAATCCCAGAATGATCAGCTTTTCCCGTCCGATTTTGTCCGACAACTTCCCGATAGTAATGGCAAGAAAAACTGCAACCAGATTGAAAATCATGTAAAAAAAAGGAATATAGGATGATTTGATACCTGTCTCACTGGTTTTCACCAGCAAGAGTGCATCCGTTGAGTTCCCCAGGGAAAAAACAAAAATCACAGCGAGGAAAAACCAGTATCTTTTGGGTAAATGCTTTAACGACAAAGTGCTCTTTTCGGGCGGGCGCTCTGCATGTGCCTCTTTGATGAGCACAATGATGGTAATTACCCCGATGATCGCCGGTATGGTTGCCAGCAAAAAAATGTAGCCGTAATTCAATGGAAAAAGATAGAGTAAAAGAAATGCCAGCAGGGGACCCAGGATAGCGCCGCTATTGTCCATGGCTTTGTGAAACCCGAAGTTTCTGCCTGCATCGTTGTTCCTGATCGATCCGCTGATCAGGCTGTCACGGGGCGCCGTTCTCAAACCCTTCCCAATGCGTTCGAAGAACCTCAAATACAATACCTGAAATGGAGTTATCGCAGCTGCATAAAATGGCGTTACAATCGCGGTGATCCCATATCCGATAATCATGAAAGGCTTGTTCTTACCTATTTTGTCGCTCCAAAATCCTGACAGGACTTTTAGCAGGGAGGCCGTACTCTCGGCGATCCCTTCGATCAGGGAGATGGTTGTTTTTGAGGCACCGATCGACAACAAAAAGAGCGGCATGACACTGTACACCATCTTGGTGGATGTATCGGTGAAAAAGCTTGTCAGGCCCGTGTAAAATACATTCTTTTCTAAGCCGAATATTTTGTCTCTTTGCATATTCCAAAAGTAACCGCTATAAGCCAATAGCCTCAAACAGCACCTCCACCGGATGCACCGCTTTTTTCCCTGTCCCATCAAAAATGTGATGCCGGCAACTCGTTCCGGGAGCTGCAACGACCACCTCCGCTGACAACCGGCGCAATTCGGGAAAAAGAACCAGATTCCCAATCTTCATGGACAAATCGTAGTGCTCCTTCTCGTACCCAAACGATCCCGCCATGCCGCAACAGCCGGATGGGATCTCCTGAACATGGTAATTAACCGGCAATGAAAGCATTTTTTTCGTTGGCAAAGTTGATGCGATGGCCTTTTGCTGGCAATGGCCGTGCAGCTTGATGGTCAGCTCATTTTTGGTGAAACTTTCTGCTGATATATTTCCTTTTGCCTGCTCCCTTACCAGGAATTCGTCGATCATCAAACAGTTTTTCGCAATCCTTTTCGCCGCAATTTTCTGCTCTCCGCGGAGCAGATCGGGATATTCGTCCCGGAAGGTGAGAATGGCTGAGGGTTCGATGCCGACCAGCGGATGTTGGTCGTCAATCAGCGACCCAAATATTGCTACATTCCTGGTCGCGATTCTGGCGGCTTTCCGCACATATCCTTTGGAAAGGAATGTTCTTCCACTGATTTCATGCTGTACCACCAATACCGGGTATCCCAAATGGTTCAGTACCCTGATGGCTTTGATGCCAATTTCCGTGTCGTTATAATTGGTGAACTCATCGATGAAAAAGTAGAGCGAACTTTTGGGATTTTCAATGCGGTCATTCAATTTTTTCAGGTTCTTGCTGCACCAACTTTTGAGTGTCGTCCGCGCCAATCCAGGAATGCTCCTTTTCCCTGCAAATCCTGTTATTGATTTCAAAAGCGATGAGGTGACCGGGTTGTGCACCACAAAGTTAAATACTCCCGGGAGCGGAGTTCCCAACTTGTAGATGGAGGCAATATTGGCCACCAACTTCGAGCGCAGTGGAGAGCCTTCCCTGTCGTATTTGTGCTGTAAGAATTCGGCCTTTATTTTGGTCATGTCGACCCCTGACGGGCACTCCGACTTACAGCCCTTGCACGAGATGCACAAGTCGAGGATATCGTATAATTCTTTGCTTTCGAACACCTCTTTGCTGGTCCGGCTGCGGAGGTAGTCGTTCAGTAAATTGGCCCGGGCACGTGTCGTATGCCTCTCTTCT
>Ga0172379_10007079_pt1 | contig 14730 bp, 13 predicted proteins | sample GrowelOW334metaG_FD_119756 | JGI IMG/M metagenome (GOLD analysis project Ga0172379, IMG submission 119756) | Groundwater microbial communities from an aquifer near a municipal landfill in Southern Ontario, Canada - Groundwater well OW334 metaG | ecosystem: Environmental > Aquatic > Deep...
AGGAGCCACCACAAGGTCTCGATATAACGGTTGTCGTAGGTGATGTAAGGATCGTCCATGTTGACCCAGTACCCCATTTTTTGGGTAAGATCCTCCCAAATGTCTGTGTATTTCATCACTTCCCGGCGACATCCGGCGTTGTAATCTGCAACAGATATATGTTTGCCGATATCCTCTTTCGTAATTCCGAGCGATTTCTCGACACTCAGTTCAACGGGCAGTCCATGGGTATCCCAGCCCGCTTTGCGCTTAACCAGATAACCTTGCTGGGTTTTGTAACGACAGAAAATATCCTTGATCGTACGTGAAACCACATGGTGAATACCGGGCTGGCCGTTGGCCGAAGGAGGCCCTTCGTAAAAGATAAAAGGTTTCCCTTCGGCCCTGGTGGTGATCGACTTGTGAAAAGTATCGTCCTCCTCCCAAAACTTCAAGATATCCTTGTTGATTTGCGAAAGATTAAACTCCTTATATTCCCTGAATTTCTTGCTCATAGCCTTGTGCAACTCCCTTTTTTTTAAGTGCACAAAGATAATAAAAAAGTACTTAGAGTGACTAAAGTGAACTAAAGTGACTAAAGTTGTGGACTCCAAACAAATCCGGATTGTAGCGCAAGTAAAATAATGACCGGGTGTATTTTAGTTACTTAACCAGGAAATGGTTAAAAGGAATAGCTCTGGCTTCGTTACAATGGATACTAATCTTTTCGAATTTCTGACTGTAGGTTGATTCCACGAAAGTTAGCAATGTTTCCAGGTGTACCAATGCTCTCTTAAAGTGCTTGTCATAAGTGATATTGGCATCAATACTTCGATTTGACATGTTTTCACTTATTAAATACCTGGATCTTCTGGATAGATTTTGAAGTTGGGTATAAGCTAAATATACTGTTTCAGGAACTTTTGTGAGAGAAAGAATAAGATAAGGATTCAAGGCATTTGAAACCTCTTCGTGCTTGCGGTAATGTAAGTTCGAGATTGAAGCAATGTGTGAATTGACAAGGTGAACAGCCACATAGTAACATACCGTTACATCCCAATCTCTATAATGCACTGATAAACTGTTAATTTCCTGCAAGAAGCTTAAATTTTTCCTGGACTGGGAGATATGATCTGCAAAATTTGCCATTAAATGACCGTGTTGAATTGAGAAGGAACAGAGCAATTGTCCGACTCTTCCAAGATGGTAGTTGAAACATGGAAACCGTAATCACCATACTTCGCATTTATAGTGGCTTCGAGTAAAAAGAGCTGATCCATGGTGGCCTCATCATCGTCCTTAACAACAGTCCAAACCAGAATTTTCGAGTCTGAAAGCTGAAATGATAACGATTTAAGTTCGATGTTACGCATTTTAATGCCTGCAAAATAATTCGCCAACAGATCAGGAATAAGTAACATACTGGAGCTTTCGCGGTTTTTACGTGCAATTTCAAGCATGTTGTTTTCCAAAAAAGGTTTCCAGAAATCTTGTTTTTCTTTTGGGGCTATTCCAGTGACGATTTGCATCTCTTCAACCCTAATTGAAGAAACAAGTTCATCGAACCATTTGGAAATATCGGCACTCTTTTCAGACAGCGTTGAGACCGTTGTTGTTGGAGTCATTTTGAAGGGTTGATTTCGGATTTAAAACAATAATATTTTCAAAAAAAACGTTTTATGCTGTGTATTGTTCTAATGAATGCAAAATAATGAAATAAAAACGAGATTTAAAAGCGTTGATCAAGTTAGTTTTTAGAATATTTGAATTCTTAAAAGTTAACTCTTAACTTTTAGCAAGTCTAGCCTTGCGTTTATTCAAAGAACTTCTTTACATTTACAGTACTACGATAAAAATTATGGAAGACAACTATAGAGACACAGAACCTATTGAAGAGATAGTCCTTGATGATGAAATGGATACAGAGGAACAGGATGATTTGTCTGGTAAACGAAAAATCTATACAGAGCAAGGTGATCCAGAGATAAATTCGCTGCATAGACGATTCGTTAAAGGTAGATTGAATATTCAACCTGCATTCCAACGTCAATTTGTTTGGGATAAAATTAAATGCAGCCGTCTAATTGAATCAGCTCTTTTGGATATTCCCATACCAATTGTTTACTTATCAGAAGAACAGGATGGAAAAGAAAACGTAATTGACGGGCAACAAAGATTGACGGCTTTTTTTTCGTTTATTGATGGAAAGTTCCCAGACAACACCGATTTCAAATTAACGGGTTTAAACGTTTTCATAGAACTTAATGGGAAAAAATTCAATCAACTTTCTGAGGAACTTCAAGAAAAGATTATTACCTATAAATTAAGGGCAATTAAATTCAAGAAGGAATCAGATGGCGATTTACAGTTTGAAATCTTCGCAAGATTGAATTCCGGTTCAGTTCCACTTAACGATCAAGAATTACGTAATTGTGTTTTTAGAGGGCGTTTTAATGAAGTGATCAAAGAATTAGCGCAAGACAAGGATTTTAAATACCTGTTAGGAATTGCCTCACCAGATAGGCGAATGAAGGATAGAGAACTTGTTTTACGTTTTGCATCGTTTCATTTTAATACCTACCTGAAATACAAATCACCGATAAAGAAATTCCTGAATGATTCAATGGAAAAATACAGGAACATTTCTCCCATTGAGGAGGAAAACCTGAGAACAGCTTTCAAGAATACAATTCAAATCATTAAATCATTACTTGACAAAAACGCATTCAAAAGATATTATCGTGGAGATGAGAAGAATATAAACGGCAAATGGGAATCACAGCAGTTTAATGTTTCAATTTTTGATATTTTGATGTACTCGTTTTCCGGAGAAGACAAGAACAAAGTTTTCCAAAATCTGGACAGAATTAGAGAGGCATTAATTGATTTAATGACAAATGATCAGGATTTTATTGATTCGATCTTACTTTCAACTAGTAGTAAAAGAGCTGTAACAATACGCTTTGATAAATGGAGATTGGCATTACAATCTATTATAGGCATCAGAGTGAAAGAACCAAGGTGTTTTACTTACCAACTAAAACAGGAACTTTTTATTTTAAACGACACATGCGCAATTTGTGGCAATAAGATTCTACAAATAGATGATGCGGCAGTTGATCACATTGAACAATACTGGACAGGAGGTAAGACAATTCCTATTAATGCTCGATTGACACACCGTTACTGTAATAATGCAAGACCAAGGATTGAGAATAATTCACTCGTAATTACAAGAGAAGAAGAACCGGAACAATTAATTACTTTGAAGAGTAAAGGTGTAGTAATTGAGAAAATTAAGAGAGAACCCAAAGAAGCCAGAACTGTTGACCAACATTTAGAAGGGGCATCATCTGAATTGAAAGATTTATTTAGCCGAATTGATATTGAAATAATGAATATCAGTTCAGAAGTTGAACGACACACTTCAAATGCAGAGATTATTTATAAGACCTCTCAAAACTTTGCATATTTAAGAATACAGAAAAGAAATAACTGTTTAAAGTTTTTTATATTGACATCAAATGATAAGATGTATGATCCAAAAAACTTATCTAAACCAATTGCTAAATCAAATAATCAGGGGAATATTACAAGGCAAGTGAATATTTCACCTGAAGAAGAAAGATCTGGCAAATATTCAGTAAATGACGTAGTGAATTTATTAATACACTCATATGATTCCACCCGGTAGAGTTCTATTCCATTCTCCTCTCCCAAATCAGTTTTTTCCCAAAACCCAATCGATTGTCAGTCATTTTCAGGTAATCGATTTGTAAGATCCAGAGGGTTGTATCCATTAATGCGGTGAATGGAAATCTTTTCATGTAAGCGGAACTTGCCTTGTCGAGGGCTTCACCTTCGGCTTTGGTTATAGTACCGGAGAACTGTATCCCCTGAATTTTGCCTATGATACTCGTTTCGAGCACCACATTCCCGGCTACTTTATTATTGTGTGCCACCTCTTGTATGTGCCTGGTTTCGTGCCCGGAAGTAAAAACGAAAGCCATCTGCTCCTCCACGAAAGCGTAGAAACAGTTGGCAACCCAGGGCTGGTCGCCCGATACCGTCGCCAGGGTGAGGACGTGGTGCTTTTTGAGGAAGGTTGAGATTTTTGGATCTGGCGTCTGCATGGCATTGTATTGAATGCCAAATGTAGAAAAAAGTGACTAAAGTGACTGGAGTTTTTTCGCAATTGGCTTGAACAGTTCGGAGTCCATAACTTTAGGCAATTTAGTTCACTCTAGTCACTTTAGTCACTTCTTTACCTTTATCGCACTGATTTCCTTAATGTTCTTCAGATCCGAGTAATCATACTGGTAGAAACCGTCATTTCCGATCATCAGCAGGGAGGTTCCAAGGGGAATCACATCATAGGCCTGTATTTTGGGAAAGCTGGCCAGAATATGTTCGCTAATCAGCCATGGATCGGAAGCATCGTAAACTTTTAATCCGGAGGTTCCGTCGCAAACAAAAAGGATGTCGCCACTGATGCCCAAACCGTAAGGATTGTCCATATTGTACGAACGAATCAGTGTCGGTTTCAGTATATTGGTCACATCCAGCACATCCATCCGGTTGATGTTGCTGCCACAAATATTACCTCCGCGAATGGTGACATAGGCCCTGTTGTTCTGCACCACGACCGGATCACAGCCTGTTGCATGCCAGAAGGAAGATACATAAGCGGGTTTGTTCAAATCAGAAAGGTCGTACACCTGCATCCCGGTAGTTGTGCCTAAAAACATATACTTTGAATAGAGGAACATGGTCTCTATTCCCCAGTTGATTTGCGACTGTGATTCCAGTTTTGGGTTAATGGCATCCGATAAATTAATGTTGTAAAAGGTGTGGTTATCTACGGCTACCAAATTGTTCCCGGTCAATCCGAAGCGGGCCATTGAACCACCAACTCCTGCAGCAGAAGCACCTGCTCCAGGAGCTCCGGCAGCCACATTGCTTGAAAGGGCATCCATCTTTGCCGAAAAACCGTAACTGTAATAGATGGGATAAACCGGATAATTGTTTGTATTAATCTCTTTTCGAACCGTTTTTACATTCCAGCCAACAACTACACCTTTGGTATCATCCACCTGACCTGTACGATAACTCGCTTCCTCGGAAGGGGGAACCGAATAGGGGAAGATACCTTTAATTCTCCCCACTTCCCTGGCTTGCGCCGGATTTGTGATGTCAATAGCGACCAGATCTATATAACTGTCGGCATACATCACATTGTTTTTCACCACAATGTCGACATTGCCCGGTATATTGATAAATCCGATGTATTGGGGAGAGGCGGGATTGGCATTGTTGTACAGATGAATGCCTTTCATCCGTTCGTTAATGAACAGATAGTTGCCCATGACATAAATTTTCCCGGGCTTAACCAGATCTTGCTGACTGGCCATTTTCACTGACGCCCTGAACTCCTGGTAACCCATGTAGACCGGCTCGAGTTCGAGGTACTGTTCAGTATATTTATCCTTGCATCCTGTAAAAAGAACTACCAGCATCAGGAACGGGATCAAACTATTTTTAATTGATTTTTTCATGAGGTCAGTTATTTAAATAGGAGGCCAACTTTAAGGGAAAGACGGTTGTAATCAACATCCAGTTTGTAGGTGTCATTTTTACCGTAGCGGTGTCGCATCATGCGGTATCCCGCACTAAAAGTAAGCGCAAGATTTTCATTGATGGGCGACTGAATCCCAATAGCCGGATTAAGCAACCAACCTCCTCTGGCAGAGATATCTGTGGTGGCCGGTATTGGCGTTGGTGGCCGATAGATCAGAGAATTCCAGTCGACCGGAGAGTTGTAATAGACTTGCTGGGAGTAAGTTCCACCCAACGGGATTGAATACCCACCCTGAAGTGAAACAAACGGCATTGCGCCGGATTTTCGGATAAAATACCTGAAATCCGCTACCACAGGTAGATAAGTCTCATTGAAAAATTCAACGCCAACGCCTAAACCAGTTGAGAATCCATTATCAAACTTCCAACTGCTAACGTTCATTAGCGTGAATGGATTTTTTTTGTAGTTGGCTGAATTACCTGCCAAAACACCAATTTCCGTAAGATTAAAATAGCCACTTTTTTGTGGAACATGAATTTTTGCCGATCGAACTATGCTATCAATTTTCTCCTGTTCAAAGACCCAGAGATTTCGGTCCGGAGTCTTTAGCTTGATAAATTTGCCTGGGTCGATAAGCACAACTGTACCTCGTAAGATACTCCCGTTTTTCAGGTAAACGACATCAAGGTTCTTTTTTTGCGCAAAAAGTGTCAGGCTAAACAACAGAGTTCCAAATAGAATTGTTAATCTCATGGTCTAATTGTTTACTAGCGGATTTTCAACTTTTCCGGCAAAAAGAATGGCACCCGTATCTTCCTCTGTGATAAAAAAGAGGAAGGGGCGGATTGCATAGAAAGAGGGAGGATCAACCGGCATGCTGGTTAAGCCTATTCCGACAGAAGTCACAGCAGCAGCCTCCGTACCTGATTCTGTGACATCTATGTATGTTTTGTGGATGACCTTGGTGATATAAAGCTGGTTATCTGCATTTATGCCTGAGAAATTGGCCTTGTTTGGGTCAAAAGCCACATCCATCCCCAAAGAGGAAAGGATTCCGTTCAGGGTGATGTCCCACGAAAATTTCCATTTGGGGATCCAGACCGGAAGCTTTGTCTTGGCTAATAGGGCAGCGTTTAGGGTCGCCCATTTTTCTGAATTCAGGTTTGCCGCTATTTTGTCCGGACTGACTCCCTCCTCAGGAAGTAAAAGGACCATTTGGAATTTGTCCACCCCATAAGGCATCTTCAGGGCTTTGTATCCGGGTTGGACCGAATAGCCAAAGCTGCTTTCCATTTTCATCATGGGTACAAAAATGGTCTTTTGGTCCGAACAGGCAAACTTCTCGCTGGCAGTTTTGGAGGGTTCAAATTGATATTTCCATTTCCCGTTGAAGTAAATGGCATTGATCAGGAACATGATTTCATTACTGGAAATACTTGACAAAATAGTAGGGATCTTTCCGTTGGTATTGTCGCTCACCCATTTGTTAATGGTTGAAAGCGCAGCCGTGTTGAAATCCAGCTTCGAAACCTGTGCCTTGTAATAGGTTTGATTGACCGCAATAAAAGGATCCAGTACCGAAAAATCTTTCCTGATCCAGATGGAATTGGCAATATCCATTGCGACGCTTGGATCGGCTTTTTGAAGCGCCGTCATCAGATCACTGTTGATGGTATTGATCTCATCCCTGGTCAATCCATCAAGGCCAAGGGTTTTTTGCATCGCCGTAAGGGTGGTTCCCGAAGCGCCGTTGAGTGTCATCGAAAGGGCTGTAGAGACGCTAAGCGGAGATACCATACGGTTTTCGATTGTTCCGTCAAGGGCTTTGTTCAAAAGGGAAAAACTGAAAGTATTACTGGCCTTGACCAATTTTAGTGATTTATCGCTCATCACGATTTGTTTCACTTCGGGCGAAGGTACTGTATCCTTTGTACAACCTACCGTGAAGACGGTACCCAAAAGAAATAAGAGAGAGAATTTTGTATACATCATGCTCAATGTTTTTTACTATAATTGTGGTTGGAATCACAGGTTCATTCGTTGTATTAGAACATTATTGATGTGATAATGTGTTAATTAGCTAATGTGTTAATGAATTATTTTAACAGGATATTGAATGAAACAAATAATTAATCAAAAATTTTAGATAATTGGAATAATCAACTAATCAGCACATCAACTAATCAGCACATCAACTAATCAGCACATCAACTAATCAGCACATCAACTAATCATCACATTATTTTATTGTCTTCATCCAGTCAACTACCTCTTTGGAATTCGGTGCAAGGTTCTCCTGTGACCAGTCTCCGATCATAGAGAGAATCACGCGTTTGTACCTCTTTCGGTCTGCTTCGTAGCGGTAAAAAGCATAAATGTGTTCACCGGCATCTGCCATCGTCATTTTGGGATTTGTCATTGGACCATCAACACATGTCAACGCTTTGGAGGAATAATGGAAGAACTCGCCCGAAGATACATGTTCCAGGAGGGAATCACAGACGCTCAGGTTTTTCTTCATGTCTGTTTCAGAGACATAACCGAGTGAATCAGGAAATACCCATGTTGCGCTCTTCTGAAATCGTTTCACAAGACCTTTACCATCCATCATCCATCCATTGTGGCTATACCCCCAGGCATGGTTCGTATATTCCGATTGAAAGATCAATGTATGGGTCACTACCGGTGGATGAAATTCATCCCAGCCAAACTCATTTACCTCCATACATCCTGTTAGGAAAGTCAGCAAAAAAGCTGACAAAATAAAATTCTTCATCGCTCAATTTTTTTGTTTCTGTATCAATACGAAGCGGAATAAGGGAAACGCTACACTGCGACAACGCATTTTTATAAATTATTTGCCATTGCTTTAAATTTCAACGATAGGCCCTATTCTTTATTTAGAATGAAATCTTAAAATTAATGCCGGTTGTCGTATGGTTCACCTCTCCGGGAGCCAGCCCCGAGACCGGGATTTTTGCATAAGGTTCAAAATGGATAAATATCCTGTTTGACAGTTTTTTTTCAAAACCCACAATCATATTGATCCGCCCCGCAAAATCAAAAGTTTGAGCGGGGGGAACCTGGTCATGGGAAACAGATACCTGATCTACCACATTATAGGATTTTATTTCGTTCCCTGCGACTATGGAGGATACAGGAACAAGCATCTGAGAGTAGGTGGTGTTTTTATTGTCCTGCCTGAGATAGACCAGAGAGGATATTCCCGCAGAAACATAATAGCCATGCGATTTCCCCGGGGCAAATTTCCAGGTAATATTTACCGGTAAATCAAGATTGATCAACTTCGTTTTGGTCTCGTTTTGCGGGGCGGTTGAAGAGGAGACAATACTCTGAAATTTTCTGGCCAGACTCTGGTTCTCGACTTGCAATCCGGTTGATATCAGGATTTTGGAAGACAATGGGATGTCTGCGCTAATCCCACCCGTATAATTAAAGGAACTGGATGCCTGTGCAGTGCTAAGCCCGGGCGAAAAGTTGAGCCCAAAACGTACCTTCCGATTTGAAACGACTGCAAGGTCCTGGTTCTTTTTTGGTGCCGGGGCAACTTGAAATATGTTGGTTTTATAGCCTATAATGGTATCCAAACTACTTTTTACCGAATCGGTATTGGTGCCAATAGCCTGACGGCCAATGCTGGTTGCAAAAGCAGCAATTTTATGTGCAGTATCTGCGCCCGGAATGGAAACCACAGGATGTTCAGCTCCATAATCTTCCCTTTCGGCAACTAAATTTTCCTTCGGAAGCAAATTGGCTTTTGATGCAGCCACAGCAGATTTGGAGAGTTTAGAATCTGATAAAAAGGTCGCTACCGAAGGCTGTGATTTGATTGTGGAATTCAATTTGATTTCCGGTGTATTCCTGTCAATTCTGGTAGTCTGATCAATCGTAGGGCTCAAATAATCCCGATTATCAAAAATAATATAATTTGAACCAGCATATCCTACCAACAGGCAGGCAGCTATCCCTGAAGCAATTCGTAAAAAGAGTTTTCTTTGGCGGATTCTCCTTTTTTGCAGAAAACTCTCCCATGAACCCGGAATGTACGTCTCTTCGTAACCCTCCAGGGATTGTTTTATATGGGAAAAGATTTCCCTTTCGGATGTATCTTTCTTCTTCATTCTTTTAAATAATTAACCGGTAACAATTCCCTTAATTGCTGTTTTGCCCGGGTTAAATAGACCCTCGATGAACTGGTTGGAATACCCAGTTGTTCAGCGATTTCATCATGACTGTATCCTTCAATTTCGTACAAGCAGAATACGGTTTTATGGTATTTCGGCAACAGATTTAGAATTTCAATGATATCCTGTGCTGCCAAGTGGCTTATAACATTGGGTGTTTCATCCCGAATTGGGTATTTATCAGTTTCCACAAACTGGTGATCTTTGCTATTTCGTCTTAAATGGTCAATGGAGGTATTGATCACAATCTTGCGTATCCATCCCTGAAACGGTTTGGTGGTGTCATATTTTCCAATTTTCGAAAATACTTTCACAAAACTATCGTTCACCACCTCAAGTGCATCACTGCGCTGATGGTTATAAATCAGCGCAACACTTAAGGCATATCCGAAGAATTTCTTGTACAGAAGCTCCTGGAATTTATTGTTCTTCCTGATACATCCCTGAATGATAAACTCGATGTTCTCCTCCTTGCGACTTTCCAAAATGCGTTTTAATTGATTATAAATCCAGCCTTAAATTACTCAATTACTTGAAACCGGGATATCGGAATTTTCACTATTCGCTTTTTTTGATGTATTACATAATATGATTTTGACCCGCTGTGCCAGCCCGGTATCCCCCAGGCAAGCATTCAGATTGATTGACAAAACCCTGGAAGTGGCATTTCCAGCTACCTTACAATCGGATGTCCTTCTTAAATATAAAAAGATCATCTCAGGATAGGATTCCATTACCAACCCATTCCAAATTATTGTAAATTTCGAATCACCGCAACCTTCAGGATACGTTGCAGTTATTGTAAGGATATTCTTGCTCCTGTCTACTTTGGAAATTTCAAATGGTGCAGAATAGTCCGGCGAGCGCAGTTGATTGGCTTCATTGGATGCCTGGATGCTCTTTAAAAAGCCAAGGCTTGCGATTGCGATGTTATCCAAAGGAACAGACGCCACTTCAGACTCCTTTCTACAAGTTGAGGTAGTCAGGAACAGGAGCATCATCACTGATATGTTGAACATAGGTTTCATTCCACTTCCGAATATAATTGTTTTGCAGTTAATACGAAGACGAATGGGTGAAACGCTACATACAGGGGAGTTTTTTTGCAATATGGATTCTTCTTAAATAAAAAATTTAGAGCTAATCAAATATTTGTTCGTTTCGTCGAAAAATATACCCCCCAAATTTTTCTGAAACGGAATGTTAATGGCGCTTAACTTAAGAAATCTGCTGCGGGGAGTACAACGATCATCTTGCCTTCCAACAAAATCTTGTCATGCTGGTGCATGGTGACAATAGATACGCTTCTGAAGTTAATCCGCGCGCTATCGTTGTTTATTCCGATGCTAACGGAATATTTATTTCGATACCAACGTAATATCAAGTTCGCCTTGTTCACTCAAAAAAATCTTCCCAATATCCCGAATGGTCGCCTCAATTGGGGTGTACTCAAAATCGATGACCGATGCAATCTTTGAACCATCATATAAGGATACCTTTCCGGCGCTTCTTGCTGTATCCCTTGATAATGCAGGTTCTTTGCCAGTAAATATGGATGCCAATTTGGATGCCCGCCAGCCAAGTTGTAACAGCATCCGGTTGGCACGGATAGCCGGTTTTGGTTTATTCAGGACAATGGCAATGCGATCAAAGAGTTCGCGGTAGGTAAGATTTTCGGCAGAAAGCACGAAGCGCTGGTTTTTGATCTTATCCCATTCCTTTGATTGAACCAGGGCTACAATTGCATGCGATACATCCCTCACTTCCACAAATCCAGTGCTGCCGGAGGTATAAAATTTCATTCCTTTCGCTACAGTCTGAAACAGTCTTGGCGAACCACTGCTCCAATTACCGGGACCCAAAATCACCGATGGATTGACAATGACACATTCCAGCCCCTCCTCAACGCCTCTCCAGACCTCCATCTCCGATTGAAACTTGCTTTCGGAATAGGCTGAGCGCTGACGGTCATTCTTCCATGAGAACGCTTCATTCACTGGCACTCCCGAATCATGGTCGCCCAACGCGGCAATGGAACTCACATGGCAAAAACGCTTGATTTTAAGCTCAATGGCAACATCGATAAGATTGGCTGTTCCCTCCACATTTTCGTGCAGCATAGCCATTCGGTCGGAAGGGAGAAAAGAGACTTTTGCGGCGGCATGAATCACGCAATTTGCACCTTCCATTGCATTTTTCAGGGAGAGCGGATCCAGCAAATCACCCTCAATCCATTCAATCTCCTGAAAAAGTTCATTCGAATTTTTAGTATACCAGGAAAAGATCCTATCAACCGTTGCTAGATCCGAATTCTTCCGCTTCAGCGCACGAACCTTCACTCCGCTCCTTGTCAGATCGAGAAGCAGATGCGCTCCAACCATGCCACTTCCACCGGTAAGAAAAATCATTCTGGTATTATTAAGACTGAGTGAAAAATTAAATAACTCATTGATTAAAAATATTAATCAGCTAACAAAACCCTTCGTGTTTCCTTCGTGTTATCCTTTGAGACCTTTGTGGTGAAATTTTTAAATCTCACCACAAAGGACTCAAAGGTTTTCACAAAGGACACAAATAAAGACATGAACATCAACGTTTATTTTTTAGGGTTGACCGTGCGATCCAGCTGTTTGCTTAAAATTTTATCAATGCTTTTCAATTTTTGATGTGAAGCCTGCAACTCCATCGAAAGATCATAATCCTTGGCCGCATCCGCAATTTTCATCTGGTTTTCAATCTGGACCATCATGCCGGAGACGACCCGAAGTTTGTACTCGCGCACCAATTTTGGCACCACCACCTGCAGCAGGTCCTCCTCCTTTTCAATGTGGCTCCCTCCCCGTTCCCAGAAAGGACTGAGCGGATGTCTTTCAGAGATGATATCCGAAGCAAACTGGCTGATCCTGTGGTCGGAATGAACAGTAAAAAAACGCATGGCATCAAAATCAGGCTCATCAATGTGGAGGCGGTACTCATCCAGAATGGCGCGGATAACCGGATTCACAGAGACCATGTTGTCAATATCCAGTTCCGATAAAACATAGTTTGCAACAGTCTCGGAGATCCATTCGCCACTCTCCTCGTGCTCATAATCGTATATTTTAAGCGATCCGCACTTTAGAAGGACACGAAGAATCTCTTTCTCCTCCAGTTCATAAGGATTTTCCGCAACTGCTACTTCAACAGCTCTTGGTTGCACAGAATCCGGCCTTTGTTCTGTCGGAGGAACAGGCTCCCTATTGCTTTGAGCCTCATTCTTTTTCAGTTTCAGCTTCCTGATCTCGTTGTAAAGTACATCTTCGCGGACTTCGAGCAGCCGGCTGCACTCTTTGAGGTACTCGACCCGGACGATCTCTTCCGGAATGACCGATATTGAACTGACGATATCGGTAATCAATCTGGCCCTCGACAATGGGTCGTTTTCAATTCCGTCGAGTAGAATTTTGGTCTTGAATTTGATGAAATCGGTCTCGTTCTCCTTGATGTACCTGGTAAGTTCAGTAGAACTCATCGCCTTGGAAAAGGAATCCGGGTCTTCACCCGCCGGCAATGGCAACACTTTCACATTGATCCCCTCTTCCAGCACCAGGTCAATTCCCCGCAAGGAGGCCTTGATTCCGGCCTGGTCGCCGTCATAAATGATCGTTATATTTTTGGTAAATCTCCGAATAAGCCTGATCTGATCGACGGTCAGCGAGGTGCCCGAAGAGGCCACCACATTCTCAATCCCGGCCTGGTGCATCGCGATCACATCGGTGTAACCCTCCACCAGGTAGCATTTGTCTTCCTGGATGATCATCCGTTTGGCCAGATAGATTCCATACACAACGCGGCTCTTGTGGTAAATATCCGACTCAGGGGAGTTGAGGTACTTGGCAATGCTCTTCTCCTGCGATAATGTTCTTCCGCCAAAAGCGATGACCCTACCGGAGATACTGTGGACAGGGAACATCACCCGACCGGCGAACCGGTCGCGGACCCACTCATCGCGTTTGATGGTGAGTCCCGTTTTTTCGAGGAACTCCATTTTGTATCCCTCTTTCAAGGCTGCATTGGTAAAGGGCTCTTTCCCGTCAGGACAATAACCCAATCCGAATTTTTTGATAATCTCATCCCTGAAACCGCGTTCGTGGAAGTAGCTGAGTCCGACCGCACGACCATATTCACTCTCCCAAAGCTGAGTCGCAAAATATTTCTGTGCAAACTCTGAGACGATGATCTGGCTCTCGTGGTCGTTGCGTTCCTGGATATCTTCGGGACGTTCCTCTTTCTCCTGAACTTCGATGTGGTATTTCTTAGCCAGCCACCGCAGTGACTCTACAAACGAAAGATGCTCATGCTCCATAATGAAATTGACCGCCGATCCGCCCTTCCCGCATCCGAAACATTTGTAGATCCCTTTGGCAGGCGAAACATTGAAGGAGGGGGTCTTTTCGTTGTGAAACGGACAGAGGCCAAGCAGGTTGGTTCCCCTTCTTTTGAGGGTAACGAACTCACCGACAACCTCTGTAATCTCAGCGGTGTCGAGTATTCTCTGGACGGTGGCCTGGTCGATCATGTGAACAAATGTACGCAAAAAACGAAGAAAGGAAACGGGGGAACGGGGAAACGGGGAAACGGAGAAACGGAGAAACGGAGAAACGGGGAAACGAGAAACGGGGAAACGAGAAACGGGGAAACGGGGAAACGGAGAAAGGAAAAGAATGTGAAAATTGGGAAATGTGAAAATTGCGGTTGCCCAATCCTAATTTTCATTACCATCATCAGGGGCCTGATCGTATCTTACCAAACGCACGATTGTGCCTATACACCCAAATTGCCACTATCAGGAGCCTGGTCGTAACTTACCCCGGAGGGGTTACATATTAAGTGTGTCGGGCATGGTTTGGTTCAATGGAGTGAGAATCTCCTATACGCCGTTATGACCGGAAGTATTAGCGAAGGACAAGGGTGTTCGGGGTGACCCGA
>Ga0172379_10007080_pt1 | contig 14726 bp, 17 predicted proteins | sample GrowelOW334metaG_FD_119756 | JGI IMG/M metagenome (GOLD analysis project Ga0172379, IMG submission 119756) | Groundwater microbial communities from an aquifer near a municipal landfill in Southern Ontario, Canada - Groundwater well OW334 metaG | ecosystem: Environmental > Aquatic > Deep...
AATTGCCAGTTACCGCAACTTTGTCACTAAACTTTGGAATATCTATCGCTATTGTGTTCATGCTGATAGTAAATTTTCATTGGTTGAGAAAATCAGCAAGAAAGATTTAAAATCACTTTCAGACAAGTGGATAGTTGGTCAACTTAGCAAGACCATCGAAGAAATTACTAAAAATCTTAATGAATATAAATTTTCCATGGCAGGTGAGGCGTTGGAAAAGTTTATCTGGAATGATTTCGCTGATTGGTACCTGGAAATAAATAAAATCGAAAAAAATTCGAGAGTGCTTGGCTATGTTTTGGATAAAATACTGAAACTATCTCATCCTTTCTCCCCATTCGTAACCGAAAAAATTTGGCAGGATTTGTCCAAAAACAAAAGCATCTTGATGGTGGAAAAATGGCCATTAGCAGACAAAAAACTAATCGATAAAAAAGCTGATGCAGAATTTACTAGTTTACAGCAAATAGTAACCAAAATCAGAAATATCCGCACTAGCTATCATATCGATCCAGGAAAAAAAATTCAAGTCTATGCTAAAAAAATAGAAAACAAGTCAGTGTTGGAAAAATTAGCACGGGTGAAAATTGATATTGCGTCAAAAAAGGAAACGAAGGGAATTATTATTGCTGAAAAAAATATCAAATTGACCCTAGTAATTTCTGATCTTGTTGACACGGAAAAAGAGAAAGTAAAACTGGAAAGAGAAATTGAAAGTTTGAAAAGCTTGATTGCAAAAACTGAAACACTGCTTGAAAATAAGAATTTTGTCAAAAGTGCACCAAAAGAGATTATTGAAGCGAACGGAGTTAAATTGCGAAAATACAAGGAGAAGCTGGAAATCCAGCGAGAATTATTCACAAATCTCAGTTAAAAGGAGGATGCTATGGAAAAGATGCCAATTTGTCCTTTGTCTAACCAAAATCCAAGTTTACTGATGCTCGAATGGAAGCCACCAGCGGATTTTAATAATCCGCCTCCACAGCCAGTTAGGCTTTGGAATAAAAATCAAGGCGGTGGCGAATCATTAAAGAGCTCCGTTCTTTGTCAGGTAGCATGTTTTAGTGAAACAATCTAAGCCAGTCAAAGTTAGGTGATATGTTTGGCAGGGATGGGAATAATTCTCCCGAAATAGCGATAAACCAGGCTTGGTTTATCGCTATCATCTTTTAATTTATGCCCCTATTGACAAGAAATGGAAAACTCGCTAAGATAGTTAAAGACATTAAAAAACTGAATATAAGTCCAAATAGAGGGGAAAATCAGATTGCACGAACTTGGATTATTTCTTTTTCTCGAAGTAGCCACTAAAAACCGAAATGTTTTTGGTAGTTGTGCTTTGAGAAATTCCGTCTATTTTTTTATTTTTACCGGACAATTTATTATTAGCATTCGTATGTTCCCGCCACGGCGGGGTTCGCGAAGCGAATAACATGGCACAAGACAAAGAAGTAGTTAAATTGGAAGGAGTGGTCATAGAGCTTTTACCAAGTGCAAACTTTAGGGTTAAATTACCCAATGACCACATAATTCATGCTCATATTTCTGGTAAGATGCGCGTTAATTACATTCGCCTTATTCCGGGAGATCGCGTGCTGGTGGAGATGAGCCCATATGACCTAACTAAGGGCCGAGTGGTTCAACGGCTTAAATAAAAAAATTGATTACATAATATTATGAAAGTCAAAGCATCGGTGAGAAAAATTTGTGATAAATGTAAGACCGTCAAAAGAAAGGGCGTGCTTTTTGTGATTTGCTCTAATCCAAAACACAAGCAACGCCAAGGCTAAGTAAAACTTTTTAATTAACATTCAAAATCACTATATGTTGAGAATTGCTGGAGTAAACATTCCTGATAATAAAAGAATTGAAATCTCACTCACCTATATCTACGGAGTTGGTAAAAATACCGCTACGGATATTTTAGCTGAGCTGAAAATCGATAAAGATAAACGAGTAAAAGACCTGACTGAAAAGGAACAGAATGATATTCGCAGCTATGTGGAAAAGAAAATCAAGATTGAAGGAGATTTGAAGCTGGAGGTGCGCGATAATGTGAAACGCCTGAAGGAAGTCGGTTGTTATCGTGGAGTTCGTCATCAAAGAGGTCTGCCAGTACGTGGACAAAGAACTAAGACCAACAATCGCACAGTGCGAGGAAATGTGAGACGAACGATGGGATCCGGAAGGGTAAAGACGGAAAAGACGTAAAATATAAATTGTGTCATCCCCGCGGAGGCGGGGATCCAGTGTAAAAACTTAGAAAGAAAATGTAGGCCAGGTGTTTTGATAATTTTAGTAAGCGAGATAGCGGATCTAATTTAACAAGAAAAATTTGAATAGAAAGATTTAAGTTTTTAATATAGCATTGATGCTAGATTCCCGCCTGCGCGGGAATGACAATAATAGAGATAACCAAAAGAACCATTATATCATTATGACGAAAGATACTGAACAAAAAAAGGATACCGAAGTAGCTGCTCCAAAAGCGGAAATTTCTGATGAAGCGATTCTCTCCACTCTAGCTGGCGAGGAAGTAAAGCTGGAACCTAAGAAAGTCAAGAAGGCCAAAAAACAAATTCAGAAAGGTCGAGCAACGGTAAAATGTTCCTATAACAATACGATTGTTAATATTTCTGACAGTACTGGAGGAGTTTTAGGTTGGTGCTCATCGGGGCTTTTGGGTTTCAAAGGCGCTAAAAAAGCCACACCCTATGCTGCAACTCAGGTCGTAGCGAATGTGACGGAAAAAGTGCGAAAATATGGCGTAAAAGAGTTAGAAGTGTTTGTTCGTGGAGTGGGTTCCGGACGAGAAGCTTCGATCCGCGCACTGGCCAATAATGGATTTGAAATTACGATGATCAAAGACACAACACCAATTCCACATAATGGTTGTCGCGCGAAAAAACCGAGACGAGTTTAAAAAAAATTAAAGTGGAAAAATCAAAAATCAAAATGACAATGCAAAATAAAAGATTAGATAATTAAAATAATTTTGCATTATTAATTAGAGCGTAGTTATTATATTTATAAATTGAAAGATTATATGGCTAGAGATACTGAAGCACAATGTCGAAAATGTCGCCGAGCGATGGAAAAACTATTTCTCAAAGGCGATCGTTGCAATGGTCCGAAATGTGCCATGATTAAACGCGCCTATATTCCTGGAGTGCACGGCAAAAAAATGTCTCGAGGCAACCGCAGTGAATATGGTATTCAGCTCAGTGCCAAACAGAAAATCAAGCGCATTTATGGAGTTTTGGAAAAACAATTCAGAAAACACTTCAATGACGTTAAGGGTAAAAAGGGTGTGACCGGAGATTTGCTTCTCATTCGCCTTGAAACAAGACTAGATAATGTGGTCTATCGGATGGGTTTTGGCGCTTCACGCGCACAAGCCAGACAATTAGTAAACCATGGTCTTATCGCAGTAAATGGTCGTAAAGTTTCCATTCCTTCCTATGCCGTAAAGGTTGGTCAAGTGATTAGTATTAAATCTGGCAAGGAACAAAAGAATTATTTCAAAAATATTGATCAAGTGCTAAAAAACAAACAAGATTTTCCCGGTTGGATTACTTTTGATTCGCAAAAATACGAAGGAAAGATTGTTAGTCTTCCAACTCGCCAAGAGATTGGCACTAATGTTGATGCTCAGGTTGTAGTGGAATATTATTCAAGATAATTATAAATTAACAAATTAACCACAAATTCAAGGCAAATTTAACACAAAGACACATATCAATCTGTGTATCCGTGTAAAATTTGTAATAAATATGCGTGAAATTTGTGACTAAATAAATGCAAGCAATAACATTACCGCAAAAACCTAAATATATTCCAATCGATGAAAAAACCGGCAAATTTGAAATTAATGGTTGCTATCCCGGCTATGGAACGACCGTGGGTAACGCGCTTAGGCGTGTGCTCCTTTCGTCTCTCCCGGGTTCTGCTATCACATCAATTAAAATCAAGGGAGTAAAGCATGAGTTTTCAACAATTCCAAATGTTTTGGAGGATGTGATTCAGATTGTGCTCAACTTAAAACAAGTGCGCCTAAAATCACACAAGGATGAGCCGGTGACTGTAACGTTGAATGTTAAGGGGGAAAAGGTGATTACTGCCGGAATGATCAAATGCCCAACTGATGTGGAAGTCATCACAAAGGATGCTCCAATTGCTACTATCACTAACGCCAGAGGTGAATTTGAAATGGAGATGGAAGTGGAGAACGGTATTGGCTATGTGCCGGTCGATCAACAACAGCGAGATAAAAAAGAAGTTGGGATGATTGCTTTGGACGCAATCTATACCCCGATTCGTCGCGTGAATTATACGATTGAAAATATGCGCGTGGGAAAAAGAACAGATTTTGAAAAGATTAAGCTAGAAGTGGCGACAGATGGCAGTGTTTCGCCAAAAGATGCTTTTGCTCAAGCAGTAAAAATTTTAAGTGATCAATTTTCAGTTTTAACTTCAATTAAAGAAGTAGAGGAAATAGTTGAGGCAGAGGTAGTTGAAGAAGCTCCAGTTGAAGTTGAAGTGGCTGAAGTAGCCACAGAGGATGTAACCAAAACAGAGGTTACTGCGCTTAAAAACCTTTCTACCCGGACTTTGAATGTTTTAGAGAAAGCCAATATTGCAACTGTTGCTGATATTGTAAAACTTACTGAGGTGCAAGTTGGAGAATTGGAAGGAATGGGAGCGAAAGGAATTAAGGAAATCAAAAAAGCCATTGGTGATTTTGGAATCAATCTCAAAAAGGAAGACTAAGAGGAGACTAAGTTAAAATTTTATGCGACATCAAAATAAGGGAAGAGAATTGGGAAGAGAGATGAATCAAAGAAAGGCACTGTTTCGCACGATGCTGGGCAGTTTGATTATGCGCGAAAAGATCGAGACGACTGAGGCGAAAGCCAAGGAATTGAAAGGCAAAATTGATCGCTTGATTAACAAAGCCAAAAAAGGCAAGGATCCTGAGCGAAAACTGGCGATTATCCGTGATCTCAAGAAATACATCCCCGCAATGGCCATGAAAAAATTGACAGGAGAATTTTTGGATAAATTTGCAAAAAGAAGCAGTGGGTACACTAGAATAATTAAATTAGCGCCAAGAAAAAGCGATTCAGCCAGAATTGCCATTATCGAATTTGTATAAATCTATGATTACCAGAAAATACCATCTTTTTGATGCAACAGATAAGACGCCCGGTCGCATGGCAACAGAAATTGCTCGAATTTTGCGGGGGAAAAATAAAGTTGATTTTACGCCGCATATTGATGGAGGAGATTTTGTCGTTGTGATTAACTCTGATAATGTCAAAATTGCCTATGGCAAAGGGGACAAGAAAATTTATTACCGATTTTCTGGTTATCCTGGCGGAATCACTGCGACAAAATTGAAAGATCAGATTGAGAAAGATTCCAGAAAAGTAATCAAGGACGCAATCTACGGAATGCTTTGTAAAAATAAGCTCCGCGACAAAATGATGAAGAGACTTCTCGTCTACACAGACGCAACTCACACGCACACAATTGACGGTACAACTAACTAATACTTTTATATTATGATTGATAAGAAAAAAGCTAAAATTGAAAAGGCTGCGCCCGAGAAAAAAGTCGAGGCAGGCAGATATTTCTATGCTGTCGGGAAACGAAAAACCGCCATTGCGCAAGTGCGTATCTATCCGACTAACACACCGACTGACACATTGGTCAATGATAAAAAATTGGAACTCTATTTTTCCGTTGCTCGTTTCGCTGACACGGTGAAATCCGCTTTGACTTCTGTGGGACTTTCAGAGAAATTTAATGTGACCGTGAAAGTAACCGGTGGAGGAATCAATGCTCAAGCTGAAGCAATTCGCTTGGGAATTTCTCGCGCGCTCATCAAGTTCGACGAAAACCTACGAAAAGTTCTCCGCGCTGAAGGTTTCCTCACGCGCGATGCCAGAGTAGTAGAACGAAAGAAGCCGGGACTCAAGAAAGCGAGAAAGAGTCCACAGTGGGCGAAACGATAGTTTTTCTATTATTATATTCGTATGTCCCCCTTTCGTGATGGGGGTTCGCGAAGCGAATAACGTATTTTTGCAGAAACGGGCTTTATGCTCGTTTCTTTTTATACCAAAAAACTTTGTCATTCTGAGCGAAGCGGAGCGGAGTCGAAGAATCTGCTTTGCGCTATCCATATCTTAGCTTATATTTACAAAACCTGAGGTATTGCTGGGCAGATCCTTCGACTTTGCTCAGGATGACAGCTATTTTTGCTTTATTTAAAGCTTTTATCGACATTGCTATTGACAAATTATGTGAAAGGTGTATACTACTTGGTACGATTGAATAGTCCAAAAAAGGTTGTCCCGAAGTTTCCGGAAGTTAGCTTCATAGAGTGTGCTCGCAAATGAGCTAACTCTGAAAGCTTAGGACAGCAAAATGGACCCCAATCGTACGTAGTACCTTTTTATATTTTATAGATCGTGTGTAGCTTGTGTTAAAATTGAGATTGATATGATCTCTAGGTAGAACTGGACGGATTGTAGTTTTATGTACTGAGGCCTATGTGGTCTCAGAAAGATGGTTCGTTTTGTTTTTGCATAGTAAACCCGTAGAATAGATTTTCGGAGCTTTATTTTTCTGAGTTTTGTGCGAGCACTAGCTGTCTGATAATTCAGACAGTGAAACATGATTTTACCCCCATATGGGATGCCCTAGATTTTCTTCGGCATCCCTTTTTATTTTTCTTATTTTTCTGTCGGTTCAATTCTCCCGAATTGAACCTTTTATTTCTAACCAACTAACTTAAAATGTTAAAAAAAATAAGGCTGAGCGAGAACTAAATGGTTCAGGTCAGGAGACACTGAACCGACAATGATTAAAATCCACCTCACCCTTTCATTCTCACGCCGGTGAGATTGAAATCTCCTTATTAAGGAGAGGGGACAAATGCAGAAATATTGTATTGGTGAAAAAACTTTGAAGTAAGCCTTCTCCTTGCTAAGGAGAAGGTGGTCGAAGACCGGATGAGGTGGATTTTGTGAGATACAAAAAAGCCCAAAGCATTCTGCTTGGGCTTTTTCGAAAATATAGTAAAGATTATTTCTTCAACTTCTTTTTCGAAATCACTTTTTTGGTTTCCGCTTTTGGTTTTCTGACGCGTTCTTTTTTTGCTTTTGGAGCGGCTTTCTTTTCGGCGATTTTTTTGAAACGATCAACTCGGCCGGCGGTGTCCATAGATTTCTTTTTGCCAGTGTAGAACGGGTGGCAAGCGGAGCAGATTTCGACTTTCATTTCTTGGACAGTTGAACCGGCTTCGATTATGTTTCCACAGGCGCAAATGATTTTGGCGTCTGTGAAATATTTAGGATGAATGTCTTTTTTCATAGATTTCGTTGATTTTGGTTCTCATGAGTTGGAAATAAGGCGCAGTTAAGGCCTGATTGTGAATACTCCTAAAAACGCTAAATTTATACTATTAATAACGCTAAGTAAATCTAGCATGCTTTTTATGAATTGACAAGTGGAGCGGGAGCTGATACAATAGCTAAGTATAAAAACTCATATTTTCCGGGCATTGTCCTGCTCCGACGCACTTCGTGGTCGGAGATTAAGATGCTTATTTTGGGGATAAAACCCTCAGATAAACGGGAGATAGCGGAAACGCAACTCACTTTTGAGGAGCGTATAATTATTAAAGGAATAATATTATGGAAGAAAAGAATATTTCAGTTCCAGCCGGAACTGGGAAAGAAAGTGCGGCAGAAGAAACGGCTGATTGTTTTTCTGATTTCGATTTCACAAAATTGGAAATCAGCCTAGAGGAGATGTTTAAAAATGGCGTACATTTTGGACATCACAAATCGCGAAAAAATCCCAAAATGGACGAATTCATTTTTGGGGTGAAAAACGGCATTAATATTATTGACCTACAAAAAACCGCGCAGAAATTAAAAGAGGCGCTTGTGTTTATGGAGAAGGTAATTGCAGGAGGACAAAAAGTTCTTTTTGTGGGGACAAAGAAGCAAGCGAAAAAAATTGTGGAAGCAGCGGCGAAGCGTTGTGAGATGCCTTATGTGACTGAACGTTGGCTGGGTGGAACATTCACAAATTTTTCTGCCATTTCTGGACGTACGCGCTATTTGCGTGATGGCCAAGGAAAATTAGAGAGAGGAGAATATGGCAAATACACTAAATTTGAACAGATGAAATTTGCGGAAGAGTTGGAACGTCTGGAAACCAAGATGGGCGGAATCAAAAATATGGATCGTTTGCCGGGAGCAATTTTTGTGACTGGTGTGGTGGAGGATAATTTAGCGATTAAAGAAGCGAAGATTAAAAACATTCCTGTGATTGCTTTGGCTGATACGAATATTAACCCGCGCGATATTGATTACATTATTCCCGCCAATGAAGATGCTGTTTCGTCACTTAAGATTTTAATGGCGTATGTTGTGAAGGCTGTTCTTACTGCTAAGCAAAAAGTAGTCGCAGAAAAAGCGGCTTTGGACAAAGCGGCAACAGAGGAGAAAAAATAAAAAGCTAAAAGGACTGCTCCTCCTTCGTCCTAAGAGTATTTAGGACTACGGCGGATAAAGAATAACATTATGGCAAACTTAGAACAAATAAAAAAAATCCGAGAAATGCTTGGTTCGGGAATCGTGGAAACTAAAAAAGCGCTTGATGAGGCGGGTGGAGATGAAGAAAAGGCGATTGAGCTTATCAGAAAACGTGGCCAATTGAAGGCAGCCAAAAAATCCGATCGTGAAGCTGGTGAAGGCGTGGTTGTTTCCTATATTCACCCGAACAACAAATTAGGCGCGATTGTGAAATTATATTGCGAGAGTGATTTCGTTGCCCGGAATACTGAATTTTTGGAACTGGCGAAAGACTTGGCGATGCACGTGTCGGCAATGAATCCGCAATATGTGAGGCCGGAAGATGTGTCTGCGGAAACAATAGAAAAGGAAAAAGAAATCTGGCAGGAACAGTTGAAGGTGGAAAACAAACCGGCAGAGATTATGGTTAAGATTTTGGAGGGTAAGGAAAAAAAATTCCGAGAAAATCTGGCACTCTTGACTCAACCTTTTGTTAAAAATCCGGACCAAACGATTGAAGCGCTGATCACAGAAAAAATCGCCAAAATCGGAGAGAATATCCGCATAGGAGGTTTTACTCGGATGGAATTATAAAATAACAAAACCTACTATTCGCCGGCGGGCGGAAAAGGATAAACAATATAATGAATGTTTTTGTAAAAATATATTCTTGGGAGAGTCCGCGCTTGTGTGCGAGTGCAATTAAATTGAAAGCCGGAGATAAAGTGGTAGTTACAGCGGAGCATTTCAACGAATTGGGCGTGGTAGAGGCGAATGGAAATGAGAATTGTCCCAAGGAGAAAGAGCAGGTTTTGCGTCTCGCCACAACTCGGGATAAGGAAAATTTCCTAGAGAAAGAAAAGCAAAAAGAGGAAGCTTTGGATTTTTGCAAAAGCGAGCTTAAAAAATTAGATCTGGCAATGAAAGCGATTGACGCGAAAATCAGCCTGGATGGGAAACAAATCATTTTCATTTTTACATCAGATGGACGAGTGGATTTTCGGGAATTGGTGAAAAATCTTTCGCTCAAATTTAAAAAGGTAATTCGGATGCAGCAAATCGGTTCGCGCGACGAAGCCAGAAAACTTGGTGATTGCGGAGTTTGTGGCAGATCGATGTGTTGCATTAACACTAAAAATAATCTTCCCAGCATTACGACAGATATGGCACGCGTTCAGCAAATTGCGCACAGAGGGACAGAGAGAATTTCTGGTGCGTGCGGAAGGCTAATGTGTTGCTTGGCCTATGAAGCGCAGAGCTATCGCGAGATGCTTGAGGGAATGCCAGAAGTATACAGCCAAATCAGCACCGATGAAGGAGATGGCATGGTAATAGAAGTGAATGCTATAACACAAGAAGTGAAGGTTAAATTAAAAAATGGAAAATATCTGATAGTAAAAAAGGAGCATTTAAAATAAAATTTTTATCGCAATGCTATTCGTATATTCGGTTTTCGTCCGTCTGCAACGCTTCGCGTAGCGATACGGGCAGGTAGTACGGGTTTCGCGAAGCGAATAACAGCGAAGCGAAAAACATTATGTTGTACCAAATTATTCCACCAATTTTAGCAATTCTTAGTGTTATCGGAATAATTATTTTTTTGGTCAAAAAAACGCCGGAGATTAATCGCCTGGAAAAAGAAGAAAAATTGGAGGGCGAACGAAAACTTCGTGCGGCAGGTGGTGGTACTGATAAGTTTTTTCAAAGTCAATCTGATAGGTCGCGGCTAGCAGCGATAATTAAACATAGTGCGTTGGTTTTTTTGGAAAAATTAGTTAAGCGGTCTAGGATTGTTTTTTTGAAATTGGAAAACGGACTGAAAAATTTAGGCGAGGGGATTAGAAAAAAAAGAGGTTCCAAAAATGACGGAAGGGCTGGCGAGGAAAGCTTACCAGCGGAAGAATATCACGCTAAAGATAAAAACGTTACGGCGAGGGAAACTGAAGTCTTAGATGGTATTTCCGACAAAATTGGAAGATATAGTCCGGAGAGAAAAAATATTCGTGAAAGGCTGGGACTACAACAGAAGGCAAAGCAGGAAGAAATGGAAGAAAAATTTTTTCGTCCGTTTGTGAGTGACCACGTTGTCGTTCCGAAAAGAAGGCGGGAAACTAAGAGTCGCCTGGAGGAATTATTGATTGAAAGAATCGCCGCCAATCCCAAAGACATTGAAGCTTATGAGAGATTGGGAGAATATTATTTGGAGGTTAAAAACTTGGAACATTCCAAGGAATGTTTCAAACAAGTGCTAAGACTGAATTCGGGAAATCGTAACGCGCGGTATAAGATCAGAAAACTGGAAAAAATTCTCGGAAGCTGATAGAATAAAAAGACATGAAAATGTCACTAGCCCCGTACTAATTAAAAAAGTTAATATATCGGCCGTCCTAGCTCAATGGCAGAGCAACTGTTTTGTAAACAGTAGGTTATCAGTTCAACTCTGATGGACGGCTCAAAGCTTCTTGAAAATTAGTCAAAGCATACACAACCCAGAACACTTGCATTTGACATAGATTATTGCTATATTACGTTTATGGCAACGATTGCTAAAAAAAGGCTAAAGCAAGTAAAAAAGCTTTACTACGAGGACAAATTAAGCGTTCAAGATGTGGCAACTCAGCTTGGCGTTTCAATTGACGCAGTGTTTTACTGCATGCGGAAAAATAATTTACCTCGAAGAAAGGGGAATGAAAGCAATTTGATCAAGTTTGAGAGGTGCGAGTTGTCCTTCAGATTAAAAAAAATAAGTAGCGAGAGACTTAGAACCTTGAAAGCTATCGGAACGATGCTGTATTGGGGTGAGGGCTATAAGGCAGGAACATCAATGGTTGATTTTGCCAATAGTGATAAGGATATGATAAGATTATTTTTGAAGTTTTTGCGAATGATTTGTGGTGTAGATGAAAAAAGATTGAGAGTATATCCATATTTCTATTCCAATCAAGATGCAAATAAAAATATAAATTATTGGAATAAGCTAACTAAAATTCCCAAGAGTCAGTTTACAAAACCATACATCCGCAAGGATTTCCGAGAGGACAAAAAAGATAAAATGCCTCACGGGTTGATTCATATAAGATATTCGGATAAAAAATTATTAAATTTGATAAAAAGCTGGATAGAAGAATATAAAAATGTTTAAATTACGGGTCGGTACTCAAGTGGTCAACGAGGGCAGTCTGTAAAACTGCTGATTTCGGTCTTCGCAGGTTCGAATCCTGCCCGGCCCACATATTCGATTAAGTTGGCTTTCTGCCAACGCCCAGATAGTTCAGTGGCAGAACGCTTCCATGGTAAGGAAGAGGTCGAGAGTCCGATTCTCTCTCTGGGCTCACAAAGAACAAGAAACGGGGAGAGTTTAATCAAGTTAAATTAATTTATCATACCATTATGTCACGAGAAAATTTGGCAAAGCTGAAATGCTTGGAATGTTCCAACATCAATTATTTCACCACCAGAAACAAGAAAAAACTGAAAGAGAAATTGGAAATGAAAAAACATTGTCCAAAATGCAAAAAGCATACTTTGCATAAGGAAATGAAATAATTTGACAATGTGGTCGAATTATTGTTAAACTAAGATTGGTGGTTAAGTAACTATTTAGCTTAGTTTGATTTTATGAAAGTTAATGTTTTAAAAAATAAAGCTGTAGCTTTGAGAAAGAAAGGATTTTCTTTTAGGGAAATCAGCGAGAGAATTGGAATATCAAAAAGTACGGCAAGTCTGTGGCTGAGAGATGTTAATTTGTCTAGGATTGCCAAGAAAAGAATTTATAAATTAGGCGTAGATGGTAGAAATAAAGGGAACGAATCAGTTAGAAATAGAATAGCAGACGAGGACAAGAAAATATTGGCAAATGTAAAGAATAGCATCAATCAATGTGCTTTGTTGAAAAATGATTTAAAGGTCATATGTGCGTTGCTTTACTGGTGCGAAGGTGGAAAAACTGAAAAATCTCAGTTGACTTTTATAAATTCGGATCCGAAGCTTATCGAGTATTTTCTTGGCATCCTCAGAAAAGCATTTAATGTTGATGAAAAGAGATTTAGAGTGCTCGTTCATGTGCATAACTATCATAATATTGAAAAGCAGATTAAGTTTTGGTCGAATATCACCAGAATACCAGAAACTCAATTTACTAAGCCCTATAATAAGCCAAATACTGGCAAAAGAATAAAAGAAGATTATCAGGGATGTATTAGTATTAGGTATTATGGGCGAGAGATAAGACAAGAGATGTTGTTTCTAATCAACGAAATTTCAAAACAATAGACACGCGGGGTTCGTATAGTGGCAGTATAGGACTCTCCAAAAGTTCTGGCGCAGGTTCGATTCCTGCACCCCGTGCAATACATAAAAAGAGGCTTGATTAAGCCTCTTTTTTGGTGTGGCAGTGGGAAGTTAGAATTTTTTGTGATAGAATAATCATATAAATCTAAATGAGAATAGTTTTTATGAAAAAGAAAATTTTTATTGGAGTTTTTATTATTATATTTGTATTGTTGTTAAATTTCATATATTTTGTAACAACAGTTGGCATGTATTCCAATGACCCACCTTCTTTGGGTGAAAAAATTTCATCTGCCTTTGCACATCCATTTTGGCTCAGTCCGTATTATATAATTATTATTAGTGTGTCTAATCCAATTTTTACTCTCTTTTTGATAGTGTTAATTGTTATTATGTATTATTTGTATGATAATTTTATAAGAAATAAAAAAGATGACAAAAATGATATATCCATAGGGAGTGCTGGTGCAATCGAAAATCAAGATCAAAGCCAACTATATGATGAAAATTCAAAAATCGAATTTCTTAGTAATGTTTCTACGCAAGCAAAATCAAGCAATAGGGCATTTAAAAAAGTTGTCCTTTGGGGCACTCTTGCTATCGCTATATGGGCAGTTTTTGTTTTTTCTGTTTCATCCGGACCAGGAGAGGGTATGATTGGCCTAATGTTATTTATGCCTGTCATGCCAATTGTATACATATTTTATCCTGTGTATTTTGTAATTCTTTCCATTAGATATTCCAAGGAAAAGAGTGGTATGGATTCGCTGGATAAAATAATGTTCTATGTTCTAGCGGTTCCTATTATTTCCCTGGGAGTATTCGCTGTCTATAGGGTATATTCAGGCAATCTAATTCAGGAGGCATTTACCAATAACAGCAATACCAAAAAGGTGGTTGAAAAACAGGCAGGACCAGTAGATTTAGTTATAAAAGATATTTATGCTAGTTCTGAGAAGACTGGTATAGAGTTTTGCAATGAGTCGACAAATGATACTGTGAAAAAAGTTTCGATTAAAATTGAGACAGATAAAAATTTCTCAAGTATTATCGATAATTATCCGTCATTGCCACCAGGGGAATGCCAAGTGGCTCAGTTATTTACTAACTATTTAAAATTAAAAAAGGGTGACTCTGCAAAAATTACCGTAACGATAAATCCAAAAAACAAGATAAGTGAGACTAATATGGAAAATAATAAAATGACAAAGGAGTTTAGTTTTTAGTTAGGTTAATTAACCAAATTCACCGTCGCGGGAGAGAGATCGGGAATATAGATATATCCAGGATTATTGATGAATAAAGTTCTAATATCCCGTGCTATCCCGTGCAAATTTCAAAAACGCCGACATAAGGCGTTTTTTGTGTTTATGCTATAATGAGTTTAAGAAGTGTTAAATTATAAATAATAATAAAAAGGTGGAATTAGTAAGAGCAACAATTGAAGATATTCAGACACTCCTGGAAATTGAAAAGACCACAATAGGATTAAAAATATATTCGGGGTATTTCAATGAAAAAGAAATCGAAGAATGGATTAGTAATGATATCGTCTATCTTATAAAAAACGAGGGCGCAATTGTCGGGAGTATTTCTTATGAGATAAGTAATGAAAATCATGCCCATATAAGCGGGCTGGTCATAAAGCCGGAATTTCAAAAACAAGGATTGGCCAAGCAGGCGATGGCCCTACTGCTTGATGAATTAAAAAACTTCAAGCACTTGAGCCTTGCTGTGCACCCTGATAATCACGCAGTTAAACTCTATGAATCTTTTGGATTTGTTATTGAGTCGCGCAAGGAGAATTACTTTGGAGATGGCGAGCCGAGGTTGATTATGATAAAAAAT
>Ga0172379_10007081_pt1 | contig 14724 bp, 15 predicted proteins | sample GrowelOW334metaG_FD_119756 | JGI IMG/M metagenome (GOLD analysis project Ga0172379, IMG submission 119756) | Groundwater microbial communities from an aquifer near a municipal landfill in Southern Ontario, Canada - Groundwater well OW334 metaG | ecosystem: Environmental > Aquatic > Deep...
GCAGGGCGACCTCGCGGGCGTTCTTGACCGCGATCGCGACGTCCCGCTGGTGCTGGACGCAGTTGCCGGTGACCCGACGCGCGCGGATCTTGCCGCGGTCGGAGATGAACTTGCGGAGCAGGGCGGTGTCCTTGTAGTCGACACCGGTCGCCTTCTCCTTGCAGAACTGGCAAACCTTCTTCTTGGGCTTGCGAATCACTGCCTTGGCCATTGTGGTGCTTCCTCTCTAGAAGCCCGGCCCGAGTGGGTACGGAGCCGGAATGGTTCGGGTGGGATTGCGATGGTCGTGCGGAGCGGAGCGGATCAGCTCAGAACGGCGGCTCTTCCGAGCCCACGCCGGGGGCGCCCCAGGGGTCCTGGCCGGCAGGTGCGCCGCCCTGGCCTCCGGAGGGAGCCGCCGGAGCCGCGGTGGCCCAGGGGTCGTCGCCACCGGACGACTGGCCGCCCGAGGGCTGGCCGCCGCCGTAGCCGCCACCACCACCGCCGGAGCGGGTGGCGCGGGTGACCTTGGCGGTGGCGTACTTGAGCGACGGACCGACCTCTTCGACGTCGATCTCGAAGACGGTGCGCTTCTCACCCTCGCGGGTCTCGTACTGGCGCGACTTGAGTCGCCCCTGCACGACGACGCGCATGCCCTTCTGCAGCGACTCGGCGACGTTTTCCGCCGCCTGCCGCCAGACCGCACAGGAGAGGAACAGCGCGTCGCCGTCCTTCCACTCGTTGGTCTGCTTGTCGAAGGTGCGCGCCGTCGACGCGATCCGGAAGTTGGCAACCGCGGCACCCGAGGGGGTGAAGCGGAGCTCCGGGTCGTCGACGAGGTTGCCGACCACGGTGATGACGGTCTCGCCTGCCATGTCAGGTCTCCCTAGCTGATCCGATGTTGATCCTGCTGAAGCTGTCTTAAGTCCACACTCATCAAAGCGTGCGCCGCCGACAGGGGGAAGCGGTCGTCCACAGGTGGACGAGCGACCTCCTGGGACGATCAGGTGAGCGAACGAGCGCCCGGCCGGATCACCTTCGTGCGCAGGATCGCCTCGTTGAGCGTGAGCTGGCGGTCGAACTCCTTGACCGTGGCCGGCTCGCACTGCAGCTTGATGACGGCGTAGATGCCTTCGGCGTTCTTCTTGACCTCGTAGGCGAGCCGACGACGTCCCCAGACGTCCACGGACTCGACGGTGCCACCGTCCTTGGTGATCACGTTGAGGTACTTCTCGAGCGACGGCTGAATCGTCCGCTCTTCGAGACTTGGGTCGAGGATGACCATTACTTCGTAGGGACGCAAAGCGTCTCCACCTCCTCTGGACTCGGCGGCCACGGTCTCTCCGTGGCAGGAGGGCCTGCAGTTGTCACATGACCAACCCGTCGGTGGGCGATCACAAAGACAGGCAAGGTTAACAGCGCCCGGAGACCCTGTGGAAATCGCGGGCAGGGAAGCCCGGAAGCGTCCTAGCGTCGGGTGATGCGCACCGCCGACCCACCCCTCGCCGGACGCTACGTCCTGCTCGACCAGGTCGGCTCCGGCGGCATGGGCTCGGTCTGGCGCGCGTGGGACCTGCGCGAGCGGCGGCTCGTGGCGGCCAAGCTCCTCGGCCGGTACGACGACACGCTGCTCCAGCGGTTCGTGCGCGAGCAGGCGGTGCGCATCCGCCACCCTCACGTCGTCGCACCGACCGACTGGGCCGCCGACTCCGGGCGGGTCGTGCTCACGATGGACCTGGTCACCGGCGGCTCGGTCGAAGCCCTGCGCGCCGAGCGCGGGCCGCTCCCCGAGCCACTCGTCGTACTGCTCCTCGACCAGCTCCTTCAGGCCCTTGCGGCCGTGCACGCGGCCGGAGTCGTCCACCGCGACGTCAAGCCGGCCAACCTGCTGCTCGAGCCGGGACCCGTCCACGTGCGCCTGGCCGACTTCGGGGTGGCCGCCGTCCTGGGCGAGCAGCGGCTGACGGGTGCCGGCGCGGTCGGCACGCGCGGCTACACGGCACCGGAGCAGGAGCGTGGCGCGGCACCACACCCGGTCCAGGACCTGTACGCCGTCGGGGTGGTGGGTCGTGAGCTGACCGGTCACCGTCACGGGGTGCTGCGCCCGCTGCTCGACGCGCTGGCCGACCCCGACCCGGCCCTGCGGCCGCAGTCGGCCGCCGACGCGCTGGTGCGGCTGCGGCGGCTTCCGGTGCCGGCCCTCGTACCGGAGGTGCTGCTGCCGGACCGCCTCGGCCCGGCGCCGTCCGGGCCCGACCCGGGCCGGCTCTCCGTGGCGCTCGCCTGCCTGTGCTTCCTGGCCGCGCTGGGGCTCAGCGCCGCGGCGGCCCTGCTCGCGACCTGAGCCGGCGGGCGTGGAGCAGCAGCCCCCAGCCGGCGGCCAGCAGCACCAGCGCCGTCAGGACGAGCACGACCTCCATGCCGCGCCCCTCACTGGTAGGCGAGCGGGTTGTCGACGACCGGCTGCCCCTCCTCGCCGACCACGAAGACCCCGTTGATGCCCGACACTCCCTCGGGCGCGTCGAACGGCACGTAGATGCAGACCTCGTCGGCCCCGAACGACCAGGTGTCCTGGAGCGACCCGAGCAGCGTGGCCCCGTCGATGGAGTAGAGCGTGACGCCGATGGGTGTGCCGTCGGCCAGCCCGGTGATGACGTACTCGGCGTACAACGGCTCGCCGGGGACGACGCTGAGGATCTGCGGCTGGTCGACGGTGCTCGAGCCCGCGCAGCTGCCCTGCTCGCCCTCCTTGACCCACCCGGCCGAGACGAAGGACGCGTCGACAGGCGCGTCGGTCGGCGGGGTCGGCATGTCCTCCACGTAGGGCGAGACGTACGACGGGTCGCCGCCGTCCTCGGCGATCTGCAGGACCTCGTCAGCCAGGTCGACCGGCCGGATCAGCGCCGAGCCGGAGGTGATCGCGCCGGCGTCCTCGGAGTTGGCGGTGATCACGGCGGTGTTGATGCCGATGAGCTCGCCGTCGTCGTTGATCGAAGGCCCGCCCGAGTTGCCCGAGCCCAGCCGGACGTCGCTGTCGATCAGGCCGCGCTCGGTGCCGATGATCTCGTCGGCCTGGAACGTCGAGACGACCCCGCGGGTGACGGTGAGCGGGCGGTCCAGCGACGCGGTGACGTTGCCGATGGACGGGTAGCCGAGCGCCGTGATCTCGTCGCCGGTGTGCAGGTCGTCGCTGCTGCCGATGGGCAGCGGATCCGGGAGGTCCATCTCGCTGATGTCGATCTCGTTGCCGTCGGCGTCGCCGACGATCTGCAGCACGGCCAGGTCGAGGTAGCCGTCGGCCACGATCGGCTTGGCGCGGAAGGCCGCGGTCGCGGGCTTGTCGTCGTCGCTGGACGTGAGCGACACGAGCAGGTAGTCGGGGTCCTCGAACTCGCTGGAGCCCTGGCCGGGGGCCGACGGCTTGGCGACGTGGGCGTTGGTGAGGATCAGCCCGTCGTCGCTGATGATGCTGCCGGACCCGGAGTGCGTGGGCGTCCCGGTCGCGTCGACCGCGACCAGGAACACGGCGGCGGCCTTGGCCCGCGCCAGGTGGGCCGCGCTGAGGCCGTTGCTCCCCGCTGACGGAGTGCCCTTGTCGTCGTCGCCGCCGAGCACGACCGAGGCGGCGATCCCGCCGCCGACGAGCACCAGGCCGGCGATCGCGGCGCCCACCACGGCGAGGGTCCGGCGGCGCTTCTTGCCGGCGATCGCCGCGGCGGCCTGGCCGGCCGCGACCAGTGGCACCAGCTCGAGCTCGAAGCCCGCCGTCGGGTGGCCGAGCAGGATCTCGACCGGCTCCTCGATCTTGAACGACGTGACGCGCTCGCCGTCGACGTAGGAGCCGCTGGTCGACTGGTCGACCCACCACCAACCGTCCGGGCGCGGCTCGATGACGGCGTGCTGGCGCGAGACCGCCGCGTCGTCCGCGACCACCTCGAGGGCGGGGTCACGCCCGACCCGCACCAACGCCTGGGTGCCGAAGCGGAGGTCGGCCCCCACGCGGCGCCGGACGAGGAGACCGGGCCCGCCGGCGCCGGGGCCGAGCGCGCCGCCCGCGACCATCGTCTGGGCCAGCGCCGGCGGTGGGGCCGGGACGGGCGGCGCGACCGGCCGGCCCGCGGCCGGTGGAGGAGGCATCGGCGCCGGCGCGGGGCCGGTCACCGTGACCATCACGCTCAGCCCGCCGCCCTGGGCGCCGAACGACACCGACGTCGTACCACGCAGCTCGGCGCGCTGCACCCGCTGGCCGTTGACCCAGGTGCCGGCCGAGCTGCCGATGTCGACGACCTCCCAGCCGTCGCCCACGGCCTTGATCTCGGCGTGGTGCCTCGAGACCGACGGGTCCACGCCCACGATGTCGTTGTCCGACTCGCGACCGATCCGGAACGTGCGTGGCTGGTCAGAGGTCCAGGTCTGGCTGGGCGACTGGATGGTGATCGTGCTCATGTCCGCCTCTTTCCCTACGACGGCCGGGCTCGCGCCTGGTTGGCCAGAGCCTAGGGCCAACCGAGCCCTCGCGGCAGGTGTTCGGCGTCCTCCCTGACCGCGGATCCGTGACACGGCACAGACCCGCCGTCGGACCCGTCCCGATCCTGTCTATCGCCGCACCGCGCTCCTGCGCCATGCTGGACCTCTCGTCTCGCCCCCCCGCTCAGAGAGACAGGCACATGACCCTTCTGCGTCGCCGCCTCGCGGCCCTTGCCCTGGTCGCTCCGCTGATGCTCGCCGGCTGTGGGGAGGACGCCGACCCGGCCCCCACGACGGACGGGTCCGACGACACCTCGACCTCGCCGACCCCGACCGAGCCGACCGAGGCGACCGACCCGTCGACCTCCGCCGCCGAGGGCGAGTGCGCGCTGCTGCCCGCCGAGGCGGTGAGCACGGCCCTCGGGGAGGACATGGTGGTGTCGGCCTCCGGCCCGCAGAGCTGCCTGTTCGGTCCCGCCGACCCGGCCTCAGCGGCCTCGATCACGGCGTCGGTCACCGAGCTCGCCATCGACCCGGAGGAGTACGCCGCCGGTTCGCGGGAGCTCTGCGAGGGTGAGGTCACCGACGTCGAGGCCGGCGACGAAGCGTTCGCCTGCGTCACCTTCGTCGGCCCGCAGGGGTTCGTGTTCGAGGGCAGCACCAGCGTCGTGCTCGACGTGACGACCGGCGACGAGTCGGAGCCGGCAGCGATCGCGGCCGCAGCAGCACTGTTGCCGTCGGTCGTCGTCAGGTGAGCCTGCGGGCGGCGTCGCGACGTACCTCCGGCACGCTGCTCGCACTCGGGCTCGGGCTCGCCCTCACCGCCTGCTCCGGCGGCACCACCGCCGCCAGCGGCCCCCGCTCCAGCGCCGAGCCGTCCATCACCCCCAGCTCCACGGCGACGAGCGCGGCAGCGACCGGCACGCCGAGCGTCTCGCCTCTCGTTCCTGAGCCGTCGGAGCCGCCGTCGGAGTCCTCCTCGGGACCTGACCCGGTGTGCGGCGGGCTCGAGCTGAGCCGCGTGCGTGAGGTGCTCGGCCCGCGGATGCGCAGCTACCTCGCCGAGGTGGACTACTGCGTCTACGCGGGCCCGCGCTCCCAGCATCCGACCTTGATCGTGACCGCCGCCCCGACCCTGGGTGACCCCGCGGAGTTCGCCCTGGAAGCGAGGGACTTCTGCGACAGCGACGTGACCGACGTACCGGGCGTCGGCGATGCCGCCTTTGTCTGCAACTCCCCGGTGGGGCCGCAGGGCCTCGTCGTGGCGGGCGACGCCTGGGTGCAGCTGGACCTCACCAGCGGCGACACCCCGGCCGACCTCGCCTCGCTGCTCGAGCTGCTGCCGTCCGTGGTCGTACCGACGGGGCTCGAGTTCCCCGAGTAAGCGGGGGTCAGCAGCGTCGGCGGGTCTCCCTACGATGGGCGCATGACGACCATCGCCATCGGGGCCCACGTCGACCAGACCGACCCGCTCGCGGAGGCGGCTGCCCGCGACGCCCCGCTGGTGCAGTTCTTCCTCGGCGACCCGCAGAGCTACCGCGGTCCCAAGATCGCCTATGCCGGCGGCGCGGAGGGCCTCAAGGCGGACGCCGAGGCGGCGGGCATCGGCCTCTACGTGCACGCGCCCTACCTGATCAACGTCGCGACCACCAACAACCGGATCCGGATCCCCAGCCGCAAGCTGCTCCAGCAGCACGTCGACGCGGCCGCCTCGATCGGGGCCAAGGGGCTGATCGTCCACGGCGGTCACGTCGACAGTGCCGGCGACCACGGCGAGGTGCTGGAGAAGGGCTTCGACAACTGGCGCAAGGCGATCGAGGCCACCGACCTCAAGGTGCCTCTCCTGATCGAGAACACCGCCGGCGGTGACAACGCCATGGCCCGCCACCTCGAGCGCATCGCCCGCGTGTGGGACGCGATCTCCGGCGCCGAGGGCAACGACCGCGTCGGGTTCTGCCTCGACACCTGTCACGCCCACGCCGGCGGCAACCCGCTCGAGACGGTCGTCGACGACGTCCTCGCGATCACCGGCCGGATCGACCTCGTGCACTGCAACGACAGCCGCGACGAGTTCGACTCCGGGGCCGACCGGCACACCAACTTCGGGTCCGGCCGGATCGACCCCGACCTGCTCGCCTCGGTCGTGCGCGCCGCGGGCGCACCCGTGGTCTGCGAGACCCCCGGCGGCGCGCAGGAGCACGTCGCCGACTTCGAGTGGCTCCGCGACCGCCTGTAGCCTCGGCATGTGCTGAGCGTCCGAGCGATACCTGAGTCCCAGCACCTCGCCTTCCTCGAGGAGCAGCCCTCCGCCAGCTTCCTGCAGACCCCCGCGTGGGGTCGGGTCAAGAGCGAGTGGCGCCGTGAGTCCCTGGGCTGGTTCCGCGACGACGTACTGGTCGGCGCCGCTCTGGTGCTCTACCGCCAGCTGCCCAAGGTCAAGCGCTACCTCGCCTACCTGCCCGAAGGCCCGGTCATCGACTGGGAGAGCGAGCAGCTCCGCGACTGGCTCGACCCGCTGACCGCGCACCTGAAGAAGCAGGGCGCCTTCGGCGTCCGCATGGGCCCGCCGGTCGTCACCCGCCGCTGGTCGGCGGCCCAAGTCAAGGAGGGCATCGCCGACGACGCCGTACGCCGCCTCGACGACGTGGCGCCCACCGAGCGCGACATGGTCGGCGCCCGCGTCGTCTGCCAGCTCGACGAGCTCGGCTGGCGCCGGCAGGTCGCCGAGGGCGGCTTCGCCGCAGGCCAGCCGCAGTACGTCTTCCAGATCCCGCTCCACGACGCCGACGGCGCGCCGCGCACCGAGGACGACGTGCTCAAGGGCATGAACCAGCTGTGGCGGCGCAACATCAAGAAGGCCGCCAAGGAGGGCGTCGAGGTGGTCTCGAGCGCCTCGAGCACCGACCTCAAGGCCTTCCACGACCTCTACGTCCACACCGCGGAGCGCGACCACTTCACGCCCCGCCCGCTGCCCTACTTCCAGACGATGTTCGACGCCCTCGGCTCCGAGAGCCCCGACCGGATCAAGGTCTGGTCCGCCCGGCACGAGGGAGAGCTGGTCGCCTCGACCATCTCGATCCGGGTCGGCACCCACGCCTGGTACTCCTACGGTGCCTCCTCCACCGAGAAGCGGGAGGTCCGCGGCTCCAACGCGATCCAGTGGGCGATGATCCAGGACGCGCTGGCCGCCGGGGCCGCCGTCTACGACCTGCGCGGCATCACCGACACCCTCGACCCCGACGACTCCCATGTGGGCCTGATCCAGTTCAAGGTCGGCACCGGCGGCGAGGCCGTCGAGTACGCCGGTGAGTGGGACCTGCCCCTCAACCGCGCCCTCTACAAGGCGTTCGACGTCTACATGCGGCGGCGTTGATGGCGGGGCGCGACCGCCGTACGACGGGGAGGTTCTGGTCCTTTGCCCGTCGTTCTGGTGGGTTGCAACTCCCCGGAACGACGGGGATCTCAGCATCTGCTGAAATCCGCCGCCTGCCCGCGACACGCAGGACCCCCCGATGAGCCTGACCCTGACGGTGGACGGTGACCGCTGGCGCAGCCACCTGCGCCGTGTGGCGGAGACGCACCCGGGCCTGGTGCCGGTCGCGAAGGGCAACGGCTATGGATTCACGCTCGGCCGGCTCGCCCGCAAGGCGGAGTGGCTCTGCGTCGACACGCTCGCGGTCGGGACGTACGACGAGCTGGGCCACGTGGTCCAGCGCTTCGGCGGCAGCCTGCTGGTGCTGACCCCCTACCGACCGTTCGGCGCCGCGCTGGAGGTCGACCCGGACCTCTCCGACCGCCTGATCCACACCGTCAGCCGGGTCAGCGACCTCGAGCACCTGCTGGCCCGTCAGCCCGACGCCCGGGTGGTGCTCGAGCGGATGACGTCCATGCAGCGCCACGGCCTGTCCGCGCGCGAGCTGTGGGCCGCCGCCCGCGCCCTCGCCGACCACCCGCGCGCCCGGGTCGAGGGGATCGCGCTGCACCTGCCGTTGGCCCAGGGCTCCCACCTGTCCGAGGTCAGCCGGCTGATGAACGACGTCGTCGCCGCGGGCCTGGACACCCTCGGCGAGCGCTGGTCGCCCACCATCTGGGTCAGCCACCTCACCGACGCCGAGCTGGCTTCGCTCCGGGCGTCGTACGCCGACTTCGCGGTGCGGCCCCGGATCGGCACCAACCTGTGGCTCGGCGACCGGGGCGCGCTCCGGGTCACCTCGACGGTCCTCGACGTCCACCCCCTCGAGCGCGGCGACGCGTTCGGCTACCGCGCCCGCACCGCTCCCAAGAGCGGCCACCTGCTGGTCGTGAGCGGCGGCACCGCCCACGGCATCGGGCTCGAGGCACCGACCGGCGAGTCGTCGATCAAGGCCCGCGCCGCCACCCTGGCCCGCGGCGGACTCGACGCGGTCGGCTTCGTCCGGTCGCCGTTCTCGATCGACGGCAAGCAGCGGCTGTTCGCGGAGCCGCCGCACATGCAGGCATCCATGCTGTTCCTGCCGATGGGCGCCCACGTGCCCGAGATCGGCGACCAGATCGACGTCCGGGTGCGCTACACCGCGACGGCGTTCGACCGCGTCGTCGTCACCTGAGGAGTCCGCTCCACCGGGTCGTGGTGCGGCCACAGGACGTCACGCACCACGATCACCACCAGGTAGAGCTCGCACGCCATCCGCAGGATGATCGCCACCCAGTAGAAGCCGGCGTCACCGCCGCGGGCGGGCTCGAGGAAGCCCCCGAGGTACCACCACACGGAGGCGAAGTAGAGGATCTCGCCGGCCTGCCACACCAGCTGGTCGCGCCACCGGGGTCGGGCCAGCACGGCGAGCGGCAGCAGCCACAGGACGTACTGCGGCGAGTAGACCTTGTTGACCAGCAGGAAGCCGGCCACGATCAGGAAGCCGAGCTGCGCGAAGCGCGGCGTCTCGGGCGCCAGCATGCCGAGCGCGAACACGCCGACGCACCACGCCGCGAAGAACGCCCAGGACCAGGCGTTGATGGTGTGCGCCTCGATCCCGAGGTCGCCGGCCTGGTCGATGACCAGCCAGATCGAGCCGAGGTCGGCGGTGCGGTCGGAGTTGAACTGCCAGAACACCTTCCACTGCTCGCTGCTCGCGAGGTACGCCGGCGCGTTGGTCAGCACCCAGGCGACGACAGCGCTCCCGACGACCGTCGCCAGGTCGCGCACGCGCCGGTCGCGCAGGCAGATCACCAGCAGCGCCCCCAGCAGGAACAGCGGGAACAGCTTGGTCGCCGTACCCAGCCCGATCAGCACACCGGTGAGCACCGGCCGGTCGCGCGCCCACGCCCACAGGGCCCCCGCGACCATGGCCACCGCGAGCAGGTCCCAGTTGATCAACGCGGTGAGCGCCAGCGTCGGCGCGAGCGCGAACATCGCGGCGTCCCAGGGCCGGCGCCGGTTGACCCCCGCCAGCAGGCCGGCGGCGAGGATCGTGACCGCCGCCAGCCCGACCGCGTTGACCACGACGTAGAGCCGGCCCTCGGACATCACCTCCGGGTCGCCCTGCAGGCCGCCGACGGTCTGCTGGTAGCGGGGCTCGAGCGAGGGCGAGCCGTTGAGCCAGTGGGTGACGTAGGAGGTGCCCCACGCCCAGTAGGAGATCCCGACGGGGTACTCCATCGGGTCGTAGCGAGCCCGGGTCTGCTCGTCGTCGGTGTAGGGGTAGGTGCGCTCGGCGAAGCCGCGCAGCGTGTAGAGGAACGGCAGGTCGGAGTAGCACATCTGCGAGTAGCGGGTGTCGCCCTCGCCCCAGGTGTCCTCGGCGCACGGTGCCTTCTGCAGCAGGCCGAGCGCGAAGCCCACCGCCGCCAGCAGCAGCACCACGCGCAGCGGCGTCCACCACCGCGGGCGGCCCGCGCGGGCGCCGACCGGGCCGCCGACGCTCTCGCTGAGGGCGGCGACCACCGCGTCGTCCTGGGTGGGGTGCACGTGACCCGGAACCTGACTCGGGCCATGACCCGAACCGTCGTCCGCCACTGGTGTCCCCTTCACCGGCTTGGTTCTACCAGAGCCGCACGCGTCAGGCGTCGTACGACGAGCGGTAGGCCACCGTCCGCGCGGCTCCGCTCGGCGAACCGGACGCACCGCCGCTCGGCGGTGGCCCGCTGCTCGGCGGCGGGTCGGACGGCGGCGGCGTGCTGCAGCCGCCGATCAGGTCGCACGACGGCGTCGGGGTCGGCGTCGGGGTCGGGGTCGGCGTCGGGGTCGGGGTCGGCGTCGGAGTCGGCGTAGGCGTGGGCGTAGGCGTCTCCGACGGCGTCTTGGTCGGCTTCGGCTTCTTGGTCGACGGCGGCGGGGGAGGCGGCGTGGGCTCGTGGCCGTCGTCGGGGGCCTCGCCGTCGACGTAGACCGGCTCGGCGAGCTCGAGGATCTCGGTGCCCTCGAGCGCGCGCTCCATGACCGCGGTCCACGTGGCCGTCGGGTAGTCGCCGCCGTAGAAGCTGGGCAGCCAGTCGTCGAGCGGCTCGGCTCCCTTGCCGCGCACGTAGACGACCGAGGTCGCCAGCTGCGGGGTGAAGCCGGTGAACCACGACGACACGACCCGGCCCTCGTCGTTGGTGGAGGTGCCGGTCTTGCCGGCAGCCGGCCGGCCCAGCGCCTGCGCGTCCGAGCCGGTGCCGTCGGACGTGGCGATGACCTGCTCCAGCGCGTAGGAGACGTCGGCGGCGATGTCGACGTCGAGCGCCTTCTAGGTGTTGTTCTTGTGCCGGTAGACCGTCTCGCCGTCCTGGTCGACGACCTTCTCGATGACGTACGGCTCCGCAGCCTCGCCGCCGTTGGCGATGGTCGCGTAGGCGTTGGCCATGTTGATCGGGCTGACGGTGGCGCTGCCGAGGGCGACCCCCACGTTGGGCTCGAGGCCCGGCGTCGAGCTGGGGATGCCCTCAGTCTTCTTGGTGGGCTTCGCCGGCGGGATGCCGAGGTCGTTGGCCGTCTCGATGACCTGTTCGGGGCCGTCGGGGATGCTGTTGGTCAGGTCGATGAAGGCCGTGTTGATCGACTGCTGGGTAGCGGTGATCAGGTCGACCTGGCCGAACGACTCGTCGCCCTGGTTCTCGAACTCGGTGTCGCCGATCTCGATCGGGCTGTTGCCGTCGAAGGTGTCCTTGAGCGAGTAGCCGGCCTTGATCCCGGCCGCCAGCGCGAACGGCTTGAGGATGGAGCCGGCCTGTCCGCCGGCGACGGCCCAGTTGAGCTGCGACTGCAGGTAGTCCTGCCCGCCGTAGAAGCCGCGCACGGCGCCGGAGCCGGGCTCCACGCTGGCCACGCCGACATGCAGCTGCTTGTCCCCGAACCCCTCGGGACGCGCCTCGATCACTCCCTGCTTGGCCGCGTCCATCGCCTTCTCGGTGAAGGTCGTGGTGATCCGCAGGCCCTGGCCGTCGATCTCCTCGTCCTCGAACCCGAGCCGGTTCAGCTCGTCGCGCACCAGCTTGAGCATGTGCCCCTTCTGGTCGCCGTAGGTGCTCTCGGCTTCGATCTTGGGGAACTTCGGCAGGCTCTGGCTGGCCTTCTCGGCCTCCTCGGCGTCGAGCTCATCCATCTCGACCATGCCGTCGAGGACGAACTGGAAGCGGCCCTTGAGCTCTGCGCGGGCGTCCTTGCCGTTGGCCGGGTCGAACCGGGTCGGGTTGTTGAGCACGCTGGCCAGGACCGCCGACTGCTTGAGGCTCAGCTCTTTGGCCGGCTTGTTGAAGTAGGCGAACGCTGCCGCCTGGACGCCGTAGGCGCCGCGGCCGAAGTAGATGGTGTTGAGGTAGCCCTCGAGGATCTCGGACTTGGTCTGCTGGCGCTGGACCTTGAGCGAGAGGATCGCTTCCTTCGCCTTGCGCGTCAGGGAGCGCTCCTGCGTGAGGTAGAGGATCTTGACGTACTGCTGGGTGATCGTCGACGCGCCCTGGGTGCTGTTGCCCTTGGCGTTGCTGAAGGCGGCGCGCAGGATGCCCTTGGGGTCGATGCCCTTGTCGGTCCAGAAGCTGCGGTTCTCGGCCGCGACCACGGCGTCCTTGAGGCTCTCCGGCATCTCGCTGAGCGGGATCGAGTCCCGGTCCTGGACCGCGAACTTGCCGAGCTCCGTCTTGCCCCCGTCGTAATAGACGAACGAGGTCTCGGTCTGGAAGTCCTCGTTGGGGTCCGGGATGTCGATCGTGGTGTAGAGGAACACGAAGCCGCCGACCGCCACCAGGGCGCCGACCAGGCCGGTGATGAGGGCCCACTTGCCGACCTTCTTCAGCCGCGCCCGCCGCGAGAGGGGTGCCTTCGACTTCTGCTTCACGGCGGGTCCGTCGGCCCTGCGCTTGCCACTCAAGGTCTCGTGCTCCGGGGGGTCGGGGACAGGGGTGCGCCGTACGACGTACGTCGTACGGCACGACTTCCAGGGTACGCAACGGTGCCGAGGGGCCCCATTCGTCGGCCATTCGTCCGGCACTCGTCAGCGCAGCGCCGGGCGCTCGGGAGCCGGGCACGAACTGGATAGGTCTACGATTCGTAATTCCCAGATATATCGCTACGATAGGTCGCATGGCACGTCGTGGAGAAACCATCGAGCTCGCAGTCCTCGGACTGCTGCACGAGGGACCCATGCACGGCTACGAGCTGCGCAAGCGGCTCAACCTGATGCTGGGTTGGAGCCGGGTGCTGAGCTACGGCTCGCTCTACCCGGCCCTGAAGAAGATGCTGCGCGGAGCGCTGATCGAGGAGCTCACCACCTCCCCCGTCCCCGGAGTCCCGGTCACCCGGCGGCCCCGGATCGTCTACCAGGTCACCGAGGCCGGCACGCGTGAGTTCCAGCGCCTGATGTCCGAGGTCGGCCCGACGGCGTGGGAGGACGACAACTTCGACATCCGGTTCGCGTTCTTCGGCAGCACCGACATGGAGATCCGGCTCCGGGTCCTCGAGGGCCGGCGTACGCGCCTGCAGGAGCGGCTCGACCGCGTGCAGTCGCAGCTCTCGCTCACCCAGGCCGAGGTCGACCGCTACGCCGCGGAGCTGCAGCGCCACGGCGTGGAGTCGGTCGAGCGCGAGGTCCGCTGGCTCTCCGACCTGATCAACGCCGAGCGCCGGCTCGACCGGATCGAGCTCCAGCATCCGCCGAAGCCGCAACCAGAGCAGCAGCCGCAATAGATGACCTGCAAGACCTGCAACACCAGCACCACCTCCAGAGAAGTCACCAGGGAAGGAAGCCCCCAATGGGTTCGGTCCGAGTAGCAATCGTGGGAGTTGGCAACTGCGCCACCTCCCTGATCCAGGGCGTCGAGTACTACAAGAACGCCGACCCCGACGGCACCGTCCCGGGTCTCATGCACGTCATGTTCGGCGACTACCACGTCAACGACGTCGAGTTCGTCGCCGCGTTCGACGTCGACGCCAAGAAGGTCGGTTTCGACCTGTCCGAGGCCACGCAGGCCTCGGAGAACAACACGATCAAGATCGCCGACGTACCGCCGCTCGGCATCACCGTCCAGAAGGGCCCGACCCTCGACGGCCTCGGCAAGTACTACCGCGAGACCATCGAGGAGTCCGACGCCGAGGCGGTCGACGTCGTCCGGGTGCTCAAGGAGACCGGCGCCGACGTGATGGTGTCCTACCTCCCCGTGGGCTCCGAGGTCGCCGACAAGTTCTACGCCCAGTGCGCGATCGACGCCGGCGTGGCCTTCGTCAACGCGCTGCCCGTCTTCATCGCCTCCGACCCCGTGTGGGCCAAGAAGTTCGAGGACGCCGGCGTCCCGATCATCGGTGACGACATCAAGAGCCAGGTCGGCGCGACCATCACGCACCGCGTCATGGCCAAGCTGTTCGAGGACCGCGGCGTGGTGCTGGACCGCACCTACCAGCTCAACGTCGGCGGCAACATGGACTTCAAGAACATGCTCGAGCGCGACCGCCTGGAGTCCAAGAAGATCTCCAAGACGCAGGCCGTCACGTCCAACATCGGCCACGACCTGGGCGCCCGCAACGTCCACATCGGCCCGTCCGACTACGTGCAGTGGCTCGACGACCGCAAGTGGGCCTACGTCCGCCTCGAGGGTCGCGCGTTCGGTGACGTCCCGCTCAACCTGGAGTACAAGCTCGAGGTCTGGGACTCCCCCAACTCTGCCGGCATCATCATCGACGCCATCCGCGCCGCCAAGATCGCCAAGGACCGCGGCATCGGTGGCCCGATCATCTCGGCGTCGTCCTACCTCATGAAGTCCCCGCCGGTGCAGCTGCCCGACGACGAGGGTCGCCGCCGCGTCGAGGCCTTCATCCGCGACGAGGAGTGA
>Ga0172379_10007082_pt1 | contig 14724 bp, 12 predicted proteins | sample GrowelOW334metaG_FD_119756 | JGI IMG/M metagenome (GOLD analysis project Ga0172379, IMG submission 119756) | Groundwater microbial communities from an aquifer near a municipal landfill in Southern Ontario, Canada - Groundwater well OW334 metaG | ecosystem: Environmental > Aquatic > Deep...
CACGCAGCTTGGCATACTTGAAAAATACGTTCATAAAATCGGAAACAGCCATGATAAAACCTTCGCCCCGGTCAAGAAAACCGCCTCGAAGGATATAGCCGTGCAGAAAAGCCCAGGCCGCCCGGAGCAGGGCCTTGGCTAGCGAAGCTGTTTTCCCTTGGGCAAATAGCTCGTTTGCCCCGGCGGAAGAATAGTGGTTCACCTTGCTCAGGGTCTGTTCCAATCCTTTATTGGCATAATGGATCAGAGGCTGCCGCAGCGCCCCAACCGAACCATGCACCTCCAAGGACTCGTGCACCGAACGTTCGGACATCCTTGCGAAATCCTTGCGAAACAAACGAACAACCCGGTCCGGCCACCAACCGGCATGCCTCAGCCACCGACCACAAAAGTAGTTCTGCCTAGGAAAACTGTAGGCAACGCTTGCACCCGTGGCCAATGCCTCCCTGATCTCCGCCTGCGTCTCGAACCCGACCCGCTCATCGGCATCCAACACCAAAACCCAATCGTACCGGCAACGGTCAATGGCCATCTGCTTCTGGCGGCCAAACCCCAGCCAGGACTCGACATGCACCACGGCGCCAAATTCCCGGGCAATCTCCACGGTCCTGTCCGTGCTACCAGAATCCACCACCACAACCTCTGCGGCAAAGGCAACACTGGCCAGACACTCGGGCAACCGATCCTCCTCGTTCTTGGTGATGATGGCCACGGACAGTGGCAACTTGTCGCTACTCATACTGCTTTTCCAGCCACTCCCGATAGCTGCCGTTCATCACGTCCCGCCACCATGCCTCGTTGGCCAGGTACCAGTCGATGGTCTTTCGGATTCCGGTCTCAAATGACTCCAGCGGCGCATACCCCAGCTCGCTTCGGCTTTTCGCGGCATCTATGGCATAGCGCCGATCATGGCCGGGCCTGTCTTTGACATAGATGATGAGGGTTTCCGCCTTGTGGCCCAGGCAGACCGGAGAGTGCGGGAAGCGCTGCCGTAAGGATTCGGAACCGGTGAGCCTTTCATCAACCAAACCGCAGACCAGCCGGACGATCTCGATATTACGCCATTCGTTGTTGCCGCCGATATTGTACACCTCTCCGACCCTGCCCTTATGCAAAACCAGATCGATGCCCCGACAATGGTCCTCCACATAGAGCCAGTCGCGAATATTGAGGCCATCGCCGTAAATGGGCAGCTGTTTCGCTTCGAGGATATTGAGGATAATGAGTGGAATCAGCTTTTCCGGAAACTGGTAGGGACCATAATTGTTCGAGCAGTTACTGGTGCTAACCTCCAGCCCATAGGTATGGTGATACGCCCGCACCAAATGGTCGGAGGCCGCCTTGCTCGCCGAATAGGGCGAGTTGGGGGCATAGGCGGAGGCCTCCGTGAAAGGCGGCTCCTCCGAGGTAAGCGAACCATAGACCTCATCGGTGGAAACATGATGGAACCGGTGCGGTCGGCCGCCCTCGTCCAGCCAGACCTTTTTCGCCGCCTTGAGCAGGCTGTGGGTGCCGACCACGTTGGTGGTCACGAAAGGGTCCGGACCGTGGATGGAGCGGTCCACATGGGATTCGGCGGCAAAGTTGACCACGGTATCAAGCCCTTCTTCAGTCAAAATGGTTTCGACCAGGTCCTGGTCCCCGATGTCGCCGTGGACAAAGCGAAAATTATCCCGATCCGCACACCCGGCAAGGCTCGCCATGTTCCCGGCATAGGTCAGGGCATCGAGCACCACCACCCGGTCTTGCGGATAATGGGCCAGCCAGTAATGGACGAAATTGGCCCCGATAAATCCGGCTCCGCCGGTAACCAGCAGCTTACGCACCACGGTTCTCCTTGTATTCAAGCAACATCCGCCGCAGGGCAACACGCCAATGAGGCGGCGTCATTCCCAAGGCCGCCCAGGTCTCGGTCTTATCCAGCACGCTATAACTTGGCCGCCTGGCCGGGGTCGGATAGTCAACGGTGTTGATGGGCAGGATGGGAATCTCCCGATCAAGCAGCCCACAGGAAAGCCCCTCTTCCTGGATGGCCACGGCAAAATCATACCAACTCGCCACCCCGGCATCGGTCCAATGGTAGACGCCCTTTGGCTGCACCCGGCACATCTGCCAGAGAGCAGCGGCCAAACCCCAACCCCAAGTCGGGGTCCCGACCTGATCCGCAACCACCCCTATGGTTTCCCGCTCGGTCATGAGCCGTAGCATGGTGGTGACAAAATTATTACCGAAAGCGGAATAGAGCCAGGCGGTGCGGACAATGGCCACCCCCTCCGGGTAGGCTGCAAGCGCCAGTTGCTCACCGGCCAGCTTGCTGGTCCCGTATACCCCCAAAGGATGTGTTTGATCCGTGGGCAGATAGGGGCGGGATTGGACTCCGTCAAAAACAAAATCCGTAGACACCTGAATGCAGTAAGCACCCACTGTTCTGGCCGCCTTGGCAAGGTTTGCCGCGCCCTGGCCGTTAACAGCAAAAGCAGTCTCATGCTCGCTTTCCGCCCGGTCTACTGCAGTATAGGCGGCGGCATTGATTATCACCTGGGGCCGGGTAGCACTCACCCTAACAGCCACAAGCGCAACATCTCTAAGATCAAGTTCCTGAGAGCCCAAAGCCTCCAGCTCTATATCGGCTGGCTTGCAGTGCTGCAGCTCCCTGCCTAGCTGTCCGCTGCCGCCGACGAGCAAAACCCTCATGGATACAACTCCGCCTCGGCCAAAGAGGCCCCGGCCAGATCCTTGGTCGACAGCAGAGGCGCCTGAGCCAACAACGGCCAAGCGATGCCCAACTCGGCATCATCCCAGCGGATGCAACGCTCATGCTCCGGGGCATAGAGCTCAGTACACTTATAAACAAACTCCGCCTCGGTACTCAGCACGTAAAAACCATGACCAAAACCCGGCGGCACCCAGAGCATCTTTTTATTTTCAGCAGACAGGATATCCCCAATCCATCTGCCACAGGTGGGAGAACTTTGTCTCAGGTCAACGGCTACATCAAACACCTCCCCGCTGATCACCCGCACCAGCTTGCCCTGGGGTTTTTCGATCTGATAATGCAACCCGCGCAGGGTTCCCTGGACTGACTTGCTGTGGTTGTCCTGGACAAAGTTGAGATCAAGACCAGCTGCGGCAAACTTTGCGGCATGCCAGGTCTCCATGAAGAACCCGCGGGAATCCCCAAAAACCTGGGGCTCGATGAGCAATACCTCGGCAATTTCAGTGGGCAGAAACCTCATCTTCCCTGCTCCTCATCGAGAATCTGGAGCAGATACTGGCCATAGCCATTTTTCCGCAAGGACTCGGCCAATCCCGCCAGCTGCCTGCCATCGATATATCCCATACGAAAGGCGATCTCCTCAAGACATGCAATCTTCAAGCCTTGCCGGTCTTCCATGACCTTGATGAAATTAGCCGCATCCAGCAAAGAATTATGGGTGCCGGTATCAAGCCAGGCCGTGCCGCGCCCCAGAAGTTCGACCTGTAGCTGCCCCTTGGCAAGATAAACCTTGTTGATATCGGTAATCTCAAGTTCCCCTCGAACCGAAGGCTTGAGATTTTTGGCAATCTCCACCACCTGACTGTCATAGAAATAGAGGCCGGTCACAGCGTAATTGGATTTCGGCTTGGCCGGTTTTTCCTCGATATCAAGCACAGTGCGGTCCGGGGCAAAGGAGATCACCCCATAACGCTCCGGGTCACGCACATAGTAGCCGAAAACCATCCCGCCTTTGGGATCAGCTTCTTTATCCTGAAGGGTCTTGGCAAGACCGGGCCCATAAAAAATATTATCTCCTAGGATAAGGCAGACCGGCTCGTTGCCGATAAATTTTTCCCCGATCACAAAGGCCTGAGCAATACCCTCGGGCCTGGGCTGTACCGCGTATTCCAGGGTAATGCCCCACTGGCTGCCATCGCCCAGCAACTGCATGAACTGGCCCTGGTCCTCCGGGGTGGTGATGAGCAAAACCTCCCGAATCCCTGCCAGCATGAGGGTCGACAGGGGGTAATAGATCATAGGCTTGTCATAGACCGGCAGCAGTTGCTTGCTCACCGAACGGGTCAACGGATAGAGGCGCGTACCGGAGCCACCTGCCAGGATTATTCCTTTCACTTTCGCTCTTCTCCCGAACAAACGCCACGCCCACGGAAAGGCTTGCTTTTCTTGGCGGGTCATTTTATCTTCACACAAGATTTAGCCAGCAAAATCCGGCTACCTAAAAAGGTCCGCTATCCTAGCGCATTTTGCAAGAAATAGAAAGTTTTTAGGAACCGTTACAGAATAACAATTGTGTTCTTGCCCCTTCCGTTACGACGGCCATGGATGGCCTAGTGTCCTCGCTCCATGGTATGAATGAAGAGCGACCGGCTCCTTATGCCGGACACGGCAGGCCAAAATTACAATTGCTTTGAATAACGGCTTAGATAGTGCCGACGCCTGTGTTGTTTACCGCAAAACAACCCAATCTGCCGCCGATTACCAACAGCCGGAGCCACACCATGATCAGCCAGGAACTGCTTGATATCCTTGCCTGCCCCAAATGCAAAGGGGAGGTAACGCTCACTGAAAAAAAAGACGGCCTTGTCTGCGAGAGCTGCCGGCTTCTCTACGAGATTCGTGAAGACATCCCCATCATGCTCATCGACGAGGCCAAAAAACTGAATGATTAATGCCCGCCGATGGATGAAAGAATGACCTACCGACACATCACCTCGCGCTGTTTTATCAATTTTCCCTTTCGTCGGCTCCAACAGGAGCTGGATTTTGTTCTCACCCACCGCATTCAGCCGGAAATCGGTCTGGAAGGCGATACGCTCTACACGGCCACCGATGCCGAATACCGGGCAGTTGCCAAGTCGCTGGCCGATGCCGGGCTCCGCTGCACCCTACACGCCCCTTTTTTCGATCTCGCGCCGGGCGCCTTGGATGAAAATATCCTTGCTGCCACCCGCAGCAAAATGGGCAAGGCCTTTGACCTTATCGAGGTGTTCCGACCAGCCGCAGTGGTCTGCCACCTGAACTATGAAGAAAACAAGCACGGCTACAAGCAATCTGCCTGGTTCAAGGCTTCCATGGAAACCTGGCAGGAGCTGCTGACAAAAGCCACCGCGCACCAAGTACCGCTGATGCTGGAAAACACGTACGAAACAGGGCCGGAGCAGCACGAAAAAATACTCGCCGCCCTCGACTCGCCCCTTGCCAGGTTCTGCCTCGACGTAGGCCATGTCGCCTCCTTTGCCAAAAACAGCTGGCAGGATTGGCTGCCCGCCCTTGCCCCCTGGCTCGGCCAACTCCACCTGCACGACAACCACGGCGACCGGGATGCACACCTTGCTCCGGGGAGGGGAAGCTTTGATTTTCCCGGCCTGTTCGGCTATCTCAAAGAACAGCGGTTGCAGCCCCTGATCACCCTGGAGCCCCCCACCGATGATGACCTGTGGGAAAGCCTGGCCGCCCGGGACCGGATGCAGTTTTTTGGCGCGGCTTAGTCCCTGAGTAGCTTTTATCTAGAGCCACTCAATTTTTTCTTTTATTTGCACCGCTACCTGTACCTTAACCATTTAAATTTACTTGGAATACCCCATGTCGGAAGCCCCGCCAGCCAACTTCGTTCACCTCCATGTCCACACCCAGTACAGCCTGCTCGACGGCGCCATCCGGGTCGGCGACCTCCTGGCCAAGTGTAAGGAATACGGGATGAGCGCCGTGGCCATCACCGATCACGGCTCCATGTTCGGCGCCCTGGAATTCTATGTCCAGGCTAAAAAGGCCGGGATCAAGCCCATCATCGGCTGCGAGTTCTACGTCTCCCCCAGCCACCGCTTCGACAAGTCGGCGAAAAGCGCGGGCAAGGCCGCCTTCCACCTCGTGCTCCTGGCCATGAACAACACCGGCTACCAAAATCTGCTCAAGCTGGCCAGCCTGGCCCAATTGGAGGGGTTCCACTACAAGCCGCGCATCGACCTGGAGATTCTGGCTGCCCACGCCGAGGGGCTCATCGCCCTCACCGCCTGCCTGCACGGCGGCATCCCCATGCGCATCACCGCCGGCGACATGGAAGGCGCCCGGGAAGAGGCGCGCCAGCTCATGGCCCTGTTCGGCGACCGCCTCTACCTGGAGATGCAGGAAAACAATATCCCGGAACAGACCGTGGTCAATACAGGGCTCAAGCAGCTCTCCCGGGAGATTGGCATCCCGCTCATTGCCACCAACGACTGCCATTACCTCAACCGGGAAGAGGCCCAGGCCCACGAGGTGCTGCTCTGCATCCAGACCGGCAAGACCATGCACGATGCCAACCGCTTCCGGTTCTCCACGGACGAGCTCTTCTTCAAGTCGCCGGACGAGATGAAAAGAGCCTTTGCCCATTCGCCCGAGGCCATCGCCGAGACGGTCCGCTTGGCTGAGCGGTGCAATGTCGAGCTCACCTTTGGCGAGTCCCATTTTCCCATCTTCCCGGTGCCCGAGGGCGATAGCCTTGACTCCCTGTTCGAAAAGGCCGCCCTGGCCGGGCTGGAAGAACGGCTCAACGACATGCGGGAGATCGGCCAACTCACCCCGGAGATTGAAAAAACCTACCGCGACCGGCTCACCCACGAGATCGACGTCATCATCAAAATGGGCTTTCCCGGCTATTTTCTCATCGTGGCCGATTTCATCAACTGGGCCAAGGACCATGAAATTCCGGTGGGCCCGGGCCGCGGCTCCGGCGCCGGCAGTCTCGCCGCCTATTCCATGCGGATCACCGATATCGACCCTATCCCCTACGGCCTGATCTTCGAGCGGTTTCTGAACATCGAACGCAAGTCCATGCCCGACTTTGACGTGGACTTCTGCCAGGAGCGCCGCGGCGAGGTCATCGAGTACGTACAGCAACGCTACGGCGGTGAGGCGCATGTCGCCCAGATCGTCACCTACGGCTCCATGAAGGCCCGGGCCGTGATCCGCGACGTGGGCCGGGCCCTGGGCGTGGCCTACGGCGACGTGGACCGCATCGCCAAGCTCATCCCGGAAGAGCTGAAGATCACGATCAAAAAAGCCATCGAAGCCGAGCCCCGCCTCCAAGAGCTGATAAAACGCGACCCCCAGATAGAGGAGCTTCTCCGTATCGCCCAGACCCTGGAGGGCCTCAACCGCCACACCTCCATCCATGCCGCCGGCGTCGTCATTTCCCCCAGGCCCATGGTGGAATACCTGCCGGTCTGCAAGGGCCCCAAGGGCGAGGTCCTGACCCAGTACGACATGATCCACACCGAGATGACCGGATTGATCAAGTTCGACTTTCTGGGCCTCAAGACCCTCACCGTCATCGACCGGGCCCTCAAGCTGATCGCTACGGATATCGGGCATAAGCCGGACATCAACCGCATCCCATTGGACGACACCAAGACCTACGACCTGCTGGCCAAGGGCGACGCCCTGGGAGTTTTCCAGCTGGAAAGCTCCGGCATGCGCGGGTTGCTGATGAAGATGAAGCCCGAGGTCTTCTCCGACCTCATCGCCCTGGTGGCCCTCTACCGGCCCGGCCCGCTGGAATCCGGCATGGTGGATCAGTTTGTCGATACCAAGCACGGCCGGATGCAGGCCATTTATCCGCTACCGCAGTTGGAACCGATCCTCAAAGAAACCTACGGGGTTATCGTCTACCAGGAACAGGTGATGAAGATCGCCAATGTCCTGGCCGGCTACTCCCTGGGCGATGCCGACAACCTGCGTCGGGCCATGGGCAAGAAGAAAGCCGAGGTCATGGAAGCGGAGAAGGAAAAATTCCTGGCCGGGGCCAAGAAGAACTCCATCCCGACAGACAAGGCCGAGTACGTCTTCGACCTGATGGCCAAGTTCGCGGGCTACGGCTTCAACAAAAGCCACAGCGCGGCCTACGCCCTGATCGCCTACCAGACCGCCTGGCTCAAGGCCCACTATCCGGCCCAGTTCATGGCCGCCCTGCTTTCCTGCGACGTGGGCAACACCGATAAGGTGGTGCGCTACATTATCGAGTGCCGGGACCACGACATCGAGGTGCTCCCCCCGGACATCAACGAGTCGGACAAGGACTTTGCCGTGATCAACGACCGCATCCGCTTCGGCCTGGCCGCGGTCAAGAACGTGGGCGGCCAAGCCCTGGACTCCATCATGGAGGTGCGGGCAACCGACGGCCCCTACGCCGGGCTGGAGGATTTCTGCGACCGGGTGGATTCCCGCAAGGTGAACCGGCGGGTCATCGAAAGCCTGATCAAGGCCGGGGCCTTCGATTCCCTGGGGGCCAAGCGCTCCCAGCTCTTCGCCATTCTGGATATCGCCCTGGAACAGGCCCAATCCGCGCAACGGGATCGCCTGAGCGGCCAGATCTCGCTCTTCTCGGCCATGTCGCAGGCCCAAAGCAGCAAAGCCAACACCATCGACCTGCCCGACATTTCGGAATGGACCGAGAAAGAACGGCTCGGTTTTGAAAAAGAGACCGTGGGCTTTTACCTCACCGGCCACCCTCTGGACAACTTCCACCAGGAGATCATGGCCGTGGCCGACACCGACCTCACCAGTCTCGGCGACTGGGGGGATAACCAGCCGGTGCGGGTGGGCGGCCTGGTCCGGGAATACAAGGATCACCGCAGCAAAAAAGGCGACCGCATGGCCTTCATCGTTTTGGAGGACCGGGCCGGAGCCGTCGAGGTGGTCGTCTTCCCGGAGGCCTTTGCCAAATGCTCCCATCTCCTCACCAGCGACGAACCGATCATCGTCCTGGGCACGGTCAAGCAGGAAGAACAGGGGGCCAAGATCATTGCCGAATCGGTGGACAGCCTGAGCGAGGCGCGGAGCAAATACACCAACGGAGCCCGCATCCTGCTCAAATCCGATCAGGTGAGCAGGCAGAAGCTGGAAAACCTGAAAAACAAGGTGCGCGAGTTTCACGGCACCTGCCCGGTTTCTCTGACCATGCAATTTACCGGACGGGGCGAGGTGGATATCGAGCCGCCCTCCGATTTTACCGTCAGGCCCTGCAAGGAATTCGACGCTGAGGTGGAAGGATTATTGGGCTATGCCGCGGTGGTATACCTGAAAACCAAGGCGGAGATCCAGCCCCGAAACGGCGGCAAGGGTGGCCGCTGGCGGCAGAATGGGCAGGGGTGAAATGACGAATGGATGACCAGAGCATGAAACCGCAACCACTGCACAACATACCCTACACCGCGGACCAAATCCTGGCCGGCGTCAGCCACGGCATCTATGTCACGGATCTGGAGCGGAGGATTGTTTACTGGAACGAAGCCGCGGAAAAGATCACCGGCTGGCAGGCCGAGGACGTGCTGGGCAGATCATGCAAGGACAACATCCTCCGCCATACTGACAAAGAAGGCAGGGAGTTGTGCGGCAAGGAATCCTGTCCCCTATACCGGGCCATGGTCACAGGCAGCGGCTCAACCGTACCCTCCCTGGTGTTCGCCCGAAAAAAGGAGGGCGGCCGATTGCCGGTGCAAGTCAGCGTCTCGCCCATCCGGAACGGGCAGGGAATGGTCATCGGCGGGGTGGAGGTCTTCCAGGATCTTTCCCGCCAGATGCTAGAGCTGGAAAAAGCCCGGCAGATCCAGGCACTATCCATGGCCATGCCGGCCAATGACGACTCACGCCTGCGCTGGTCTTTCAATTATACTCCCCACGATATCGTGGGCGGCGATTACTCCACGGTGGAACGGATAGACCATGACCGCTATGCCTTCCTGCTCGCCGATGTCATGGGCCACGGGGTGGCGGCAGCCCTGTACGCCATGCGCCTGCACTCCCTGTGGGAGAACAACCGCCAATTGCTGGCCCAGCCGGGCACGTTCATGACCGCCCTGAACCGCAATCTCTATCAGCTGGTCCGGGATGGAGAATCCTTTGCCACCTGCCTTTTCGGCCTGATCGATTTGGAAGCCCGGACCGTGGCCCTCTGTAACGCAGGCAGCCCCCCCCTCCTGCTGGCGGCACGGGGAAAGGAGATACAACAGATCAGAATGACCGGATTGCCCCTGGGCATGATGCCGGAAACTGAGTACGAAGCGAGCCTCATCCCCTTTTGCCCAGACGACGGCCTGCTCTTTTTCAGCGACGGCGCCATCGAAATCACCGACTCCTGCGGCAATATGCTCGGTAGCGACGGACTGGCGAATCTGGTGAGTACGCACGGCTTCCCGGACACCGAACAAAAAATGCTGCATCTTGTCGAAAAAATGCTGCTCTTTTCAAACGATATCCGCTTTCCGGACGATTTGACCATGCGGGGTGTCCGGTTTCTCGCTGAGCCGTAACCCTCCCCTCCCCCGCTACACTCTTCTCTGGGTAAATCCATGACTCCAACACAGGAACCTCCTTCCGGCCCGCCCCTCCTCTGTCAGGAGCATTCAATTCACACGGCGGACAGCGCCGAGATCGACCGTTTTGTGACCGAAGTCTATGTCATGATGGAGCCCGCGCTCAAAACACAAGGCTTCATCAACCCGAAATTCCGCATCAACCTGGCACTGCACGAGGCAGTGGTCAACGCCTGGCGGCACGGCAACCAAAAAGACCCAAACCTAGCCGTCACTGTCCGCTGGCGCATCAATGAGGATCTTGTCCTTGAAGTACTGAACGAAGGCGAGGGGTTCGATTTCCAATCCATTACCGATCCACGGGCCTGTGAAAACATATCCAGATCCTGCGGCCGCGGCATCGCCATCATCGCCTACCTGGCAGATCAGGTATCCTTGCATGATCGAGGACGACATCTGGTCGCCTCTTTCGGCAGGGTTTCGGCTCAAGATAAAAAAGCCGCAACCCCAACCTGACCGTTTCTTAACAATGCTGAATAAATCTGGTCCGCGCGGAATTGTAATTTTCTCTTTTATTACGAGTTGATCGTGGTTTTCAAACCTATTCTCACGAAACCACAAAAACGAGAAAGAGAACTCTTCACATATAGCGAAGTTTGTGGTTACATTAAATAATATTGTGCGACAGTTTCCCTGGCTTTTTTCTGACCAGGGGGTTTTGCTATATTTTGCTTGCCCCCTTGTCCCCATGGCAGACATGCCGGAACGGAGGAAATGATAATGCCCATGACATGCGAGGCCACAACACAAGGGGAGACCGTCTTCTTCACCTTGTCCGGAACCATCGACGAAGAGGGCGCCGCAGTCCTCAAACAGCAGTTCAACACCCTCCCGCACTCCCGGATCAAAGAACTGGTCATCGATCTGGCCGAGGTCAGCCATATCGGCAGTTCCGGCATCGGCAAACTGCTCCTTTTCTACAAGAACATGGCGGTCCACAATGGCGCCATCCGCCTGGTCAGAGTACCCCAGCCCATCTATGACCTTTTCACGGAGCTGCGGCTGGATACCCTCTTTTCCATGAGTACCGAAAAATGAATAGGCCAGAGACGGGAAGAACAACATCCCGTCCGAAAAGGAGAAAAGCATGGGCTGGAACAATCTGAGCGTCAACCAAAAAATCACCATCGGCTTCGGCTGCATACTGGCGCTGTTCATAGTCACCGGAGTGGTCACCTATTTGGGCGTCAACCGCATCATCAATGGTGCGAAAGAGGTGATCGCCAGCAACCAGCTGGACGGAACCCTGGCCCAGCGCGAGGTGGACCACCTGAACTGGGTCAACCAGCTCAACGCCCTGATCGTCGATGATCGCGTCACCACCCTGCGGGCGGAAACCGATGATCACAAATGCGGCTTCGGCACCTGGCTTTACGGCGAGGGCCGCAAGCAGGCGGAGAAGCAGTTTCCTGCCCTGGCACCCCTCCTGCTGAGCATCGAAAAACCGCACCACGACTTGCACCAAACCGCCGTTGCCATCAAGGAACAGTTCCAACCCGATGACCGCCGCGCAGCCAAGGAAATTTTCCTCACTCAGACCCTGCCGGCCCTCGGTGAGGTGCAACGACTGCTGAAAGAAATCCGGACCACAACCAAGAAGAATGTGCTCACCGACGAAGCCATGCTCACCGCCGCCGCCACCACCAAATACGGCGTTGCCGGCCTCACCATCGTTTCAGTGTTTGTGGGCATGTTGCTTTCCTACCTCACCGCTTCCGGCCTGAGCCGACTTCTTTCCCGCATTACCGACACTATCCGCGACAACTCTCACCAAGTGGCCACAACCGCATCTAAAATCTCCCTCACCAGCAACGCCCTGGCCGAGGATGCCTCGCAACAAGCGGCGGTGGCGGAAGAAACCGCTGCGGCCCTGGCATCCATGACCGAAGGAAGTCAACGGACAGCGGAGCTGACCGCAGGCAGCGAAAAATTGATGAATGAAAACATCGAAAAATCCGGCCAGTCCCTCCGTGCCCTGGTGGATCTGACCCACAATATGGGGTTGATCGAGCAGGACAGCGACAAAATCGGCCAAATCATCACCACCATCGGCAGCATCGCTTTCCAGACCAACCTGCTCGCTTTGAACGCGGCAGTAGAAGCGGCCAGGGCCGGCGAAGCCGGGGCCGGTTTCGCGGTGGTGGCCGACGAGGTCAAAAATCTGGCCATGCGCACGGCCACGGCGGCCAATGACACCCAGCATCTGCTGGAAGGCACCATGCAGCGCCTCATCCAGAGCACCAACGCCCTAAAAAGCGTGAACACCGACTTTGAAGGTATTATTGAATCTGCCACGGGCATCGGCGACAAGAACACCGCCATCACCAAGGCCACCCACAATCTGGCCGAACAGATCCGGCAGATGCAGGAGGCCACCAACTCCTTGAGCAGCGCCACCCAACGCGTCGCCGCCTCTTCCGAAGAATCAACCACAGCCTCGGAAGAGCTATCCGCCCAGGCCGACGAACTGGAAACGGTGGTCAGCGAGCTGACCAGGGTGGTATTGGGAAGCATGGCTGCTTAGCTGGCTGTTGCAAAACTCCGTCTTTCGGCAGCATGGCGTCGAGCCCGGCATTGAAAAATGACGCACTACCCTTTCCGGATTGCTAGACCGAATCTACGTATCCAACTTCGAGGAACAGTAAACAATGAGCACAGAAAAAGCCTTACAGGCCCGCAGCGAATCCAAATGTGAATTATGCGGCGCAACAGAGAGCCTGGGTGTGTATGAAGTTCCACCCAACTCAAACTGTAGTGCGGATCATTGCGTGCTTATCTGCGCAACCTGCCGCGAACAGATTGAAGATCCTGCAAAAGTCGACCTGCACCGCTGGCGTTGCCTGAACGAAAGCATGTGGAGTCAGGTGCCGGCGGTGCAGGTTATGGCCTGGCGGATGCTGAAGCGACTGAGCACTGAAGGATGGGCGCAGGACCTGCTCGATATGCTCTATCTGGATGAAGAGACCCAGGCCTGGGCGAAGGCGACGGGCGAAGGGCAAAGCACTGAAGCTGTAGTCAAACATGTCGACAGCAACGGAGCAGTGCTTGCAACAGGCGACACGGTAACGCTGATCAAAGATTTAGATGTAAAAGGGGCAAACTTTACGGCCAAGCGTGGCACCGTTGTCCGGGGAATTTCGCTGGTTGCAGATAACCCCGAGCAGATTGAGGCACGGGTAAATGGCCAGCGGATTGTAATCCTGACGCAGTTTGTCAAAAAGGCCAACTAGGCAAGGGCCTCCCCCCCCAAAGCGAATGGCTATGCCCCTTCAACCTATCACCAATTGCACATTCGTCTTGGCGAAGAAGATGTTGCGGATGCTGTGAAAAACTGAATACTCGACCAAGGAAGTGCCTCAACTACCGACCACCCCATGAACTATTTTGGAGGTTGCCCGTGGTGCACTCGCAATTTAAATTCGCCGCACCTCGCCGAACGAGGTGCGCGCCCCAATATTGATATCCCTCTGAGTCTATCTCCTCCCGGCTTTCCTGAAGTGTTTCAAGGCTAAAATCGATCGTTCCTGGCAGCAATGGAAAGCACCAATAAGCCCTATCGCCATAATGACGACATATCAGGAAGCTCCTGATATGTCAGGAGGAAAACCGCTTTCAAAATATTCTTCCTTCGTCACATTATACATTTAAGTTTCAATTATTTCAGCATGATGAGAACTCATATTTTGACAACAACACACCTGGCACGCATTCTGCTTTCAAAACTTACTCAAATGCCACGGCATATTTCATTTGGCGGCGATTGGTGCATTTCTAAAAAGATTTAGCATGTGTTGTATTAGTTTTTTTACCAGAAGTACCTCCTACCTCTCGTTTGTTTACAGATAGTTCAGATTCCTTGGCAATTTTAAAAAAATCCCGCCGATTTTTTTGCCATCGTGAAGCACAGCGCATCCGCTACAGGAGAAACACTATGAAAAAAATCGTTTATGTTTTCTGTTTGTTTTTTGCCGTTTTTTCATTGGTGGACCGAAGTCTGGCCTTTGAAAATCTTGAGGTGCAGGTTCTCCACCAAAAAACGAAATTAATTTTTCAGCCCCTTGCCGAGGGCAAAGTTTTGGTCTCAGTCCAGAACAAGGACGGGGAGTATGTCACAGGTTTAACGAAAGAGGACTTTTCGATAAAACAAGGCATCAAAACAGCAAAGATTCTTTCGGTGGAAGATGTCCAAGATCAACGAAACATCGGTCTCAATATCGTGTTGGTGGTGGACAATTCCTATTCCATGGAACAGCGCAAGGCTGTCGAACCCCCGCTGGCCGCCTTGAGCAGCTTTCTCGCCCTTGTCCGGCCCATTGACACCGTTCATGTGGTCACCTTTGTCGATCCGGGCGCGAAACAGCCCAGGGTTTCCACCAG
>Ga0172379_10007083_pt1 | contig 14723 bp, 16 predicted proteins | sample GrowelOW334metaG_FD_119756 | JGI IMG/M metagenome (GOLD analysis project Ga0172379, IMG submission 119756) | Groundwater microbial communities from an aquifer near a municipal landfill in Southern Ontario, Canada - Groundwater well OW334 metaG | ecosystem: Environmental > Aquatic > Deep...
CACAGCGGCGTCAGGATGGCGAACAGTCCGGCAACCAGACGCGCGCGCGTGACGATGACCGTGGCGCGGCGTATGACCATCGGAGGGTTGTGATCGCGCGGACTCAGGAGCCAGCCAAATTCCTGCGGGCTCAGGTCCACCAGAAGCGAAGAGCAGATTTGGTGGAAGATCCGCGATACATTATTGTGCACGTCAAGTATCCCATTAATTGGATGCGGCCTATTCGCGGATTCCCCATCCGTGCGCCGATCCCGCTTGCGTCTTCCCCCCTATTTACGCGCCCATCGCTAGGGGAATGTCCGCAGCCTTGCTGCGACTTGCGATCCACATTGTCAAATTAGTGCTTGCGGACGGTAAAAGTAATACCCCGATCGCCCTATTTTGAATACCATAAGGACGGTAGGCACAACGGCCGGTTCGAGTTGGTCCGTAGGCACCGTGGGGGCTTATTTCGACTCCATTATCCAGACTCCCGACCAGTCGTCAGGTGGTGGCGTCTGTTTCAGCAGTCGCGCGCGTTCAATGTAAAGTTGGCTGGGCTTGTCGTTGGCATTGATGGCAAGACACTCCCCGAAGATTTTCGTTGCGGCATCCCACCTGCGTGCGCGATAGGCGGACAGCCCCTCCTTGAACAATCCAAGCAACTCGCCAAGGCCGGGAAAGCTCTCCTTGTCGTGGTAGGCAAGAATTTCGTATATCGCCACCGGCTGGGTCTTGCCCTTGACCACCACCAGGTCGATCTCGCGCTGGCGGTAGGTGCCTTGCAGCTTGCGCATGGTGAATTCGCTGATGAGAATCTTCGTGCCGTATTGCTTGCAGGCGGATTCCAGGCGGGACGCGAGATTCACTCCGTCGCCGATTATCGTGAAATCCATGCGCTTGTTCGAGCCGATATTGCCGGAAACCACGATATCGGTATTCAAGCCGATGCCGATGTTGACTGGCGGCTTGCCTTCCGAAATTCGCTGGCCATTCCATTTGTTGAGCGTTCCCATCATGGCAATGGATGCGCGCATCGCCCGATCGGCATCGTCCTCATGGGCGACGGGGATGCCAAACGCCGCCATGATGGCATCGCCGATGAACTTGTCGAGCATCCCGCCCTCATGCTGGATGCAGTCCACCATCAGCGTGAAGTATTCGTTGAGAAGTGCCACCGTGCCCTGAGCGCCAAGCTGTTCGGTGAGGGTGGTGAATCCCCGGATGTCGGAGAACATGACCGTGCTCTCGACGTTTTGCCCGCCCAGCAATTCGGCGCCGCTAGCCACCAGGCGGTCGGCGATTCCCGGATCCATGTAACGCGACATGGTCGACTTGAGGCGCTTTTCACTGCTGATGTCTTCAATCACCATCATCGAACCGATGCGCTTCTGGTCGATGTTCAGCAGCGACTGCGCAGTGAAATTCACGGAAAGCTTTTCTCCGTCGACTTGCAGCGGCGCATCCACCATGCTCTGCTGCTCGCCGGTTTGCATGACCCGATCCAGCTTCTCCATGATCCAGGCATTGTCGGCAGTAAAGAGCTCAGCGGCAGGACGGTGCAGGAGGTCGGCCGCGGCAACCCTCAGGAGGCGTGCGCAAGCGGCGTTGCAGGTAGCGATCTTGCCCGCCTCGTCCAGTGTTATCAAGCCGTTTGACATCGATTCCAGCATCGCCTCGTTGTAATTCCTCATCGTCTGCACGTCGGCAAACAACTTGGCATTTTCCAGGGCGATCGACACCTGGGCGGTGAACGCATGCAGGCGCGCTTCATCCTCCTGCGAAAATGGCCCACCGTGCTTATTGAGAACCTGGGTCACGCCGATGGTCCTGCCTTGCTTGTTGATCACCGGAACACACAGGATGGAACGCGTGAAGAAGCCGGTCTTCTTGTCGAACGCCGGATTGAAGCGCAAGTCCGCATAGGCATAGGGAATATTGATCGTCTTGCTGGACATGAACACCGCGCCGGCAATTCCGACATGGCTGGGCAGGCGTATCTGCAACGATTCGAGCCCCTGGCCAACTTCCGACCATAGCTCATGGGTCTTCTCGTCATGCAAGAACAGCGTCGAGCGCTCGGCATTGAGCATGCGCGTGGCCTCGCCCATGACTTTCTGCAACAACGAGCCGAGTTTGATATCGGAGGTCATCTCCGAAACGATGTTGATGAATTCCAGTTCCTGCTTGCGGATGTATTCCAGGCGTTCAATGAACTGGGCGCTCTGAAGCGCCAGTGACCCTTGTGCCACCATCGCTTCAAACAAGACCAGATCGCCATGGTTGAAGCGTCCCTTCCTCTTGTTGAGGGTTTGCGCCACGCCGATGGTTTCACCCCGGGCGGTTTTGATCGGTACGCAAAGGATGTTGCGCGTCACGAAGCCGGTTTGTTCGTCAATGCTCCGGTTGAAACGCGGGTCCGCATATGGCTCATGGATGAACACGCTTTCGCCGGTGGTAAACACATATCCCGCCACGCCGCTGTTGTTGAGGATGCGTATCTCCCGCTGGAAACTGCCCATCGCTACGCGGGAGTAGAGTTCATTGGTTTCCGGATCATTGAGAAACAGCGTCCCTCGCTCGGCCCGCAACTCGGCGGTGGTCATCTCGACCAGCACGTTGAGAACGGTGTCGAGAGAGTCGATGGCGGACATCTTGCGCGAAATGTCCAGCAGCAATTCCGTCTCGCGCAGCCTTTTCTTCAGCGCCGTGGCGTTGGCAGGGGGGCCGGCGGTGCGCATCGCTCTTTCGCTCATGTTGCCAACCCGCCGCTCTCCGCCGAGTGGATCAAGTCAATCACGATTCTGCTGCCCGAATGTCTGGCGCATCACACTGATGGTTTCATGCAGCTGGGAAATCTCCGCTTGGGCGCCTTGGCGCTCGATCTGAAGTGCATTGTTCATGTCGAACTGGGCCAGTTCCAGTTGCTCGCGGAGTGCGCTGGCCATTGCTCGGAGCTGCTCGATTTCGTTGGCGGCCGCCGCATGCGCTGCCTGAACGCGTGCCTCGCTGTCCATTCGGTTCGTTTCAAGCGCGCTGCGCAAGGCCCCGGCGGTTCCCTTCAACTGCTGAATTTCCCCCTGGCTGGCTGCCAGCGCCGCCTGCACCTCCTGCTCGCGACGCATGTGCGCGCGTTCCAGCTCGTCGCGCAAGGCAGCGACCGCGCCGTGCAGTTGCAGGATTTCCTGATTGGCATCGCGCTTCGCTTCCTGTACGACACCTTCCCGAGCGACGATCATCCTTTCGATCTCAGCGCGCAACTCCAGCACGGTGCGTTGCAGATCGCGGACTTGACCTGCAAGATCGTCCTCCCCGGCATTTGTGATGTCCGTCTTCGTCATCGCTGCTTACTGCCTGGTGAACGCACCATTTGCCCGCTTTCCTGGGGTAGGCTCGTGCCTGCGGCAATCTTCATCGGGAATATTCAATGCAACCGCCTGCGTCACGCTCACTTTCCAGCTTAGTCAATTCTGCCGCTGGCGTATGCTTTTTCACTTCCGACCCTGCCGGTCGCGGGTCGCGGGTCGCGGGTCGCAGGCGATAGCCACGCCGAAGGCGGGTAGCCGAGGGGCTCCCATACGAGTGATTGCTGCTGCGACGGAACACCCGGAAAGACCTGTGCCGGCTAAAATGTCGTCATCGGTGAGAATGCAACGCCTTCAGGTTTCGCAGCCCAATTGATCGACAACGCCCGGCGACGATGGTCATGAATGCCCAATTGCCGCGTCTGGTCGCCGCGCAAATCTGCATCCACGGGTGTTTGACCGGGCTGCGCATGGCGGCGCCGCTGTGGGCGCTGCGCACCTATGATAACGCCATGATCGCCGGTCTGTTGCTGGCGCTGTTTGCGATATCGCAAGTGTTTCTTGCCTTGCCGGCAGGGCGCTACGTGGATCGCCATGGCCTGACCCGCCCCATCGGCATCAGTGTCCTGCTCGCTTGTGCTGGCGCGGGTTTCGCCGCACTTCACCCAGCCATCTATACGCTGGCGCTGGGGGCAATGCTGACTGGGGCGGCGAGCGGACTGACGATAATCGCCCTGCAACGTCACATCGGACATATGGCGCGTGATGGTGCCGATCGTCGGCGGTTATTCAGCTGGCTTGCCATCGGGCCGTCGGTTTCGAATGTCGTCGGGCCGATGCTCGCCGGTGTCGCCATCGACGCGGCCGGATTTCGTGCGGGCTTTGCCGCACTGGCTCTGCTGCCCCTGTTGACCTGGCTGGCTGCGCGCGGCATGGCCGCGAGGACGGTGCATGTCGCTGCCGTTGGCGGCAGCGGTCGCGCCTGGCATTTGTTGCGCCGGCCGAAGTTTGCCCATCTACTGTTCGTGAACTGGCTGCTGGCCAGCAGTTGGGAGGTTTATACCTTCATGGTGCCGGTCATCGGCCACCACCAGGATTTCAGTGCCTCGGCCATCGGTATGATACTTGGCGTCTTCGCCGCGGCAACGGCGGCGGTTCGCGTGCTCATGCCCTGGCTGGGCAAGCGCTTGCGCGAACGCCAGGTGTTGATTGCCGCGCTGATAACCACGGCCTTGATGTTCGCAATCTTTCCCCTGCTGACCAGTCCGCTGAGCATGGCCGCCGGCTCCATCGTCCTGGGACTGGCGCTGGGTTCGGTGCAACCGATGATCATGAGCAACCTGCACCAATTGGTGCCGCCCGAGCGCGTCGGCGAGGCGATTGCCTTGCGGCTGATGGTCATCAATGCCTCCAGCGTGGTCATGCCGTTGATACTCGGATCCGCCGGAGTCGTGCTGGGGACCAGCATGGTGTTCTGGGTGGTCGGCGGTGCGGCGGCGGGAGGGGCCTGGGTGGCGCGGCGCATCAGCTGAAGGCAATTGATCTGGCGAGCTGGCGATTGGCACTGCGCGATGATTCGTGGTGATCATGGCGCGCGAGCGCTCCCATGACCATGAGCTTGGCCATCTACGGGGAGATTGACGAAACTTATACCCGCGTAACCATTACTGATTTGCATGTCGCCAGGCGCCGGATTATCTTGCCTGCAAGACGATCCGACTGCATGCTGGCGCCGGCGGGGCCGCCGGAATGACCGCGTAAAGTCCCCATTTCAAGAGAGGAGAAACCATGACCACCATTTCCGATATTCTCGGTTCAAGAAAAGGCACGGTTATTTCGATCGGTTCGGCGGACTCCGTTCACGACGCCCTGGTGCAGATGGAGAAGCACGATGTGAGCGCTTTGCTGGTCATGGATCAGGGGAAGCTCGTCGGGATCGTGTCGGAGAAAGACTATGCCCGCAAGGTGGTGCTCCAGGGCCGCACTTCAAAGGAGACCAAGGTGGGCGAAATCATGGTCGAGCACGATCGTCTGCTCTTCGCCACCTTGAAAATGACTCAACGGGAAGCCATCACTCTCATGTCCGAAAACCAGATCCGCCACCTTCCGGTCCTGGACGGCAAGAAGAAGGTGGTCGGCGTCATCTCCATCCGCGACTTCAGCTTTATCGAAGATCCGGAAGTCGAAGAGTGAGTCTCGGATAGCAAACAGCAAACGGGTGCGCCCTGAAACGCGATGTTCGGCGGCCGCGTCGCCGCATGCCTTGAGATTCGCCCGTCGCCGCATTCCGCAGGTCGCACCGCGTTTCCGGCAGGTTGTCGCATACCACTGGAAGTCCCGAAACGGCTCTAATAGAGTGACGTTCATGGCGCAGATGCGCAGCGTTCCGGGAGATCGAAATGAACTCAATTATCGCGGTAAGCAAGCAGACCAAGGGCCTGGTTGGACTCGTCGCAATCGTCGCAACCGTATTCACTTGTGGTGGCACCCTGACCCTTGCCGAGCACTACTCGCGCTCCAGCATGGACGGCCGGGACTATCTCGCGGCATCCCAGCAAGGGGTACCAGCCGATCTGAAGCAGGCGAGCCCGCTAAAGTCGCGGCTTGGTTAGGCACACAAATCAGATGGAGCATTCGATGACCATGGCCGACGAGCTCATCAAGCTCGAACAACTGCGCGAACGCGGCAGCTTGACGAACGAAGAATTCGCCAGGGCCAAAGCGCGACTGTTGGAATCTCCGGTGCCAGCCACCGCAGTGCCTCCCCGAGTTAACGGGTTTCGTCGCTCCAAGACCGACCGCTGGCTCGGCGGCCTGTGCGGCGGTCTCGCGGTGGAGACCGGCGTGGATGCCTGGGTCTGGCGGTTGGTGTTCACCTTGTTGTTCCTCGCATGCGGCTTTGGGATCGTCCTGTACATCCTGTTCTGGATCTTCGTTCCGAGCGAGTAGCCTCGATCCACGCGAGTAGCCTCGATCCACGGCCGCGTCCGCTTGCCGCGGAAAATCAGTCCAATTGTTTTCTGGTCACGCCTTCTGCGCGAGCAGCCAGGCGCCTCGCCCTGGGCGTTTCTTGAGGGCGGCTTAGCATTGCGGCGATCCAAGAAGCCGCTTGACAAAAAATTATACGGTCGTATAGTCTGTTTTATATGAACGTATAAATTCCAGGGATGCCGTTGAGCCCGACCTGGATGCGTCGATAACAATGCTGAGGAGAATTTCATGCGACTGGCGACAGTCCGGTTGGGGCAGCGCGCTGAAATCGGTGCATTGGTGGAGAACGACAATACGCTGATCCGCCTACAGGCCTCGGAAGTGGCGAGGTGCGGTCAGCCGAGTTCCCATCTGGCGGATATGCTGTCGTTCCTGCATGGCGGAGCGGCAGCGAGAGAGGCGGCCGAAGTTGCGGCCCAGCATGCCTTGGCGCAACGTCCCGACGACGTGCTGCGGCCGTTCGATCCCGCCACATTGCTGGCGCCGGTGCCGGTGCCCGAGTCGATCCGCGAGTTCATGAACTTCGAGCAGCACGTCATCAATTGCAGCCGCAAGTTCGGCATGCCGCGCTGGCGCGCCCGGCTTGACGAATGGATAGAGCGCAATTTCGGCCGCCAGCACACCCTGGCCTACAAGAGCAGTCTGCCGTGGTACGAACGCCCGATCTACTACAAGGGCAACCGTTACTCGGTCGTCGGCCACGGCAGCGATATCGTCATTCCCGGCTACACCCGTGTCTTTGACTATGAACTGGAGTTCGGCATTTTTCTGAATCGGCGTGGCTGCGATATCGGGGAAAAAAATGCCCGCGACTACATCGGCGGTTTCGTCGTGTTCAACGATTTTTCCGCCCGCGACATCCAGGGCCGCGAAATGGGCGGCCGGCTCGGCCCGTCCAAGGGCAAGGATTTCGACACCGGCAACGCCATGGGGCCGGTACTGGTGACGACGGATGAGATTCCCGATCCCTACGCCCTGACCATGACGGCGCGCATCAACGGCGAGGAGGTATCCCGCGGCAATTCCGGCGACATGCGCTTCTCGTTCGAGGAAATCATCGCCTATGTATCGCAGTCGGAGACCCTTTATCCGGGCGAGTTCTTCGGTTCCGGCACCTGTTCGGGCGGGCAGGGGGTCGGCTGCGGCGTCGAGCACGGTCGCTTCCTGCGGGCCGGCGACGTCATCGAACTGGAAGTGGAAAAAATCGGCATCCTGCGCAACCGCATCGTCGCGGCGGCGCCACGCGTATGAAAGCCGCCGTCGTCGCCGACGGGCCGGATCGCAAGCGGGACATTCTGCTGGCGGCCGAGCGCCTGTTCGCCCGGCATGGCTACCACGGGGTGTCGATCCGCGACATTGCCGAGGAGGCTGGCGTGCAGATCGCTCTGGTCGGCTACTACTATGGCCGCAAGCTCGAGCTCTACCACGAGATATTCCGTCAGCGCGCCGGGTATATCGTCGAGCGCCTGAAGCGCCTTGCCGACGCCGTGGCTGTGGCGCCGAAGAAGACCTTGCTGGAGGAGATCGTGCGCGCCTTCGTCGTGCCGCCGCTGCTGGTCGCCGACGATCCCGACGGTTACCACTTCCTGCGTCTGCTCGCGCGCGGCATGGCGGACCAGTCGCCGGAGGACGACGCACCGATCCGCGAACTATTCGATCCGCTTGCCCACGCCTTCATTGACGCCCTGACCGCCGCCCTGCCGGGCACGCCGCGCGCCACGATGGCGTGGTGCTACCAGTTCGCGCTGGGCGTGCTGATGCACCATCTGGTCGATGTTCGCATCGAGCGCCTGTCGAAGGGCGAGAACCGCTTTGGGGAGTTTTCCTCCCACGCCGAACTCATGATCCGTTTCATCGCCGCGGGTATCCGCGGCGCCTGTTGCAAATACTAACGACCGAGGAGACTTGACCATGAAAGCTTTGCCACAACGACTGTTTGCCGCCGCCGTGGCCGCGCTGGCCTTCGCCGCCGGCGGCGCCAGCGCCCAAACCAAAATCACCGTCGGCTACACTGGCGTGTCGGACTTCGCCGGCGCCTTTGTCGCCAAGGAGCAGGAATTTTTCAAGAAGCGCGGTCTCGATGTCGAGCTGCAACAACTGACGCTGGCGTCGATCGTGCCGTCCGCCCTGATGTCGGATTCGATCCAGGTGGGCGCCATCACGCCGCCGGTATTTCTTCAGGCTGTCGATAGCAAGTTGCCGCTGGTGGCGATTGCCGGCGGTAGCCTGACGCAAAAGGGCCTCAAGAACGTCGCCGTCGTGGTGCGCAACGGTGCGTCGATCAAGACCGTCCAGGATCTGATCGGCAAGAAAGTCGGCGTGCCGGGACTGGGCGCCACGCTGCATGTGCTGTTCCGCCACTGGCTGCGCGACCAGGGAGTGGATCACCGGAAGATCACCTTCATCGAAGTGCCCTTTCCGCGCATGAACGATGTCATCAAGGGCGGCAGCATCGATGCCGCCGTCGCCGTTGATCCATTCCTCGGTCGCATGATCCAGGCGGCCACCGCCGCGCCGTTGTCCTATTTCGCCGAGGACCTGCCGGATGGCCTGCACGCCACCGGCTATGCCACCACCAGTGCCTGGGCGAAAACGAACGCCGTTGCCGTGAAGGCCTTCCGTGAAGCGCTTGCCGAGGCCGCCGAGTTCGCCAAGAAGGATCCGGTCGCGACCCGCGCCGCGATGGGCAAGTATCTCAAGCTGCCGCCGCCGGTCCTCGCTTCCATGGCCATGCCGGTGCTTGATGCGGGGCTGGCGTCCAAGCAGCTCGCCTTCTGGATCAATACCATGAATGAGCAGGGTCTGTTGAAGACGCAGTTCGATCTCGACAGCCTGATCGTCCAGTAGGACCATCATGCGCGCCGCCGTACTTTCCATGAACTCCGTCGCCGTACCCGCTCAACGTTCAGGCAAGCCGCTGATCCGTTTCGCCGGTGTCGGACTTGACCTGGGCGGGCGGCGCATCATCAACGACCTGTGCATCGAACTCGCCGCCGGCGAATTCGTCTGCGTCGTCGGTCCCTCCGGCTGCGGCAAGACCACCTTGCTGCGGTTGCTGGCGGGACTGGTTAAGCCTACGAGCGGACAGGTTTTGCGGGAGGAGCAGCCGGTCACCGGGCCCAGTCGCGATGTCGCCATCGTCTTTCAGGACTACGGACGCGCGCTTTTGCCCTGGCGCACCGTGGCCGGCAACGTCAGCCTGGCGCTGGAAGCCGCCGGCATGCCCAAGGCTCGCCGCCATGATCGCGTTATGGAACTGCTGGCCCGCGTGCGTCTGGATGCGCACGCCGACAAGTTTCTCAGCGAACTTTCCGGCGGCATGCAGCAGCGCCTGCAAATCGCCCGCTGTCTCGCCCAGGAGCCGAGCGTGCTGCTGATGGACGAGCCCTTCGGCGCGCTGGACGCCATGACCCGTCAGCATTTGCAGGACGAGGTCGCGCAGCTGGTGCGGGAAACCGGCGGGACGGTGCTGTTCATCACCCACGATCTGGAAGAAGCCATCTACCTGGGAGACCGGGTCATCGCCCTGCGGGCCAATCCGGGCCATGCCCGCAGCAGCCTGGCCCAGGCCATCGAGGTGCGACTGGCGCGGCCCCGCGACCAGTTGTCCACCCGCGAGGATCCCGAGTTCCTGCGCTTGCGCCGTTACCTGCACGACTTCGTCGAGGAGGGCCACGCGTGAGCGCGGGTGGCGACGCCGGCAAACCGGATTGGCGCGGCATCGCGTTGCCGGCGGCGACCCTGTTGCTGGCCGAGGTTGCCGCCCGCGTCGTCGGTATTACCAGCGAATCGCTGGCCGCCCCCAGCGACATGGCGCTGGCGTTCGGCGAGGCGCTAGGCGACGGTAGTTTGCTGCGCGCGACATGGGAAACCGTCGCCGCCGCCGTCGCCGGCCTGCTTGCCGGCGGCCTGCTCGGTCTCGGCATCGGCATCTGGTTCGGCCTGTCGCGCACCGCCCGGCGGCTCGCCCTGTGGCCGGTAGAACTGCTGCGGCCGCTACCCTCGGTGGCGATGATTCCTATCGCCATGATGATTTTCGGCTTCGGCTATCGCATGGAAATCCTGGTGGTCGCCTTTACCTGCTTCTGGCCGATGCTGCTGCTGACCGAGTCCGCGGTGCGCCACGTCGAGCCGTGCCTGTATGAAGTCGCCCACATGCTCGGCCTGACGACGCCCGCGCGCGTGTTCAAGATCGTCCTGCCGGCGGCATTGCCACGTATCTTCGTCGCCTTTCGCCTGGCCGCCGGCATTTCGCTGGTGGTCGCCGTTACCGTCGAGGTCGCAGCCAATCCCGCCGGCCTCGGCTATGCCTTGATGCTGGCCCAACAGAGCCTCCATCCCGATCTCATGTTCGCCCTGTTGTTGTGGGTCGGCTTCGTTGGCTGGGCCAGCAACTGCCTGCTGCTGGCGATTCAGCGCCGCCTGTTTTCCCACGTCGCCGGAGCGCAGGCATGAGCCGCGCCCGCCGCTTTCGCCAGGGCCTGGCCTGGCATGCCGCCAGCATCGGCACGGCCGTTGCACTGCTCGCCGTGTGGGCCGTTGTTTGCCAGCGGCAATGGATTTCGCCGATCTATTTGCCGTCGCCGCTGGATACCTGGACCGCCTTGCGCGAAGGCATGCTCGATGGCGAGCTGGCGCGCCTGACCGGGGGGACGATACAGCGCATGATCTGGGGCTGGGCGCTGGCCAGTGCGCTGGGCATGGCGCTGGGCGCGCTGATCGGCACCTCGGCCGCCCTGCGCGTGTGGCTGCAACCGACGCTGGAGTTTCTGCGCCCGTTGCCGGCCTCGGCCATCCTGCCGGTGGCCATCGCCTTCTTCGGCCTGTCGCCGGGCATGGCGCTGTTCGTGATTGCCTTCGGTGCCATCTGGCCGGTGCTGCTGGCGACCGTGCATGGCTTCGCCAGCGTTGAGCCGCGTCTGGCCGAGGTCGCCCGCGTCATGGGCCTGTCGCGGCTCGACTTCATGTGGAAAATCGGCCTGCCCAACGCGCTGCCCGACGCGCTCGGCGGCATGCGGCTGTCAATGACCGTGGCGCTGATTCTCGCCATCGTCGCGGAAATGCTCGCCGGGCAGGAGGGCCTCGGCAACGCCATCCTGCTCGCCGCCCGCTCCTACCGGTCCGCCGACCTCTTCGCCGGGGTCGCCCTGCTGGGGGCCATCGGCCTGGTCAGCAATGCCGGTATTCTCGTGCTGGAGCGCAAGCTGCTGGCATGGAAACTCGTCCGGGACTGACCATGAACCAACGCCGCATCGTCGACCTTTCCATTGCCATCGAAAACGATGTACCTTCCGATCCGCCCGGCCTCGGCCCGCGCATCGATTACATAGACCATCGGGTGAGCGTGCCGCAACTGGCGCAGTTCTTCCCCGGCCTGAAGAAGGAAGACTTGCCGGATGGCGAGGCCTGGGCGGTCGAGGATGTGCATCTGAACACCCACAACGGAACCCATCTCGACGCGCCATGGCACTTCGCCTCGACCATGGATGGCGGCGTGCCGGCGCTGACCATCGACCAGGTCGATCTTGACTGGTGCTTCCAGCCGGGCGTCAAGCTCGATTTTCGCCACTTCCCCGACGGCTATGTGGTCACCGCCGCCGATGTTCAGGCCGAGCTGGCGCGCATCGGCCATGTGCTGGCGCCGCTGGATATCGTGCTGGTGAATACCGGTGCGGCGCGTGCATTCGGCACCATGGGCTATCTTGGCGCCGGTTGCGGCATGGGCTACGAGGCGACAAAATACCTGCTCGAACGCGGCGTGCGCCTGACCGGCACCGACGCCTGGAGCTGGGACGCGCCCTTCGTCCACACGGCGAGGAAATATGCCGAAAGCGGCGATGCGTCCCTTATATGGGAAGGCCACAAGGCTGGCCGCGACATCGGTTACTGCCACCTTGAAAAGCTGTCCAACCTGGAGTCCTTGCCGCCCCACGGCTACAAGGTGTGCTGCTTCCCGGTGAAGATACGCGGCGCCTCGGCGGGCTGGACGCGTGCCGTGGCGATATTCGACTAATGGTTTTCCTGCCCCGGCGCGGTCCGGCGCAGGGTGGTGTCAGAGAGTAGCGGTCGCGGCGGGGTCGTTGGTGATGCCGAGGTCGCACCACATGTGCAGCTTGGCGGCATACCCCGTATCCAGCGAGATCGCGTAGGGTTCCAACCCGAAGCCTTTAAAGCCACATTGCTCGTAGAGCGCCTGGGCGGCGAGATTTCCCTGCGTGACCGTTAGCTTGACCAGCTTCACGCCCGGACGGGCCCGCGCATGCTCGAGCGCGGAACGAACCAGCAGCTTACCTACGCCGCGTTGCCGAAAATGGCTCGGCACATACATGCCGAACAGCGTCACCTTGTGGCGCAGCCTTTCACGCGTGTCGAACGACAGGCCGGCGACGCCGGCGAGGCCGTCCTGAGTGAATGCACCCAGGACCAGTTCCGGTGGCAGCGGCCCATCCCTCAGCCTGGCTTCCCACCAAGAGAGCGGCAGCTTGGCGCGTTCGGCGACGCTGGAGGTGAACGCCCCTGGGCAAAGTGCATAAGCTTCCAGCATGATGCGCTGGTATTCGGCGGCATGGCAGGGCTCGAGGCGCGCAATGGTCACAGGCAATTTGACGTACCCCCGGATGCCGCACTACCTCACTTGAGTTGATCCAGCAACAGCTTGAGGATCTTCTTGGCGGTCTCCGACTTATCGGCACCGCCTTCCCGCGTCAGTACCTGCACGGTGCTGGCGTCGGCATTGCCCTTGACGTGAATTCGGAACTGGGGCAACTGGCCGGGATCCTTCTTGGTGCTCCAGAAGGCCAACCTGGACAGGAAGCCCGGATCATCCTTCTGGCTGTTGTCGACTTCCGGGTCGACGTAGCGTACGAAATACATGCCTTGCGCGCGATCGCGGTCTTCCACCGTGAAACCGACGCGGTCCAGCACCAGTCCGACGCGGCGCCAGGATCGGTCGAAGGCTTCCTGCAATTGCAGTGTGCCGCCGCCGTCTGCGCTCGTGGTCAGCTTGGCGCGCTCGCTCTTGGCTTCTTCCGCCAGCAATGCCGTGGCTTGTTCCTCGGTGCTGCCGAGGCGCACCATCAGGCGTCCCAGCATCTCCGCCTCCAGTTCCGGATCCGCCGGCCGCGGCTGCCAGCGGGTCTCGGACTTGCCCTCGCCGATGTAGAGCTCGCTCATGCCGCGATGACTGATATATATTTCCGTGGTGTCCGTTTCGCCACCCTTCTCGAGGCGGGTGCGGAACTTGTCGCGCTCCGGGGTCGAATACAGCGAATCGAAGACTTTGCCGATCTGGCGACGGATGAAGTCCTGTGGCAGCTTGGCCCGGTTTTCGGCCCAGTCGGTCTCCATGATGCCGGCTTTGGGCAACTCGAGGGTCACGGTGAAACCGGTCTCCTGCCAGAATTCCTTGATCACCGGCCAGAGCTTGTCGGGAGTACCGTTCACCACCAGCCAGCGTTGCGTGCCGGCACGTTCGATGCGGGTTTTGTCGAGCTTCGGCAGAACTTCCGAAGTGGCGCCGGCGCGGGTCTGGCCGGTGCGTCCGCCGGAGTAGGCGGAAAAGGTCGCGGTGCTCCTGGCGCTGGTATCGGGCACCGAGTAACGATCGTCGCGACTGGGCGTGGTGAGATCGGGCGGAATCTCCAGGGACGGCAGCTTGCCGGCCGATTTGTAATCGATCTTTTTCGATTCGAAGAGGGTGCCGCCGCAGCCGGAGAGCGCCAACAGGGCCAGCGCGGCCGACAGGGAGGAAGTCAGGAAATGCTTGCGTATCATGCGTACCTCTGGAATGGGCGTCGATTGACTTCAAACAACGATGTCCGCTTCGCCCAGGGCGATGCGCACACGTTCGTGGTATTCCTTGGCAAGCGGGGTCATGGGCAGGCGGATGCCATCGGTCATCAGGCCCATGCGGGCCAGCGCCCACTTGACCGGAATCGGATTGGCTTCGAGGAACAGGTTGCGGTGCAGGCCCAGCAGCCGGAAGTTGATTTCCCGCGCGGTCTTGACGTCGCCGGCGCGGGCGGCTGTGCACATCGCGTGCATCAGTCGCGGTGCGACGTTGGCGGTGACGGAAATCGCACCGTGGCCGCCCATCAGGAGCAAGCCCAGTGCGGTGGCGTCATCTCCGCTGTACCAGGCAAAGTTCGGTGGCAGGCGCTTGAGGAGATCGCTGCCGCGCTCGATGTTGCCGGTGGCGTCCTTGATGCCGACGATCCCTGGCACCTGGGCCAGGCGCAAGGTGGTGTCGTTGGCCAGATCGGCGACGGTGCGGCCGGGCACGTTGTAGACGATCATCGGCAGGTCGACCGCTTCGGCGATGGTCTTGAAGTGGCGGAAGAGGCCCTCCTGCCCGGGTTTGTTGTAGTAGGGGACCACCGACAGATGTGCCGCGGCGCCGACCGTCTTGGCGAACGCGGCATACTCGATCGCCTCGGCGGTCGAGTTCGA
>Ga0172379_10007084_pt1 | contig 14720 bp, 16 predicted proteins | sample GrowelOW334metaG_FD_119756 | JGI IMG/M metagenome (GOLD analysis project Ga0172379, IMG submission 119756) | Groundwater microbial communities from an aquifer near a municipal landfill in Southern Ontario, Canada - Groundwater well OW334 metaG | ecosystem: Environmental > Aquatic > Deep...
GCGCAGCACCTATCGAGGCACAGTACATATAGCATCGGGTGCCACGGAAGCATCCTCATCCGTGACCTGCGATGCGATTATCCTTGATGATCTCTCTCGATCCGATACCTATCCGACGATGAATATCAAAGAACCGTCAAGTCAGATCGAACACGAGGCCACCGTCGAAAAACTGGGTGATGAAAAACTTTTTTACCTCACTTCGCGCGGCATAAGCAAGGAAGCTGCGGAAGGGTTGCTCGTCAACGGATTCATCGAACCGATTACCAAAGAAATCCCGCTTGAATATTCTATCGAACTCAACCGCCTGATTAATTTTGAAATGGAAAAGAAAATAGGCTAGCAATAATGTCATCCTGAACTTGACTTCCTTATATGAACTTCATCGATCTCACAACCAGCAAAGGGAAAAAATACACGCTTGTCCAACCGGGGAAGCACGTGTTCTTTCTGTACAATCAATCAGGTGACTTTTCCTTTGAACTCAATGCGCCCGAGACAGAAGCCTACATCTTCGCGCTTTTTAACGGTAAAGACGCATCCGATTACACTATCAAAATCAATCAGCTTCATAATGCCCCCAAAACCGCTTCACACGTCGTGGTACAATACTTGGGGAAGGATGATTCATCACTGCACTATGAAGGACTCATCCGCATCGCAAAAGAAGCATCGCAATCCGTCGCCAGTCAAAAAAATACCAACCTCCTGATCTCGGATAAAGCGTCCGCGTTCTCATTCCCGTCTTTGGAAATTCTGACTGATGACGTTATTTGCCACCACGGATCAACCACCTCTCGTATCAATAAAGACCACCTCTTTTATGCCCAATCGCGATGTATCGACCCGGCCGATGCAGAGCAAATGCTCGCTGATGGATTTGTACAAAGTTTTTTTGCTACAATAGAAAAACTGGGAACATTCCCAGAAGTAGAAAAACATAAAGAACAACTGCAATTATTGGGATAGGATCCCTTATATGTCATCCTGAACTTGTTTCAGGATCACGAGAAAATAAAGACGACTTTATAAAGAAAGAGATGCTGAAACAAGTTCAGGATGACACTCTTATAAGGTAATTTCCTAAAATATAATTTTATGATTCCAAAAAACATCAAGCAAGACTTTCCGATTTTCAAAAACCATCCCGACTTGGTGTATTTGGACTCGGCTGCCACGACGCAAAGACCGGCTTCCGTCATCGCCAAGAGCATTGAATACTACGAGCAGTACAATGCCAATGTCGCACGCGGACTCTATGCGCTTTCTGAAAAAGCGACGGCGGAATACGAGAAAACACGCGAAATGACCGCACGGTTTATCAATGCTAAAATAGAAGAGATCATCTTCACCCGAGGTACCACCGAATCTATCAATCTTCTCTCGTATTCGCTCGAATCATCCATTCAAGAAGGCGACGAAATCCTTGTGACCATCGCTGAGCACCACTCCAATTTTCTTCCTTGGCAAGCCCTTACGGAACGAAAAAAAGCCACGCTCACCATCCTTGACATCAATGCGGACGGACAATTCAAACTCGATGATCTCACAACCCTCATCACCCCACGCACTAAAATATTTTCCTTTGGTTACATCTCCAATGTTTTAGGTACCATCAATCCGGCTGCAGACATCATCATCAAAGCGAAGGCTCTTAACCCAAACATCCTCACCGTCGTTGATGCCGCACAAGCCGCCGCTCATTTGCCGATTGATATACAAAAACTCAATTGCGATTTCCTTGCTTTCTCATCACACAAAATGTTTGGTCCGACCGGTGTCGGTGTGCTCTACGGTAAACTCGCACTTCTCGAAGCAATGACTCCGTTTCAGTATGGTGGTGAGATGGTGCTCGAAGCTCGAAAAGAAAAATCTACGTTCAAAGATTCTCCCCACAAATTCGAGGCCGGCACACCCGATATCGCGGGCGTCATCGCCTTTCAAGAGGCTCTCAAGTATGTACAAACGCTCGGCTACAAAAATATCCGCGCGCACGAACTGGATATCCTTGCTTATGCTATCGATAAACTTCGCAAAACCTTCGCCAACGCTATAACCATTTTTGGCACGAAAAACACACCCAAACGCAGTGGCGTGATTGCTTTTTCACTACAAGGTATTCACCCGCACGATATCGCCCAGATGCTCGGCGATGAAAATATCTGCATCCGCGCCGGACAACACTGCACCAACCCGCTCCACGATTCCCTTCAACAGCCAGCCACCGCCCGTCTCTCTGTTTCGGTGTATACTACACAAAAGGATATTGATAAAATTATCAGTGGGTTAAAAAAAATCCAAACTACTTTTATAAAAGCATAGTTCTATGTCAAGCATCTACCAAGAACAAATCCTCGATCACTACCACAATCCGCGCCACTACGGGATACTCGATCATCCGACCCACCAGTCCGATACCAAAAATATCTCCTGCGGGGATGAGCTTCATATAGACATTATCGTTAAAGAGGGTATAATTGAAGACATAGGGTTTTACGGAAACGGATGCGCTGTTTCCCAAGCTGCCGCCTCGTTATTGACTGAATGTATATGTGGAAAATCAGTCGAGGAAGCGGGAGCTTTGAAGACGGAGGATATCGTGAAACTGCTCGGTATCGAGCTCTCACCCAATCGTCTCAAATGCGCCCTCCTGTCTCTCGAAACCCTGCACAAGACATTGAATAATAAACTGTAGAGAGTTGTCATGCTGAATTCATTTCAGCATCCCCTGATTTACAGGGTCATCTTTATTCTCTCGGGATCCTGAAACAAGTTCAGGATGACACAGCAGTAAAGATTTATTTCTAAAAAGTAAGAAAAAACATATGGCACTCAAAGACGCCTCAAAGCCCGCAGGTCCCGTCACACTCAATAACGGTTACACCGTCGAAGTCGATCACGCTGTCTGCATTGGTGCCGCTCCTTGCAGCGCTATGGCACCCAACACCTTTGGTATTGATGCAAACGGAAAAGCCGTCATTCTCGACAGTGCCGACCAAGATGACATCGATACCATTATGAACGCCGCACGCTCCTGTCCTGTTGCCGCCATCCGCATCAAAAACGCCGCCGGCGAAGTGGTCTTCCCTGATTAGCAAATGTACTTTATTTTCACAAATCTTCCGCTGTCATTCCCGTGAAAACGGGAATCCAGAATTCCACAAATGTTCGATGAGAGGAAATCAGATGTCAGTGGCGCCTAGATCCCCGCCTTCGCGGGGATGACATAAACAAAGATAGATTTATAAAAAATATAAGATAAATAGACTCCTAAAATGAAACCATCCACCCAAAAAGACATCCGCAATAAACTCAAAGAAGTGCTCGACCCCGAGCTCTTTTTGTCCATTGTCGATTTGGGATTGGTCTACAATATACAGATAGAGGATACGACCGCCATTATCACAATGACCCTCACTACCATCGGCTGCCCTCTTTTTGACACTATCCAAAACGACATTCACAAAGCTGTTCTCACACTTCCGGATATCAAAGAAGTCAAAGTCGAACTTACTTTTGATCCGCCCTGGGATTACGACAAAATGTCCGAATCCGCCAAAACGGAACTCGGAATAGACTAATACTTTGCAAAAAAAATAGACACGTAACGCTTGTGAAAAGATTTTTTTGAAGCCATTAGCGTACTCGGTACCGGCAAGAAAAAATACTTCTCACAAGTGTTCTATTTTTAAACGCTCTCATCGCGATCTACCGTTTTGAATGTATCAATTCCGCAAACGCCTGCTCATTGAATTTCTTCGTATACAAAGCTTCGCCCCCGGTAAAGAGTTGTGACTCAAATGTTTTTTTGTTCGGATTGGTATAGAGTATCCCAAGCGGAAGTTTTTCTGTCTCAATGGATTTTGCAAAAGCCGCTTGCCTGTCGGTTGGATCATAACCCTCCTCCAAAGTATACGTGTTCTCTTTGAACCACTGGTACGTATTGATTTTGTTATACACCACGCACGGCTGAAAAACATCCACCAAAGCATAACCCTCCCATTGTATCGCAGCCTTGATAATTTCTTTGGCTTGTACGACGTTGCCTACAAAAGCACGTCCCACAAATGACGCATCAAGCGCGATAGCGGTCGATACCGGATTGAAGGGTTCCATCACAACCCCGGCCACTTGAATCGGTGTCACCATCCCCTGGGGGCTTGTGGGCGAAGCTTGTCCCTTGGTCAATCCGTACACCATATTATTGTGCACGAGATTGGTAATGTCGGGATTACGACGGATGGTATGGATAAAGTGATTGCCTCCCTCACCATACGTATCACCGTCCCCGCTCTCCGCAATAACAGTCAGTGACGGATTGGATGCTTTGATAGCGGTGGCGGGTGGTAATGCTCGTCCGTGTAAGCCATTGAACACATGCCCGCGAAAATAATGCGGTGCTTTGGCGGCTTGCCCGATGCCCGACACCGTCACCAGATTCTCAGGCGCAATACCAAGCTCAGCCAATGCCATTTTCAAAATAATGAGCAAAGGATAATTCCCACACCCCGGACACCAAGCAATATCGGTATCGTGCGGCATATCAAATTGTTTGGTAGTAACCATATATTTACACTTTTTTAAATTTCTCCGTCAGTTCCTCTACGCAAAACGGCTCACCATTATACTTCAAAATCATATCGAATACCGGTATGCCTTCTTGCTTAAGGAGGTTGGTAAATTGCCCCGTAAAGTTATTCTCTATCACGATAATCTTTTTAGCGCCCTCAAAATAATCGCTTATATTTTTTGGTAATGGATACACTTGCTTGAAATGAAGTGTTGCAATATCTTTACTTTCTGATTTTTCCAAAGCCTCGGCAATGACGCTTTTGGTCGATCCCCAGCCAACCACCAGTATTTTTCCTTTTTTAGCACCGCCTTTTTCGGGTGCGAGTGTTTCTTTTTGCATCCCCTTGAGTTTCTGCATACGCTTGTCCATCATCTTGACGCGCATTTCCAAATCTTCCGTCAAATGCCCGTCCTGCGTATGTTCATCACTATCCACCACTACCAATCCCTCACCGAATCCGGGAATACCTCGCGGTGAAATCCCGCTCTTTGAAAACTGATACCGCAGGTATTTCTTCTCTGTTTTTACAATAAGATTCTTCATAGGCATACGCTTCAAATCTTTTTCCAAAACGCTGCCAACGGAATCCAGAAGATACTGATCGGTAAGAATAAAAACGAGACTCTGATACTTATCGGCGATATGAAATGCCACTTGCCCCGCTTCAAACATTTCTTCCGGACTGCCCGGAGTGAAGATAGCTCGCGGGAATTCCCCATGCCCGGAATACAATGCCAAATTCAAATCCCCTTGCTCCGTGCGCGTCGGAAGTCCGGTGGCAGGACCCGGCCGCTGCGCAATATGAATCACAACCGGTGTCTCGAGCATACCCGCAAGACTCACACTCTCTTCCATCAATGCGAACCCGCCGCCCGATGTCGTCACTATCGCACGCGCACCGGCATACCAGGCACCGAGTGCCATATTGATAGCGGCAATTTCATCCTCCGCCTGTTCTACCGCAATCCCGAATTTCTTTCCCGCTTGCGCGAGAAAAGTCAGAAGTCCCGTGCCGGGAGACATCGGATACGATGAGATGAAGTTGCACTCTGCTGCCACAACGCCCATACCGAGAGCATCTACACCATTGAGAAGGATATTTTCCTGAGGTTTCTTATAGTGCGGAATATGGATATCCAGTTCCTGCAAAAAAGCCAAGTGCTGCCCTTGTTTATACCCCGCATCCCCCGCTTGAATATTTTTTTGTACCATCTCCTCACCTTTATGTCCGAAAAGTTTTTTCAAAGAGGCTTCAAATGCCTCCTTATCAACTTTCATCAGACCCAAAACTACCCCCACGGCAATCGTATTGGCAAAAACAGGATTGACGAAATCCCTTGCCATACTGCCGAAAGGAATATCAGAGATAGTATAGGGGTACTGTTTTTTAAATGATTTTGCATCCGCCAGTATAAGTGTTTTTGAGGTAATACGTTTTTCGAGGTGACTCAAGACAGCTTCATCCAAAGGAAGAAGCATATCGATACGCTTGGTATAAGCCGACCGCTTTTGAGAGGTGATACGAATTTCGGTTGAATTACTTCCGCCACGAATACGCGACATATATTCCTTGGTGGCAAACACATTATACCCCTGCGTTTGAAGCGAAGACATAAGTAGGGATTCAATGGTCTGAATCCCCTGTCCGGCCGATCCGCCGAGCACTATTGAAATTTCATCGTGAATACGCAACATTAGGGTGTTTTAACCGGATAAACATGCAAGGAATCAAGCATTAAATTATTTTTGTTCGTCACCTTTAATATATAGGCGTACTTCGTACCAAACGCTGCTGTACTATCAATCATACTCGTTTGGGTAATGGGCATCAATCCGCCGCCAACCACTGTCCAATCAAGGTCTTTATCCGATAAAAGCTCCTCGCCCGTTTCACTCTGCTGTGCGGGAGTGGCCTGTGTTGCGCGCCTTACTTCAATCTTGTCCATCGTCCCCGCTGTGTTATCAATGGGCGTCCAAGATATCTTATGATCGAGGGAGAAAAGCATGCTAACCGTTACGACTGTCGAAGGGATGGGTATTCTTTCTTGTACTGAAGCTTGAAGCGCGCGCGTAACCGAGGCTGTCGACTGAATCAAACTTATCCGGGTTACATCACTCATTTTCAGTGTCATATCCGTCGGATCAATTTTGTTACCGGTATTCGTATAGCAAGTTGCTGATTCGGCATTGCAAAAAACGGACGCAAAGATATTTTCAGGAATTTTTTTCGAAGAATCAATCCCCGGGACACTATATATACCATTATCAACGTTCTGGAAATCCTGAAGCACCCCTTCCGCCAGACCATCCCCGCTCTGATACGCTTGATTACTTTGTCTGAGTTTTCCCACCAAGAGACTTCCTTGCGTTGATCGGTACATCATAGTCATAATCACACCCAAACTCGCTATCATCAAAATCATCGTAGCAACCGAAATAAAACCTTTTTCATAAAAATGTGTGTGTAGTTTTTTCATAATGGACAAATTTTCGCGCATTTATTTTTTTAGACTAATAACTCCGTAATGAAAGCGTAGTTTGGACGGCAGTATCCATATGCAAAGGATCGACCATATGCACCGTGATAATCGGTACATTGCCCGACAGTGTATTATGAGCGACAAATCCACCCGTGACATTAGTTGCTATAACACCAGGAACCCCAACCGCCGCAATGGTCTCTGTTAGGTTATTACCGGAAAAGGTATAGGTAACATCATCATTGAGACTGTGGTCATGCACCGTACAGGTGCTGCTCGAACACGATCCGTAGTCACTCATACGAATCTTTTTAGCCATATAGCTTGAAGCCAAAGAAAACTCCTCGGTTTGCTGTTGCATCCTCCTTACATCCGATCGTCTTTGAAGGAGTGTTGAGAACACACCGATCATCGACGCCAACATAAGAGAAAAGATGAAGAGCGATATGAGCACCTCAACCAGAGCAATGCCTTTTTTGGATCGTTTGAGAGATTTTTTCAACATATATATAAAATAGTATTTCATTGATACAATAAACCCTATTTGTCGCCCCATGCTGTCAGCGTATCTGTCAGCGTAACCGTGTGCATAGCGGGAACTACTCCCCAAGTAACCCTACTCACAACCGTTCTATCGCTGCCGGAAGGGCTTATTGTAATCGTTCTTTTAAATTTTGATACGCCCGAAACGCTATGGGTGTATGCTCCGGCATTATTATACAGCGCTCCACCCGCGGAACAGGTAGTAGAGGCTCCCGAACTGAAAGTGTTGTAATCGACACAAATAGTGCCGTCACTTGGAAATGAAGGATTTGCAAAAGCTGTTCTAGTCACTATCGGATCCACACACGGAGTAGGCGATCCATCTGTGCAGGTCTTCCAGTTGTTATCGCGTACATTACGTATAATTTCGATGCCTTCCTGAGCGAGTCCTGTCGCAATGATCTCATCCCGTTTATAAAACTCCGATTTCAACAAAGGGAGCATCGCCGCCATAATCACCACCAGTGTCGATATCGTCACAAAAACGGCAAACATCACATCCGGAAGAAGGAAACCCTTTTTAAATATTTTTGTATCGAAACTGCTTTTTATTGACATGTCGCTTTGAAATTACTGGTTGTAAGTGTTTTGGTAATGGAGGCATCGCTTATCAATGTAATAACGCGCGACACATCGTTACCGGATCCGATTGCATACGGAATAGTGTAGAATATATCAAAATCATCAATTTTTGCAGCCTGCAATGGATAGGTATCCCCAATCATATTAATCCAAGAAAGTGAAATGACGTTAAAATTCTGAATTTGGCAGGTATTCGCGACACAATGAACCCGAACTCTATCAGCATCCTTAATTCCCGACAAAGCATACGATCGCGCCTTATTGGCGAGAACCGCCACGCTCTCGCACGCGTTACCTACTTGTGTCTTCTTTCGTGCATTCGCCAAACTTTCCCACGACAAAGTTGCCAAGACTGAAACAATAAAAACCACCACCAAAAGCTCTATCACCGAAAACCCCCTGCGTTGTTTTGTATTCACTTCCATTTTTGTATTGTAACGTATGTACACTTATACTACTTTGAGTATATCATATTTTGCAGTATACCACACTACTCGCCACTGCGAATAGTTTCCAAATCTTTTTTTACTTCTTCAAACTCGTTTTCAACCTCCTTAAGACGAGTCTTGCTTTCCTTGATAAGAAGCGCTCCCTCCTTGATTTTCTCCAGACCCTTCTCGACATCCACCTCTTGCTGTGTATCAAACCACTGCACAATAGCTTCCAATCTTTTCAGAGACTCCCCCAAATTCGTTTGTTTCATAAAAAATTTCCATCAAAAATAGAGTAGCTATACTCACGTCTCTATGATACTCCTTGTTTGTATTTCGTTCAATACATACAAATTACCCTACTGCATCAAACAATCGATACATCCCTCTTTTGCGCTATCAAAACACGTCTATCGGTCACAATAACGCTTTGACGCATTTTCTTTACGATCTGGATCGGCATAGCGCAGAGTACGTCATCGGTTGTGAGAAATTTCTCAAACATTGTTTGTTTTTCCTCACCGACAACAAAGACAAGAGCGACATCCACAGCTTCCCGTAAAAATGAGAGTGTTGTGGTTATACGCAAAGGATAGCGATTTTTCACTCCGGCATCATAACCTACAACCCATAGCGCCGTATCATCAAAAAGTTCGCCGAATACCTGCGGATCTTCCGGATAGGGCATCACACCCGACGTATGACCGTCGCTACCCATTCCCAAAATAACTACGACTTTCCCGAGGGCATTATCACGTTTCCATTGCCTCAAAGCCCATTCGAACCGATTGGCGACATCCAAAAGAGACTCTTCTCCCGCAAGCCGCGTATCGATACTTTTTCCACCGGACACCATAAATGGCTGAAAAAAATCCAAAGCGGCAAGTTGTGCGAAGTTATTGACCAAGGGGTCGCTGCTATACCGTTCATCCACAACCGAAAGTGTTAAAGTATCAGCCCTTTCGGGAAAATGGATATATTTGAAAATATCCAAAGCCGATCCGCCGGATGCCAGAAGTAAAATAGGTTGCTGCAAAAAATCCTGCAATATTTGGGTGATGATTTTCCCCGCCTCTTGAGTGGTTTGTTCTTTTGTTTCAAAAGAATGAATCACAAATGGATCTGTACTCATAAGTATTTGTGGCGGTGAGATTTTAGACAGTTATACTGAAACCTAAACCTGATTGCGGGTAGTACTATTTTGATATTTCGAGCGAGACGAAGTGAAAATTATGAGACATATCCGTAGATACGTTGAGTGATTTTCACAAAGTCGCAGCCGAAATATCAGAATGGTACGCGCAAGGAGGTTTAGGTTTCAGTATACTTAGCATTACAATAAAGATTGTACCTTGGCACGGATAGCTGCGCGCGAAATTTCCTCATAATCCAAAAGTTCCGCCATCGTACCGCTATGAGGCATCTTGCGAACACAAAGGGTATGGACGCTCACTGATTCCTGTGCCAATGCCAAACATACTGCCTCACCGATACCACCAGCCTGATAATGATCCTCAATAGCTATAATGGCTTTTGTCTCCCGTGAAGCATCGAGCAACGTCTTTGTGTCCAATGGTTTCACGCTATACACATCGATGACACGCACGCCTATTTCCTGCTTAGCATACTCATCCGCTACCGCTAAAGCCTCAAAAAGCGTGATGCCTGCAGATATGAGCGTTACCACGTCCTTATCGCTCCTGCGCAACACTTTGCTTCCACCGATCGGAAATGACTCACTTGCGGCGTACAATACAGGAGTGGCGGCGCGAGTGGTTCGAATATAGACAATGCCCTTGTGAATGGCTGCTTCTTGAATAAGTTTTGCAGCCGAAACAGCATCAGCCGGATACAAAACAACGCTGTCAAAAATCGATCGAAATAAAGCGATGTCCTCGAGTCCCATCTGAGAAGCGCCGTCTTCACCGATTGATACACCGCAATGCGATCCGACAAATTTCACATTTGACTGCGTATACTGCGCCATCCGTATTTGGTCGAAAGCGCGAGAAAAAAATGCGGCAAAAGTTGAAACAAAAGGAATCTTACCGCGCTTGGCCAATCCCACCGCATTGCCAACCATATTCTGCTCGGCAATAAACATTTCAAAATATCTCTCCGGAAATTCTTTTTTAAAAGCATCCGCAAAGGTCGAGTTACTCACCTCGGCATCCAAAGCCACAATACTTGGCATATACTTCCCTACCGCCACAAGCGCATCGCCATAGACTTGCCGTGTCGCCACAAGCGCATCTTTCTTGTACTGTAACTCAATCTTATGCAATACTTCGCGAGAAGGAACAGGATCTTCTTCTACCCTTGTCGTACCAATGGAAGCAAATGTGCCGCGAAGCGACGTATCAATTTCCCCGAGCTCCAATCTTGCTTTTTCAAAATCATTGGTATCGAGAGCCTTCCCGTGCCAACCCTCCTGATTCTCAAGAAAGGAAACGCCCTTCCCCTTGATAGTTTTTGCCAGTATCATCACCGGCTTATCCGTTGATTGTTTCGCTTCATCATAAGCACGATTGATATCTTCCATCAGATGCCCATCCACAATGAGGACTTGCCAACCAAACGCTTCCACTCGATTTTTATATTCCTCCAAATCATATCCGAACATCGTTTCTCCTCGCTGACCCAGACGATTGATATCAATAATACCGACAAGATTATTAAGTTTATAATGCGACGCAATATTCATCGTTTCCCACACAGAGCCCTCCGCCATTTCACTGTCTCCCAGCAACACATACACGCAAGCATCCGTCTTATCCAGATATTTTGCACAAAGAGCCATACCCATACCGATTGAAAGTCCTTGACCAAGCGATCCCGTCGCCGCCTCCGTCATTTTGAATGTCGGCATCGGATGTCCCTCGAGATAGCTCCCGAATTTTCGATACGTCGACAAATCAGCCTCCGGAATTTCTCCTGCAGCAGTCCACAACGCATAAAACAAGGGTGAAGCGTGCCCCTTGGAAAAAATAATCCGGTCATTATGAGGGTTGGCGATAGCATTCGTATCAAAACGAAAATGTCCGCCAAAAAACAAACTCGTCATAATATCGGCAGCACTCAAAGATGACGTCGGATGCCCCGAACCGGCCTCCGTCGACATCATAAGCGACCAGTACCGAGCCAATGTCGCGAGTCCTTCAAGATGGTGTGTATCAGACATACTCTTTTATTTATTTTTTACTTCATGACCGCCGAACTGATTGCGCAATGCCGAGACAACCTTTCCCGTGAAACTCGGATGCTCCTGAGAATGCTCTCGAAATCGTACCGATGTTTCAATGACGGCCACGGGAACGCCGAGATCTTTGGCTGCGTCGAGTGTCCACAATCCCTCACCGCTTTGCGCCACTGATCCGGAGATAGCCGCCAAATCCGTTCCATACTGAGCAAAAGCATCTTCGAGCCATACTGTCAGTCGCGACGTGATAACGCTGTTATGATTATACACGCGAGATACTTCTCGCAAATCCAATTGAAAATCCGATGACTGCATCACCTCGAATCCTTCGCCGATGGCCTGCATCATACCATACTCGATACCATTGTGCACCATTTTGACAAAGTGCCCGGCTCCCGACTTTCCCATATAGCCATAGCCGTTTTCCACCGCGATATCTTTCAATACATTCTCATATTCTTCAAAAACTTTTCTGTTGCCGCCCACCATCAAACACGCGCCGTGACGCGCGCCGGCAGGACCTCCGCTCACTCCGATATCCATAAACCGTATATTTTTGACTTCCAATTCCACCGCACGACGCATCGATTCTTTATAGGGTGAATTACCCCCGTCAATAATCGTATCACCGGCACCAAGCAAGGGGAGCAATTCTTCCAAGACACTCTCCACCGCTTTATGAGGCACCATCAACCATACCGTGCGTGGAACAGGCAGCGCTTCAATACACTCTTTAAGTGTTTCTTTTGAGTGCGCCCCTACCAGAGTAGCGCTTGCCCGAGACTTTTCACTCGGAGCATACGCGATGATTTCGTGTCCTTTTTCCACAAGACGCTCCACCATATTCAATCCCATTTTTCCCAAACCAATGTAGCCGATTTTCATAGTATTGTTCTTATCTGCTTAGACCGATAGTGTTGTTATTTTTTCTAAAAGCTACAATTGTCTTTTCGGACCGCTACTGCCCCGATCATATGTTTCCAGTGGTACTTTATCCCAGTTTTTTAAAATAGGGGTGATAAATGCCCACGACGCGCTCACTTCTTCCGTACTCGCAAAAAGTGTCTGATCTCCGGCAATGCAATCAAACAATACTTTCTCATAAGCGTCCGTACGCATCCCCTCATCGACACTCATCGCATATTCAAACGAAAGATCCTGCGGAATGACCTCCGCTACAATCCCCGGACGCTTCGACCAGAATCGAACCGTAATTTTTTCCATCGGCTGTATGCTGAAAGTAATCACGTTTTGGTGCGTGTGAGTATTATGCGATTGCGGACAAAAACATGGATGAGCCTCCTTGAAGGTCACGACAATCTCAACCTTTTTATCCTTCATAGCTTTTCCGCTCTCCATATAAAAAGGTACGCCTTTCCATCGTTCATTATCAATATACGCCTTCAATCTGAAGAAAGTTTCTGTTTCAGAATTATCCGGGACACCTTCCGTATCGACAAATCCCTTGTACTGACCGCGTATCACATTTTCTTGCAGAGTATCCGCATCGATGTGCGTATTTTTCATCACTTCCACCCGACTCGATCGTATGGCATCCGCTTCTATGACCCCCGGATGATTCATAGCGATCAAAGCAAGCATTTGCAATATATGATTTTGACCGACATCGCGAAGCGCGCCGACGTCATGATAGAAAGCGCCCCGAGCGGCAATATCGATATCTTCCCACAACCTTATCTCAACCTTTTCAATCCACTGATTATTCCAAATCGGTTCAAAAATAGTGTTGGAAAAACGGAAGGTAAGAATATCCTGCAGCGTTTCTTTCGCGAGATAGTGATCGATTCTGAAAATTTGTTTCTCTTGAAAAAGACTCCCCAATAACGCATCGAGTTCCTGAGCCGTTTCCAAGTCCCTGCCAAACGGCTTCTCCACTAAAACGCGCGTCCATCCCACGCTGTTGCTGCAAGGTATGGTTAATTCGGAAGTTGAAATATTTTGAAAAATGGTCTTGTATGCTACCGGCGGCACCGCAAGATAAAATAATTTATTCATACATTGACCGACGGTATTGTCGATATCAAGCAACAAATCAGCGAGTCGATGATAGGAATCACCGTCCTCAAATGTCCCCTGCTGATGACGAACTAGTTCCGCGAACGCATTGAAATCTTCCTTTGAGCGCAAAGGATACTTCTTTTGCAGAATATCCAAAACAAAACTCCGGAATTCATCGTCCGAATACTTATTTCGAGAAAATCCCACGATGCGAAAAGCCGTCGGAAGATAATTCTTGCTGTACATATCAAACAAAGAAGGCAACAACTTTTTCCGACTCAAATCACCGGTAACGCCAAAAATAATGACGGTGGTAGGAAAGTCAAATTGGGGAAATTTCATACGAACAATCTTAATGAAAATTATGTCGGATTGGCAAGCGTATACAGATGCTCGAATGTATTTTTGATATCCGCTGTTTCAAAAAGGGCGCTTCCGACAATCACATTCGTCGCTCCCGCAGAAGCTATGGACGCGATAGTATCCTTGTTGACACCGCCGTCAACCGACACGGTGATCATCGGGAAAAGCTCCTTCACACGCCTGATTTTTTGTATCGTATCAACAATAAAAAACTGTCCCTGAAATCCGGGGTGAACGCCGAGTAACACTACATTCTTAGTCAACGACGAAATACTTGCAATCAATGACGCATCTGTTTCGGGATTGAGGGCGATACCGCCTTCCATACCCATCCTGGTGATTGTACGCAGTACCTCTGCCGAATCTTCCGTGCTCTCAATATGAAATATCACACGCTTTACTCCAGTCTGTTGACATCGCTTTACATAGTCCAGAGGATTACTCACCATCAAATGCGCTTCGATAGAAAAACTCTCACGATAAGGCTCTGCGGACTCAATCGCAAGAGACGTATTGGGCACAAAAATACC
>Ga0172379_10007085_pt1 | contig 14718 bp, 20 predicted proteins | sample GrowelOW334metaG_FD_119756 | JGI IMG/M metagenome (GOLD analysis project Ga0172379, IMG submission 119756) | Groundwater microbial communities from an aquifer near a municipal landfill in Southern Ontario, Canada - Groundwater well OW334 metaG | ecosystem: Environmental > Aquatic > Deep...
CAGCAGTCCATCGAGCTCTGGACCAAGCACTGGACCAAGCCTTAGATCACACGCTTGCACAGGCCAGCAAAATCGCAGCTGCCTTCAAGCGTCCCGAGCCCTCTCGAGAAGATATCAATTGGGAAGCCCAGCCGCTTGCAGCTGAGCTTCCTAAGGGCCTCGTCATCTACGGTCAAGGTTGCGGTTGCGGTGGCCTCACCCGGGCCATTGCCAAAGAGCTCAATGCTCACTACTTTGCTGGCACCACTTGCGAGCCTTCGGGCAGACCAAGTGAGCCAGCATCGGTTTCTCACTACTTCAGCCGGGCTAAGGAGCTGGCTCAGCTTGCCGCTAGCGGACGACCGGTTCTCCTCTTCCTCAACGGGGCGAACCGCTTGTCCAGCGCTGCACCAGATGCAGTGCCTGATGCGCAAGCTACCATTTGCGAAATTGCCAACCAGATGGAAAAGCTGGAGGCGAATAGCAATGTGTTGGTGGTAATCGAAGCCGGCGCGCTCAATCATATCGATGCCGCGCTCATGCTCGATGGTCGCTTCGATGTACAAATCGAAGTAGAAAAGCCCGACTACAAAGGACGGCTCACCATCTTCCTCCAACATCTCGGCAGCTACCAAGATTCCACTGGAGTCTCGGCACAGTCGAACCAAGTAAAACACAGCGTTCAAATTCTGGTGTCTCTCGATGGCACACACGAAGACGAACGATCTGCAGAGCTCAAGCAAATTTGCCAAGAATGCGCAGTACTGGCAAATGGGCTCCACGCAGACCAAATCTACCGCGCGCTGTTCCAGCTGCAAGCGCAAGCTGCCACCACAGGCAGTGTTGCAGCAGAACAGTTATATCAAGCCATCGAAACTCAGCAAGGAAAATCATGACCTATCCCCTCATCCTCCTCCAGAATTGCGAGGAGTACCGAGACGCCTACAAAGCAGCCTACGGGCTGATCTACAAGGCGGCTCTGGCACTGGCGCAGCACAACACCTTGGCCCGTGGCAAGGTGGCAATTGTCTGCAACGAGCAGCTGCGCCAAGAGGTCACGGCGGCAATCAAAGCTGCTTCGCCGCAGGACATGGGTGCGCGTGGTTGGCTCGCCGCCAATCGCGCTCACGAAGACGCCATGCTCGAAGCTACCGAAGATGCCTTTGCCGATTGCGAAATCGACAGCGACACTTCGTTGCGAGGCCAGCTGCGTCGCCAAGAGCGCGAACGCAACTAAAGCGAGCACGTAACTCCGGCTCAAAGGAGCAAGCAGTATTTTCAAAACCTGCATCGCCAGAAATGGCGATGCTATTTATCAAGGAAACCGTATGAACCAACATCTCACTTCCAAACTGGCAACCCTGACCAGCCTCCTGGCCAGCACCCAACGTCGGGCCATCGAGGTGCAAACCGCCTGTCAGTCCCAGACTTTCCCGCCCATCGACACCACCATCCGCATCAGCGCGGGCAAGATGGCGAGCGATGTTCTCGACACGCTCTCGGGCATCGAGACCAGCTTGACCCAGGTGGGCAACGTCTTCTCGCGCAAGGGTCTGGTGCACACCATGCAGAAGACCTATCCCACGTGCGAGCCCGACGACCTGATTGCCGCGGTGCTTGCCACCCACGAGCAGGCCCTGCACAGTCGCTGCGAAACCCTCAACCGCGCCGAGGGCATGGTCGAAGGCACCATCGGCCTTTGGGGTCAGCCCATCCGCCGCGGTCCGCTCTGGGACAAGTAAGTCTAGAGCTGAGTAAGTCTTAAACAGGCCTAACGGCCTCTATTTGCGAAGGAAAAACTTGCATGAACTTTATCACCCAGATGTTTCATCAATACCCACAGTTGTCCGCTCTGGCCTGCGTGCTCGTGGCGGCAGCAGTGATCTCCTACGGCTCCCGCCAATTCGGCCAGCTCGCTTTGAGCGACCTCACTGTCGGCCCCAAAGAGCTGCTCAAAGGTGCCATGGTCTGCTCGGCACTCTATGCTGGGCTAGTCATGGCAGTATCTGCACTCGCCCTGACAGCCGCCATCTCCCTCACGGTTGCCCTGCCTGTAGCAGCAGTGGCCGCTATGGTCGCTTTCGTCAACGCCTTGGCACCGGCTTTTGCCATGCAGCAAAATGGTGCTGGAGAAGTGGCCAAACGCAAAGAGCACGGCAGAAAAATGGCGACGCGCTGTCAGAATCTGTTCGCTGGCATCGACCGGCGCGGCAAAGGGTTGCTCAACGAAGACGACCTCAATGCCGCCATCGCCCGCGGTGACATGACCAGCGCCGACAAAGAGGCTCTGCGTTATGTGCGTGACCACGCGGCCGACATCGGCAGCGTCGTCGAACGCAGTGTGACCAGCCACCACGTGGTGCCCGGCGCCCTGATGACTGGCTATTCGACGGTCGTGCAGCAGACGACCAAGCACTACGGCGTCAGCGCTGACGACCTCCACAACTACCCGGCAAAGCTGGAGCGACTCTACCAGCTCTGGAATTAGCAACCAGCTAAAGGAGTTTCACATGTACAACCCCTTCTTGTTTCCCATGATCTTCTTCAACTTCCAACTGGAACTGACGCAGCGCCTGCTTCTTGCCAGCGTTGCCTCTGCTCGTCCGCCGCGCGCTCAGCTCAGCCTGGTGGCCGCCAACAACTGGCGTCTGCCGCAGCGCTCTCGCGCCCATCTCACGCTGGTGACCTAACCAGCCGTTTTCTTAGTAAGCAAAATTCTAGTCAGAAGGAGACTGAATATGTCTACCAAGCTTCTTAAAACCGCTCTTGAGGCTGGTCGCACCGCCCTTGAGAATACGAAGAAGGCACGTGAAGCACTCAGTCGCGCAGTACCGCGGCTGGAGAGCTTCATGAGCAAACACGCCAGCCAGGGCCTCTCGGTTTTGGCTGACGAAGTTCAGGTTTGCACCACCGGACCGAACTGCTGCAAGCGCGGCTCCATCGAACTGATGGGCGAGCTCAGCCGCCGCATCGCCGCCGACAAGTTGCCACTGAAGGTGGTACCGGGTCCGTGCCAGGGTCGTTGCTCGCAAGGCCCGAACATGCAGGTCGGCACCGTCGTCTATACCCGCATGAACGAAGACAAGCTGGGCGAGTTGATCGAAAGCACGGTCACCGCCAAGCAGGTCTCTGTCAAGCTGCTCGCCGACAGCGAGTATGTGGGCGACGCCATCGCCTGCGAAGAAAAGCGCTGCCGCCTGGTGCTCGAGCATTCGGCCTTGGAAAAAGCCCAAGGCGATCTCAAGCTCAGCCTCGAAAAGCTGCACGCCAATCTGCCTGACGCCGGAGAGAAGCGCACCCTTGCCGAGATCGAAATTCTGCAAGCGATCGCCCTCGAAAGCGAAATCGCCAAAGAACTGACCGCTTCAAGCGAGACGCTCAGCTCGGTCATCGTCCTCAAGCAATTTGTCACCATCACTCTGGCGCGCCGCATGGCCGAACGGGTGAAACCAGCCAAGAGCTGAAGAGCGAAAGGATAAGGCTTATGTTTTCATTTCTCGAACGTTTCCTCGGAAACAAATCGGGCAGTAGCACTTCGCCATCGGCGTCGATTTCGGCTACTCGCCCGGCTGCAGTGACGAACGCCTATCACCTGCTCAACCCGACCGACCAAGAGGTGGTGCGCGCCTACTTCTTCGCCGCCACCGACGTCTGCCGGCTGCTCGACAGCCTGCGCCTGCACGAACAAGCCGCTCATGAAGCGGTTCTGACGCGTTTCGAACAAGCGGAGAAGAAGTACTCTGGACTCGGCTTTCTGCCGATTCTGCCGGGCAGCACGCGCAGCCCGGGCCGGCAGTACTATCGCGAAAGACCGCTGTTCGAGCCCGATCTACTGCCGGAGCGTGGCTTTCTCGTGCGACGCCAAAGCGGCAAGCTGCCCTTCTTCTATGCCTCGGCACTGAAGCGGCAGGTTGCCACACTGCGAGCTGCCAAACCCCGGCAGTTCGTCTCTTCGCCCCGCGTGGCGCTGCTCAAAACCTCAACGGTTCCGCAGCAGCCGAGCGACTATCAGGCCTGGACCCCCGAAGGCTAACGGTCACAACCCAGCAGAAAGGAACAAAATGATCGCGCTTCATCTGCTTGTAAGTGCCTTGATTGCTTACGCGGCAATCTCTCTGGTGGAATACGTAGTGCATCGGACTTTCATGCACCACATGCGCACAGCCACTCGCTTGGGGAGTAACTTCCTCAAGCAGCTCTGCCGCAACCACATGTCTCTCCACCACAAGAAAGACTATCACCACACGTCTGCTCATGACGAGCAAGACGATGTGCGCTGGCAGGTTTCGTTGGCGGGCTTTCTGCCCAACGTCGTCATCTGTTTTGCCCTCACCTGTATCGACCCGATCAGCGGCGCCACCATGTTCGTGGTTGGCACCATTTACGGTATCGTCTGGTGGACCGTGCACAGCGAGATGCATCGCCAAGAAGGGCGTGCGTTCTCCGGCAACGCCTTCTTCTGCTACATAGAGCGTCGCCATCGCCTGCATCACAAATACCCCAAAACCAACTACAACCTCCTGCTCCCGCTCTGGGACTGGGTCTTTGCCACCGAAGCTCCGCGTGAACCAGCACGCAAGCAATCGGTTTGCTAGTTTGCTGAACTAGCTGTTACAAGCCCTGTCATTGTTGCCAACAGCGACTGGGTTTACCTGTCAGGTGGAGGAACATCCGGTTCCTCCACCATTTTTCCACGAGAGAAAAAGAGAACATCATATGAAAAACCTTCTGCGAGTAGCTTCCGCGCTGCTCATTTCCATCGTCAGCCTCGGTGCTGTCCAAGTTCAAGCCCAAGCGAGCGAATCCTGGCTGCCCAGCTTCGACAGCAGTCAGCATGTCTACATTGCTCCTGCGGTTCAAGGCAGTGTGCGTACCGACTTCGCCATCGGCGACTTCAAGAGCGAGCTGGCTGACGCCGCGCGCAAGCAGAACCTGGACGTTTACGTCATCGTCACCCGCAGCGAAGCCGATGCCGGCGCCATCAACGGATCGGGCCCCGTGCTCGTGCGCAAGCTCTGGGACAACTGGCACGGCTCTTCGAGCTTCGCCTCCCAACGGGCCCTGGTCATCCTCATGACCGGCGGCAGCGACGGCAAGCTGGTTTCGGTTGGCGTGCGCGCTGGCGAAACTCTGAACAACCTGGGCATCGTGCGCAATACCATGAGCGACCCGAACGGGCCGGTCATGCCTGTTCTGCGCAGTGACCTGAGCAGCAATCCTTCGGCAGTTCCGGTCAAGATCGTCAACAACATCAGTGCCATCATCGCCGCCAAGTCCGGCAGCAGCACCGCTGTCACCAGCGACGGAGCAGGCACCGCCCCGGCCATCAGCAACTCGAGCGAAGAGGAATCGTCCATGCCCATCGCCCTCATCTTCATTGTCGGTGGCATTGTTGTCGCCGCCATCGTCATCCTCGTCATGCGCGCCAATCGCAAGCCGGCGCAATCGAGTTCGGGCAATGTCTTCGAAGACCGCCTGCGCTCCAGCAGCCGCAAGCCCTCTGGAAGCGGCGATTCGGCGAGCGACGGCAGTGTCAAGCCGAGCGGCAGTGAATCTTCGACGGCCCGCGACGCCACCATCCTCGGTGCCGGCGCCCTCGGTGGTTACGTGCTCGGCTCCGAAGTGCAGCGTCGTCGTGACGAAGAGCGTCGTCGCGATTCTGGCACCCAGAGCAGCTCGACCACCAACGACACGCCTTACGTGGCACCCGCTTCGAACTGCAGCACGCCGACGACTCCTTCCACTCCGGCCTCGTCGTGCAGCGCGCCTTCTTCTTCCTGCGGCGGTGGCGGCTCATCCTGCGGCGGCGGTGGCTCTTCTTGCGGTGGTGGTAGCTAACCAACACTCGCACTATTCAAGAGAGAGAGTCGCACCTCTAAGAAAAATATGGGGACTAATTTTCGTCCCTTCAACATCGGAGGTCATCTATGTTTGAAGCCATAAAATCGGGATTCTACAAGCATCCCTCGGCAGAAAGAGCCAAGGCGCTCTGGGCCAAAGTCGAAGCTTTTCAAATCGACGAGCCCGGCGCACCGCGGCCTTTCTCTGCCCGCCTTGCGGCTGAACAGGGCTGGACCACGAAGCTGGCCCTGGAAGCCATCGAAGAGTACAAGCGCTTCATGTTCCTAGCCGTGGCAGCGGGTCACCCCGTGACACCGTCGGCAACTGTCGATGAAGTCTGGCATCTGCACCTGATCTACACCAAGTCATATTGGGAAGATTTCTGTGTCAAAGTGCTGGACCGCATCATTCACCACGAGCCCGGCAACGGCAAGGAAGGCGAGAAGTCGTCTTTCGTCAACCAGTACGAGGTCACTCTGGCAAGCTATCGCAAATTCTTTGGCGAACCGCCACGTGCAATTTGGGGTGCCCTGAACGGACAGCTCAATGTGCGTCCGCGCAGCGCTCCCATCGTCGACTTGGCTCCCGGCGCCGATTGCCGCGATAGCCAGAAAAGCTAAGCCTAACCGACCTTCTTGAGGGCAACCTCGCGAAGGCTGGTTAGGCACTATCCGTAGTGCTTTTAACCAGCCTTCAAAGGAGGTCGTTATGTATATCTGCATCTGCAACGCCGTCAATGAAACTGCCATTCGCAAGGCGGTCAACGACGGCATCACCACATGGAAGGAACTCTGCAAGTCGCTCAAGGTCGCCACCCAGTGCGGCACCTGTGCCATCGACGCCAAGGCCTTTTTCGAAAAGACTTTGGCCGAAAAATTGGCAGGCAATGGCTGAGTGACTGAACATTCTTGAGAACTAGTAGTAACCGATCAACATCTAAACGGGAATCTTCAATGAAAAATCCGCTCAATCTTCTCTTGGTTTTCATCCCGCTGACATTTGCAGCGGGCTTCATGCACTGGTCGCCCATCGTCGTCATGGTGATCGCCAGTCTCTCCATCATTCCCCTCGCCAAAATCATGGGCGAGGCCAGCGAGCACATCGCCCACCACACCGGCCCCACCGTCGGCGGCTTGGTCAGCGCTACCTTCGGCAATGCCTGCGAACTGATCATTGCTCTGATTGCGCTCAATGCCGGCCTGATCGACGTCGTCAAAGCGTCTATCACCGGCTCGATCATCGCCAACCTGCTACTCGTCCTCGGCGCCAGCATGTTCGCCGGCGGTCTCAAGCAAGAGCAACAGAAGTTCAACTCGGTCGGCGCGGGAACGGCGGTGACACTGCTCACCATCGCCGCATTCGCCTTGATTCTGCCGGCAGCCCTGCACCACACTGGTGGTGCCGACAGCCAGCTGCTCGATACGAAAATGGCCTTGGCCATCTCGATCGTGCTCATGATGCTCTACTTCGCCAATCTGTTCTTCAGCCTGCGCACCCACAAGCACCTGCTACAGCCGGAAGCGCAAGTGGCCGAAGATGCTCACGACCTCACTTCGAGCTGGAGCCTGAAGAAGTCGGTGGCCGTTCTCATCGGTGTCACCGTCCTCATCGTCTTCCTCTGCGAAGAACTGGTCGGCAGCGTCGAACACGCCGCTGAGACTTTGGGCATGACCCCGGTTTTCGTCGGTGTCATTCTGCTCGCCATCATCGGCAACGCTGCAGAAAACAGCACCGCCGTGCTCATGGCACGCAAGAACAAGATGGACTTGTCGCTCAACATCGTGCTCGGCTCCAGCACCCAGATCGCCATGTTCGTGGCACCGGTGGTGGTGATTGCCGGCTTCTTCATGCATCAACCGATGGACCTCGTCTTCACCCAGGCCGAAATTCTGGCTGTGCTGGCTTCGGTCATGGTGGTGACACGGGTGGTGCACGACGGCAAGTCGAACTGGCTGGAAGGCATCATGCTTCTCGGCCTCTACGCCATTCTCGGCGTCGCTTTCTACTTTATCTAAGCCAACAAGATAGCTCTTAGCAGAAGGAATTAATCGGATGAACCAGGCAGTTCAAAGCTTCCTCACCAAGAACACCAACGACAGCGCCGAACAGCTCGCTCAGCGTGCCATCAAGGCGCTGCACGAGCTGCGCCGGCTGGCTCAGAACTTCGCCGACAACGGTCGCACGCAGTTCTTCGCCAACGCCAAGGAAGGCATCAAAGCGACCCTCTACGGGTTCTGCTGCCTGAACACGATGAAACGCTTCACCTTCGCCGACCAGGTCGACGAGCAGGTGCGCGACTTCACCGCCTTCGTCAAAGAGACCCTGGCCAGCGCTGGACAGGCTCTGGAAGAAGGCACCATCTGCGCTCTCTCCGAAGACGCCGTGCAATTCGCCGAAGGCATGGTCGAAACCCACAAGGTTCTCTACCGGCCGGTGGCGAAAGTGAGCGGCGTCAGCTCGGTTGCCATCCTTCGCGGCGACTTCTGCCGCATGGCAGTCGCAGGCCTCAATCCGGCCAACGAGAACTAAGCAGAAGAACCGCAGGGCGGGCGCATCTCATTGTTGCCCGCCTTGCATCAAAATCGAATCGAGTCAAATCGAATCGAACCAAATCAAATCAAACGAAAGAACCATATGACCAGCACCAAACTCCTCAGCGCCGCAGAAATGCAGGCCCAGGTCGCCTCCCAGCAAGCCGACCTCGAGCAAATCCAGACCATCCTCAACGAGAAGATGGCCAACGGTCCTGCCGCCGCCCAGTCCAAGCGCCTCGTCGCCTACGGCCTGGCCAAGCAAGCCGCTCCGATTCTCGAGCAGGCCGCCGGCAGCGTTCAGTATCTGCGCATCAAGGAAGAGCCCGGCCATGCCGAAGTGCTCAAGGAAACCGTCAAGGCCCAAGCCGGCGCCGTCGGTGAACAGCTGGACGCCATCGCCGGCGAGACCCTCGGAAGCGATGTCGGCACCAAGCTCGGCGAGCAGCTCGGTGAAATGGTCGGCGGCATGATCGACGTGGTCGAAGGTGTTGCCGAACAGATCGCCGAAGCCATGGGCGTCCTGCCGGAAGCCATCGGCCCCTTCATCGTCGAATGCACCAGCATCATGCTGGCGTCCTCCGGCGACTTGATCAGCCAGGCCAAGGCCAAGCTGGAAGAAGCTGACGCTGCCGAAAGCGCGGCCAGCTAAGCTCCTTGGCTTAGACTCAAGTAAGAGGTTGGAGGGGCGCAAGCTCCTTCAACTTCTTTCTTTGATAAAAAATACTGAGCTTTATAGTATAAATTTCACTCTCATCAATACTAATGATGCTAAGACCCAAAAATGCCAAGTTTGATCCGTACACTCAACATAGAGTTATAGGCAGCGAAAGCAAACGGACACTTATATGGATTTAGGCTTTCTCCAAGAACTAAAGGGTAAAACCACCTACCGCAGCTTGGCCGACGCCATCGCCAAGTCGGTAGATTGCGGCACTTTAGCAAAAGGCGAAAAGCTACCTTCGGCTAGAGAACTAGCCCTTTTCACTGAGTGTTCTAGAGCGACTGTTGTGCATGCATTTGACGAACTTACTGCCCGTGGCTACCTTCATAGTATCAAAGGCGATGCCACCTATATATCGCGTACACTGGCTCAAGCAGCCAGTCACGACGACAACAGTATGACGAGCAAACCAGCTCAAAATTTCAATTGGAGCAACAAGTACACCGACCTCTCGCAACAGTTGCTCTTGCAAAAACCAGATTTTGTTACTTCCGGTGATTTCAAACAGCTCAACTATGGCGCGCTCGCGAGCGAGCTTCTACCGCTCAGACAATGGCGAAAAATTCTTGCTGAACATTGCAATAGCGAAAGTCCGTTTGCCCTTGAAGACAGACAAGATGTATTTGGTTACAGGCCTCTACGCCAAGCCATCGCAGATCTATTGAGACGAAGCAAAGGCATGCACTGCAGCGCCGACCAGATTGTTCTTTATTCTAGTTCGCAAAGTGCCCTTGCTCATCTCATGCAACTCTTAGTTAAACCCGGTGACACAGCCATATGCGAAGAGCCCGGATACAGTGTGGCTCGCGAACAGTTTCGCAGTCACGAGGCCGAAGTCAAATCCATAGCTGTCGACGAACACGGCCTCAACGTCAAGAAAGTGCGAGACACAATCGACAGAGCTGATTGGATTTATGTCACTCCTTCTTGCCAAGATCCTACCGGAGCAATACTGTCAGAAAGCCGACGCATAGAGCTGCTTAATTGGGCCCAAAGCAGAGGCGCAGCAATCATCGAAGACGGCTGGGATTCTGATTTTCACTATGGCGGACCAGTAATTCCAACCCTGCAGTCTATGGACACTCAAGGCTGTGTTATCTATGCACAAACTTTCTGGCGTCTTTTATTTCCTCTGGTATCCACTGCCTTCTTAGTGGTGCCTGAAAAACTGATACCACTATTTAGAAATTCCAAGCACATAGCTGACCATCAATATCCTTTGGTAGAACACTATGTGCTAACCGAATTTATCAAAGACGGCGATTTCGAAAATCATATTCGTTCTTCATGGAAAGTGTTAAGAGAGCGCAGACAAGCCATGATATTCGCTCTAAAACTAGCATTTAGTGAAAAGATTCAGATACTTTCTCCTGGTGCTGCGATGCACTTGATGGTGCGTTTTGATCAAAGCTGGAGTCAAGCAGAAATTGCCCACGCGGCAGAAAGTGCTGGACTACCTCTCGCCTCGAGCGCCTCTTATTACAGTGGCAATGCGCACGGCAATGAATTTTTGGCACCATTTGCCGCTCTATCAGCTGAGCAAATTGCCGTTGCGACCAAACTATTTGCCGCAAAGTTATTAGCAAAGCAATAGACGAATTTGCTTTGAAGGCATACAACTTTTGCACTGACAGCTATACAAGTAAGAGTTGAACCAGTACGACAATGCTCGTAAGATCACCAACCTAGGCGAATGAGATCTATTGCTAGATTAGTCGAAACGCTAAAGAAGCCTATAAACAGGCACTTTATAGTGCTCCAAGTTTTTGACAATATTTGAAGAGAAAATTAGTTACCTTCAACAGTCAGTGATTAGTATAAAGAAATCAAATTCAATTCTTCTCTCAGGAATATTCAGTAGCACCACCTGCAACAAAGAACTAAAACTCATTCAGGCCTTTTAAACTGCATCGATGCAGTTTGAAAGACCACGTCTGTTTTCACCGATGTTACAGTTAGGCACTCCATGCAAAATCAGCATGCAAGTCAGAAACAAGCCCGGCCCTTCTTCTCGCTCTGCCTCACTATCCTCTTCACCATTGCCGTAGTTAGCACCGTTTACAGCCTGATGATGTGTTTGTGGTTGATGAATGAATTCAAAGCAGAGCCTGCTTTACGTGAATTTGCAATGAAAGACTTCGACCGTTTAGATCCGCAGAAGACAGGATTTGTCGGATCGCGGACAGTGCTAGCGCAAGTAACAGATCGCGATCATGTCCTTGGCTCTTTGCTCAAAATAGAGACCGCTCGCCAGATTGTCCACGAACTTCCTATCAAAGAAAGGTCAATGGCAATCGGTCTCGCTAGCTTGCGAGAGCAAGAACTTGAAGTTAAAGAGCATCTGAACTCGCTTGAAAGTCATCAGCGGCTCGTCACTCTCTCACAGCACATAGTTTCGGCCGGCACTGCCAATTCGTGGGCTCGCACCAATGGTCGTGTTTCGCCTTTGGAAACCTACGTCGTCAGTCGCGATGATTTGTTCAACTTCCGCGCCAAACTCTTGCGCCAGTACCCTCTCTGGTCATCAATCCTGATCGCTATCTGCGCTGTTTAGCCCCGCGCCCCAAGCGCACCCTTAGGCACTCTACTCAATCTGAAAGCACCAACATGCCCAATGTCATCGACCTCAATGTTGCCCCCTGCTTGGCACCACTGATGGGAGCTAAACCGATCACAATTGCAGCAATACTGGAAGAGCTCAGTTATACCGAAAACTGGATGAGTTCAGGAGACAACGGCATCTACCGCTACTCGGCTATCAACGAAGTCACCCGCATGCGCCTCTTGCTTGCCTCGAACTCGTATGGCCGTGAAAGCCCAGAGGTTCAGAAGGTACTGCGAGATATGTGTTTCAACTTCTACATGATCTCAAAGTTCGAAAGCAAAAATGAATGGGCTCAAGTCTTGCACTGCTATGGGCTGCTCGTCGACGAAAGCAAAGAAAAGATGTCTTGTTGCGAGTATGCCCAAGAAGCTCATGAAAACCTTGGCCTCACCGCCACAGCCTGAAAGAACCTATGACCGTCGCGTTTCTTCTCTCCGCTCTGGTTTTCAACTACCTCTCGATGATCTTCGTCGGCTTCGGACCTAGCAAGCGTCACCTCGTTGCTGCCTCAACCGCTCGACGGGTGCGCTTCTGGATGGTTGCCGTCGGTGTCATCTACACCCTGGTTCTGTTTGCCATCTGCGGCGCGCTAGCCCTCGTGATGAGCATCGGGGCCGCCGTGATCGTCATTCTCTATTGGGTGGTTGTCACTAACACCTAACTGGTCCATTCACATTCGTTCGCTCAGACGAATTCTCTCAACTTCTTCCTTCAACGCCCCTCCTTCAACTCCCATCACTTCGAAAGAAAATCATGACACCGTTCATTGGCTACCTCGTCCTCTCCCTCGTCATCTTCGCCGTCCTCAGCTTCGCCTACATCGCCGTCGGCGCTGGTGGTGGTTTCGGTGGCGGTGGCTCGGTTGCTCGCAAACGCGGTTACTGGATCATGGTGATCGCCGCTGTCTACGCCATCATCGTCACCGCTATCGGTGGCACCATCGCCTTCGGCGCAGCTGCAGTTGCGGCCATCGCTGTCTTCCTCTTCTGGGCCATCCAACGCTGACTGCATAGGCGGAAAAAATAAGTTTGTTCGCCTTGTAGCAGCTCGAGAACGACCAGCTTCCCCCGAGCCCAAACCTGAAAAAGGCAGGAGAGAACCCCATGGTGGGCCTCTCTTGCTTTTTCTTTTTTGCCACAAGAAACCGACCGGTCTACTGGAATATTTGAAAAAACTACATTCGAAAAACTATATTGGACTAACAAGGTAAGATATAAAACGCTTTACCAAGGTGGCCAATGACCTCGACTATTGAACAGGCAAAATCAATGCAAGCAGATCTTGTGGCCATGCGCCGACATTTGCATGCGCATCCAGAACTCAATTTCGCCGAGTTCAACACCTCAAAATTTGCGGCCGAAAAACTAACTGCACTTGGATTTTCAGTGCAACAAATGGGTGGCCAAACTGGCTTGGTGGCAGACTTTGGTAGCGGCAGCAAAACCATCGCCATTCGTTGTGACATGGACGGTCTGCCCATATCAGAATTGAACAGAACTGCCTTTACCTCGCAAAACCCAGGCGCTATGCATGCTTGTGGCCACGATGCCCATCTCGCTTGCACAATTGCGGCGGCGACCATTCTTTGCCAACAGCCCCTGCCGGGCAAACTGCGCATTATCATTCAACCAGGTGACGACGCCGACGGTAAACCTGGTGCTAGCACCATGATTGAAGCAGGGGCCTTAGAAGGAGTGACCGCCTTACTTAGCCTCCATGTCGATGCCACACTCCCTACAGGAAAAGTAGGCATAGTGACTGGTGCAACTCTACCCTCAGTGCAAAAGTTTGAAGTAACAATCAACAGAAATGGTGAATTAGCTAGCGACACAGACAGTGCGTTGACTGTGGCTAAGATAGTTTGTGAACTATACAAGGCTCCCAGCTTGCTGAAGTCATCAGGCTCAGCACCAGATCAAGTGAGTATTTCAGTGCAATCGATGCACAGTGGATACAACCAATCTGTAGAACAAGAAGGCATTGAGAATCACAATTGCGCTCAAATTTGCGGCACTTTGAAAACTTACAGTGGCGACGCGCAAAAACAAATGCAAGAACAAATTGAAAAAATTGCCAAGTCTTTCGACGGCGATGCAGTTGTCGACTTTGCTAAATGCATCGAGCAAAACGTCAGCAGTGCTGCGGTTACAAGTGTTCTCAATGAAGCAGCCATAGACTTAATTGGCAGCGCCAATGTCTTGTCTATCAAGCGCAAATCGTGGAACTATCAATTTACCCTACTCACTGAAAAAGTTCCTGGTGCCATGATTTACTTAGGCGCAGAAATTTCGAGCAGCCGCAGAATTCACCAGACTCCAACTTTTGATATTGATGAAAATTGTTTGCCGATAGGTACGGCCATATTGGCAGAAGCAGCGAGAAGACTGTTCTAGAGCCGTATCTTGTGAGCTCGCACTAGTATGCCAAGGCGAAATTTAATAGTAATTTCGCCAGATCTTCTCAAAATTTGTAGACTCTACTTAAGCGAATAAGCTAGAAGATCAGTATCTCTCTTCTTTCCCTATCAAACACCGAAACGCCCCCCATTAGCGCATCTATCACTAGTCTACCTGACAGCTATGCTGACAGAGAAAACGGTGGTTCTGAAGCGAAAGGGAAAGGGTGCAATTTGGTGGGAATTATTGCTCAATTTTGCATGGGTTGAAAGATAAGCGAGATGCCCCACAACTCAACACTTAGGAACATCATGTCCCTGCCCAACAAAGACCAGCTCAAGGCCCAACAAGCTGCCGCCGCCGCCACCGCCACCACTGCCGCCGCTGCAGCAGCTCACAAGGCCCAGGTCGACAGCCTCATCAACGAAATCGAAACCGCTGTCAGCGCCGGCAACTGGAATCCCACCACCCGCGGCTACCTGCAACCGGTGATCGACGATGTCATCGCCAAGTTCGCCAAGGATGGCTACACCGTCGTCCTCACTGGCTCGACCCGCAACGGCCGCACCTTCAAGGTGAGCTGATTTACCAAGCCTCGACCAGCAACTCCCTCAAGAAAGACCATATGCCTTCCTACGCCTA
>Ga0172379_10007086_pt1 | contig 14715 bp, 9 predicted proteins | sample GrowelOW334metaG_FD_119756 | JGI IMG/M metagenome (GOLD analysis project Ga0172379, IMG submission 119756) | Groundwater microbial communities from an aquifer near a municipal landfill in Southern Ontario, Canada - Groundwater well OW334 metaG | ecosystem: Environmental > Aquatic > Deep...
ATCATTTCTTTGTTTAGAAAGAAAATCAAACCGTTCCTTTTCTTCTTCATATTCCGAATAGGCAAGAGGATTGATCATCCCAAGATTTTTTATCTGCTGATTAAAACTTGCAACTTCTTCCTGGCGGGTTATAAAATCGAACGAATCAAGATCATCAAATGGTTTCAGCGTAAGCGTAAGCGAATATTTTTCTTGAATATGCTGTTGAAGGTTTTCAATTTTAAAATCAGCTTCCTTTAAAGAGATATCTGCTTGATGAATTGCATTCAAGTCTTCTTCCCGCTCAATGCGGATATTTTTTTGCTGCTGTTCTAAATTTGAAATGTTCGTTCGTACAAGTTTAAATTGCCCATCAATAGCCATTTCTTCGCTTTTCAATAAACCTTGAACTTCATTCAATTCAAAAAGCTCATCGTTTTTTTCTTCCAAAATTGCATGAAGACTTTGCAGCTCTTCGGTTGCAGAAGCGACATCTTCTTCTCTTTTTTCAATTGATTTGCGAATGGTTTCAACCGATTCTTGTGAACGCTGAAGCGCATTTTCAAAATTTCTTTTTTCGCCGGACATTCGTTCAAGCGTTAGATTTACTTGATTTTGCTGAGTGGAAAGCTGCCTGTAATCATTTTCGCAAGTTGAAAAATCCGTTTCAAGCGAGCGAAGCAGTTCATCTGCTTTTTGTTTTTCTTCAATTTGTTTCCGCAAAACATTTGAAAGAGACTCAAGTTCTTCTTCAAGTTTATTTGCTTGCGTAGCTAACGATTGCATCTCTTGATGAGCTTTTTCCGATTCGTCGTAGGCTTTACCTTTTTCAAATTCAAATTTTTCAATTTGTTTTTCAACGTTGCGCAAATCATTTAAAAGAATTTTCCCGTTTTCGGAAAGAACTTTTAAATTGATCGAGCCGATCTCATTTTCAAGCTGTTCAATTGTCTGTTTAATTTCTGTTAACTGCGTATCGCGCTGGGGAATTTCTTTTTTCAGGTTTTCAAGCAGTTGCTTCCTGCCGAAAAGCGTGTCGTCAAGTTTAGGAGCAGAACCAGCTTCAATAACTCCTGAGTTGTGAACGAAATCGCCGTTGAGCGTTGCAAAGTTGAAGAGAGGAAAATGTTTTGAAAGCGCAAAGGCATTGTCAAGTGAATCAATAACCGCCGTGTTCACCAAAAGTTTTTGGAAGAAAGGTTTCCAGCGGGTTTCGGTTTCAACAAAGGTTTCAGCCCAACCTAAAAAGGAATTTTCTTTTTCAAGTCTTTTACTTTTCCGGGTTAGAAAATAGTTTTCGATTTTTTCGAGAAGAGATTTTTTTTCACTTTCCGAAAATCCGAAAACATAAAATGATGCTTTGCCGTAATCGTATGTGTTTAAATACTCAATTCCTTTTTTAACATCATCAATGGTTTCAACAAGGATATTGTTCAAATTATTTTTTAGTGCGGCTTCAACGGCAAAACGAAATTTATCATTTGCGTTGCCGATGTTAGCAAGAATGTTTTTGTCTTTGGTTTTCCATTCCGGGTTGGCAATTAATTCTTTCGCTCCTTTTGAGAAACCATCAAGATTGTTGATCAAATTTTGCAGAAAACCGATCTTATCTTTTAAAGCATGAATTACCGTTTTGGCTTCCGCTTCTTTTGTGCGGAACTGCGAAAGTTTTTGTTCGAGTTCGTCTTTTTCTTTTTGCTTCTGATTAAAAAAGGAATCCGCTTCGGCTAATTTTTGTTCAACATCTGTTTTATCTTCCGAAAGTTCGCCGATAAATCCAACAAGTTTAGCGATGGTATCGGTTAACGTTTTAATTCTTAAATCGGTTTTGTTTAAAGCGTCGTTCGTCCGCTTTAATGCAGCTTCAACGTTGGCAAGATCATTTTCTTTTGTGGTGATCTCTTTAAATTTATCAAGCAATGTTTCCGAATAACTTTTTAACGCAACCCGTTTTTCTTCCAGCGTAGTTTTCTGTTCTTCAACTTGAACGGAAAGCGCTTCGCGTTCATTTTGTTTTGCAAGAATGGAGGAAGTCGTCTCTTCAATTTTCTCTTTAAACTCTTCAATCTGTTCAAGCGTAATTTCTAATTGAACGGCAAGCTCTTCTTTTTCCTTCGAATATTTATCAACGTTCTTCTCTAACGATTTTTTTCTTTCCTCTGCAACCGAAATAGCGCGTTGAACGGAATAAATTTTCTCGGTCTGTTTTGTTATTTCGTTCCGCTTTGCGGCAAGTTGAGTTTCGATGGAATAAAGTTCTTCTTTAACTTCTTTAATCTTATCATCAAGTTGAGCAAGTTCTGATTCCAATTGAATTTTTTTTGCAAAAAATTCTTCTTTCTTCAACTTAACTTCTTCTTTGCGGGTTGTGTAAAGCGCAAGTTCGCGTTCGCACAGATCAATTTCAAGTTCGCGCAGTGTTGTAGAAATTTTGTTGTATTTGTCAGCTTTCTTAGCCTGGCGCTCAAGTGAAGAAACTTTCTTTTCAACTTCGGAAACAATATCGTTCACGCGGGTTAAATCGCTTTTAACTTCGTCAAGTTTTTTCAGCGTAAGCCTGCGGCGAAGTTTGTACTTGTTTACGCCTGCGGCTTCTTCAAACATATTGCGGCGTTCTTCAGCTTTGTTATTAAGAATGGTTTCCACCATTTTTAATTCGATAACGGAATAAGCGTTGGAACCGATTCCCGTATCCATAAAAAGATTGGTAATATCTTTTAACCGGCAAAGATTTTTATTAAGAAGATATTCGCTTTCGCCGGAACGGAAAATTCTTCTTGAAATTGTTACTTCAGAATATTCGGTTGGAAGAATGCCTTTATTATTTTCAATGGTAAGAGAAACTTCGGACATTCCCATCGGCTTGCGTGTGGCTGTTCCGTTGAAGATAACGTTTTCCATTTTATCGGAACGGAGCGTGCTGCTTTTCTGCTCTCCCAAACACCAGCGGATCGCATCAACAATATTGGTTTTGCCGCATCCGTTAGGACCAACGATTGCCGTTAATCCTTTATGAAAATGTACTTCCGTTTTTTGCGCGAAAGATTTAAAGCCTAATATTTCAAGTTTCTTTAAATACAAAAATTATATCCTTGCCAAAAATTCTTTTATACCGAACATAAGGAAATCAAAAGTTGCGCTCGTTGTCTGCATATAGATCAAAAAGATGCCCGAAACACCGACGAGAAAAACGATTGAATAGAAATATACTTTCCCCGGCGAGACATCATAAATAACATAAATGCCTTTTATTAACCGGTAAATAGTCAACACGCAGACCAGTAAAAGAATGATATAGATATAGAGATTAATTGCATCCATTGCAAGTAAACGGTAAAGAATTATTGCTCCCGGGATCAACAAAACAAAAGGGAGAAACGACCATACCACTGTGTAATATGCGTTGGAAAGGAAGATTTTGTTCATCACAAAAAATGAAAAGAATTTCACCAACAAAGAAATGAACAGCAGTTTAACAAAGACAATTACCGTTAAACTAACTATTGCCTGCACCGGATGCCACGAAAGATAACTCATCGCTGAACTAAGATTTTCACTTCCGAAAGAGAGAATAAACCGTTCGAAAAGAATTTTATCTTTAAAGAAAAAGAAAAGACTTGCCGTTAAAGACCCGATAATTGCCGAAATAATGAATGCCAAAATAGTCGTATGCACACCGGAGATTACCCGCAAATCCCTGATATCGGCGAAAAAATTATATGGACGAAGCAGTGCGCGCGAAGTATCTTCTCTAAATTTTCTGCCTGAGTTAATTAAAAATCCTGTTAACAGTGCAAGCAGCAATCCGCTGATAATAAAAGCCATCGGTGACTGATCTTTTTTTAGACCGATGGGAACGGTTACCTGTTCGAGGTTGTGAAGTTTGGCGTAAAGAACTTTATAACCGGGGCGATTGGTATTTCTGTCTTCGTTGCAGATTCCAAGTGTCAGAATTTTTTCATTGTTGTATTGCGAAAGTACCGAATGATAATCGCAGCGGTAATCGAACATCGAATTAATAAAATATCCTGCGTTCTCATTCTCTTCAGAATAAGAAAGAAGATCGCTGAAAAATTTTGCCTGCGCTTCAAACGTGGATTTATTTGTATATCCGCTCGATCTTCCTTGCGTTACCATGTAAGTCGCTTCGCTTAGAAAAACTTTTCCTTTTCCCAATTCGTCTTGAAGCGGTTTATACATTGTATTAAGCTCCGAAAGAGAAGTTGCGAATAACTCGATTCCGTAGAAATCCAGCTTCGGAATTTCACGAAAATGCCCAGCAACAAATGAAGCATAAACAGGTTTGGAAATAATTTTTTTTATCTCTTCCGCTTGAGTTTCTAAATAAAAAGTATGGCTGGGGGAATTTGGTAAAAATCCGCCGCCCAACCCAACGGCAGCTACCGCACTGTAATTGCCGTAAGCGGAAAGAAATCTTTTTAAATAATTAGTTGAAAGAGAAACGAAATTTTGATCTTCAACTAAACTTTCCGGAAGCGAAGAAACCGGAGACTCAACAAATGCAAGCAGACCAAGTTCGCTGCACAAAGCGAGCAAATAAGGATGCGGCGCCTGTTTTGGAAAACGGACGGCATTGAAACCTAAATCTTTAATTTGCGTAAGATCATTTTTCATCTGCTCATACGTAAACATGGGTCCGTAACTTTTATTGGAAGCAAAATAAGTCACCCCATTCAATTGAAATTTCTCTCCGTTTAAATAAGGAGAATCTTTTTGAATCGAAAAATTATAAAATGAAACCGGTTGTTTAATTTCATCAATTACATTTCCGTTCTGTAAAATTTGAGCAGTGATAACGTAAGCATTGGGAGTGTTGCAATTCCACAGTATTAAATTTGAAGCTTCGAACGACTGAGAAAGAATTTTTTCTTTTCCTTTTCGCAACTGAATTTGATCACTTACGGAACCATTTGAAGAAAAATCGTTTCGATTTTGTACGGAGAATTTCACTTCAAAATTTTCATTTGATGTTGAATCACTTTTACCGCGAAATTCGTGATTTGCAAAATTTGCAGATACAAAAACTTTTGCCCGTGAAGAATTTGGAACAACTTCGTAATGAAAGTTGAACCTGGAAATATGAATGTTTGGAACAAACTTCAAATAAACGTCTCTGAAAATTCCACCAAATCTTTCCGGGGCTAAAAATTCATTTTTGTAAGGAATGGTGTGTGTGGCGTCAAGTTTGGAGTTTACTTTTACCGTTAGGACGTTTTTCTTGTCGCTTTTCAATAAATCTTTCGGAAGCAAAACCGAAAACGGGAATTCTCCGCCAGGATGCAAATAAATAACCGAATTATTAATCGATATTTCCGCAGTGTAGCTTACACCCAGAAAATGAAGCTCAAAATTGTTGTCTTGAAGATCAGATTTTGAAAGTTCGAAGTATTTTTCATATACAACTTCGGCATTTCCCTCAAAAAGAGAAGGAACGCCAACTGCGGTTTTCTTTTTTTCTTCATCTTTACTGTTATAAACTTTCCAAAGACCATCCAAAAGCATGGTTTTCCGGATAGACGAACTTTCGATAAAATTTAATCCACCTCCGGCGGATTTTTCGGTAACGGAATAATGCGGAAGTTCTTTAAAAACAATTTGCGGTTGAATAATTTTCGAGATGAAAAGCAACAAAAGAATTGTAAAGAGCGTGAAATTTTTGTGCAGAGCCATCAAAAGCAATAATCCTTTAAATAATCATAATCGGAGATGTAAATATACGATTTAAAGGGGGGGGAAATCAATATAAAATTGGGCTTCTTTTTACTTCTTTGTTTAGCTGATTTCCTTAATCTGTTCATTTGTAAAGACTTAACAAAGAATTTGGCTTAAATCAACTAAAATTGATCCCCAAAAGAAAAGTTTGACAACGAAAGGTGAAATCTCTATATTTGAAGCGAAATTTTAATGAATTATTAAAAAAGGTCGTAATGGCAAATCATAAGTCCGCAAAGAAAAGAATAAAAGTGACTGAAAGAAGAAGAGTGGAAAACAAAACTTCTCTTTCAAAATTAAAAACGCTAACGAAAAAAGCGTTAGGAATGTCAGAAAAAGAAGAAATTGAAAAAGCTTACAAAGAAGCCGTTGCTTATACCGATAAAGTATCAGCAAAGGGGAGAATCCACAAAAACACCGCAGCCAGAAGAAAAGCCGCTTTAACGAAACATTTCAATTCTGTTGTATCCGCACCAAAAGTTGAAACAAAAGAATAAAGTTTTTAGATGAAAATCCCGAGGTAAAGTTTGTTACTGCGGGATTTTTTCAATTCTTTATAAATTCTCTATCGCATCAATTCCCGAAGGCATTGGAAGGAAGAACCTGATTCTCTGAATTTCTCCGTTCCGTTTAACAAGTTTATTGATTTTCTTTTTGATCAATACGCTGTGTTCTATAAAAATGTCGTCTTCGATTGTACACCCGAAAATATAACTTGTTCCTTTGATAAGCACATGTTTGCCGATGCGCAACGGAAAAGCATCGCTTCCGGTCATGTTAACACTTGATTCAATTTTTGTGTTTTCGCCTATTTCAATATTCCCTTTAATAATATCGCCCCAGAGAATTTCAACGCCATCGCCAATCACAAATTTTTGATGCATGAATGTAGAAAGGTGAACATTCTCCCACACGTGAACATTTTTACCGAAGATGACATTTCCATCCACAAAAACATTCTTCTTCAATTCTAAATTATAATTGAGCTGAACTCCTTTGCCGATATAAACGCCTTTCCCGATCCGGATATCAAGCGGAGTTCCGGCTTTGTCCAATTCTAAAATATGGTCAACAACCGACTCATCAATAAAGAAATCTTCATTATCATCTATCTCGATAATATTCTTCAACTTGTCATAGACTTTTTTCCGAAAAATGTTTTCCATTTCTTTTAAAACAGATTTATCATTAAAACCCATCACAACATTATGGTCGTCGGGACTAATTGCCGAAACGGAGTAACCCGATTTATTAAACAAAGCAATTAGATCGGTTATGTAAATTTCATTTTGAACGTTTTCGCTGCTCAGGTTTTTGATTTCTGAGACGAGTTTTTTAAAATCGAAAGCATAAACACCGGAATTAAATTCCCGGTTTTCGATAAGTTCTTGTTTAGTGTAGGAAAAAGTTCTTCCCTTATATTTTAAGAGATACGGCTTGTCGTCCGGCAGTGAAAGAATATCTTTGTGTTCTTTAATTTCAATAACTCTTCCGCAATCGCTCCCGCAAGGATTTCCTTTAACATCTTTTTCTTTTGCCCGGATAATTCTTCCGTAAGAGTTATCTGCCGGATTACCTTCATAAATTCCGGTAAGCACCATCATGTCGGATTTCGATTTAAGAAATTCATCACGGAACATGGCAACGGTTTCTTTATTGATAAGTCCCATATCCCCCGGGAACAAAAACACACTTCCGTTAAATTTTTTCGCTTCAATTTTTTCAAGTGCAACTTGTACGGCGTGTCCGGTTCCTTTTTGTTCTGCCTGGTAAGCGAAAAGCGTTTGCGGACGTTTGCCGATAACCGACATAACATCCATCGCTTTTATTCCTACAACCAAAATTGAATTAACGGAAGGAATACCTTGGTTTGATGCATTGAAAACGCGCTCGACGGTTGGAGTGCCCCAAATTGCGTGAAGCATTTTTGAACGGTGTGATTTTATTCTTTTACCGTGCCCCGCCGCTAAAATAATTGAGACTTCTTTTGTCTTGTAATTAAATTCGGAAGAGAGTTCTTCCGCTTTTTGATAAATTTCTTCTTGTGCCGTCAAAATGAAACCTCATTAGTGAGTAGAAAATAGTTAAGCGCATGGATGAATGAAAATGAATGGATGAATGTTTTTCATTCAGTCATGCAACCATGCAATCATTCATTCGATGATTACAAATTATTTGGTTCTGGTTTACCAGGTTATGTTATGGGAAATCAAATAAATAACTGTACAAAAATTAGTCAAGTAGAACAGGTTTTGCAACTTTCTCTTTTAAACTGTAGTTGATGTTCTGATATTTTTGAAATAACTTTCGATTAACAAAAGGAAAATTTATGGCAGCGTTAAAAAAATCAAGAAATAAAATGATTGCCGGAGTCTGCGGTGGTCTTGCAGAATGGCTTGGATGGGATCCGACAATTGTGCGGATTGGGTACGTGCTCATCTCTATTTTTAGCATTGCATTTCCGGGAATACTCGTTTACATCATTCTTTGGGTTGTAATGCCCGCACCGGATAGTGACGAATAAAAAGTAATCCGCCGCAACATTCAAAATAATAATTAGTCTGCCGCGGCGAATTAAGGGTAGAATAGAAAAACCTTTTTACTTTTTACTTTCTACTTGTCATTTTCCACTTTTGCTAATCTTTCATCCTCGTCCCTTTTTCTTCATGGATGAAAATCCAGCTTACCACTCTGCCGATGCTGATCTCTTCAAAATAATTCCAATATTGTTTTGTGCGCACATGCAGCGAACTTGTATCTTTTTCACTGATCGCTGTGGCTTCATCCATAATTGCTTTTATCCGTTTTAACCATGCGCTCATATTTGCAGGGCGCAAATCAAGCCAGCCTTCGTAAGCAAAGCGGTTTATTTTTACTTTGTCAAGAGAAATTTCGTTATCACCGGTGAAGACGGGAATTTTCATTTCGTTTCCGCGTAAAAACGTTTTCCCGTCGGGCAACAAAATTGGGATTCCGATTGAAAGCATTTCGTTCCGCAAGTTGTGATTATTTTTTACCAAATCTGTGCAAAGCTGCGAAAGTTTTTTTGCAGAAAAATTCGGAACATTTTTCATTGTTCCGGCAATAGTTTTTATCAAATGAATTTCAAACAGTAACTTGGAAAGACGCGGAGGACCAAGCATTTCAAACGCAACGCTGTGAATGTCATGTTTCTTTTCAAGATCAGAAAGAATATCAACCGCAAAGTGTTGAAGATAACCGGCACGGTAACTGGGGTTTAGAGTTGCATTATCAAGCGCATTAATAATATCGCTGCCCGTATTTCGTCCTTTAATTTCATAGATAATGTTCTCGGCAATTTCTTCGGGAGTAACAAATTCCATTTGCTTCTGCGCAGTAATTACTTCAAACTCGCCGCGGGAAAAAATGCCGTTCTCGCCGGTATCAATAAAAACCGATTTCAAAACTTTTCCGCTTGGCGAATAAGTTTTATCTAATTGAAAACTTAATTTACCATTTAAAGGTACTTGATCTTCAAAAGGAATTTCGTACAGTTCAATCGGTTTTCCTTTTTTCTTCACCGTGTTGAATTCAATTTTCTTCCATGCAATTGCCGCCGTTGGTTTAATTTCTTTTGCAATTGCAGAATCGGGAGTTCTTCCCATCAACCAAAGCAAAAGTGTGTGGGCGCCTGCAATGGCGGATTTACTCAGCAAAACGCGCGAAGGTTTCTCTTCACTGTGTGTGTAAGGAATGTTCAAGCCCATTCCGCCGGTTCCGCTTGTCCCGATTTTAAAATAGATTTCTGTTTTCGCCACGTGCATCGCGTTGTAAAGAATTTGGATGTGTCTTATCAACTGCGGAATGTACATGGTGCAGAGAATTTTTTCCGTCTCTTCAATAACTTCTTCCAGCTTTGGTTTGTTATTTAATTTATGCTTTACCCTTTTGTACGTTGTGTAAATGTCCTGGTAGGCAATACCCGTTGCGGTGTTTATGCAGTCAACAATAATTTGCGGTTTATGTTTGTTGATAAGTTTGTAGAGCGATGCGCTTTTTAGAATTTCACTGCCGAGTTCTTCAAGCGTATCTTGCATCAAAATTTTTCTCTTAACAGGATCAGCAAGAATTTCATTTCTATCTTTATCCTTGAATTCTTCCCGAACCAAAATATTTCCCCACCAGGGCACAAAATAATTTTTTGGCAGATGCGGATACTCTTTTTTGAGCTTGTTAACTTCCTCGAAGGCTTCTTCTTTGCGGAGAGAAGTGACGATAATTTGTTTCGGTTTTTCGGAGATCAGTTTTTTTGTAACTGCATTACCGACTAAACCCCAGCCGCCGAGAACTAAAACTTTTTTGTTTTGAATGTCCATTGACGAACCTTATTATAATTGTAAATAATATTTGTTACAAAATTACAACCGATGAATTGGAAAACCTAAGTCAGCAACATTGCACAGCATTCTCTATATTTGTGTTATGAATATTAACCAACTGCAAAAGCTTGCTTCTAAAAAGAAGAAACACATTATTGGAATTATGTCCGGCACTTCGCTTGACGGAGTTGACGCTGTTTTAGTTGAAGTTTCCGGTAACGGAACAAAAACGAAGATCAAGCAACTTGGCTTTATTACTTATCCTTTTCCGCACGGAGTAAAGAAGAAAATTCTTGAAAACTCAACCACAAACTCCGGCAATGTTACCGACATTTGTAAACTTAATTTTTTGATCGCGCACATTTATACTGATGCAGTAAAAAAACTTTGTAGAAAAAGCAAGTTTAATTTAGCGGATGTTGATTTGATTGGTTCGCACGGACAAACAATTCATCACCTTCCGCAGAAGAAAAATTATTACGGATATACTTTCGGTTCAACGTTGCAAATTGGTGATCCAAGTGTCATCGCAAAGTTAACCGGTGTTCTCACGATTGGTGATTTTCGAACCGGCGATGTTGCGATTGGCGGAGAAGGTGCGCCGTTGGTTCCTTATTTCGATTATATCATGTTTCATTCAAATGAAAAAAGTAGAGCTCTCCTCAACATCGGTGGAATTTCAAACATCACCGTGCTTGATAAAAGAGGTGATGCATCTTCAGTCATCGCTTTTGATACCGGTCCCGGCAACATGATGATTGATCTGCTCGCGAAAAAATATTTTAATGTTGAATATGATGAGGACGGGAAAATCGCCTCCGGCGGAAAGATTAATGAAGAGATTTTCAGCAGGCTAAAAAAACATGATGACTTTATCGAGAAGAACATTCCCAAATCAACGGGACGTGAATATTATGGAGCAGATTTTTTATCTCCCTTATTAAAAAAATTTCGCAAAATTCCGAAAGAGGATTTGCTTGCAACCATTACCCATTTTACAGCTTACAGCGTTTACCGCAACTATGAAAAATTTATAAAAAGCGAAATGGAAATCTCAGAGTTGTTTGTTAGCGGCGGCGGGGCGAGAAATAAATTTATAATGAACTCGCTCAAAAAATATTTCGGCAAACTGGTTGAAGTTAAAAACGTAAAAGAACTTGGTATATCATCAGACGCGAAAGAAGCAATTTGTTTTGCGGTACTTGCCAACGAAACATTGGCGGGAAATCCGGCAAATATTCCGCGTGTTACCGGCGCATCAAGATCAACTATTTTGGGGAAGATCTGTCTGCCGTAAGAAATTATATCGTTCCTACGGAACTTTGATTGTTTGGTTCTTCTTAATTCTACCAATATTTCATCCCTACGGGATGAAGAAAGATTAATCCCTGAGAGATTTGATATTGGTAGAACTATAAATTATAAAAACAAACAAAATCCCATGAGGGATGAGATATAGAAATGTAAGGTTTCTCGATGAGATTATTTTTCCAGCTCAGCTTTTAATTTAAGTTCTATAAGTTTTTGCATAGGTGAATTTTTTGCACCAGATATAAGTTTTTTCAGAAATTGTGTGCGCTTTACTTTATTCGGAATCTCTTTTTTATAAAAATCAGTTTCAAAAAAATAACGGGCTGCAGATGACCAGGAATAATCTTCCATTAACTTTTTGTCAATCTTCTCGTTATGAGTATCATCGTGTAGCAATATTCTATAAAAACTAGAAATTACTGATAAAATATGTGGCGCATAGACGCTATTAGGATGTGCATCAATCAGTGACTCAATTTCCTTTATTTGTTTTGCAGCGTTGAATGGTTTTCTGCCTTCTATTTCAACAAACGAGTTATAAACAACTGCTTCACTTCCTTCCGGTTTCACTATTTTAATTATTTTTTCGATCGAATAGCGTTTGTTTTCATAAAAATGAGAAAGAGAAACAGAAAAGTCCACTTTTATTTTATACGTACCCTTTTCAAAAAAGTTATGAGAATAGGCGGTATGTGTGATCCCAAAAAATGTGTTCAATTGAAGAATCTTATATGATTCCCCATTCGGCTTAAGTGTTGAGTGTATTGGGGAAAACGAATCCCCCGATCTATGACTACATTGTATCTCTTTACCATCACTATTTAACATTTTTATATTGACATAACCAGATTTTTGAATAGTCTTACTAATGTTTATTATGTTTACTCCAATGTCAACTAATTCACCAACCAAGAAAGTGTCTTTCTGCATAAATACTTTATACTCAAATGGCTGCTGCCCAGCAACCACAGAAGCAAACAACATTACAACTACAATTGATATTTTAATTTGATTCATCTTTTTACCATAAACCTTTTTTCTTAGCGAAATTCAGTGATCTTAGTGTCTAAGTGGTAAAGGCATTTTCACCACTGAGGCACTAAGGACACAAAGAAACACTAAGATATTTTAATCAGCGGAGAAAATTCTTCATTAAACTTTTCCCCTTTGTAAATAACTTGTTCTAAAAATAATCCCGAAGGAGGAGCGGTAAACTTTGCAGGTTCGTTGCTTAATGAGGTTAAATATTTTATCAAATCCGTTTCGGTTAAATGATTTCGCCCCACTTCTGCCGTTACGCCAATCATTCTGCGGACTTGCTTCCACAAAAAATGTGAGCCGATAATTCTGATGAGAATTAAATCATCAACTTCGGTTAACGTAATATTGTTGATAAAAACTTTGGTCGATTTTTCTTCAATATTTTTATCGGTGAACGAAGCGAAGTCGTGCATACCGATAAAAAACTGTAAAGCCGATTTCATTTTCTTTGTATCGAGTTTATCCTTTATCCACCATACGAATTGCTTACCGAACGCCGTTCTCCGTTTAGAAATTTGATAAAGATAACTGCGCATCTCAACATCTTTGCGGGCATGGAATTGATTTGGCGCTTTTTCAATTTCCAAAATATTAATGTCATAGGGAAGAAGATCGTTAAACTTCATTCTAATAATTTCCGGCGCGAGCATGGTTCGCACATCGAGTGAAGCAATCTGGCAAAGAGCATGCACTCCCGCGTCTGTTCTTCCCGCCCCTTGAATATCAACTTCGCGGGTATTGAAAATATCTTCCGCAATTCGTTGCAGCGTTCCCTGGATGGTCTTGCTGTCGCGCTGTTTTTGCCAGCCGCTGTAGCGGGTACCGTCGTACTCTATAAACATTTTAAATTTTGACATTTATTTAATAATTCCTAGTTATATAGTTAGCAAAAAAATTCTGCACAAGATGACGAGAACAATTTTAAGAAAATAAAAAGAATTTAAGAACAACGATTAACGATATTTGATTTTTGATGTGACAAAATCTTCTAAATTCTAAAATCGTTAATCTTTATTCGTAAATCAATTTTGGTTTTGCCAGATTAAGAATTATAACCGTTTAATTTGAAATTAGGTAAACCGTTAAAACGGTTTCAATGATGGAGTATTCGTTTATTAACACCTCGATTAATCGAGGTGTTAATGAAATAGAATGATTATTCTCAACCGTTTCAACAGTTTCCACCATCACCTAATTCGTAATTCTCCTCAGCGTAGGAGTCTTCCGTTTCATAAATTCTTGCAGTAATTTTTCTAATATTTTCCGGAAGAGAGATTTTCTTTATTTCGTCAACAAAGTATTTGCAAATATTTTCTGCGGTTGAGTGGAAATCAACAACAATAGTTTTTGAATTCAGCTTTTCTAATGCTTCTATCAGTTCTTTATCTTCTTTATAAACCATAAATGCGTGGTCAAGATTTTCGATAATCGGATTGACAATTTTTTTTAAATCGTAAAAATCAATTAACATTCCTTGTTCATCCGGTTCGCCGTCAATTTCAAGGCGGAGTTTGTAGGAGTGTCCGTGCAGATTTTTACATTTTCCTTTATGAAACGGAAGCCGGTGTCCCATTTCCCAATCGAATACTTTAGCTATTTTCATTAAACACCTTTCTGTTCCGGATGCCAAATAAATTTGTGCATCTGCAGTTGAAATCTTATTTGTAAGTTATCTTCTAAAATCCATTCTACAACGGTAACCGGTTGAATTTTTCCGAAAACTACGGAGAAGAGAATTTCACATTCGTTTTGCAAATCATATTGAAGAAGGATGGTTTTTGTCCATTCGTAATCTTCACGCGAACCGAGAACGAATTTTACTTCATCATTCTTTTTAAAGAATTGAATATTCTCATAAAGATTTTTCTTATCCATATTGCTTGAAGGACATTTCAAATCCATAATTATTTTTACCCGCGGATCAACGTTATCAATCGGCAGACTTCCGCCGGTTTCAAGAAGAACCTCGTAGCCGATATCGCAAAGTAATTTCATCAACTCAAGCGATTCGCTTTGTACCAGCGGTTCGCCACCGGTAAGTTCAACTAATTTGCATTTGTACTTTTTTACTTCGGAAAGAATTTCTTCAAGAGATAGATCTTTTCCTTCGTAAAACGCATATTCCGTATCGCAGTATGAGCAGCGCAAGTTGCAGTATGTTAAGCGGATAAAAACGCACGGAAGTCCGGCTTTGGTGCTTTCGCCTTGAATGGAATAATATATTTCGTTTACTTTAAGCATAAATTTGCACTGCAAATATAAGGGAAATAGCGTTTGGACGGGCATTTGGTAGAGTACATTTTTGAACTCA
>Ga0172379_10007087_pt1 | contig 14714 bp, 18 predicted proteins | sample GrowelOW334metaG_FD_119756 | JGI IMG/M metagenome (GOLD analysis project Ga0172379, IMG submission 119756) | Groundwater microbial communities from an aquifer near a municipal landfill in Southern Ontario, Canada - Groundwater well OW334 metaG | ecosystem: Environmental > Aquatic > Deep...
AATGATTACTTTTATTACACATACAAGTTCGATGCCAAAGTTTTAAGGGATTTCGCTGTTTCAGACGTTGATAATGTCTGCAATTTGGACATAAGTGCGGTATTGGAAGGTTCATTCTCTTGTAGAAAGAAAATTCTTCTGGAATAATTTTAAACGCTTCTGTGCATTGTTCATTACATCTACCTTGGTGTTCGCATTCAATAACTTTACCAATAATTTTTTCTTTAACATCTTTGATATCATTATAAATATCTTTTGCTTTGATATCTATCGTATAATTTCTCTCCTCTCTGTCTTTCCATTTATACCCTTGTTTTTCGGCTTCTTCTTTAGTTAAAGGAAAATATTCTTGAGCAATCGTCTCATTGTAACAAAAAGGACTTAACTCCAAAGGAAAGAATTCTCCGTATTTATATATTATTCCCTTTTTACCCACATAAGGCATATCGTTCATATGCTCTATAATTTTTGGAACCAATTCTTCATATTGTTCTTTGGTATATTGTTTATTCAAAATACAATAACTTTTATTATGAAGACCAATGCAACCAAAAAGATCATGGGAAGAAGTACAGTTTTGTGAATAATAAATTCTATTACTACCTTTTATAAAAAAACTAAAATAATAATTAGAATTTTCATTATATTCAAAACCTATAGCAATAGTTTCATACACTTTTTCTGCTGTAGGCATACCATAATTATCATAAGAATCCTTTACCCCTGAAACAACATAATGAGTATATTTACAATTTTCTGACCCTGTACCAAAAACATCGAAACAATTTTTACAATTTCTGGTATTTAAAAGATTATCGCCTGAAGAATTTACCACATTAACTAAATGCGCATACTTAGTAATAGATTTCTTATATAAATCTAAAAATTTTAGTTTTATATTCTGTAAATTATTAAAATTTCCGATATTTAGCTCTCCTATTTTTTCTAAATATTCTTCCCTAGAATATTGTTTATTCCAAATGCAATAATTTTTATTTCGTAAATTAACACAACCAAAACAATTCTGGCAATTTCTGCAATCATAAAGAAAGGCTGAATTGGTGCAATTTTCACATTGTTTACTGAAAGTTAACTGATAAGAATTTTCACATTCTATATCTTCATAACAAAGTTCTAATTTGTCACCGCTATAAACATCTGCTGTATCTTTTGAAAAAGAAACATTTTTAGAATAAAATAATTGTTCATCGTCTTTACCACCAAAAGAAAGATAACAATTTTTATCATTTGCCGTATAGTTACAATAATCAGAATTTAATTGTTTACCACCAGAAAATAAACTAATTACAGGAATTTTTTTAAAAAGAAATTGAAATTGTAAAAAAAATGTTTGATTGAAATCATAATCTACACCAAAGATCGCAGGGTCCCATTTGTCACTCCACCAACATTCGTGACAATATACATCATTAAGAAAATCAGAACTATACATAGAAATAATATTTCTTTTACAAAAATCACACTGCCTTTTATAGAAAGTTCTTTCATTTCTGAAATTTAATCTTCTCACGAGTCTGCATTCCGGACACCAAGTCGGTGGAGGAACTTGTATTTTTTCATAAAAACCAAAATCTTCCACTTCTATTACGAAATCTTTTTTACAATTTTGGCATATCTTATTTTCGGCTTTCATAATCTTTATTAAAACCATCCAAGGGGAGTCCTTGGATTTTAAAACAAATTCAACACGTCGTGATAAGTAACAACTAACATAAAAATAATCAAAATACCAAAACCAATCATATTAGCCGTATTGGTAAATTTTGGATTAATGCGTGAACCTTTTATTTTTTCAATAAGTAAAAAGAAAAGTCGTCCACCATCAAGTGCTGGAAATGGTAGTAAATTTATAATTGCAAGGTTAACAGAAATGAGAGCTGTAAAAGATAAAAGATAAACAAAACCAAATTGATAAGCATCTCCCACAATGCCAACCATGCCCACAGGACCAGTAATTGATGAAAGACTACCTTTCCCCTGTATTCCCTCTACAATGAGCGTATAAAGGCCTAAAACAGTGCTTTTAGTGACAAACCAAGTCAACGACAACCCCTCTTTTAAGGCTGAAAATAGGGGCAATTTGACCGTTCCTATCATATCCATAGATATGCCTATTTCTGGAGCACTGGTCGTCTTATTTAAAACCGGAACGACAACTATTGAATTAATTTCTTTGTTTTTTCCACGTAGATATCCTATGTTAATTTCTTTTTTACCGTGCGACAAAATAAAAGATTTTAAAGTATCAGAATTTATATCCAAGACAGAATCTTTACCACTTTTTAAAGACACAATCTTGTCACCAGACTTGAGTCCCGCTACTTGAGCTGGAGAATTTTCTAAAACAGAAACAACCGTTAAATTAACATTGTCTAATTTATAACCTGCTGATTCTCCACTCACGGATGTCGGTAATCCGGACATAAAACCAATAGAAAATAAAAGCCACGCTAATAAAAAATTAGCAAATATTCCAGCAAACAAAACTATGGCTTGTTTCCATTTTGCTTTATTAACAAAACTTCTATTTGAGTCAGGCCCATTTGTATTTTCTTCGTCTGGATTCTCACCGTAAATTTTTACAAAACCGCCTATAGGTAAAAGGTTTAAACTGTATTCAGTTTCTCCATATTTCTTACCATAAATTTTTGGTGGAAAACCAAAACCAAATTCATCTACCCGAATTCCAAACTTTTTTGCAGTAAAAAAATGCCCAAACTCATGGACCAAAACTAAAACTAAAAGTATTATTATAAAAATTACAATATTCATACAGCTCTACCCCATCACTTCTTTTTGTTTTTTCTCGAAGTTCGCTTCCAGATTCCTGTTGGCTTCATCAATTATTTTTTGAAGTTCATCTTTTGCTCTAAATTTCTCATCTTCGGTCAACTTCCCTGCTTTTTCTTTATCTTCTACATCTTTCCAAATACGTTCGCGTTCGCGACGCACTGTGATTCTAGTCTCTTCTAATTTTTCTTTTAATACTTTTACGAGCGATTGGCGGGTTTCTGTCGTTAACTGTGGAAAAATAACTCTAATACCTAAATCATCAGTAGCTACAGAAAGGCCTAAGTTGGCAGCCACTATGGCTTTCTCAATATCTTTTACCTGACTTTTATCCCAAGGCGCAATACGCAAAGTCTTCGGATCTTCAATATTTATATTTGCGACATTTTTTAATGGCAAACGAGCACCGTAAGATTCTACGGATATACCATCGAGCACCATCGGTGAAGCTCGGCCTATGTTTAATTGACTGTATTCTTTAGCCAGAAAATCTCCTACCTTTTTTAATTCTGTTTTAAAAGTTGAAAAATTATATTGCATTGTTTTATTATATCATAATTTTAAAATTTAGGTACGATTAAAGCCACTGATTCCATAAGAGTTTTTGCTGAACTTCCGGGCATTCGCAAAAACTCACGAACTTTAAAAATATGTTCAAAAAACTTGATGTCAAAGAGACACTTTGACATTTTAGTATGCAATACAGATTCTAACGCATTTAGGAATTTTAAAGCTTTAGAACGAGTAGAATCTAAAACTACAATTTCATTCCCCTCTTCGTCCTCATCTTCAGTTTCAGCCAACAATTCTTTCAAAAAATCAATCCTCTCCTTTAAAGACATCTTTATAAAATTTTCTACTTCTCCTGATTTAATATCTGCATTTTCATTTTTTATTAAATAAAATCTGGAAACAAGAGTTTTTAAAAGAAAATTGCTGTCTGGCACAACAAGAAAAAAATGCGTATTTTCTATCGGCTCTTCAAACATTTTTAAGAGAACATTTTGCGCGTCTAGAGAAAAACTGTTAACACTAATTACAAATACTTTTCTTTGAGAAGAAAAAGCTTTGTTTGAAGACATAGCGCGTAAATCAAAAGCTTCATCAATTTTTAAATTATCAAAAGTAATATGACAAAAATCAGGGTTGCCAGAAGTTTTGATATCTAGACTTTCACAAAATTGAAAAATCTCAGGCACAACTTGTTCCCTGTTTCCTTCTATAAGGTAAGCGTGATGCAAATTATCTTTATTTAAATGCTTCCTAAGCATAATTATTTCTTACTTAAAACAGCTTTCTTATATACATCCAAATGATCGAGCGCTATACCTGTGCCTTTTACCACGCAAAAAAGAGGATCTTCGGCTAAGGTAGCCTTTACACCAGTTTTTCTATAAACTAAATCTGTAAAATTTCGCAATTGGGATGAGCCTCCAGTCATAATAATTCCTTGATCAATAATATCTGAAGCGAGTTCAGGTGGAGTTTCTTGTAATACATCTTTTATAGCTTGAATTATTTGTTTTAATTCTCCATCTATCGCTTTTACTATTTCATTAGTTCCTACTCTGGCAGAACGAGGCAAACCTTGAATAAAGTCTCTTCCTTTTATCGTCGCGCTAAGTTCTTCTTCTAAAAGAACAGCTGCACCAATTTTTATTTTTACTTCTTCGGCTGTTTTGTCTCCAATTGCCAAATTGAAAGTTTTTTTAATGTAATCAGCTATCGCTTGGTCTATTTTATTTCCAGCGCATTTTACTGACTTTGAAGCGACAATTCCACCAAGCGAAATAACAGCCACATCTGTCGTTCCTCCGCCGATATCTACAACCATATGACCTTTTGATTCATAAATCGGAATCCCTGCTCCGATGGCTGCCAAAATAGGCTCTTTGACCACATAAGCATTCTTGGCGCCTGCGCGTATTGCCGCTTCGATAACGGCTCGCCTCTCTGTGCTCGTGACTCCCGCTGGAACTGAAACCATCACATCTGGTTTAAAAAAATTAAATTTCCCCATTGCCTTATTTATGAAATAACGCAACATGGCTTCGGTTACCCGATAGTCTGCAATCACTCCGTCTTTCATCGGACAATAAGTGATGATGGATTCTGGAGTCTTACCAATCATATCTTTGGCTTCAAAACCAATTGCTAAAATTTTATTATCTTGTTCAGAAACCGCTACCACAGAAGGCTCATTTAAAATAATTCCTTTACCAGGTAAGAAAACTAGTGTGTTTGCTGTTCCTAAATCTATACCTAATTTTTTAGTAAAAATACCCATGGGCTTATGTTATCATATTTATGCTAAAATCAAAGGATGAATGATGAAGAAAAAAATGATATAGAAAAGAATCTAAAGAACCCATTTGCGGGGTATTTGGCGAATTTACAAAAACATAAACAAGCCGTAAATCCAGTTCATGAAATTGTAAATTGCTATTATGAAATGAATGGCTGGAAAAAAATGCCAAAAGAATTTTACACTGGAAGATACGCTTACAACAAGCTCGCCAAAGAAGCAAAAATGCTTTATCAAGCCTGCAACGAAGTTTTAGACGACGCTATCTGGGCTTTAGATAAAATGAAATACCTCGCCGAAAAAGGTAAATTTGATTGGTCTATCATCACCTGTCTAAAACACAAATTAAAATAATTAAGAGACAATTACTGTAAATTCCCCTCTTTGCTTGTCAGGATTTTTATTGAAATATTCTAAAATTTCGTGCGGTAAACCGGTTTTAAATTCTTCATAGATTTTTGTCAGCTCACGCGCTACACAAACTTTTTTATGAGGACAAAATTCAACAAGCGATGCTAATGTTTTTAAAATCCTATGAGGAGATTCATAAAATACCATCGTGCGTTCAGAAATTGCTATTTCTTTAAATAAAGTTTCTCTACCTTTCTTGTGCGGAAGAAAACCAAGAAAAGTAAATTCATGAATAGGCATTCCCGAAGCAGAAAGCGCAGCAATAACAGCCGAAGCTCCAGGGATTGGAATCACTTGAACTTCTTCATTTGTGAATTTCTCTTTTATTCTAGAAACGAGCATTGAGCCCGGATCTGATATTGTGGGAGTGCCAGCATCAGAAACCAAAGCGACATTTTTCCCGTCGTATAACAATTTAAAAATTTTATCTAATTTTTCATTTTTGCCGAGTTTATAATCAGCTCCAGCCACGTCGTCAGACGGATAACTTAAAGTCTCTTTATTTATTTCATATTTATTTAAAATTTTCTTTGTCTCTCGCGTATCTTCACACAAAATCAAATCCACGCTTTTAAGCGTCTCAATAGCTCGGAGCGTAATATCTCCCATATTTCCTATCGGCGTCGCTACAACATAAAATTTTGCCATAGTTTTTTACTTCCTATACTTCCTATTTCTCCACTTGTCAGCAATTTTAACACGAGTGAGTGAGCGTTCGAGTTCAGCTTCAAAATGTTCAAAGTCTACATGGTCTTTATTTTCCATTTGTTTTTCCAATTCAATAGCGCGAGCTTTTGCTTTTGCTATCTTCTCATCTGAAATTTCGGACACATGTTCGGCGAAATCAGCCAAAATAGCAACTTCGGTAATTTTATTTTCACCTTGTTTAACTTCCATAAATCCTCCAGCAACTGCCATCGGAACATGTTCTCCATTTATGACAGCCACAATATCTCCAGATGCAAGACCTGCAATGAGTGGGATATGCTCAGGCAAAATAGTTATCTCGCCCTCTGTGGTGGGCAAAGTCACTTGATCCGCCATTTCTTCCAGAACAAGCCGTTCTGGGGTGATTATTTTAAGTTTTAATTGTTTTGACATAATATTTTTAACTTTAAAATTTTTAAATAGTGCTTTTAAAAATCGTACGAAGGCCGACGGGCCGAAGTCTTAGCAAAAATTCAGCAGAATTTTATGCGGGTTTTTAAAAGTATCTATTTTAAAATTTTAAAGAGCACCCTTCATATAAAAATCACCTTCCGCTTTTTCGTCGTGTTTGCCTTCCAGAATTTCTTTGAATGAACGAATGGTTTCAGTAAGCGGAACATATTGTCCTTTTGTACCGGTAAATTGTTCAGCCACGAACATTGGTTGAGAAAGGAATTTTTGTATCTTGCGAGCGCGAGCCACAAGCTCTTTATCAGCTTCAGACAATTCTTCCATACCCAAAATGGCAATGATATCTTGCAAATCCTTGTAACGTTGAAGCACGCGTTGAACTTCACGAGCAACATTGTAATGATCAGCTCCGACGATATTTGGGTCAAGAATCGTAGAAGAAGAATCAAGTGGATCAACAGCCGGATAAATACCGATTTCAGTAAGCGAACGGTTTAAAACCACAGTAGAGTCCAAGTGAGCAAAAGTTGTAGCTGGGGCTGGGTCAGTCAAGTCGTCGGCTGGCACATAGACAGCTTGCACGGAGGTAACGGAACCTTTGTCAGTAGAAGTAATACGTTCTTGTAAAATTCCCATTTCTGTACTGAGTGTAGGCTGATAACCCACAGCTGAAGGAATACGTCCGAGCAAAGCAGACACTTCAGAACCTGCCTGTGTGAATCGGAAAATATTATCTATAAAGAAAAGCACATCCTTACCTTCTTGGTCTCGGAAATATTCCGCCATTGTCAAACCAGAAAGAGCCACACGCATACGAGCACCTGGCGGTTCATTCATCTGCCCGAAGACCATGGCAACTTTTGGAAGCACGCCTGAATCTTTCATTTCATGATAAAGGTCATTACCTTCACGAGTACGCTCTCCGACTCCGGCAAAGACTGAATAGCCTCCATGATTTGATGCGATATTGTGGATGAGCTCTTGAATGATGACTGTCTTACCAACGCCAGCTCCCCCGAACAATCCAACCTTACCTCCTTTCAAAACAGGACAAATGAGGTCGATAACCTTTATACCTGTTTCAAGTATTTCAACTTTTGTAGCTTGAGCCACATATTCTGGAGCCTTACGGTGAATCGGCAACTTCTTTTCATTTCCTAATACTTTTCCGTCATCAATAGCTTCTCCTAAAACATTAAAGATTCTTCCAAGAGTAGCACCACCAACAGGCACAGAAATCGGAACTCCGGTATTAGAAACGGTCATTCCGCGAGAAAGTCCATCTGTCGTATCCATGGCAACAGCTCTGACTATACCTCCACCCAAATGCTGTTCCACCTCTAAAACGACTTTCTTTTTTCCATTCATTACTTCCAACGCAGTATAAATGTCTGGTAAATTTTCTTTTTCATTACCAAAATCTACGTCTACGACCGGTCCGATTATTTTTTTGATTATACCTGTTTTTTTCATAATAATTTTTTTTAACTTTATAAATATATAACTTTTAACTCACACTTGCCATACCCGCACTTATTTCTGATATTTCCCTAGTAATGTTTGCTTGCCTTGCTTTGTTGAACATCAGAGTTAAGTCATCAATCATTTCTCCAGAAGCGTCAGAGGCGTTTTTCATGGCGACCATGCGGGAGGATTGTTCGGAAGCATTTGACTCAAGTAACATTTGGTAAATCTGCATTCTAGTAATCTTTTCTGCGAGTGACCCTATCAGTGTATCCATATCTCCTTCTATCAAATAACTTATTTTTCTATCTCTTTCTTTAATTTTATTTTCTCCTGAATTATTTATTAAATCTTGTAATTCCGTTTTAGATACAGGCAGGATTTGTTTGATGTTAGACTTTTGATTTAAAGCGGAAATAAAATCAGTATAAGCTACTAAAACTTTATCATAATGAAGAAGAGTATATTCATCAATAGTAAATTTTGAAATAGGGACGACTTCTGTCAAAGAAATATTGTTGCCCAAATCTGCAAAAGTAGCGACGACGTTTATTCCAAGTCTACGCATAGCCACATCTCCCTTTTTACCAATTGAAACAATATTTAAATTTATATTCTGGCTTTTTAAAAATGAAATTGTTTTCTTAATAACTTGCGCATTATAAGATCCACACAAACCTCGATTTGAAGTAATGAGTACAAGCAAGACATTTGCTTTCGCTCCATCTTTCTTTTCTCTTTCAGTAAAAAGTGGATGAGAATTTTCTTCAATATTTTTTGCAATAGAAGTAAGTATTTCCCAAGAATATCCTGCATAAAGGCGTGAAGCGAGTGTAGAAGCCACTGCTCGCTTCATCTTTGAAGCAGCCACCAGCTCCATCGCTTTCGTGATTTTCTTTGTGTTCTTTACACTCTTTATTCTTCTTTTAATTTCTTTTGTCCCTGCCATAAAATTTTAATTTTCACTTTCTGATCCTGATACAACTTTAGATGTCAAACTTATAAACTTATCTGAATCAGCACCAACTAACTTTAACTCTAAGTTTTCCTTACTTGGCTCTAAAACAATTTTAATGGTTCCAGTTGACCCTACTCCCTTGGAGACAAAAAATTTGAATTCTATTGTAAAATTGTTGGATCTAAGAGATCTGACTTTAACTGGAAATTTTTCACAAAGAAAATCTAAAATAGCTGAAGCTATTTCTTTTTTTTCTATCGGATTACCGGACTGCACTACTGTCAATCCTTCAACATTACCCTTTTTAAAACTCCAAGTAGGTTTTGGTTCCATATAATTTACCTATTAAATGATAATTTAAAATCTTCAATAACTTTTTTAAGTTCTGCTTCACCTTTATCTGTCCACATCTTGGACTCTTTGATTTCTTTGTAGAAAGTTTTTGCATGACGCTCACTATATTCCACAAGTCCTTGCTCAAATTCTTTTATTTTATCAACAGCAATATCATCCATAAAACCTTTTGTGAGGGCATAAAGAGCAACAATCTGATTTTCGATTTTCATTGGAGCATATTGTAACTGCTTCAATACTTCCACCGCTCTTTTACCGCGTTCAAGTTGTTTCTTTGTAGAATCATCAAGATCAGAACCAAATTGAGCAAATGCTTCAAGTTCACGAAACTGCGCGAGGTCAAGCTTTAATGTTCCAGCAACTTTTTTCATTCCTTTTATTTGAGCGCTACTACCGACACGAGAAACAGAGAGGCCGACGTTCACAGCCGGACGAATACCTTTATAGAAAAGGTCAGTTTCCAAGAAAATCTGTCCATCAGTAATAGATATGACGTTTGTCGGAATATATGCGGACACGTCTCCAGCCTGAGTTTCCACTATAGGAAGCGCGGTGATAGAACCACCACCGTATTTTGCATTTCTTCGGCAAGCGCGTTCTAGTAAACGAGAATGTAAATAAAAAACATCTCCAGGGTACGCTTCACGGCCTGGCGGTCGGAGAAGAAGAAGAGAAATTTCACGATATGCGACTGCATGCTTTGAAAGATCATCATAAATAATCAAAACATCTTTTCCTTGATCCATAAAATATTCCGCAATAGCTACGCCAGCATAAGGCGCAATGTATGACATAGAAGCGGCTTCTGACGCGCCGGCTGAAACTATAACTGTATAATCCATCGCTCCTCCCGCTTCCAATCGTGCCCCTAGTTTTCGAAGTTTAGAATCCTTCTGGCCGATAGAAACATAAACACAAATCATATTTTGACCTTTTTGATTTAAAATAGCATCAATAGCAATAGCTGTTTTTCCTGTCTGTCTATCACCAATGATAAGCTCACGTTGACCGCGACCGACAGGAATGATGGCATCAATAACTTTTATACCAGTAGCAACTGCTTGGTCCACACCTTGTCTAGTTACAACTCCAGGCGCAACTTTTTCTATCGGATATGTCTTTGTGGCTTTTATAGCTCCCTTTCCATCTATAGGCGCACCAATGGCATTTACTGTTCGACCTAAAATGCTGTCTCCTACCTGTATTTCAAGAATTTTACCAGTTGCTTTAACTTCATCCCCTTCTTTAATTTTTGAAAAGTCTCCTAAAATAATGACTCCTATCGCATCCTCTTCCAAGTTCAATGCAACACCGACTTCACCGTTTGGAAAAGTAACCATTTCAGAAGATTTGATGTCGGAAAGTCCAGAAACCTTTGCAATACCATCAAAAACTTCCATCACTTGACCCACCTTTTCAACTTTTAGTTGAAGTGAAAAATTATTTATTTCCTTTTTTAAATTTTCTACTATTGTGTTGCTGTTCATGCTTTTATTAAATATTCTTTTAATTTTTTAATTTTATTCTTAACCGACAAATCAATAACTTCGTCATCTACCTCAATCTTCAATCCGCCTAATAATCTGCTGTCTATGTTTTGAATGAGGACTACATCTTTCACCGAATAACGTTTCTTTAAAATTTGCTCAAGATGTGTTTTAGTTTGATGACTTAGCGCCTCCACACTTGATACTTTTACCTCCAGTCTGCCATCCTCTTTATTTATTATTTTTTTTAATCGTGAGAGGATGTCAGGAACCTTGGAAAATAATCGTTTACGAAATAAAAATCTTGCAATTTTTTTAAACAAATCAATTTGCTCAGCCTTACTCGCATCTTTTGAGATGAGATAAATTGCGCGAGCTATGTCATTGTTTGATATTGTTGTCATTTTATAAATTATTCAAATCTTTTTTACCGCTCATTATTTTTTCAACAGCAAGCATTGCAACATCAATAACTTCCTTTTTAGCTGATTCAACTAAAGCTTTTTTATCAATTTCCATTTGCACAGCTCTCTTCTTGGTCCACTCTTCATTGTCTTTCTTTATCCTTTCAAGATTTTCTGCTCTTAACTTTTCCAAATCTTTTGAAAGTTCTTTTTGAGCATCTGCTGAGACTTTTCTAAGTTTAATTGTATTTTCTTTATATTCTTCGCCAGCTTTTTGCAATAGTTCATTAGCTTTTTTTGAATCAAATAAACCTTTTTTTATTTTTTCTGCACGTTCTACCATCAACTTACTTAATGGTTTTAGGGCAAAAATATACAAAACAACAAAAACAATAATAAAGTTTAGTGCTTGAGCAATAATGATTTTCCAATCTATGTGAAATGTTGAAATAATTGAATCCATTGTTTTTATTTTAAATCTTGAAATAGCTTCTTTTGGCGAAGCTTCTTTCTATTTTGAGCTTCCCGAGGGTCCCACTCCGAAGGAGAAGGGCGCAGGGACGAAAAATAGGAAGAAGCGGAGCCAAAAAGTTTATATTTCTTATACTTACTTAATTGAGAATGCGATAACCAAAGCGTAAATTGCGATAGCTTCAGCAAATGCGCAGGCAAGAAGCATAGGCACTAAAATCTTGTTTGCTGCTTCTGGGTTGCGACCAATTGCTTCCATGGCTTTTGCTCCAATCATTCCTATACCTAGACCTGGACCAAACGCACCGAGACCGATAGCTATTGCTTTTGCAAGGGTACTTAAATCTAATTCCATAATGTTTTTTCCACCGTAGTGGACAATTTAATTAATAATAATTTCGACTAATAATTTTTAATAATCACACTGATACTACCATATTTTCTTCGTGCTTTTCATGCTCATCATGCGCATCGTGATCTGTGGCTGAAATTGTGAAATAGACAACTAGAAGCATCGAGAATATCAAGGCTTGAATTACTCCAACTAATATTTCTAAAAATAAAAATGGTACTGGGAGAATGTAGGCAAACAAGGCTGCCATTGACGCCAAGAGGACTTCTCCGGCAAAAACGTTACCGAAAAGACGAAACGACAATGATGCGATTTTCGCAAATTCACCAATAAGTTCAAGCAAACCAACAAAGAACGTGATGGGAGCTACAATAATTATCGTTTTATCTTCTTTTATCTTCGTAAATATCTGCCCCAACATTTTTAGATTAACATATTTGTTAAAAATTTTCCATATGCCGATTGAAAAAATACCAAAAAAGTTAGCTCCGAAAACAGCCATCAATGCAAGGGCAAGAGTAGTGTTCACATCCGCTGTTCCACCACGCAAAAATGGGATAAATGCTAGGCCCTCTTCACCCCTCTCTAAAAGACCCAAACCTCCAATAGGTAAAAGTCCGAGCCAATTGTTCACGAGAACAAAAAAGAAAACTGAGATAGCAATAGGGAAAACTTTTATAGAAAGGGCTCTGCTGTTTGTGACTTGGTCACACAAATCAAGTGCGCCTTCAATAATAACTTCAAAAATATTTTGCAGAATACTTGGGACCTCGCGTAATTTCTTTCTCAAAATCACAGCCAAGACAATCAATATCAAAACAGCCATCCAGCTGGAAAAAAGAGCGTTGGTAATTGTAAAATCTTTTAAATGTAAAATCGGTTCGGCAAAAAGCGTCGTTTCATAGATAATCCCCTCCGTTCCCCCTGTTTCTTTTATTGTGTTTATTTCTTTTACTTCCATTATTTTTCTTCTTGATTATTTTCTTTTTCTAAAGTCTTCATATATTTAAATATCACTCGCACTATACCGTATGAAGAAATCAAAAATCCTAATCCAGAACATCCTAAAAATATCCAAGGGTCCGTGCCATAACGATTGTCTAATGCTTTGCCTATGATAAGCGCAAATATTATCGGCACTATAATCCAAGCTGAAACCCTGCTCATTATGTCTATCGCTGTCTTCCAGTCTATTTTTTTGTTGTCTTCTTTAGTCACAAAAACAAAGCCTTCACGGCTTTGTTTGATTATAGGGCAAAAATATTTTTGATGCAAATGTAATAATACTAGTTATTCCCTTCCCCCAAAAGATTCGCATATTCATTTATTGCTGCGTCTAGTACTTCCTTTGTTTCCTTGTCAACATAAGGAACTTCTTCTGTATCATCAGGAGTTTTTTCCGTCTTAGTATCTTTTCTTTTAAATTCTGATGCGCCTTCTAACATAGTTTAATTATATGACTAAAAATAAAGAAAGCAATACAACATTTGTGAGTGTGGGAGGAATCAGTTTACTTTTTTGGTTATAACCAAACGATAAGAATCCATGTCTTTTTCTGGACTTTTTCGATTTACATATTGAAATTCATAATCTATTTTTTCCGATAATTTTTTAAGTTCCTCAATCATTAAAGGCTTATCAGCATTATACACAGGATAAATTTTAGCTTTACCTCCCGGTTTTAATGTCCTAACTATCTCACTAATAAATTTCCTATATTCCTCGCGAGAATAAGATAAATAAAATGGAAGAGAATATAATGCAAGCTCATAATCAAAAATATCACTACCAAAAGGCATTTCTTGTGCTTTACCTGCGACAGATCGTTTTGTCCATGATTTATCTAATTGTAAAATACTTCGTGACGCTTGATTTTTAAGACTAGGATTTAGAGAAATAACTTTTACACCCATATCAGCTGCTTGTTTAGAAAAACTTTCTCTCTCACCAGAACCAATATCTAAAACAGCCCTACCTCTCATATCATCTAAATCCAAATCAAGAAATTCTTTGTATGAATCTAAATCTCTATCAGTTAAAAAATATTCAATCTTTTTAGGTCTTACTTGTTTTGGATTTACTTCTTCCATAAGTGAGTGTGGAAGGAATCGGACCTTCGACCTCTGTCTTATCAGGACAGCGTTCTACCACTGAACTACACACTCAAAACCATATCATCCCCGTAGCATCCTATACCGAACTACACACTCAAAACCATATCATCCCCGTAGCATCCTATACCGAACTACACACTCAAAAACTGTTTAAAAACTATATCAAAATAAATTAAGTAAAGCAAAGTCAAAAACAAAAAACGCCCTTTCGAGCGTTTTTTGTTTTAAAGAATCTAAATAATAAATTAGTATTCTCGACGTCCTCCACCATTATATCCGCCATTACCTCCACTTCGTGGTGGTCTAGCTTCCATAGGGCGAGCTTCATTGACAGTAAGTTTGCGTCCTTCGAATTCTTGATCGTTAAACATCGAGATAGCTTTTGCAGCCTCATCTTGTGATGACATTTCTACGAATCCAAAACCTTTTGAACGACCAGACATCTTGTCCATAATAATCACAGC
>Ga0172379_10007088_pt1 | contig 14714 bp, 16 predicted proteins | sample GrowelOW334metaG_FD_119756 | JGI IMG/M metagenome (GOLD analysis project Ga0172379, IMG submission 119756) | Groundwater microbial communities from an aquifer near a municipal landfill in Southern Ontario, Canada - Groundwater well OW334 metaG | ecosystem: Environmental > Aquatic > Deep...
GCCAGGCTAAACAAGGCTTTTTGGTAAAACTTAGTGGAATTAATAAGAAGGTAGGCGGAAATTAGGACTCCTACTACTAAAAATGCTGAAAGCAGGTTTGGATGCGGGAAGGTGCCATATCCACGGATATAGGTTGTTCCACTTGAAACAATTTTTGCCACCCCAATTATGCCGGGAGAAAGCACTTGTTCCCCTACTTTACCCAACCCTATGGATTTTTGGGATACAAACTGCCATATGGCAAGAACTGACTGAAAACTGGTTAATAAAACGAAAAATGATAGGAATTGTTGTTTTATGCTTGTTTTATTGAATAAATAGACTGTTGTTCCATATGCAACAATTAATTCCAGGTATTTGGCAAAAAACCACCAATTTAGCTCAGTGATTTGGGAAAAATACAAAATTATGCCTAAAATAAGCCAGAAAATTAGAAATGCAAGTGGTAAGTTGCTTGTGACTAGTGAGATTATCCCTCTGACGCTAGGCAAAATAGTCCCACCACGTGGTGGAAGGCTCTCACCACGTGGTAAATTAGCCCCACCACGTGGTGAGAATGCAAAAATAACAGTCAAAAAAAGGAAAATATCGCTTAAATATAAGGAAATTGATGTAAAGTCTGAATATGCACCTGTTTGGAGGGCGTCTTTTGTGGGAAAAACATAGCGAATTGGGAAGAAAATACTTGCCAAAAACAAGAAAAAGAAGATTTTCGCAATATTCAGCTTATTTAAAGGAGTTATGGACATTAGAGTAATTATTTGACAAAAATAAGAATTTATTGCATAAACAATAAATATCCTCACTAATTCAATTCTAACATAAGTCTTAAATATATGTTATAATTTTCGCAGTTGCATCGCCCTTGTAGCTCAATGGATAGAGCAAATCCGTCCTAAGGATGAGATGTAGGTCCGATTCCTGCCGAGGGCACCAGAAAGACTAAAAAATTAAAAACAAAACCTATGATTGAACAAGAACTCAAAGCCTATTTAGTGGAAATTAATCAACATTTAGGGGTTATTAGAGCCAAAAAAAATCCCGGGATTTGGCGAGCATTTTTTAACGGAATGTTTAGCGCATTGGGCTATATTGCGGGGTTAGCTTTAGTGATAGTAGTCTTGGGGTGGGTTTTGAATAAAACCGGCTTACTTGATTCTTTTCAAAAACAGGTGAAAGATTTTCAATTTTTAACTGAACAAGCTAAAAAAATTATGACTGTGGGTGGCCAGGAGCAGGGGACTACGACCACAATCACTTTGCCGGACGGACAAAAAATTCAAGTCAATAAATAAGGCACTTGAAATATTGGTGAAAGTAAGCTAATATAGTTAAGCGTTTTCAGGTTGATAAGCCCGTTTTTAATAAATATTTGGGCCTCTAGCTCATTTGGTAGAGCGCTTCCATGGCATGGAAGAGGTGAGGGGTTCGATCCCCCTGAGGTCCACCACAAAAAAGGCCTTCTATTATTAGAAGGCCTTTTTTGTTTGTGAGGATTAGATTATAATTAATCTAATTAATAGGAATTAAATTTTATGCCAGATTTTGACAAAGCAGAAGCGAATAGAAGAAAAGAATTTTTGTTAGACCGAGTAAGAAAGGTCAGGGATTTACTGGAAAAAGATGTCATAAATTACTACTCGGATGATTATGTGGAAAGCGAAGAGGAAGAGCGAAAACAGCGACAAGATATTCGAAAGTATTTAAAATTCGGTTATCAAGAGTTAGATAAAATTTTGGATACGCTGGATAGGGAATAGGTAATATAAAAACCCGCCCCGCCCTTTGTTTTAAAGGGCGGGGCGGGTTAAATTTTATGGTCGGGCTGCCCCAGTAGCATTCCCGACCTGTCGGGACGCTACGGGGTAAACTGGGAAAGTTTCCCCTCGCCATAAACCAAAAGAGAACGCCGAATAAATTCGACATTCTCTTTTGGTCGGGCTGCTGGGAATTGAACCCAGTCTACACGCACCCGAAGCGTGCGTACGACCGACATACTCCAGCCCGTAAATCCCTACTATTATATACTGTTAAAAAGCTTTTATCAATGGTAGAATATGGTCATGGGTAATCAGGTGGTAGTTGGTAATAATTTAATATCGTTTAACCAATCCGGCACAGGGGACAGCGCGGTAATTTTTTTGCATGGCTGGCGTTCGCAAAAAGAAGTTTGGGGTTCGGTGTGTCGGAGAATCGGAGAATCGGAGAATCGGAGTTTTAAACTGTACGCTTTGGATTTACCGGGGTTTGGTGGGTCGCCGGCCCCAACAAAACAGCCCCTCGACAAGCTCGGGACGCCCCAATCTACAAATATTGAAGAAGGATGGGGTGTAGGGGATTATGCGGAAACTGTAAAAGGCTTTATTGAAAAGTTGGAATTAAAAAATGTCATTATTGTTGGACATTCTTTTGGCGGGCGAGTGGGGGTTAAGCTTGCATCAAAGTACCCGTCTATTATTTCCAAATTAGTTTTGGTGGATTCAGCCGGGTTTGCTAATCAAACGGCTAAAAAATCGGCAATCGGGATTATAGCTAAAATCGCCAAGCCATTTTTTAAGGCAAAGTTTATGCAAGGACTCAGGCATAAAATTTATAATACAATCGGTGCGGAAGATTATGTGGCCACCCCGAATTTGCAAAAAACTTTTGTTAACGTTGTGAGTGAGGACTTAAGCAAGGATATGGAAAAAATTATTTGCCCAACTTTAATTATTACCGGAGAGAACGATAAAGACACGCCGGTGGAATTCGGCAAACGAATGCAAACCATAATTCATAATTCTAAATTCGTAATTCTGCCAGGCTCAGGGCACTTTAGTTTTTTGGATAAGCCGGAAGATTTTTTAAAAATTTTATACGAATTTATGTAGTGGACAATTCGCGCGAATTGTCCAGTCGGGTAATTTATATATGTTAAATCTTTTTAAAGTTATTAAATATCAGCTTTATTTGTTACAGCTTGAGAATTACGAACTCGGGCGGTTTTGGAAATTGTTATTAAAAAAAGGTTTTTGGCCAAAGGAAGGACAAAGAAAAAATTTAGTCTGGACTATGAAAGCCGTGCTGATTTTTGGACTGACAGAACTGGTAATTTTCGGGCTGTCATTATGGATGGCGCGGTTGTTATTTTTAAATGCATTGGAAAATACTGTTGCGGCTTTTGTTGCCGGTTTGGGGGTATTTTATTTTTTTCAATTTTGCGGGTTTATATTTTTATCCCTAAGTACAATTTTATTAATCCCGGCAGATTGGTTGGTTAAGCAGGTAATAATCAACAGGGCACAATTTAAGATTAAAAGATTAAAAGATTTAAAGATTATTGGAATTGCCGGGAGTTACGGTAAGACCACAATGAAGGAAGTACTGAGGGCAGTATTAAGTAGCAAGTATCATGTAGCAAGCGCACCGGAGAGTGTTAATACGCCGGTGGGGATTGCCAGGTGGGTGTTGAAGAATTTTGAATCGACCTTCCCCTCACCCCAGCCCTCTCCCGCAAGGGGAGAGGGAGGCCAATATGAGATAGCTATTATAGAAATGGGCGAACACTATAAAGGGGATGTGGAAGAAATTTGCAATATTGCCAAGCCGGACGTGGCTGTGGTCACCGGAATAAACGAAGCACATTTGGAAAGAATGAAAACTTTGGAAAATATTACGGATACGGTTTTTGAAGTGGTATCCAAATCTAAAGCCGGAGCCCTAATTGTTTTAAATGGCGATGATAAAAATGTTACGGAAAATTATAAAAATTATATTTGGCCGGACCATAAGCTTGAATTTTATGGAAAAAATTCAAGCAAATCCAAATTTCAAATTTCAAATTTCAAATTCGACACAGAAAAACTTGGTTGGGATGCTATAATCGATGGTGGAGAAAAGATATTTATCAACCTGCTTGGAGGGTATGCGTTGGGGGATGTGATGGCGGCGGTGAAGATTGCTCAAAGTTTGGGAATGAATAATGAGGAAATTTTAAATGGTATCGCCAATATAAAACCCGTTGAACATCGTTTACAACCCATAAAATCCGCCGGTGGTGTCTTGGTAATTGACGATGCCTATAACGGCAACCCGGCCGGGGTGGTGGAAGCCATAAAAGTTTTGTTACGTTTCCAAAATCGTAGGAAATTATTTATTACTCCGGGATTGGTGGAGACGGGCAAGGCCACGGTCGAGATCCATCGCGAAATTGGTAAGCAGTTGGCAGAGGTGGCGGATGTGGTTATACTGATTAGGAATAGTGTAACGGGATACATAGAAGAGGGGATAAATGAAAGTAGCAAGTATCAAGTAGCAAGTAGCAAGTATAAAAAACCAGAAGTCATCTATTTTAATACTGCGCAAGAAGCACACTCCTCACTCTCAAAAATTTTACAACCCAACGACGTAATTGTTTTTCAAAACGATTGGGGAGATCAATACATTTAAGATATAAGAAGTAAGATTTAAGATTTATGAATAAACAAACTATCGGGGTATTTTTTGGTAGCAGAAGTCCGGAACATGATGTCTCAGTTATTACGGCACAGTTAATTATTTCCGGGCTGAAGGGTTTGGAATATAATGTGGTGCCTGTTTATATTTCCAAGGCCGGAAAATGGATGCTTGGTGAGGAATTGGGAAATTTAAAATATTTTGTTGATAACCTCTCCGGCCCTGCGGGCACCCTCTCCTCAAAAGGAGAGGGGGAGTTTTGTAGTTACTATTTAGATATGGAAGAGTCGGTTGGCAAGATCGTGTTTAAGAAAAAAGGTTTAATGGGAAAATCGCTTACTATTGATTTGGCTTTCCCGGCGTTCCATGGCAGTTACGGTGAAGACGGAACCATTCAGGGAATGTTTGAAATGTTTGGCGTACCTTATGTTGGCTGTAATCTGCCGGCCAGCGCCATTGCCATGGACAAAGCTTTTACCAAACAGGTGATGATTGCTAGCGGTGTGCCGACCACTAAGTTTGTGGTGTTTGATAAGGCTGAGTGGAAAAACCAAGTAGCAAGTAGCAAGAATCAAGTATCAAGCAAATTGCAATACCCAGTATTTGTAAAACCAGTACATTTAGGTTCATCAATTGGGATTGGTAAAGCCAGGGATGAAAAGGAATTAGAACAAAAAATAGAAGTCGCATTTTTTTATGACAATAAAGTTTTGGTGGAAGAGGCGGTTAGTGAAGTTATGGATGTCACTTGCTGTATAATTGGCAATGAAACTTTAACGGCTTCACTGTTGCAGGAATCTTTGTACAGCGCGGATATGTTTGACTTTGAAGAAAAGTATTTAAAAGACGGTGGCGCGCAGACCGGCAAAGCACAAAGTAGTTTGGTAATCCCAGCCAGGTTAGACGAAGTTATTACCAAAGCCATTCAAAGTTGTGCCAAGCAAGTTTACAAAGCCTTGGGTTGTAGTGGAATTGCCCGTGTAGATTTTTTGTTTGACAAACAATCAAAGAAATTTTTTGCCAATGAAGTTAATCCGCTTCCGGGCACGCTTTATCATCACCTATGGAAAGCAACGGGCGTTGAGTTTCCGGAACTGCTAAAAAACTTAATTGGCTTGGCCGAAGAAAAGCAGGAACAAAAGAAAGCCGTGAATTACTCCTTTGAGTCCAGCATTTTAAAATCTTTAAACGGCGCGAAGTTAAAATCTGCTAAGCTAAATTAATGTTCCATATTGTAAAGATATATAAACACACAACAACAGAGTGAAACGCGCTTGCGGTTCACTCTGTTTGATATAGAACAATGATAGCATTTAGGATATAAGATATAAGATGGATATAAAATTTGAACAACAAAAATTTAAACAGGGTTTTCGGTTCGTCATTGGGTGTGACGAGGTGGGGCGGGGGAGTTTAGCGGGGCCGGTGGTCGCTGCCACCGTTTTGGTGGCAAGCGACAAGTTGAAAGTTTGTAAAGTTATCAAGTCACAAGTAAAAGACAGTAAACAGCTTAGTCCGAAGAAACGGGAAGAGCTGGCAAGTTTCATCAAACAAAATTTTTTGTGCGCGATTGGAGAAGTCAGTCACAAAATAATTGATGAAATTAATATTCATAATGCCACTTTGTTGGCTATGAAAAAAGCCGTCATAAAACTCACCAGTGCTTATTCGCACGAATTAGCCTATAAAGAACAAAGAGGGCTTTTGGCGATTGACGGAAGATTTGTTATCCCCAACTTCGTCCCGATAGTAATTGGGACTTCGAAGGGTAAACCAAAGTTTGACATGGAGCAAGAAGCAATCGTCAAAGGCGACAATAAAATATTTTCCATTGCCGCGGCTTCCATTGTGGCTAAAGTTTACCGAGATGAGTTAATGAGAAAAATGAACATAAAATATCCGCAGTATGGTTTCGCCAAACATAAAGGTTATGGAACGCTACGCCACCGCAATATGGTCAAGCAATATGGCCTTTCCTCACTTCACAGAAAAAGTTTTTGTAAAAAACTAATTTGAAAATTGAAACATGTCTTTTGTTCCATCATAAAACCCCTAAAGCTTTTGCCTTAGGGGTTTTATGATTTTTGTATTTACTTTTGGTAATTTCCCCAACCGCCTCGCCATTGGCTTGGTTGGCTATTATTTTGTTGCTGATACTGTCTCATTATTCCTTGCATTGGCCCTTGCCGAAATAAAATATCATTTAGACCTGCCATATCAAAAACCCAGCCGGCTAAAATTATTGCCACCACAAAACCGGCGACCAGAAGTTTAAAATTAAACTTATACGAAAAATCATATCGGCGGAGTAGCCATGCGCCAATAAATAATCCCAAAATTGCAACGACTACCGCCCACCAGGGGAAATTAGACAAAATTTGTTCTAGTCTGTACTCTCCCATTGGGCCATGACTTCTCAAAGAAAATCGTAACAAGCCAACAAGAAAAACTGAAATTAGCATGGAAGCAATTAATCCCATAAAAGCCAAAAACGATCCAAAGACAAAATACATTTTTGAACGCATCTTTATTTTATCGTGATGGATTTTATCCATTACCGTCGCGGTGACATTTTTTAATTCAGTTGGCATAGATGTCCAATTAATATTTTTCCTCGGCTTATGCGAGTAGCTACAGTGCCCATTGGAATTCGCAATATATCGCTAATTTCTTCGTAAGACTTTTCTTCTAAATAATAGAGGACGAGCGGTTCGGAATAAAGAATTGGTATTTCCCCCAGGCATTTTTTTACTTTAATCTCAATTTCTTTTTTCTCAAATTCTTTTTCTATATTTTCATTGCTTTTAAAATCAAAGTCGTCTAAAATTGGAACCTCTTTACCGTATTTTTTCACGGCATTTATTGCTTCATTATGAACAATCCGGTAAATCCAACTGGAGAATTTCTTTTTTGTATTAAACCCGTTTAAATTTATGTAGGCTTTTATAAATGAATTTTGAACAATATCACTTGCTTTAGCCTCATCATTAATTAAATTAATGGTGTAGCGTAAAAGTTTATTTTGATATCTTTCAACAATTACAGAATAAAGTTCCTGGTCTGCTGACCGGACTTTTTCCACAATTTCCTCGTCAGATAATTTTTCAAAATCATTCATAAGGTAAGTATACTAAGTATTGGCGCATTAATACACCAAACCACGACAGTGGTCGTGGCTCGGTGTATTAAACGGTTTATATTTAACGATTTAAGCCTTTACCCATACCCATTCCGTTTGAAGCTCTTCCGGAACCGTTATGTAATCCTAAACCAAGCTCTTGGCGAATTTTTTGCGCTTCGACAGTCTTGCCTTGCTCGGCTAATGCGTGAGCCTCGGCAAACTTGGCAAAATTATCTTTGTTAACTACCTGCGTTACCCGGCCTCGTCCCTGCATAAGATTCTGCCAGGTATTGTAATCTTTGTTAGCAAAGGCTTGGGTCATTTCTTCATGGCGTTCTATTGAGTAGTTTGGTCCTGAAACAGCCGGGTTTCCTTGGTATGCCAGAACAGTAGCTGAAGTGGCGCCGATTATTCCTAGGCCAAGGACTAATGCCCCAAGCCCTAATGTTGATTTTTTCATATTTTCCTTTCTTATTTAATTAATTTGAGGGGTGATATCTACCCTTCATATCTAATACAAACCTGAAAGGACTTTTCTTTCATTAAAAAAGTTAATTTTAAAATTGAAACATTCATTTCATTCCATCATAAAACCCCAAGCAATTGCTTTGGGGTTTTATGATGAGCTTCTGGCAACATGATTTCTCAGCTCAGCAAAGTAGATGGGGATTATTTTTATTTTAAAATGGTCTTTAGAAAATACAGTTACAAAGTTTTTGAATAAATGACTTACATCAATAGTGGAAATTATGCCAGGATATCCATCGATCAGTTTGTTATAGTCCCAAACTAGGTAAATTATACCCTTATTGGTTAATTGTTCTGAAGCTTTATCGGAGTGGAACAAAGCCTTTTTATTTATTATTGACAGCGTTTCATTTTTTAACTTATTTTTTATTTTTTCAGATAGCACTGCGTCAATTGAAATATAAGAATTTTGAAGGTGTCTAGTTTGTTCATCAAGCCCTTCATTTAATGATTTAACCTCAATATAGGTATTGGTGGTGGTATCAAATAAATCTGGGTGTGTTTCATTTTCTTTTAAAAATTTTGACTGGGGATGGAAAGCGCATGCAACCTCTAGTTCGTGTAATAAATCGTTTTTTTGTAAATGGGTTAGTTTTTTGGAAAATTTTGATTTAAGAACTGTGATATTTATTGAAGATAACTTTGACAAATAAGTATCCAATCCTCTCAACCATTTGTCTTCAATCGAGGCTCCTCCGCATGCAACGTCAATCCAACCTTTTAGCCCGATCTTGTTTAAGTTTTTATACATTAGTATAAATAATATGATTGATATTTAATTTTTCTGGCGGAGAGGGAGGGATTTGAACCCTCGAACCCCTTGCGGGGTTACCGGTTTTCGAGACCAGCGCACTAGACCACTATGCGACCTCTCCACTACTAATCTATTAACTTTGTATCTATCACCTAAACGTTTTTAAATAGACTGGGTTTATTATACATAAAAAATGGAGTATAATACAAATGTTTCTTAAATTAATTTTATTCAAATGCTCAAAAACAAAACCATACTCATTAGCGGGGGAGTAACCGGTATTGGCGCGGCTACGGCTGTTAAATTTTTAGAGAACGGGTGGAACGTTTCCGTGTTTTCCAATGTCAAAGAACACGGTCAGGAATTTACCAAGTTGGCCAATGCACAGGGGCTAGTGGCCAGACTGTTGGTTTTGAATGCGGATATTACCAAAGAAAAAGATTTAAAAACAGTGGTGGCGGAAACGAAAAAGAAATTTAAGACGGTGGATGTCCTGTTTAACAATGCCGGGGTGGGTTATTTTGAGGAGGCGGATAAAATGGATATGAAAAAGTTTGACCAGATGATGGAAGTAAATGTTATTGGTATGGCGGATTTAACCAAACTGGTTTTACCGATTATGAAAAAGCAAAAAAGCGGACAAATTATTAACAACTCCTCGGTTGCCGGAAAAGTCGGTCACGCCAAGTCGGAATTTTATGCGGCGACCAAATCCGCGGTCATGCGCTACAGCGAGGGTCTTAGAGCCGAAGTAGCAAAGCATGGAATTAAAGTTTCGGTCATTTATACCAGCACGGTAAAAACCGGTTTTTGGACCAAAAAAGAATTTTCCCGCCGGAAAAAAGAAAACTGGCACGGTAAAGACCCGGTGTTTCTAACAACCCAAGATTTAGCCAGCACTGTGGAATTTGTTGTTAACCAGCCGGACAATAGCGTTATAGAAGACATTACCATTATGCCGTTTGGTAAAGTTAAATAAGGGCATACGCATTCCATCTATAATTAAACTAGCAGAAATGAAAAAATATTACGGCGAACAAACTGAAAAAGCGATTAAAAATTTTCCGTTTAATGTTTACCGCGTGAATGGTGAATTTATTTTGGCATTGGCCAAAATAAAAAAAGCCGCGGCAACTGCCAATTTTATTGCCGGGAATTTTAACCGGAGTATTAAAGACGCGATTGTAAAAGCCTGCGACGAAGTTCTGTCAGGTAAAATGGACAGCCAGTTTCCGCTCAAGGCCTTGCAGGGCGGAGCCGGTACCTCTATTAATATGAATGTAAATGAAGTAGTGGCAGGCAGGGCAACCGAGATTCTGGACAAAATGGGCAGGAAAGTTGTAGTGCATCCAAATGATCATGTTAACTGCAGTCAGTCTACAAATGACGTAAATCCGTCAGCCATCAAAATTGCCGCGATTTATTTAGCTTGTGATTTGCAAAAAACAACTCTGCAATTGGCTGAAGCACTTGAGAAAAAAGCAGTAGAATTTAAACACATCCCCAAACTGGCACGCACGCATTTGCAGGACGCGGTACCAACCACCTTAGGGGCAGAGTTTGCCTCGTACGCGGCAATTATCCGCTGGCACCAGGAAAAGATCAGCCGGGTAATAACCTATATGCAGGAACTAAATTTAGGAGGGACAGCCATTGGCAATAGCGTTAACGCGAGTCCAAAATATATTAAGGCGGTTTATTTGGAATTAAATAAAATTACCGGGCATAAGTTTCACCCGGCAAAGAATTTAATGTCGCAAACCTCCAGCCAGACGGACTTTTTGGCAATTTCCCAGGCCGTTACGGCGCTGTGCGTGGATTTGTCTAAAATCGCGTCCGACTTGCGACTACTCTCCAGCGGACCCTTGGGCGGAATTGGGGAAATTACTTTGGCGGAACTGCAAAAGGGTTCGTCCATTATGCCTGGCAAGGTTAATCCGGTACTGCCGGAAACCGTAAGCCAGCTGTATTTTTTAATTTCCGGCAACAACTTAACCATTGAGCATGCCGCCGCCGGCGCGCAGTTGGAACTCGGGGTAATGTTCCCAATAATTGCTGACCGCCTGCTCCAAAGTCTAAAGCTGACTTCCGAGGTTATTGAACAGTTTGTTAAGGTTTGTGTAAATAAAATTCAGGCTAATCCGAAGCGCTGTAAGGAGTTGTTGGAAAAATCTACGGCCTATGCCACGCTTCTAACCCCGATTTTAGGATATGACGTCGTGTCACAGGCAGTAAAAGAAATGGTGGCTACCGGACAAAGTTTACGCGAAATAATTGTGGGCAAGAAGCTATTAAGTGATAAAGAATTCAATAAAGCAGTTAATACTTTCAAATTTTAATGTATTTAGATTTAACTCACGAATTTACAGCTAACATGCCGGTATTTCCGGGGGATGGTTCACCCGAGTTAGTTAAGGTTGCCGATGTCGGCAAAGATGGAATTGCCAACCATATGATAAAAACTTCCATGCATGTGGGAACCCACATGGACGCACCGGGTCACATGCTCCTTGGCGGTAAACTTTTAAGCGAATACCCGGTAGAAAAGTTTTTTGGCCGTGGAGTAATAATTGATGCCCGGGGAAAATCTACGGCCGACGTGGAGCTTTTGGAAAATATTAAAATCGAAAAAGGGGATATTGTTTTGGTGTGTTTTAGCTGGTCCACGGAATTTGAACAGGAAGATTACTATTTAAATTATCCGGAAATCAGTCCTGCCTTTGCGGGCCGTTTGGCTGAGTTGGGGGTTTCTATTTTAGGCTTAGATACTCCCAGCCCGGACCGGGCACCATACCAGGCGCATAAAATTTTATTTAAACAAGATATTTTAATTATTGAGAATTTAACCAATTTGGAACAACTTATCGGCAAGGCACAGTTTGAGGTTATTGCCCTACCGGCTAAGTTTCAAGCTGATGCCGCCCCGGTTCGCGTAGTAGCGAAGATTTAGACTTGTTGTGGCTTACCTTTTAGACGGGTTAGAGCACATTCCGCATAGTAAAAAAGCAAATCAACCCTTCTTACCCGAGAAGGTTTTTTAATTTATATAAAATGATGTATAATGAAAATATAAAAGTAAAAATATATGCCAGAAATAAAAACTCCAAATTTAACGTCAATAGAAAATAAGCCTTTTGATTTTGCCGCAGATTTAAATGCATTATCTGCCAAACCCAAAGTCTCCACTTCTCCAACAATAACAAAGCCCTTAGTAGAGGGGATTAATACGCCGGTCATAACGCCCCCAAGTCCTTCTCTGCAAAATGGACTTCATTTAACGGAAGCCGAGAAAAAGTTGATTAACAGCCCAATAGCAAAACAAACATTTGAAGAGCCAAAGCAAAAACCGCGACCTTTGCCGACAAAAACAAGGTCTGGATTTAGGGGGCTTGGGATGTTCATTTTTGGGTTTTTATTGGCAAGCGCGGTGTGGGTGGCTATAGTTTACTTAGAAAAACCACAAGGAATTTTTGATTTTATAAATGTTTCTCGATCGCCAGTAGTTACCACCAATAGTAAGCCTGAAACTGTGGTTCCTGTAGCATCGGAAACACCAAGTCAAACCACAACGACTCCTGTTTCTTCCTCAACGCCAGAAAATACTTTGCCGATTCCCGCAACCGAGCCAACCAAAATCACGCAGTTAAAAATAATCAGTACCCCGACCGGGTATTTAAATGTCAGAAGCGAACCCAGCACCGCAGGTGCCTTGGTTGGCAAAGTCAGTCCTGGTGATATAGTTACTTATACCAATAAAAAAGCCGGCTGGTATGAAATAGTGTTGCCGGAAAATAAAGCCGGCTGGGTCATAGAAACGTATATTGAATTGGTGCCAAGTAAGTAGACTTGTAGATTTAATCCCGTCCCCATTTTGGGGGACGGGGTTTTTAGTTTATAATAAGTCTATGAAAAAAGTCCTTATCTTGCATACCTCAGTCGGTTTGGGGCATAAAAGCATGGCCGAAAATATTGCCTGGCAATTGGAAAGTGTCGGGCTGGAAGTGCGCTTGGCTGATATTGGCCAGGTCCAGCGGGGTCGATTTGAAAAAGTGGTGGTGGCAGTGCACCAATTTATTAACCTACACTTACCGTTTGTTTGGGCCTGGTTGTATGATTGGGGGCACTATATCATTTATCCGTTCCGGGTTTTTATTGCCCAATTTAACTCCGGTGCTTTAAAAAAACTAATTTTGGAATACCAGCCGGATTTAATTATTTCCGACCACACTACATCCTCTGCCGTGGTGACCTATTTAAGACGGGCTCGGGTGTACACAAAACAATTTGGCATAGCCTTTTCCGATTATCACTTGCATCCGTATTGGCTGTATAAGGGTGCGGATTTTTATTTGGCCAATATTATTGAGCAGAAAATTGAAATGGTTAGGCGCGGTATTTCGGCGGATAAAATTTTTGTTTGCGGCATGACCTTAAAACCAAAGCTCGTAGTTGATGTAAATAAGGTCAAACAAAAACTAAACATCGGACCCGAAGAGAAAGTAATTTTAGTGGGTAGCGGGTCTTTAGGCACGGGTTTTAAGGAGGGGCTATTAGATGAACTTTCAAAAATGGCTAACACTAAAGTGCTGGTGGTCTGCGGTAAAAATGAAGAGTATAAAAAATATTTAGAAGCAAAATATATTCAGACCAATATTTTACCATTAGGTTACTATAGCCCCATGGGGGAGTTATATGCCCTGGCCGATATATTTTTTACCAAACCCGGGGGATTAACTGTGGCCGAGAGTTTGCAATATAATTTACCCACTATTATTACGCACATTTTACCCGGGCAAGAACAGCTGAACTTAGACTATTTATTAGATAAAGAACTGGTGGAACAGGTATCGGGCGCGGTAATTGAACAAATAAATAGAGCAGGTTTGCGAAAGGCACTCCTACAGACAAACCCGAATGTTCAACCAATAGTTAGTCCTGCGGTTACGGTGAAAAGCGTAGTTTTGGAGCGCTTAAATTAAGTTTCACCAAAAGTTGACGTATTCCAGCATATGCATTAATATTTAAGTATAGATTTTACTAATTTCACCCCTGTTTTATAAATAGGGTCATTAATAGGAAACATATGGCTAAGAAAGAAAAATCATCTTTTTTTGGGAAAATAATGGGGGGAAGCACAGTTGACGAAGCTCCTGAGCCGGTTGCTGTTTCACATGTCGAGCCGGAAGAAGTTGAACTTGAAGAATTGTCTCCGGAGGAAGAAACTGAAGGACAAGAAGTTATAATTGAAGAAGTTGAGGCCGAAGATGAAGAAGCCGAAGTGGCTCCTAAACAACATCAGACCGCGACCAAAGAAGGCAATGAAGATTGGTTAAATGATTTTGAAGGCCAGTTGAACATTGATATGTACCAAACCAAAGACAACGTCATTATCAAATCCACCATTGCGGGGGTAAGGCCGGAAGATATTGATATTACCGTTGCCAACGATATGGTGACTATTAAAGGATCGAGAAGAAAAGAAGAAAATATTCCTCAAGATGATTATTTTTACCAGGAATGCTATTGGGGAAATTTCTCCCGCAGTGTCATAATTCCGGTAGACATAGATAGCGAAGAAATTGAAGCGGATTTGAAAGACGGAATCCTAACCGTAATTATTCCCAAAGCAGCTAAAGCCAAGACTAAGAAAGTGAAAGTAAAAGGGCTTTAATTAGTAGCAAGTAGTATGTATTAAGTAGCAAGCAGACCCTCCGTCCCGATTAATCGGGACGGAGGGTTTTAAAATAGTCAAAAAAATGCTAAAATAGAGTAGCTTTAATAAATAATAACTATCGGGATTTTACCCTTCGACTTCGCTCAGGGTGAATTTCTCAAAAAGAAATTCATGGGACGACACAAAAAAGAAGACAAAGAGTA
>Ga0172379_10007089_pt1 | contig 14713 bp, 23 predicted proteins | sample GrowelOW334metaG_FD_119756 | JGI IMG/M metagenome (GOLD analysis project Ga0172379, IMG submission 119756) | Groundwater microbial communities from an aquifer near a municipal landfill in Southern Ontario, Canada - Groundwater well OW334 metaG | ecosystem: Environmental > Aquatic > Deep...
AAACATAAAAAGGTGGATGCTATTTACAGTTTAGAAGGGAAAAAAGGCGATAATCAGAACTCTGACATGGACGGCGGCGGCAGTCCGTCTTTCTGGGTTATTCTGTTGATTGTGTCCTGTGTCATGATTTTACTTGTTTGTCTTTTCGCTTATACGCAGAAAACAAAAACCGTCCAGGTTCCGGAAACTAAAAAGGAACTGAAGTCGGAAGCGGGGAATAAGGGTTCCGGTAAAAAGGCTCTTCCGAAAAGTGCGCTCGAATACAAGCTCATCTCCGGTAATTGCGCGCTCGCGGAGGAACATCTCAAATATGACAGGCCCGATCAGGCGAAAGAGGCGGCTCTAAAGGTTTTGGCTGCCGGGATAGGTGAAGATGAGCCGTTATGGGGCAGGGCTGTTGCAGTTCTCAATAAAGTCAATTCGCTCGTGATCTCAACGGATCTCCCCGGTCCGGAAAAAGAATCCTATGTAATACAGAAGGGCGACAGTCTCATTAAAATAGCCTCGGATTCCAATACAACGCTCGACCTGCTCATGAAATGCAACGGGCTAAATCCGTCCAATCCTGTGATGCGTCCCGGCAGAACGATCAAGGTTTTTAAAGGAAATTGGAAGGTGGAAGTTAGCAAAAAACGTTTTAAACTTTATGTTTATAACGGCGGAAATTTATTTAAGGTTTATAATATCGGTATCGGAAAGCCTGAGAAAACGCCTGCCGGGACTTTTGAAGTTGATGTGAAGAAAAAAGAGCCTGTCTGGTTCAAGGACGGAAAGCAGGTACCGTACGGATCAAAGGAGAATATCCTCGGAACAAGGTGGATGTCGCTTAAACCGGCCTCCGAATCCGGTGCCGGTTTGAAAGGTTACGGGATTCATGGCACATGGATGCCCGGAGAGATCGGTAAGGAGAATAACGCCGGATCCATAAGATTGGACAATGATGATATCAATGAGTTATATATGATCGTTCCATTGCACACAACAGTCGTTATCAAGGATTAAATATGGCAAATACTGTTCTGGATTTTGAAAGGCCGATTGCGGAGCTTGAAGCGAAAATAGCGGAGTTCGAAAGCCTCGGCAATTCACACAGCGTTGATGTTGACAAGGAAATGGTGCATCTCCGGAAAAAAATTGAGGAGACAAAGAAAACAATATATGAGAGCCTGACTCCCTGGCAGAGGGTTCAGCTTGCCCGTCATCCCGACAGACCCTATCTCATGGATTACATCAATAGGGTTTTTACTGATTTCCTTGAGTTCCACGGCGACCGCAGGTTCGCTGAGGATCCCGCCATTGTTGGTGGTTTTGCGAAAATTGACGGGAAGCCGGTTCTTGTAATCGGAACACAGAAGGGCCGCAATATCAAGGAGAATGTTTTCAGGAATTTCGGATGCCCGCATCCCGAAGGTTACCGCAAGGCTCTGCGCCTCATGAAACTTGCTGAAAAGGCTAAGATCCCCATAATAACCCTTATTGACACACCCGGAGCATTTCCCGGAATTGCATCCGAGGAAAGACATATCGGCGAGGCCATTGCCGTCAATCTGAGGGAAATGTTCGAATTTCCGGTTCCGATTGTCGCGGCAGTGATCGGGGAAGGCGGAAGCGGAGGGGCGCTCGGAATAGGAGTGGGGAACAAAATCCTGCTTATGGAGAACGCATATTATTCCGTCATAACTCCTGAAGGATGTGCCGCAATACTGTGGAAGGACAGGGCGTTTTCAGCGAAAGCCGCCGAATCTCTGAGGCTCACTGCAAAAGACCTTAAGGAACTTGGAATAATTGATGAGATAGTCAAGGAGCCGCTCGGAGGCGCTCACAAGGATTTTGATGCCGCCGCCGAATCTCTGAAAAAGGCGCTTAAGAAAAATATTTCGGATCTTGAAAAGCTGTCACCTCAGGAGATTAAAGAGAACCGTTATCAGAAATATCGCAAAATGGGAGTTTTCACCGAATAGGATTTCTGATGCAGAAAATTCAAATACGCATGGCTGAAAAAGGAGATATGAGCGCGATCTGCAGAATCCTCGCGCCATATGCGAGAAAAAAAATTGTCCTGCCTCGTGATCCCGTGGAAGTTGCAAGGCATATCAATAATTTCTGCGTTGCGGAAAAAAACGGGAGAATCATCGGTTGCTGCGCATTCCGCGATTACGGGAACAGGCTTTTTGAAATCAGGTCGCTCGCAGTAAGCTCCCGGAATGTCGGAGGCGGAATCGGATCGAAGATGGTCAATTTCCTGAAAGAAAGAATTTCCGGACAGGGAGATGTCAGAATATTTGCGCTGACCACCAGCGCCGGTTTCTTCAACAGGCTTGGCTTCCGGACTGTCGAAAAGGATATGTTCCCCCAGAAAATCTGGAGCGACTGCTCCAAGTGTCCCAAACTCAACGACTGCGACGAGGAAGCTGTAATGATTTAACTGTGAACAATGAAAAAAAGCTCCGAAAAAATACATCCTCTTTCAAATTCTCCAGAAGAAATAAAACGAGCATTCAAGGCGGGCCGGGGCGGCAAGACGGATCTTTTCGCCTACGGCACCCTGATGGATGACACGCATGTCCGGCTCCTTCTTAAGCGGGTTGTGCCTTCGGTTCCGGCGAAACTCTATAATTACATGAGGGTCGCGCCTTCATGGAGTTTTCCGTTCATTGTCAAACAGCATGGCGCTGTGACGGAAGGCAGGATACTCAGGGGCCTTTCTCCGGAAGACATGAAAGTCCTTGACGACTTCGAGGTGGAAGGGCATCTTTTCAAGCGCCAGATGACGGTTGTCAGAACCGCCAGAGGCCGCCAGCGCTGCATGACTTACGTCGGGAATATCAGCGTACTCGAAAGATCTTTCGGCAGAGAGGTGGAGTTCGAGGACAGGTACAGCCGTTACATCGAAAAGAAAGTGGATGCGGTTATTGCCGACATGAATACCGACAAGTCTGAAATGACAAGGCGCGTGATCCATGAACTGATGGGATCGGCCGTGGATGAAATCATACAGTCCCATTTTGACGGCAACTACATCTGCAATTACATAATGGTCCAGGCACTTGAGGAGGCGAAGCCGCCCCACCTGAAAGATCTCCTGAAAAACAGGGAGCTGCTGCCATACGCCGGAAATTACATGCGTCTCGCATGCCAGCATATTGTATTCAACCAGCTTGTCGATGCCGTCAGGCATGAATATCTCGACGCAGTGAGAATTGCGCACCCCTATTTCAGACACGGACTTTCGATACTGCTTGCGATGATCTATTACAACAGGCATTCAAAAACAATAAATGATCTGTTCATGGAGAAATCCCTGGATACGATTGTTGAAGGCAGGAATTACAGGGATTATGCGAAGTTCGCAATTGAAGTTTCGGACAGCATATACAACTCGAAGGAGATGCAGCCTGTTATTGAATTTGTTGAGGAGAACTGGTATTCGGCTCCGACACCGCTCGGCGCCGAACTTGAGTTCAGCTGTCTCGGAAAACGCGCCGTATACGCCCATCCGGGCGAGGACAGGATGTACGACGGTTTTTACTGGTTCAAGGATTTCGACATGTTTCGCAGGACGTGGCGTATGGGCGGACATGTGGATTCGCATCAGCAGATAACCGTAGGTCAGGAACGCCACCGCGGATTTTTTGAATACGCCCTTGGCCGCTATCAGATTGTGGGCGACCTCTCTCGCCCGCTTTTCGCATGCCCGTGGGGAATGTCTATTCTGATAAACGAAGCTGTGAAATTCGCAAACATACCTCCTCACAGTCTGCACATTTCAATGGAGCTTCAGAGAGGGAAAACCAGCAGCAGCATAACGGATAAGGAGCATCAGGATGAAGACCTTGTCTGTCTCCTTCTCCTCGGTGGCGATATCAGGCCGGATTCGGCGGGCAGGCTCAGGGAGTGGAGGGTTTTTGACGGGGAACTCGACACCAACGTCAATAAATCACTGAACTTTTCCGACCGCAAGTTTCATTTTGCCAAGCCGGATCAGGATGAAAGCGAAGCCTCCGATGTCATGGAATATAAGTTCATAAGGCTTAACCGTGAAAACACGGACTATGAAAGCCTGATCATCGCGCTGAAGGGATATCAGTTCGGAACAAGGGCCAGGCCGATAAAAACCCAGACGCTTGAGAAGGAAACGCCCGAACAGACATTCCTGCGTGCCTGGGCTGCAAACCCCCAGCCGCTTGACTCTTCGGCGATAAACGGATTCATCGAAAAGGTTGAAAAGGGTCTTCTCGAAGAAAATAATATTGCAAGGCTGCCTTCGACTAAGCAGACAGCGTTGAGAAGGATTGAGGAACGGCTTTTGGACCAGAATTCATTCATATCGAAATACAAACAACAAGGTCAGTAACATGAAATACGATAACCGTCCAATAGGAATTTTTGATTCCGGGCTCGGCGGATTGACAGTTGCAGCTGCGCTTAGGAAATCGCTTCCGAACGAAAACATAATTTATCTCGGCGATACCGCCCGTGTTCCGTATGGCGATAAATCACCGGCAAACATAATCCGTTTTGGAATGGAGGATGCATCCTTCTTGGTTGCAAAAGGAGTCAAACTCATAGTCATTGCCTGCAACACTGTCTCGGCGATCGCCCTCATGGAGATCCGTGCGAAATTCGCAGATGTTCCCGTGATCGGCGTACTTGATGCAGGGGTCAGGGCATGTCTCAGGGCAAAACCGAAATATGTCGCGGTGATCGGGACTAGGGCGACTGTCAGCAGTGATGCCTACCGCCGTGAGATTCACGCCGTAAATCCGGAAATAAGCGTCAGGACGATTGCATGCCCTCTTTTCGTTCCAATTGCTGAGGAAGGGCTTGCAGACAATGAGATCTGCCGTCTGACCATTGATTTCTATCTGAATTCCCTGAAGAGGGAAACCCCTGACATGCTTCTTCTTGCATGTACTCATTATCCGCTCCTGAAAAAATCCTTCCAGTCGTATCTGTCGAAGAAAGTGAAGATCGTTGACAGTGCGGACGCATGTGCGAAGTTCGCAGAGGAGTATCTGGAGAGGAATTCCCTTTCGGCGAGCAAGGCGACTTCCGGAACGGAGCGGTTCTATGTGACGGACATGCCCGACTCATTTTTCAAACAGGCGAAGAAGTTCCTCGGCCGCGACCTCGAACACTTCCAGAAAGTTTCGATTTCCGAGAGCTGAGCCGGAGTTACTTACTTTTTCAAGAAATATTTTCTGACTTTCACTGCAATTTGAGGGTTTGTCATCTTGTCGGCCGCTTCGATTCCTGCTATGCGCTTACCGAGCTTTTTTTTCTCAATGCGTTTTTTCAGTTCTGTCTTGGCCTCGCTGGGGCCGAATATGAGTATGGATTTGGCATTCTTTATGAATGCAATCACCTCGTCATAATAGACATTCATCTGTCGTGTATATTCTCTTTTCTGGGCATCTTCAGCAGGCATCTGTCGTGAGTCGGATGAGTTTCCCATCGGTAGGCTGGAGTAGCGTTTGAGTTGTTTTTCCACATTCGACTCAATTATTTTTTCCTGTTCCATTTTGCCGAGAAGAAGAACAATAACGGCCTTTTTGTGATCGATCCACAGTCCAGCATTTGTTTCCATAATAAACTCCATGTTGTTTGTCGGGTTCGGAATTTAGGGGTATAAGAGATAAATGCTAAGAAACAACGCATCCCTTCATTGTTAAAATAATGATTAAATGATTATTTGTCGACTTTTCACTTCGATTTCTTTTCAATGATTTTTGTTTTTTCATCTTTCTGGTCTTTTTTTTCTTCCTTGTAGTCTCCTATGATGGTTTTTACGAAGCAGATGTCGAATAGGAAGCATTTTCTGCAACCGACTGCGATTGCGATAGGACACAGAGTCATTTCAGCCCTCCTTTTTTTAGATGTTTCAGTTAAACTGATGCCTCAAAGTTACATATCATGCAAACTTACTGTATTTAGATTACTTTAACAATACAAGAAATCAAGCTGTCCAGATAGATACGCAACAATGAAAACACAAGTCTTTCAGGGTTTTCGCCATGAAATCCGATGGATTTTACATTAGGCACACCATGTATATTCAAATAAATGAATGTTCTTGTATTCATTTGTTTGACAAGACGCATATGTGAGCAAATATTATGCGGGTTTCAATTCTCATTCTTCCTGAGATTTATTCTGGAACTAGTTTTGACGGTTAAAACTGTTTTTTGATGTGCGCTTGTAGCTCAGTTGGTAGAGCAGGTGACTCTTAATCACAAGGTCGAAGGTTCAAGTCCTTCCAGGCGCACCACTTCTTTAGACCCATTGTTGCCATCATAATAATATATATCTATGATTGATTTGGGAGAGGTGATTTTTTTTATTGATTACCACTTTGAATTCGCCATATTATTGTAAGTTTTAAAAATAAAGGGAGGTATCATCTATGAAAGACATCGACTGGAGTTTATTGGTTAATGACATACAGGACAATAATTTCCTCTCCCAGACGGATTTGTCGGCTATGCTCAAAGTATCTCAGCAGTCCATTTCAAACTGGCAAGGTGGCACGAGAAATCCGAGTGCCGATGCAAAGCGGAAACTTGTTGAAATTGCTTCCAAAAGTGGAATTGACATAAAAAAATATAGGATGGAACCCGAAGTACGTGCTATCAGCAAGTATATTGATACTGAAAAAGGCGGGGAGCTTGTCAGAATTTTCGAACAATATACGAGAATGTCCCAGGTTAATAAAAAGAAGTTCATGGAATATGCCGTGAAGCTGTCGAGGTAAGCTTAGGGATTCATTATATCATGGCGGAATTAATTCATAAACACGGCAGGGGAAATGCCTCGGAAGTCAGGAAACTTGTCCAGGATGCGCTGGATGGGTTGGGATATTCCGACTATGTAGAGTGGAACGGAAATTCGTTTAGCGCCTCTGTAGGCCATGGATTTATTCTTGACCTCAAGGGCGATATCACCGATCATGACTTTATTGTTGAAAAATCGGAAGGTGCCATCGGAGACAAGGTTCTTTCCGAATGCAACAAGATTGCACAGAACTTGTCGAAATAAGGGCATTGTGAAACATTTTCCCGCCCGCCCCGCCCGCAATTAGACGTTGCTCGAAAAGGTAATTCCAAAATGAAATTTGTCTGAAAAGTAACACAGACATTCTTGTCTGTAGGTAGGTTCAAATTCCATTTTCAATCGCAGACAGGAATGTCTGCGTTACCCCGTTTTTGAGCCGCTGCTTATCACGCTGTTTACTCCTCATCCCGACTCCCTGCGAGGTTGCCTTGCAAAACATCATGATAATAATCCGAAATTCCAGCCGGCAAATGTCAAAGCTATTTCTTTACGGCTTCCCTTTTTTTTGGAAGCGGAATTGGCAGAACTATAAAATAATGGCTGAGTGAATATGAATAGAATTGATACCCACGATTGACGGGACTGTTCTTACCGGCCTCTTCGGCTGCGAAGACGTCCGCGTTTGAGGAAGCCGTCGTAATTGCGCATTACGAGGTGAGATTCCATCTGGCTGAGAGTGTCCAGCATGACACCGACGATAATCAGAAGGCTTGTTCCTCCGAAGAACGAGGCTACCATGTAGGGAACGTTCATTTCTGCGGTAAGAATCGTCGGGAAAAGCGCAAGTGCTGTTAGAAATATTGCTCCGGCAAGAGTGATTCTCGTCATCGTGTGATCAAGAAATTCTGCGGTCGGCCTGCCGGGGCGTATACCGGGGATATAGGCGCCTTCCTTCTTCAGATTTTCCGATATCTGAATCGGATTGAACTGGTTTGCAACCCAGAAATATGAGAATATCAGAATCATGAGGCCGTAGATGATCATGTAGGGAAAACTTTCTTGTCTGACGAAAAGACCAGCCAGTGTTGAACGGGTGAACTCTGTCGGTATCCACGCGAGAATCATCGGTGGAAACATCAGGATTGCGCTTGCGAAGATGATAGGCATGACTCCGGAGAAGTTAACCTTGAGCGGCATGTAGGTCGTGCCTCCCTTCATCTTGTTGAAACCGACAATGCGCTTTGCCATCTGGATGGGGATTCGGCGCTGTCCCTGGGTGATCAAGATGGTGGCGGCAGTGACAAGGGCAAAGATTATAAAAAGAATCATTACATGTACGCCTGTAAATCTCTGGCCTGATTCATTTATTCCGGTTTTTGCCATATCAAAAAGATGCAGACAGGAGGCGGGCATTCTGGAAATAATGCTTACAGTTATTATCACGGAGGCTCCGTTTCCTATACCGTAATGAGTGATTTGCTCACCCAGCCACATGAGAAACATTGTGCCGCAGGTAAGAATGACAACCGTCATTAAAACAAAGGCAGGGCCTGGGTTGAGGACAAGATCCTGTCCGGGATGCGGCAACCCGAGACGTTCCGGCCTCATCATGGCCATTGCCGCCATTGCACCCTGAACGACACAGATAACGAGTGTCAAATAACGTGTGTACTGGTGTATTTTCTGTTTGCCTACATCGCCTTCCCGTGCCATTTTTTCCAGCGCGGGAAGAACGGGGATGAGGAGCTGCATTATGATTGAAGCGGAGATATACGGCATAATACCGAGGGTTGCTATGGCAAAATGACCGAGTGCGCCGCCACTGAAGAGGTCAAACATCCCCATAAACGAAGCGGTGTCAAGCTGCCGGTACTGTTCAAAATATTCGCTCAGAGCTTTCGGGTCAATGCCGGGGCAGGGGATGTTTGCGGCAACGCGGCTTAACGCAACAATTCCCAGCATGATGAGAATTTTATTTCTCAATTCTTTGATTTTAAAACTATTTGTAAATGCCGAAAACATAGTTAGATTCCAAGATTAGTTTTTTTTCGGAAACGGGGTTGTATGAGCGTTCGACAGAAGCTTATACAATTTCGCATTTCCCGCCTGCAGCTTCAATTTTAGCCTTGGCGGAAGCGGAAAAATTGGTGGCTTTGACAGTGAACGCTTTTGTCAGTTCTCCGGTTCCAAGAACCTTAAGTCCGCTTTTCGACTTTGGAATTATGCCTTTTTTATGGAGAACGGCATCATCAATCAGATCTCCTGCTGAAAACAATTCCTCAAGCTTGGAGAGGTTGATGATATTATAGTCTTTGTGCATATGGCTTTTGAAGCCGCGTTTAGGCAGACGTCTGAAAAAAGGAATCTGACCGCCTTCAAAATACGGACGTATTGTGACACCGGATCTTGCTTTCTGACCCTTATGCCCCTTTCCTGCTGTGCCACCGGAGCCGGAACCATCGCCTCTGCCAACTACCTTGCGGCGTTTTTTTGAAGGGCTAGTAAGTAAATCATGGAGTTTCATTATATTCAGTCCTATCGTTGTTATTCTAAATTAAATTTCTTCTTGAAAGAATTTCTTCCCTTGAACGGAGCATGGTGATGGCCTTGATGGTGGCTTTAACCACAGTTACCGGATTGGCCGACCCCATGGATTTTGCAAGAATATCACTGACACCGGCAAGTTCCAGCACGGCCCTCATTCCGCCGCCGGCTATAAGACCGGTTCCTTTTGAAGCCGGCTTAATCATCACTTTTCCCGCCCTGAATTTTGATTCGATGGAGTGTGTGATGGTAGACCCGTTCATGGGTACGGTGACAAGATTTTTCCTGGCGATTTCCCCGCCCTTGCGTATGGCGTCCGACACTTCATTCGCCTTGCCAAGTCCAGCCCCAACACGTCCTCTGCGGTCTCCGACCACTACAAGGGCGCTGAAACTGAAGTTCCTGCCGCCTTTGACCACTTTAGAGCAGCGGTTGACACTTATTACCCGTTCGTCAAACCCTGATGATTCCTGATTCCTGTTGTCCATAGTTTTTTATATCCCTTAAAATTGTAATCCGACGCTTCTTGCGGCATCGGCAAGAGCTCTGACTCTGCCGTGGTATTTGAATCCGCCCCTGTCAAAAACAATAGTCTTGATTTCGGCGGCGACAGCCTTTTCAGCAATGGTTTTACCAATCTGTTTAGCGCCTTCAAGATTCGGTTTCGCATTGAGTTTTTTGAACTCAGGACTAATTGATGATGCTGAAGCGAGAGTTTTTCCGGAATCGTCATCAATGAGCTGGGCATAGATATGTTTAGATGTGATGCTGACCGAAAGGCGCGGTTTCTGCGCAGTTCCGGACAAGTTTTGACGGAGGCGGTTATGTCTCCTGACACGCTGGTCTTTTTTTGTTTTATACGTAGACATCTCTTTAATCTCCAGAAAAATCAGGCAACAGTCTTGCCTTCTTTAATTGTTATATGTTCATTTGCATAGCGTACCCCTTTGCCCTTGTAGGGTTCCGGCTTCTTGAATCGTCTGATTGTTGCCGCAGCCTGACCCACAAGCTGTTTGTCAATACCAGAGACATTAATCTTTGTGTTGTTGTCCGTAACGGTAAGTTTTATACCCTCGGGCACATCATATACGACAGGATGCGAGTATCCGAGGTTGAGAGTCAGCTTCTGTCCTGCAAGCTGTGCCTTGTAACCTACGCCGACTATTTCAAGATCCTTCTTGTAGCCTTCAGACACTCCGACAATCATTCCTGAAATGAGACTTCTGGCGAGTCCGTGCATTGTGCGCGCTGTTCGCGAGTCGTCAGCCCTGCTGACCTGAACGATGCCGTTTTCAACTTTAACGCTGGTCATCGGAGGTAAAGCCAGGGACAGCTTTCCTTTCGAACCCTCAATGGTGATATCCCCGGTTCCAGCGGATGCCTTGACTCCCTGGGGCAGGGGCAATGGTTTTTTACCTATACGAGACATTAAATTATCCTCACATTTATTATTATTTACCAAACGTAACAGAGAATCTCTCCGCCGACATTCATGGCGGCGGCCTTTTTCCCGCTGATAACTCCGCTGGGTGTGGAGAGTATCACAATTCCGAGCCCGTTTCTGATTTTAGGAATATCCGCGCTGGCGCAATAGATTCTGCATGATGGCTTGCTTACCCGTTTAATACCATCTATTACAGGCTTTTTATTGTGATATTTAAGCTTGATTAAAAGGTTTTTTACAACTCCGTCCCCCTCGATGCTGTAGTCGATTATATACCCTTCCTCTTTGAGGACTGCCGCCACGGATGCCTTCATCTTGGAATTAGGAATGGAAATTTCTTTAATTGAAGCGCTTCCGGCATTTTTAACGCGTGAAATCATATCTGAAATATTGTCTTGCATACTCATGTTTTTTTTCTCCCTTACCAACTGGCCTTGGTTACACCGGGAATCTGCCCAGACAAGGCGAGCTCCCTGAAACATATACGGCAAACCTTGAATTTTCCGATGAATGCGCGTCTTCTGCCGCAACGACCGCAGCGGTGATAGGCCCTGGTGCTGAATTTCGGTTTTCTCTTAGCTTCTGCTATTTGACTTTTCTTAGCCATTATTGCAATATCTCCCGTTTATTTTAATTATGAGGCAAAAGGCATGTCAAGCATCTGAAGAAGGTCGAATGCCTCCTCATTTGTCTTCGCGGATGTGACAATTGTAATGTTGAGTCCGATCTGTCTTTTAACTTTGTCAAGGTCAACCTCGGGAAAAACAGTGATGTCATTCAATCCGAAATTATAATTTCCGGATCCGTCAAAACCTGTCTTCGGTATCCCCCTGAAGTCTCTAACCCTTGGCAGGACGTTATGTGTGAGTCTGTCAAGGAAATCATACATCCTCTGCCCCCTGAGGGTGACCATAATGCCAACCGGCATACCGCTACGGAGCTTGAAGCTGGCAATGTTCTTCTTGGAGTTTTTGACAACGCACTGCTGTCCTGTAATCATGGAAAAGTGCTCCTTGGCCTCTGTAAAAGCATCCTTTTCCATTTTTGTTCCGATTCCGGAAGAGAGTACAATCTTACGAAGCCTTGGAACTTCCAGATCGTTTTTATATCCGCGCTTTTTCTTTAAAGCGGGAGCCACTACTTGTTTATATGTATCGCGTACATTCGGCATTTTGTTTACCCCTTATGATGCCTTCCTGGTTTCGTCTTTTTTGTTTTCTTTTTCGCCCTTAACTTTGAGCTTTACACTGGAAATATGGACTGAAACAGCTCTCTCAATAAGTCCGCCCTTTGGATTTTCCGGAGTTTTCTTTACGGTACGTCTACCGACTTCCTGAAGTTTTTCAGGAGAAAGACCTGTCATTTCAAGCACAACCCTCTGTTTTTTACTTAGAACAGCGATAACTTTACCCTGTTCACCTTTCCATTTGCCGGAAATAGCTTCGACAATATCACCCTTTTTAATCGAAAACTTAATCATATAACCTCCGGCGCAAGAGAAATTATTTTCATGTATTTATCGCGAAGTTCGCGGGCTACTGGTCCAAATATACGGGTTCCGCGCGGATTGCTCTGATCGTCGATTATTACCGCCGCGTTACGGTCGAATCTGAGATAAGAACCGTCTTCTCTTCGTATTTTGGCAGAAGTCCTAACTATAACGGCTTTGACAACTTCCGCTTTCTTGACGGTACCGTCGGGTATGGCCTCTTTAACTGCGGCCGTGACAATATCACCAAGATGAGCGTAGCGTTTTCTCTGTCCGAGGACAGTTATAACCATAAGGCTTTTCGCTCCGGAATTATCAGCCACATCTAATCTTGTCTGCATCTGAATCATTTGCCGATATTCTCCAAAAAATTATTTTTCTGCTTTTTCGATAATTTCCAGCAAACGCCATCTTTTCGTCCTGCTCAACGGTTTCGTTTCAACGATTCTGACCGTGTCGCCGGTTTTTGCTTCTTCTTTCTCATCATGAGCAACATAGCGATTTCTGGATTTAACAACTTTTTTGTAAAGGGGGTGGGGGGCTCGTCTTTCAACTTCGACAACGATTGTCTTGGTCATTGCGTCGCTTACGACAGTTCCAACCCTCTGTTTTCTTTGTCCACGCTTAATTTCAGTTTTTTCCTCAGGCATATTCACTTCCCGGTTTTATATGGATTTATTATTTTCCGGTTAATACCCGGCTTCTTAATTCTGTTTTGATCCTGGCGATATCGCGCCTGATATGAAATATTCTGGCGCTGTTCTGAAGCTGTCCTGTCTTGGCCTGAACGCGAAGATTGAGTCTTTCCCTGAAGAGTTCATCAATCGAGTGTCCGAGTTCTTCCTTCGTCATCTGTTTTATTTCTTTGGCTTTCATAATATGTCGGTTGTTCCGTTTATAATTTTATTTTAGTGAATCGCTCTTGAGAGGAACTTGCAGCGAATACTGATTTTTGTCGATGCAAGATAAAGCGCCTCCCTTGCAATCGTCTCCCCGCATCCGCTGATTTCGAAAAGAACTCTTCCCGGTTTTATTCTCGCAACCCAGCCCTCCGGATTCCCTTTCCCTTTTCCCATACGTGTCTCAAGGGGTTTTGAGGTGACCGGCTTATCCGGGAACATCCTTATCCAGACTTTACCGCGGCGTTTCAGATGACGGTTGATTGCAACACGCGCGGCTTCGATTTCGTTGTTCGTAATATAATCACGATCCAAAGCTTGGAGACCATATTCCCCGAAATCAAGCTTATTGCATTTTCTTGCAAGCCCGGCAATACTACCGCGCTGTATTTTTCTGTGCTTTACTCTTTTTGGCATCAACGGCATGATTTATTTCCTCCACTGCCTCTTTATGGCAAATCCAAACTTTAATTCCGATTTTTCCAGCTGTAGTGTTCGCCTCGGCAAAACCATAGTCAATATTTGCGCGAAGCGTATGCAGGGGAACTTTCCCTTCCTTGTACTGTTCAGTACGGGCAAGTTCCGCTCCTCCAAGTCGGCCGGAGCACTGCACCTTGACGCCGAGCGCGCCGAGATCCATAGCTGTCTGAATTGCTTTTTTCATAGCCCGCTTGAAGCCTATTCTGCGTACAAGCTGAGCTGCTATGCTTTCAGAAACAAGCTGGGCGTTAAGTTCAGCATTCTGAATTTCCTTGACGTCCACGATAATGTCCCTTGAAACAACAAGCCGCGATACAGATGACCTGAGGTTTTCCAGGTCTGCGCCCTTCGGTCCGATAAGAAGTCCTGGACGCGCTGTGTATATGATAATCCGTATTCTGTTCGCGGATCTTTCTATCATGATTCTTGCAATTGCCGCGTTGTAATATTTCCCTTTGATGAATTCTCTGATTTTCAGATCTTCATGAAGCCAGTTCCCGAAATTGGCTTTTTTGGTAAACCATCGGGAATCCCAGTTCTTATTTACTGTTACCCTGAATCCTATTGGATTTACTTTCTGCCCCACCTTGAACTTCCTTTCCTTAGACTTTTTCGTCAGTAAGCACTATTGTAAAGTGACTTGTGCGTTTGCGTATGCGTCCAGCCATTCCTCTAGCTTTTGCGCGGTATCTCTTGAACATTGGTCCAGGGCATACTGTCGCAGTTTTTATAAAAAGGCTTTCACGTTTGAGACTGAGATTGTTTTCGGCGTTTGCTATTGCCGAGCGGAGTGTTTTCGCAAGTATTGCTCCGGATTTTCTTGGGACAAGGTCAAGCATGATCAGCGCCTCCACGGCGGTCTTTCCCTTCAGAAGATGTGCAACATCGTTCCCTTTCGACGGGGACACTCTCGAATATTTTGTTATCGCATGTATTTCCATTTTATGGTCGTGGCTTTCCTGTTTATTTATTAAACACAATTATTTAAAACAAATTCTATTTGTCGCCGGCTGACACCGGCATCCCCGGAGCAAGTGAGGCGAAGTCTCCTTCGAGAACCATTGCCGCGCATATGAACGGTCTTGC
>Ga0172379_10007090_pt1 | contig 14712 bp, 14 predicted proteins | sample GrowelOW334metaG_FD_119756 | JGI IMG/M metagenome (GOLD analysis project Ga0172379, IMG submission 119756) | Groundwater microbial communities from an aquifer near a municipal landfill in Southern Ontario, Canada - Groundwater well OW334 metaG | ecosystem: Environmental > Aquatic > Deep...
CGGTGCTCCGGTCTGCCTCAGGTAGTAATGGAACATGGGCTTTGATCCGCCAAAGGCGGGTCGGTGCTTTTGGACCCTTGGGGGGTCGGCGTCAGCCGACCCCTTTTTTATGCAAAAAAGTAAATAACTCTTTATTAGATTAACAAAATATTGTAGAGTTGCTAAGAGAGTAAGCAAGGTTGTGATTTACGGATCGCAATCGCTGAAATCTCTCGATTTGTATTGCCGGAGTTCTTTATGTCTAAGGACAGGAGAAGAGTGCTAGCAAAAACGAGACACTACGTGCCAGTATTTTTGAAAGATTTCGCCTTTAGTGGATGCTTTCAAACAGAGGGTTAATAGATAACCTACAGGAAGAACAGTATTGAACTTCCAAAGAAATAGATAAATACTGGCATTCTTCGAAGACGATCAGGAGTTCATGAACGCCCCGTACTTCAACCACGATGACGATAAGCCCTACTTCAACACGAACCACGTCAGTAATGCCAACAGCAACTACGGTGCTCCGGTCTGCCTCAGATAGTGTCTTATACATAATCTCGCTCTTTGCGAGGTTATGTATTTCTATAGGATCGCAGCCAGCCGCCTAACATTTTGCCTATTTCTTGAAGATTTTCCTCAATGCTAATATATCTTTTCTCATTGATAAGTTTGAGGTCATAAGACATACGGATTAAAAGTTTTAAAAAATCGAGTCTTACGGAGGCTTTTTCAAGAATGGCACCTTTTAAGTTTTTTGGGCAAAATTCTGCCTCGATAAAAAGTTCGAGTATATTTGTTAGAGCTTCTTTTATTTTTTCGCCTAGAGTATATTTTTCTTCTCTGGGAAATAAACGAACAATAACATGAATAGATTTGTACAAATCATAAGTTTTTAAAATAATAGGAGCTTCATTTTGCATAACAACCTCTATGATCAAATTAGTAGCTTAGAAAATCTTTTTTGTAGTTGGCGAGAATTTAAATCCGGCAAGAGAAAGAAAGTTAATGTAGCAAGGCTAGAGCGAAACTTAGAAGATAACTTATTCTCTTTGCATAAAGATTTGATAAATAAAACGTATCGACATTCTGATTATACCTCATTTTACATAACTGATCCAAAATTGCGACACATTCATAAAGCCGAAGTGCGAGATCGGATAGTCCACCACGCGGTTTATAGGATTTTGTATCCGATTTTTGATAAGGGTTTTCTTTATGACTCCTATTCTTGCCGGTTGAACAAAGGAACTCATCGGGCTGTGAACAGACTAGAAAGTTTTGCTCGAACCGTAAGCTGCAATTATTCAAAACCCTGCTATACCTTGAAATGCGATGTTAAAAAGTTTTTTGATTCAGTCGATCATAAAATTTTGATGAGTATTTTGGAAAATAAAATTACCGATTCTGATACTTTGAGACTTCTTGGTGAGATAATTTGCAGTTTTGACAGGTCAAACAGAAGCCAATTATCGTTATTTGACAGTTGGAATTTTGATCAATTTCGCTTGCCGACAGGCAAGGGAATACCAATAGGCAACTTAACCAGCCAACTATTTGCCAATGTCTATATGAACGAACTGGATCAATTTGTTAAACACAATTTGAAGGCGAAATATTATCTTCGCTATTGTGATGATTTTATTATTTTATCTAGCAATAAGCAGTATTTAAAAGATTTAATTATTAAAATCGAAGAATTTTTAAATCAGGAACTCAAACTTAAATTGCATGAGAATAAGGTAAGTATCCGCAAATTATGTCAAGGCGTAGATTTTCTTGGTTATGTTGTATTGCCATATTATATTGTATTAAGGACTAAGACGAAGAAAAGAATGTTTAAAAAAATCAGCGAAAAGAATTTTTCGTCATATGTCGGATTGTTAAGTCATTGCAGCGGCTATAAATTAAAAAAAGAACTAATTCAAAAGTCGGAGCCCTAGTTTGACTCAAGGTTAAATATCAGGTAAATTCTATACATAATATAAAAAAAAGGAAGGGCACATGTTTGAACGCCTATTTAGTTTATTGTCTCAAGATATCGGAATTGACCTTGGAACAGCCAATACTCTAGTTTATGCTCGAGACAAAGGCATTATCATAAATGAACCCTCTGTTGTGGCAATCAATACCAAAACAAAACAAGTTTTGGCAATTGGCAATGAAGCTCGCTTAATGGTTGGCCGCACTCCCTCAAATATTGTTGCTACTCGTCCGCTTGTTGATGGAGTCATTTCTGATTATGAAGTAACAGAACATATGCTTCGTTATTTTATTAAGAAATCTCATGAAGGCCAATTTTATTTTATTAATCGTCCAAGAGTTATAATCGGCATTCCGTACAATATTACTGAAGTTGAAAGACGCGCTGTTGAAGAAGCAACTTTGAGCGCCGGTGCCAGATCTGTTTTTTTAATTGAAGAACCGGTAGCTGCTGCAATCGGAGCTCGTCTTCCAATTCAAGATCCTGCCGGATCAATGATTGTTGATATTGGCGGCGGTACTACAGAAATTGCTGTGATTTCGCTTGGCGGAATTGTTGCTTCTCGCTCGCTTCGGATTGCCGGTGATGAAATGAATGAAGCAATAATAACTCATGCCCGCGATAAGTTTAATCTTATGCTGGGTGAAAAAACAGCGGAAGAAATTAAGGTAAAAATAGGATCAGCTGCAGAAATGCGCCAGAAAAATAGATTCACAATGTGCGGCCGCGATTTAGTCAGCGGACTGCCAAAAGAAATAATTGTATCCGACGATGATATTCGAGAAGCTCTTAAAAAACCGGTTATGTCTATTGTTGATGCTGTAAAAGCAACCATTGAGGAGACTCCGCCTGAACTAGTGGCCGACATTATGACTAAGGGTATTATTCTCTCTGGAGGAGGTGCGCTTCTTCGCGGACTTGATGAACTCCTGTCCCAAGCAACTGAAACAAAAGTCCAAATTGCCGAAGATCCTCTTACATGCGTTGCTCGGGGTATTGGTATTGTTCTTGAAGATATTACGAGTTTAAAAGATGTGTTGTTGCCAACTGAATTTAACAAATGAAAAACAAAAAAATAGTATATATTTTATTAATCATTATCTTTATCTGCGCTTTTATTTTTAGCGGCATCGGCAATTCATTAAAAATAACTTTTAAAAATATTTTCTTAAGTCCTTCAAGCATCACTTATGGTGCTACTCATCGAATTGGCAGCTATCTTTCCCTTCTTGGTTCAATCGGAAAAATAAGTCAGGAAAATACTGATCTTAAAGCGCAAAATATGGCGCTTGAAGCTGAAATTGCCAAAAATAACCAACTTAGCTATGAAAACGAACAATTAAAACTTGCTCTAAATTTTATCAATCAGTCAAGCCAAAAGGATTTGCTAACTGTAAAAGTAATTGGGCACTCGCCAATAAATTCTCTTGAAACATTAGAAATTGCCGGAGGTGAAAAAGATGGCATTTCAAAAGGATCGGCCGTTATTTCCAATGGATATTTAATTGGAAAAATTTCCGAAGTAAGAGAAAAGTCGTCAACTGTTTATTTGATTACAAATGTTAACTCTCTTGTTCCGGTAATGATGACCAAAAGTCGCGTTAAAGGCCTTCTTCGCGGCGGCATTTCAGGTCTTGTTGTTGAACAAATTCCTCTTGATGCCGAGATTTCTGAAGGAGAAGATGTTATAACCTCATCGATAGGAGATGAATTTCCGGAAAATATTCTGGTAGGTAAAGTTTCCAAAATCATTTCAAAAGAAAGTGAAATATTTAAAAAAGTCAGCATCGATTCTCCTGTTGAATTCAATAAATTAGATACAATTTTTGTCTACAAATGAAAATTGATTTTATAAAAATATTTAATTATCTGCTTGTTATTATCTGTGTTTATTTAGAGCTTTCTCTTCCAAAAAATTTCTTGTGGGGCTTTAGCATTAATATAATTCTTATGGTTGGACTAATTTATTTGCTGCTGAATAATTTTTCTTATGCAATAATATGGCTTGTTTTTGGTTCAATTTTTTTGGATCTTCTCACTCCCGGTCGTTTTGGCTGGATTGCTTTATCTATTATCATCCCATCAATACCGATTTATTTTCTTTTCAACTCCTTTTTCCGAAGTTCTTCATTTTGGCTTACCTCATTAATTTTTTTCATTTCAAGCATTTTCAGTCAATTGATTATAATTGGGGCATATAAATTAGAATTAAGCTACAATATTATTTTTTCGGCAACAGTAAGTTGCGTTTTTGCTGTCATTGTATTTACTTTAATGAATCTTTTCGGAAAAAAATCAGAATTAATAAAATTATAATATGTCAATTTTTAATCCTTTTAAAAATTATGGGGAAATTCAAGGTCAGGAGGCTGATTATTATCTTGATATTGCGCCAAGCGAGCTTGCAAACCACCGAGTAAAACGAAAGCAAGATTCCAAGAAAAATTATTGGGTTTTCAATTTGTTTATTTTTATTGCAGGTGGAATTTTAATATTTAGACTTTTAAATTTACAAATTGTTGAAGGTTTTCAAAACCAACTTTTAGCTCAAAAAAATCAAATCAGATCAAGACTGGTTGAAGCGCCTCGCGGTTTGATCTATGACGCAAAAGGCAATAAATTAGTTCAAAATATTGCAGATTTTGAGATAGTTTTAAAAGCAACCGACTTGCCTAGAAAAAAAGAAGAAAAAGATAAGATGTTGCAGCAAATATCTGAAATTTTTGAAATAAATATTGATGATTTAAATACTAAAGTTGGAGCAAAAATTACTACAAATGAACCAATAGTTTTAAAAGATAATGTTACTCATGATGAAGCATTGGCTTTTGAGCTCAAAATCGTAGATTTACCTTCGGTTAGTGTTAAACCGAAATCAATACGAAAATACATTACCGAAGGAGCTTTTTCTCATTTGCTCGGTTATGTCGGTCGAATTAATCAGGATGAAATTAATAGTAACCCAAGTTATTTATCAACAGATGTTTTTGGAAAAACCGGTCTTGAAAAAATATATGAATTAAATCTGTCCGGTAAAAAAGGTATTGAAAAAATTGAGGTTGACTCAAGCGGAAAATATCAACGAACCCTATCTTCTATCGCTTCAAGCCCGGGTAATAATTTAGTGCTTTCGCTTGATTTGTATTTGCAAAAAGAAGCGGAACGGCTGCTTCGCGAAAAAATGAAAGAGGTTGATTCAGCAAAAGGAGTCGTTATTGCAATGAACCCTCAAAATGGTGCAATTCTTTCAATGGTTAGTCTGCCGGCTTATGATAATAATTTATTTGCAACCGGTATTTCAACCGAAGATTATCAAAAAATTAAAGATGACAAAGATATGCCGATGATTAATCGGGCTATTTCCGGACTTTATCCTTCGGGTTCTGTTATTAAGCCGATGATTGCTGCTGCTGCTTTAAATGAGGGGGTTGTAACAGAATCGACCACAATTGTGGATACTGGCTCGATCAGCATTGGCGAGTGGGTTTTTCCTGACTGGAAAGTTCATGGTCTGGTTGATATTAAAAAAGCGATTGCCGAATCTTGCGATGTATTTTTTTATGCCATTGGCGGAGGATGGGATAAAATTAAAGGGTTGGGAGTAGCGAAAATTAAAGAATATTTGGAAAAATATGGTTTTGGTACTCCAACCGGAGTTGATCTTCCGGGTGAAAATGCCGGTCTTGTTCCTGATAATGATTGGAAAAAATCTCGACTTAATGAATCTTGGTATGTTGGTGATACTTATCATCTTTCAATCGGACAAGGTGATTTTTTGACCAATCCCCTCCAAGTTATTACAGCAATTTCAGCTGTTGCCAACGGGGGAAAATTATATACGCCCGAGCTTGTCGATAAAATTACAGATTACAATGGAAAAACAATTGAAGACATCGAGCCTAAATTAGTTAGAGAGAATTTTATTAGTTCTGAAAATATTGAAATAGTTAGAGCAGGTATGAGACAAGCAGTTACTGATGGTTCAGCTAAACAGCTTCAAGATTTGCCTTTTGAGACTGCTGCTAAGACTGGAACAGCCCAGTTCGGGGATAAAACTAAAGATCATGCTTGGTTTGTTGCTTTTGCTCCTTATCAAAATCCGGAAATTGCTCTTGTAGTGATGATTGAAGGAGGAGGACAAGGTTCAGCAGTTTCTCAACCAATTGCCAAGGATTTGTTGAGCTATTATTTTACTCATAAAACTCAATAATTTTAATAAAATGTTAACAGCCCGCCGGTTGGCGGGCTGTCAGTTGTTACGAGAACGCTATTCTTCGGACTCTTCGTCTGCTTCAGTTTGGACAAGCTGATCGATTGCACTTGCGAGCATTCCCGAACGTGCTTCTAGATCCAGCGCAGCGAAAAGCTTGTAGTGCAGGTCGTTCAGAAACCATTCGGTGAATGGGGGAATATTTCCGCCCGAGTTCTTAAGGGCTTGGCATCTCCGAAGGAGATCTGTAAGAACTTTTCGAAGTGCTAAGTTCTTCTTGGCCAGCTCCACAGTTGCCGTCAGCATCTCCGATAGACGCTTGTCCCAAAGCTGGGCTTCTTTTCGATCGTAATACATAGCTCCGTCGTACAGCAGATCTTGCCATACAAGGCAACTGTGAACGACCAATCCAGCATCAGATGGATATCTGAAAAGATCTTTCTCGCAGAGCCATCTCACGGAATTAATGATCCCAAAAACGAATCCGTAGGAGATTGCTCGAGGCTCAAAAGCCTCGTTTGAAACGCTCACTTGAAGGAACCACTTTCCCGACCTTAAGGGATCGAAAATGGTGATTCCCACGATGGCGTGGGCAACATCGATCGGTTCCTGCTCATGTCTTCCGCGAAAGGTGTCAACTATCTCACTCATGAGCACTTTGCCTTCCTTGTCGATGAGCAAGTTGGCGAGAGCGTTCGATATCTCTCCACCGCCAGGACTCACCAGATGCTTGATTGCATTCTTTGTGTTTGATGTCATTTCGATATCTCCTCTCGAAGATGCCTTCTCTCGAAGGACTAGTATTTACCTTCTCTCGAAGGTACTGCGCTCTCACGCATAAGAGAAAATATACCATAAAAATGCTTAAAAGTCAAGAAATCCTAATGACATTTTTGTAAAAAAACAGTATCATTAAGGAGAATTTTAAATTTTAAATTAATTTTATGCTAGAAGAATATAAAAATAAGAGAAAATTTAATCAAACTCCCGAGCCAAGCGGCAAAATCGATGATAAAAATAGTAATCGTTTTGTTATTCAGGAGCATCATGCAACTAATTTGCATTGGGATTTTCGTCTTGAGCTTGATGGAATTTTAAAATCATGGGCAGTTCCAAAAAACCTGCCGGAAAAAATAGGTGAAAAACATCTGGCTGTAGAAACCGAAGATCATCCGGTTGAATATATTAATTTTGAAGGTGAAATTCCTGAAGGAAACTATGGCGCCGGCACAGTTAAAATTTGGGACGCGGGAAATTACGACATGCTTGAGCAAAAAAAAGACTCATTAAAATTTATCCTTCACGGCAAAAAACTTAAAAGTGAATATCACATGTTTAAACCGAATTTTAAAGATTCAAAAGGTACCGAGTGGCTGGTTATTAAATCTGATAATAGCAAAAAAACTATTGACAAAGTTGGCAAAAAATTATAAATTTTATACAAGAAAACAAAACGCATTATTGATGATGGCTAACCGCCGTCATTTAAATTTTTTTATGCTAGTTTTAAAGTCCAAAAAGGATAGAATATCAAAAATGTAAGTTTCGGAGGTTCTATGGTTAGAGAATTTATCATGACAAAAGAAGGATACGAGAAATTAAAGGAAGAGCTTGAAGCCTTAAAAATAAAAAGAAAAGAAGTCATTGTTCGTTTAAAAATCGCAAAAGAATTTGGTGATCTATCTGAAAATAGCGAATTTGAAGATGCAAAAAATGACCAGACTTTTGTTGAGTCAAAACTTCTTGAAGTAACAGAAAAAATTAAACATGCAAAAATTGTTGGTAAGGTTAATTCTGGTGATAAAATTGGTCTTGGCAGCAAAATTTTGGTAGAATCAGATCTAGGGGAAGAAGAATATGAATTAGTGAGCCCTGCTGAAGCAACTCCGCTTAAAGGTTTGATTTCAATAGAGTCTCCTTTTGGCAAAGCATTTTTAAATGCTAAAGCTGGGGACAAAGTTCATGTGAATACCCCTGATGGTGTAGTGGATTACAAAATTATTAAATTATTGTAAAGGATTCATGGAAAAAGATCTTCTAAAGCTAAGGCGTCAAAAACTTGAGGCTCTCATTAGTCGTGGCGTTAATCCTTTTCCTTCAAAAGTTAATAAAACAATGACTGCATCTGCTGCTAAAAATGCCAAAGTAGCTACTGTTGCCGGAAGATTGCGTCTTATAAGGGGCCACGGTAAAGCGGCTTTTGCAGACCTATGTGATGAAACTGGAAAGATTCAACTATATTTTAAATACGATAATATTGGAAAAGAAAAATTCGAAATTTTCGAACTTTTAGAAATGGGTGATTTTATTTCAGCAACAGGAGAAATATTTACAACAAAAACCGGTGAACAAACGATTAGGGTAGAGGATTTCGATGTACTTGTAAAAGCTTTGCGTACCCTCCCTGATAAGTGGCATGGACTTAAAGATGTTGAAGACAGATATCGCATGAGATATCTTGATTTGATGTTTAATCCCGAGGTTAAAAAATCGTTTGAAATAAGATCTAAGGCAATTCAAGCTCTTCGTGATTTTTTACTCAAGAAAGATTTTATTGAAGTTGAAACTCCGGTGCTGCAAACAATCGCCGGAGGAGCTTCTGCAAAGCCTTTCGTGACCCATTACAATGCTTACGACTGCGATGTTTATTTGCGCATTGCTCCGGAGCTTTATTTAAAAAGACTTCTTGTGGGCGGATATGAGCGAGTGTTTGAATTTGCCCGTTGTTTTAGAAATGAAGGCGTGGACTGGTCGCATAATCCCGAATTTACTATGCTCGAATTCTACCATGCCTATATCGATTACAACCAGTTGATGACTTTTACAGAGGAAATGATTATATCAACAGTTAAAAATGCAACCGGCAATGACTATATCGAACATGGTGATGAAAAAATTATTATCAAATCACCATTTAAGCGAATAACTTTTGCGGAAGTAACCGGTGGAAAAAATACCGACGAAGCGTTTAAAGAAGGTGTTAAAAAAATTAAAGAACCAACTTTTGTAATTGATCATCCATCCGAGATGCTGCCGCTTGCAAAACCTAAAGAAGGCGGACTGGCTCAAAGTTTTCAATTAATAATTGCCGGTACGGAACTTGTTAAAGCCTTTTCGGAGTTAAATGATCCGGATGTTCAGAGAGCAAATTTTGAAAATCAACTCAAGCTTCGCAAAGAAGGTGATGAGGAAGCGCAAATGGGTGATGAAGATTTTGTCGAGGCTTTAGAGTATGGCATGCCTCCAACTGCCGGTTGGGGAATGGGTATAGATCGATTTGTGATGCTTTTAACAGATACTCATACTCTTCGCGAGGTGATATATTTCCCATTTATGAAACCGGTAAACAAGTTAAAAGTTCATAAAGTCAAAAGTTTGTAAAGTTGAAAAGTGAATTTTATATTTTTAAAATTAGTTAGAAATTAGGAATTAGAAATTAGTAATTTACTCCGAAGGAGTTACAATGCTTAATATAAAATATATACGAGAAAATACAGAATTAATAAAAAAGAATTCAGCCGATCGGTTGAGCAAGGTTGATATTGACAAACTGCTTGAAATAGATAAAAAACGAAGAGAACTAGAAGAAGAAATTACAGCTCTTCGTAGCAAGCGCAATGCTGCATCAAAATCAAAACCAACGGATGAAGAAATTCAAGAGATGAAATCAGTTGGTGATGAAATTCAAAAATTAGAAAAAGAACTGGAGCCATTACAGCAAAACTATAAGGAACTAATTCTCGAAGTTCCAAATTTAACACACCCTGATGTGAAAGTTAGCCAAGATGAAGATGACAATGAGGTTTTGGAGCAAAACATGGAGCCGACTAGATTTGATTTTATTCCGCTCGATCATGTCGAGCTTGCAGAAAAATTAGATTTGATTGATTTTAACAGAGGCACAAAAGTAACAGGTGCTAAATTTTATTATTTAAAAAATGAAGTTGCCTTACTCGAACTTGCTTTAACTCAATATGCTTTTAAAATCGCAACCAGTCATGGTTTTACTCCGATTATTACCCCGGATTTAGCCAAGCGAGAAATCCTAACAAATATGGGCTACTGTCCTCGTGGTGAATCAACCCAAATTTACAATATTGAAAATTCAGATTTAAGTTTGATTGGCACAGCTGAAATTACAATGGGCGGCTATCATTCAGATGAAACACTGAAAGAAGAAGATTTACCAAAAAAATATGTTGCACTTTCGCATTGTTTTAGGACTGAAGCCGGTTCTTATTCAAAATTTTCTAAGGGAATTTTCAGGGTTCATCAGTTTACTAAGGTAGAGATGTTTGAATTTACTACCCCTGAAAATTCTGAAAAAGCACACATTGAAATACTTGAAATTGAAAAGGAAATTTTTAAAGGACTTGAAATTCCATTTAGAGTAATCGATCATTCAACTGCTGACCTTGGAACCCCATCTTATCGCACTTATGATCTTGAAGCATGGATGCCGGGAAAACCTAATAAAGATGGTTCAATGGGCGATTGGGCAGAAATTACATCAACATCAAATTGTACCGATTATCAGTCCCGAGCCTTAAATATTAAATTTCAATCAAAAACAGGTGAAAAAGAATTCGTTCACATGATAAACGGCACAGCAATTGCAATGACTCGTCCAATCATTGCCATTTTAGAAAATTTTCAGCAAAAAGATGGCAGTATCAAAATGCCCGAAGTCTTGATTCCTTATTTAGGATTTAGTGAGATAAAACCAAAATAACCCTTTTGTCATTCCAGTCTACTCTAATATTGTCATTCCAGTCCTAAAACTGTCCTTTCTTCCCCTGTCATTCCAGACTCGAAGCGAAGCGCTCGAGATCTGGAATCCATTTCAAAAATTTTTATCATTAATTCATTAAAAATTGAATTTAAATTGTAAATTTTAAATTGTAAATTTAACCGGAGGCTTTATGAAAATTGATTACAAATTTCGAAATTCAACTATTGATGGTTTTTTGACCGAATATGCTGATAAAAAATTTACCCATGTCATGCGTCTTGCTCCAGAAGCGAGTTCGCTTGAAGTTGAATTTAATGACGCCCGAGGTTCAAAAGGAAATGATGCCGAAGTAAATCTCGTTTTAACATTTCCCGGACAAAGAGAATCTGTATATGTAAGCGTTACTGCTGAAAATTTTCAAGCTGCCATTGATCAGGCTAAAGATAAACTTGATACCCAACTTCGAAAAATTAAAGAAAAGATGATTGATAAGAGTAAAGAATCAATTGAGCTAAAGTAATTTTTCTCTTGAATGCTTGGATAATAACAGGTATAGTGAATTAGGTAATGATATTCAATCAAAAGTTTTAACTTTTGAGTTTTAATTTTTAAGCGGAGTTTAACTATGAGTTTTTTAAAGAATTTATTCGGTTCAAATGAAAGAGTTGTATCTAAACTTCAGAATTATATTGATGCCATAAATGGCTATGAACCGGAATATGAAAAATTATCCGATGAAGAGCTGAAAAATAAATCAATTGAATTTAAAAATCGTCTTGATTCACCAACTGGTGGAGAAACTTTAGACGATCTTTTGCCTGAAGCATTTGCAGCTGTAAGAGAAGCAAGCAAAAGAACAAATGGCGAGCGTCATTTTGATGTTCAGCTTGTTGGCGGTATTGTTTTGCATCAAGGCAAGATTGCTGAAATGAGAACCGGTGAAGGTAAAACATTGGTTGCTTCTTTAGCACTTTATCTTAATGCATTGGAAGGAAAAGGCGCTCATCTTATCACAACTAATGATTATTTGAGTAAAATTGGTGCCGGTTGGATGGCTCCGATTTTTCATTCATTAGGTTTGAGCGTTGCTGCAATCGGCCATGAGCAATCTCTTCTTTATGACCCAGAATCAAATAACGAAAATGAAACAGATTCAAGGCTCGCTCATTTTAGACAAGTTTCAAGAAAAGAAGCTTATGCAGCGGATATTACTTATGGAACTAATAATGAATTTGGTTTTGATTATTTGCGCGATAATATGGCGCCAGCAGCAGAATATTTGGTTCAGCGCGATCTAAATTTTGCTATTGTTGATGAAGTTGACTCTATTTTAATTGATGAAGCTAGAACTCCATTAATTATATCGGCGCCAGCAGAAGAATCCGCCGCCTATTATCAACAATTCGCCGATCTTGTCCCAAGACTTAAAGAAGGAGAAGATGTTGAAATTGATGAAAAAATGCGTGCTACAACACTTACCGATCAAGGTATTGCCAAAATGGAGTCTTGGCTTAATGTCAAAAATATTTATGGCGATCCTAATGCTGTTGCCCTTGCTCATCATCTCGATGAATCCTTAAAAGCGGAGTTTTTATTTAAATTGGATAAAGATTATGTTGTAAAAGAAAATGAAATAGTAATTGTTGATGAATTTACCGGTCGGCTTATGCCCGGTCGAAGATATTCCGGTGGTCTTCATCAAGCAATTGAAGCAAAAGAGCATGTTGAAATTAAAAAAGAATCAGATACTTTGGCAACAATATCTTTCCAGAATTTATTTAGAATGTACAATAAGCTTTCCGGTATGACTGGTACTGCTGCAACTGAAGCTGAAGAATTTTTCAAAATATATAAATTGGATGTTGTTGAAATTCCAACTCATCGCGAAGTTGTAAGAATAGATAATAATGATAAGGTTTACAAAACAGAAGAAGCTAAACTTCGAGCAATAGTAAATGATATTAAAAATCGAAGTGAAAAAGGCCAGCCGGTTTTGGTTGGTACGATTTCAGTTGAAAAATCAGAAAGGTTATCTAAATATTTGAAGCGTGAAGGAGTTAAACACGAAGTTTTAAATGCAAAACAACATGAACGCGAAGGAAAAGTCATTTCAAATGCCGGAAAACCGGGAGCTGTAACTGTTGCAACTAATATGGCCGGTCGTGGTGTTGATATTTTACTTGGAGGAGCTAAGCCGCGTCTTTCTTCCGGCGAAGCTGCCACGGAAAAAGATAAAAAATTGGTTTCCGAATGGGAAAGAATGCACCAAGAGGTAATTGAGCTTGGCGGTTTGTATGTCATTGGCACAGAGCGGCATGAAGCCCGTCGAATTGACAATCAGCTACGCGGACGAGCTGGACGACAGGGTGATCCGGGCGAAAGCCAATTTTATGCTTCAATGGATGATGATTTGATGCGTATTTTTGGCGGTGATCGCATGAAAAATCTGATGAATAAATTGCGTTTGCCTGATGATATGCCGATTGAGCACAGCTTAATTTCAAGATCAATCGAACAATCGCAAAAGAGAGTTGAAGGGCATAATTTTGATATTAGAAAACACCTTGTTGATTATGACGATGTGGTCAATAAACATAGAGAAGTAATTTATCGCAAAAGAAAGAAAATTCTTACTTATCCAAATGAAGAAGATCAGAAAAAAAATAATCTATGGCTGCATCAAGAAGTTTTAGAAATGATGTCAGAGGATGAAAAAAGAGATTATGAAAAAAGATCATCTGCTTGGGGAGACGAATTAACCGCCAATGTTGAACGCGCAGTGTATCTTAGAACAATTGATATGCTTTGGGTTGAACATTTAAATATTATTGATGAACTTCGAGAAGGTATTGGGCTTCGCGGTTATGGCCAAAGAGATCCATTAGTTGAATATAAAGAAGAAGCCTATAATCTTTTTCAAGGTTTAACAAGAGCAATTGAAGATAGGGTTATTGAAATGCTTCTTAAAATTGAAGTTTCAAATCAGCCCCAACAAAGACCGGAACCAATACGAAGAATGATGATGCAAGGACCTGATGAATCAATGGCTGGCGGTTCAATTCAAAATCAAAATATCGCCCAAAAACCAATTAAGCAAACTGCAATTTCAAATAGCGATGTTCAAGTATCTGTCCGGTCAAAAAAAACCGGTCAAGAAACAAGTTCGAGCTCTTATTCAAAAGTTGGTCGCAATGATGCTTGCCCTTGCGGAAGCGGCAAGAAGTATAAGAAATGCTGTGGAAACTAAAATATAGTAAAGGACAGTCCTTTACTATATTTTAGTTGATTTCTAAATTAATTGATCTCTAAGGTTTGTTCTGATTGATTATTTGCCGGATCTAAAGCTCTAATTTTAAGATAGTATTTATGCGTTGAATTTAAATTTGGAATTGTAACAATGTGTTGGGATAAATAGTGCTTAACTTCAGTGTTAAAATAAGCATCATCAGAATGGTCGCTTTGGGTGGAGCCATAGCTTAAAGTTGTGCCGTAATCCACAAATCCATAGCTAACTTCAGGCGAACCATTGCTTGATAATAAATTATCCCATTTGATTATTAAATTATTTCCATCCCAAGCAGTAGAAACATTTTCAAGTTTAGGTGCAGAATTATCCGTACTTGGATCATCGGATAAAGTATACAAAGGATCGCCAATTAAAATATTTTTCCAATTTATCCACTCTGTTGACATAAACATGCTTTCAGCAAATGTAAAATGAGTCCGCCCAATCGATGGTTCACCGTTTAAAAATCTATTAAAAAATTTTTTTGTATCAGGCAACCCTTGAAAATATGGTTCTCC
>Ga0172379_10007091_pt1 | contig 14711 bp, 15 predicted proteins | sample GrowelOW334metaG_FD_119756 | JGI IMG/M metagenome (GOLD analysis project Ga0172379, IMG submission 119756) | Groundwater microbial communities from an aquifer near a municipal landfill in Southern Ontario, Canada - Groundwater well OW334 metaG | ecosystem: Environmental > Aquatic > Deep...
AACTACTTCATATGATTCGCGATTTCTTCAATCACTTCCGGCGGCAGGGACACCTCACGATAGATCTCCTCGGCAAGGGTCGGGGTCATTTTGAGGAAATCATCTTCCCGGATCGTAATTAGCAAACCACCCATCTCTACGGCTCCGGGTGTCACGAGAACGCTGTCTTTCCCTTCCCGGTAATAGGCGTCGGGTCGATGTTTCCGGCGGGGGAAAATAAGGAGCCGCCACCGTCCTTCTTTTTTCGTACAGAAAAGATTGAGCATGGGTTCTTCCCCACTGCCCACGACCTCTTCCATCGCCCCGAGCAGCCGCTTCAGGAATGCCTCCAAAGTTTCCGGGACGCTCCCTTCCATGAACAGGGCGTTTCTCCCTAGCAGCCTCAGAACACCAAGTGATACTCCATCCCGATCCGCAAGCAGGGTAGCCCTTCCCCCTTCTTCCCAATCCTTTTCAATAGGCAACACTCCCGACGGGCAGACCTGAAAATGATGATGATCCGGGGCGGAGGCCCCACAGCGAGGACCATTGTAAAAGACCGTGAAGGCCGGTCCCAGGTCATGGGCAAGGGCAAGGAGGGAGACGATTTGTCCCTCAAGCGCCTGGGGCTCATGGTTAACATGCACGACCGTGTAATGGGGTGAAAAGATCGGGTAGGGATTGACAAGAATCAGAAAGCTTTTCCGGTAAAGGACCGCCTTCTGAGCCGCCGGCAGATGGTACTCGCAGAGAAAGCAGGGGCGTCTCCTGATCGTATCCGCGTCAAGGGCGGCAGTGGCGCTGACGGTCCGGCCCTGATTGAATTGAACTAACAGGGTGTGCGGCCCGGAAGTTATCTCCCGGAGCCAGGCCCCTTTCATATTCATATGGGCGAGGGCGAACTCCTGCCAGTTAAAAAGCTGCTGAGAAAAAAGCTCCCCGCACATGGATTCCAGGGATGTCCCTCCCGGGGCGCCGTCAAATTCGCTCCATATCCTTTCGGGCGTTAATTCATAATCCGATGTATTATTCAAGCATCACCTCTCGTCACATTTAATGAACCAGTAAAACGTTGATAAAATTGGGCATGACGGCATCGTAAAAAGATCCGCAGGCAAGGCGCGCCAATCCTGAGGAATGAGGCGTACTTGGTGTACGCCGCAGTGACGAATGATGCAGCGCAACGCAGCATCCGGACTTTTTACGATGCCGTCATTTTTTGTCTGGCCATGATCTCCAGAGTCCGGAGCCTGTCTTTGTAGGCGTCATTCCCATTCGTTCTTTCTACGGAGAGCGCGGCGTCGGTGTTTCCTTCCCAGCGCCGGCACAGGTAAAGGCTATCATAGATCCGGCTGATCCGGTAATCCCGTGATATCCTCAGGCAGACGGCGTAATCCTCTCCGTAGCTCACGTTCGGGAATCCGCCCGAGCGCCGGAGAATATCCGTCCGGAAGGCCCGGGGGGCGCCGAAACCGTTTACTCGCAAGGCGTTGTTCCGACCGTTCTCGTCCGTCCATTCCCGGTGATCCACAAGACCAGGCTGGATTTCACCTCCCTTGCCGTCCACGAGGGTATAGGACCCAATGACAGCGGCATAGCGTCCCCCATATAGAACATCTACTAGCCGTTGCAGGCTCTTCGAGTCTCCGTAGAGATCGTCGGAATCGAGCTGAACGGCGTATTTCCCGCAATGGGGGGAATAGATCGCCTCGTTCCAGCAGCCGCCGATGCCGAGATCACGCCGCTCCGGAACCAGGAGCCGGACCTGAGGATAACGTTTTGTCAGCTCCAAGACGATGGAGGTCGTAGAGTCGGTGGAATGGTTGTCCACCACAATGACATTGAAGGCAAAATCGGTCTCCTGGTCCAAGGCGCTACGGACGGCGTCGGCAATTGTTTTTTCCCGGTTCCGGACGGGGATTACGACGCTGGCCGCCACAGGATAAACCGCCCGATCAGCGGGCAATCTCCTGAATGACGGTGATAGCCAGGCCCCGAGTCTGCGCAGGTGCTCCGAAGCCACCATTTCCATCTCCTGCTGATACGCCAGATTCCGGGGATTCACGTAGGCAAAATGACTTTCCTCGTGCTGCGATCCATCGCTGTCCTTATTTTCCCCCTGCTGTTTGCTACTTCTATTAATCTCCGTAAAGGCAGAGATCGCGTAAAGGCGCTCCGGCAGATGGATAATCGGCGTCGTCAGGGAAAGCTTCAGGCGCAGGTCATACAGAGCGGCATATTTTACCACTGGCAGGGGCCCGCTGTCGGCAAGCGCCTGCCGTACAGCAAGGGTGGAGAAAAATTGTACCGGACCAAAATGAAAGTCATCCCGGATACTTCCCAACTGATAATCATTGACTGGCCGTTCCTTGCGGGCGCCGCCGGGCGTCGTTTCCTCATAGTCGCTGTAAAGCATCCCGGCCCCGGTCGTCCCGAGGACATCAACCATCCTTTCCAGGGCTCGCGAGCCAAAATCAATAACCGATTCCCCCGTAATCATAAGTAGGTAGCGAGTACTGATTTTTTTCAGGATGGCCTCCATAATCCACCCCGAAGCAAGGGTATCCCCGCGGATTGCCTGACACTTCGGCCAGACAGGCAGGGCATTGCCATCGTGAACGACCACTATCCGGGAAACAAGGGGGGAAGAGGCAAGCAGCTCGATAGTCTGATCCGCCCCGCCGTAGGAATCACGGCATAAAACAACGGTAATCATTTCAGTCTGACCCCATTACATCGTTCCGCCAGTTTCAAAAGCTGGGGCAACCGTCCGGAAGCGGCCGCCATCCTGCACAGATTCTCTATTCCTTGGGGAATGTGGCCCAGAAAGGCTTTCTTCCCTTTTTTTAATCCTAAAAACCCAAAGGCCCCTAAAGCCTGCATGAGCCGCTGGGCGGAACCATCATAAAAACTTCCCCGGAAGAAAGTCCAGTCCAGATCCAATTTCAGCAGTTCATAAGCATAGAGGAGGAGATCATCCCGTTCCTCCTCCGTAAGCGGGACATAGGGATCGCATAGCAGGGATCCCAGGTCATAGAAAAGCGACCCCCGGCGCAGGCCCTGAAAATCGATAAAGACCGGCTCGCCCCCGCAAATCATGATATTCTGGGATTGGAGATCCCGATGGACAAGGGCCGGCCCCGCCGCCAGCAACCGTCCGGCCAGGGCTTCCAGTTCATCTCGCAGGGCTGCCCCTTCCTTCTCCGCGAGACTTATCCGGTAGACGTCCCGGATAAACTGCTCCAGAAAGTAGTCGTGTTCCCAGCGGTAGAGATCCCGGTCGTATCCCTTCATTGTCCTGGGGAAACGGGGTGGCAAATTTGCAGGCTCCCCCCTCTTTCCCTTGCCCGGAGAAAATTCAGCGAAGGTATGAAGAGGGCTGATTCTTTGCAGGACCTTCCGGTACAGATCACGGCGAACCTCCCAGGGTTCGTGCCGGTACGACCAGAGATCCCGGTCCCCGAGATCTTCCATGAGGACAAAGCCCAGCTCCGGGTCATGTCCATAAACCGCCGGGACGGAAACCCCCAGCCCGGCGAGGAATGCGGCAATTCCAGCCCAATAGGCGTTCTCCTCCTGCTGACGACCATAGGCCATGAACAGGAAGCTTTTGCCATCCGGCATCGTCAGTCGATAAAAGCATCGGTCCGAGCCGCCTTTCGTAATCGCCCTGATCGCTATTCGCCCCGTCGCCTCCTCAGAAATACCGAGGATATGACGGGCATAGGCGATAAATGTATTTTCAATATGTATCATCGTGAGGGGGCTTCCGCATTGTTCAGCGCTTCGTAGATCTCAAGAGTCCCGATATCGTTCCACTGCCCGGCATCGATCACGACTCCCGCCACCGCTCCCGGCTCTTCCCGGATCATGTCTATGAACAAGGGGATGATATCCTGCTTGGCCCCTGGTTTCAGCCTTTTCAAGAGTGATTTTTCGACGATATAAACCCCCGTAAAAAGGCAAGCCTGCACCCCGGGATTTCCCAGCACCTGGCGGAAATCGCAGATAGCTCCTGCGGCGTCAAGATTCACATTCCGGGGATGACCATGATTCCGGAGAGCGAGGGTCGCCTCCTTCCCGGTACGGGAATGGTGATCCACCAGATCCGCGAGGGGGATATCAGTCAGAATATCACCATTGTAAACCATCAACGGCTCGCCGTCATCGAGAAGGCTTTCGATGTTCTTCAATCCTCCCCCTGTATCAAGGAGGTCCGGCTCATGGCGGAAAATAATCGGGACGCCGCGCCAGGCGTGCCCCGGAAAGACTTGCTGATATACCTCGGCACAGTGGTGAGTATTGACGATGAACCGCTCGATCCCGGCCTGCCGGAGATGGTCCATGGCGTATGTAATGATTGGACGACCCCGCAGGGGCAAGAGCGGTTTGGGATAGTGCTGCGTCAGCGGCATCAGGCGCGTCCCAAGACCCGCCCCAAGAATGAAGGCTGTTTTTATTCCTTTTTCCGATCCTGCCGACTTTATCATGAGGGGCTCCTTAACACACAAGCGGCGCCCCTGACCAGATCATTATTCCAATGATGGTAATTTTTCTGTCAAATTCATAGAGGAAGGTCAACAATCTTTCCAGACATTGTCCCTCTTCACCTTTGAATAATTTGTTTTTTTGATGAGAGTTTTGATTGGGCATAGTGATTCGGACTTCATGGTCTTATTACGATATTACAGAACCAAAAAAACCGGGAAAGGAAACGGAGAAAAGGCTTGACAAACATAACCGACTCCCGCATACTACCTACGTAGTAAAGAAGACCGCCACGGAGATTTCATCAGCCATCTCAAAAGAGGACGGACATGGAACAAGGGTTTGGCGACATATTTCAGGCTACGGTGGAAGCCCTCAACACCATGGGTCTGACGGTCTATGAAGCGAAGGCCTACTTGGCCCTCCTGCAGAAGCATCCCTCCCACGGTCATGAAATAAGCCGCCACTCGGGCGTCCCGGGTCCCAAGATTTACGAAACCCTGAACCGTATGATGCAAAAGGGACTGGTCGCCGTTTTAAATACGGACCCCCAGATGTATTCCCCCCTGCCTTACCATGAATTCCTCACGCGCAAAAAGAATGAGTTCAAGATCACCGAACAGATCTTAACCACCAATATCGAAAAGCTTTCCATCCCCCCCACCGACATCACCGTCTGGCAATTGACGGACCACGACGTTCTGATCGGCAAGTCACGGGAACTGATCGACGGGGCGAGGAAAACCTTATTGATGAGCCTTTGGCAGCAGCAGGGAACTCTTCTGGAAAAAAGTCTTGCCGCAGCCCAACAGCGGGGGGTTAAGATCATTTCCATCCAGTTCGGACCGGAGAGCATAGAAATCGGCAAGGTTTTTCATCATATCCAGATAGATACGGTTTACGAGCGTCATAGCGGGGAATTAACGATAGTCTTCGATGAATCCGTCGGCCTGTTCATGGCCCAACCGCCGGGCCAGGAATGGAACGGTTTCTGGACCACTAACCCCGGCGTAGTCAAACTCATGACCAACTACATCCGTCACGAAATCTATTTGAACAAGCTGATTTATCGTTTTGAAGACACTGTTAAGACCGAATACGGGAACCAGTTACAGAAATTGATCAACCTTGAAATGGATTGAGGGTCGGCTAAAAAAACGCCGGCCGATCAGGAAATCATTGTAACAGGCTATAGGAAAGGAGCTTGGCCGTCATGATGGAAAAAAGAATTATCACCGCCGCCCTGACCGGGGCCATCCACACCCCCAGCATGTCCCCCCACCTTCCCGTTACCCCGGAAAATCTCATTGAAGAGGCGGTCAAAGCCCACGAGGCCGGGGCGGCCGTCGCTCACGTCCATGTCCGGAACCCCCGGACGGGGCTTCCCTGCGCCGATCAGGACATCTTCCGTACTTTTGCCGAAGGGGTCAGGAAACGTTGCGATATGGTTGTATGCTGCACGACGGGCGGGCGTCTCGGTGAACCGGTGGAGAACCGCGTCCGGGTCGTCACCAGCCTGTCACCGGAATTGGCAACCCTCAACGCCGGTTCCCTCAATTTCGCCCTCTTCCAGATCGCCGATAACTACCAGAACTGGACTTACGACTGGGAGAAAGGGTATCTGGAAGCGACAGAGGACTTCATCTTCCCCAACACCTTCCTGACAATGCGGCAGTTCCTGGAAAAATTCGCCGCCCAGGGAACGAAACCGGAATTTGAGATCTACGACCTCGGAATGATCAATAATCTGGCCTTCCTCATCGAGAAGGGCCATGTCCGGAAACCCGTTTATCTTCAGTTTGTCATGGGCATTCTCGGCGGCATTCCCGCGACGATTGAAAACTTCGTCATTCTGTTGGAAAGCGCCCGCAAGGCTATCGGCGATTTTCAGTTCTCCGTTTGCGCCGCCGGCAAGAACCAGTTCAGCCTCTGCACAACCTCCCTGATGATGGGCGGACACGCCCGGGTCGGCCTGGAAGATAACCTCTATCTCGAAAAGGGGCAATTGGCAAAAAGCAACGCCGAGCAGGTGGCCAAGATCGTCCGCATTGCCCGGGAGTTCGGCATCGAACCGGCCACCCCGGCGGAAGCACGGCAGATCCTCGGCCTCAAGGGAATAGACAATGTTAATTTTTGACGACGCAGTAAGAAGCACCATATGCTGTGTTACGCGTCACCTTTCGTCACTGCGACGGACAACAAAGTCCGCCTCATTCCTCAGGGCTTGCGCGCCTTGCCTCTGGTGCTTCTTACTGCGTCGAATAAATAATGAGGAGGAAAATTGAATGGGAAAACGTTTCGTTGATCTGAGCATAGCCATTGAAGCTGACCTCCCCTGCGACCCCCCCATGATGATCCCCAAGGTCGAATACGTCGATCATGCCCAAGGGGCAACGCAGATGCTCGATTTCTTTTCCGGCATCCGCCGGGAGCAACTACCCGGCGGCCTCGGCTGGGCGCTGGAATTCCTGACCCTCACGACTCACAGCGGGACTCACTTAGACGCCCCCTACCACTACCATCCCACACAGGATAAAGGGAAGCGGTCCCTCACGATTGACGAGGTGCCCTTGGACTGGTGCATGAACGATGGCGTCTTGCTCGATTTCCGTCATAAGGAAGACGGCGAACGGATTACTGCGGCAGACGTCAAAAACGAACTGGACAGGATCGGCTATGACCTCAAGCCCCTCGATATCGTCCTTATCCAAACCGGGGCCGACGCCGCCTGGGGAACGCCACAATATCTCCTCAAGGGACCCGGCATGACTAGGGAAAGCACCCTTTTCCTGACGGAAAAGGGCGTAAAAGTCGTCGGCATCGACGCCTGGAGCTGGGATCGCCCCCTGCCCTTCCTGGCCCAGGAATTTAAGGAAAAAGGGGACCCTAAGGTCATCTGGGAGGCCCATTTTGCCGGTATCGAAGCAGGATATTGCCATATGGAAAAGATGACGAATCTCGCCGCCATCGGCCGGCCCCACGGCTTTACGGTATGTTGCTTTCCCATCAAGATTAAAAGGGCTTCGGCCGGATGGTGCCGGCCGGTCGCCATTATTGACGCATTATGAAGAAGGAGCAATAGATGTCAAAAGCTATTTTTACCGCCGCCATTACCGGGGGCATCCACACCCCCTCCATGACCCCCTACCTGCCCATCACGCCGAAGCAGATCGCCGATGAAACGGTACGGGCCTGGGAGGCCGGCGCATCCGTGGCCCATATCCATGCGAGGAATCCCGAAACCGGGCAACCCTCTTCATCCCTGGAGCTTTACCGGGAGGCGATTACAGACATCAAGTCCCGTTGCGACATCATCCTGTGCATAACGACGGGCGGGGGGCTCGGCATGACGTCCGAACAACGGTTAGCGGTTATTCCCGCCTTCGAACCTGAACTGGGATCATTTAATTTCGGGTCCATCAATGTAGCACTTTTCCCTTTGCTTGCTAAGCACAGCAATTTCAAGTTCCCCTGGGAACCGGCCTTTCTCTCCATGACGGAAGATTACATCTTCCCCAACACCTTCAAGGGCCTGCGGGAATTTGCCGCGGCCTTTAAAAAGCATGGGACGAAGCCGGAAATCGAAATCTACGATGTGGCCATGATCAATAATCTGGCCCACATGATCGAAGGGGGGGACATTCAAAAGCCCGTTTACCTCCAGTTTGTTATGGGCCTACTGGGAGGCATTCCCGCCACTATGGACAACCTGCTGTTTCTTTACCGAACCGCGAAAGATGCAATTGGAGATTTTGTCTGGTCAGTGTGCGCCGCCGGTCAATATCAAATGAAGATGGGCACAACCGCTCTTCTGATGGGTGGAAATGTCCGCGTGGGTCTCGAAGACAGCATGTATCTGGAAAAAGGGCAGTTGGCCAAGAGCAACGCCGAGCAGGTGGAACACATCGTGGGGATTGCCAGGGCCCTGGGCATCGAACCGGCGACCCCGGAGGAAAGCAGAAAGATCCTCAGCTTGAAGGGACTGGACAAAGTAAAATATTGACGGCTTCGTAAAAAGTCCGGATGCTGCGTTGCGCTGCATCATTCGTCACTGCGGCGTACGACAAGTACTCCTCATTCCTCAGGATTGGCGCGCCTTGCCTGCGGATCTTTTTACGAAGCCGTCGATCATAACTAATTTTTCAACTTATTTACAGGTTCATTAAATATTGAAAGATTGTGAGGTAAGGCGGTGAATGGAAAGACTACTATTATCGATTTGAGTGTGCCGACTGAAGAGAGCCCGAGTGAGGCCCTTTCCCTCAAGGTGATTCATCAGAGCCATAAAGAGTCGGCCCCGGCGCTGGCAGGATTTTTCGGGTGCAGGGAATCGGACCTCCGGAACGGCCTGGGCTATGCCAATGACCGCGTGGATATGATCTCCCACTCGGGAACCCATCTGGACGCCCCCTGGCATTACGCCCCCCAAAGCGGGGGAAAGCCGGCCCGTACCATCGATCAGATTCCCCTAGAGTGGTGTTACGGTGACGGCGTCGTCCTTGATTTCCGGCAAAAACCAAAAGGATCCGCGATCAGCAGCGAAGACCTGCAAAAAGAACTGGACCGTATCGGTTACGTCCTGAAAACCTATGATATTGTCCTGATCATGACAGGGGCCGATAAGTTCTGGGGCCAGGCGGAATATTTTGATGCGGGTTGCGGCATGAGCCGGGAATCAACCCTCTGGCTTGTGGACCAAGGCATCCGGGTCATGGGGATTGACTCCTGGGGATGGGACCGTCCGTTCTGGGCCATCAAGGAGGACTTTACCAGGACCGGAGACCGGCAAATCCTGTGGGAGGCCCATTTGGCCGGCATTGAACGGGAATACTGCCACATGGAGAAGCTGGCCAATCTGGATAAGCTGCCCAGGCCCTTCGGATTCAAGGTGGCCTGTTTTCCCGTGAAACTCACGGGGGGCAGCGCGGGCTGGTGCCGCGCCGTAGCCCTCATAGAATCCTAAGGAAATAAACATGCTGGAAGGTAAAAAGATAATAAAGCGTTTCGGCGGTCTGACGGCACTTTCGGAAGTCGATTTCGAGGTGCGCCGAGGCGAGATCGTTGGGCTTATTGGGCCTAACGGTTCGGGAAAGACGACCCTGTTCAACGTTATCTCCGGCATTTACGCCCCCGAAGGCGGAGATTTGTTCTTCGAAGGCCGGAAAATCACCAATCTTCTCCCCTACGAACGGGCTCGCATGGGAATCGGCCGTACCTTTCAGATCGTCCGTCCGCTGACTGGCCTGAATCTCATTGAAAACGTCTCTACCGGCGTCCTTTATGGCCGCAAGAAAACGGCCGGCGCCAGGGGCGCCAAGGAAAAGGCCATGGAGATCCTCGCCTTTACGGGATTAACGGAGAAGGCCCGCCGCCTCCCCGGCGAACTGGTCCTGGAAGATCGCAAGCGCTTGGAAATCGCACGGGCGCTGGCCCTCAATCCGGAAATCCTCCTCCTCGACGAGGTCTTTGCCGGGCTGAATCCTACGGAAATCAGCAACGCTATTGAGTTGACCTTCCGGATCCGGGATACTTACGGAACGACGATCTTCATGATCGAACACGTCATGAAGGCTATTATGTCCACCTGCAGCCGCATCATGGTGCTGAATTTCGGAACCAAGATCACGGAAGGATCGCCGGAAGAGGTGGCCAATCACCCGGAGGTTATCTCTGCCTATCTGGGAGCCGCTTATGCTGCATGTTGATAATCTCACTGTCTGTTACGGCCAGATGCAGGCCCTGCGCGGCGTGTCCATGGAGGTCTCCCCGGGGGAGATGGTAGCCCTGATCGGGGGCAACGGCGCCGGCAAGACAACCCTGCTCAACACCATCTCCGGATTGGTTCCCCCCGCAGCGGGCACCCTGAGTTGGGAGGGCAGACCCCTGAACAGTCTTAGCCCGGACAGGATTTGCCGGGAGGGAATCGTTCAGGTCCCGGAGGGTCGCAAACTCTTTCCCGCCATGACCGTGGAAGAGAATCTGATTATGGGGGCTTATTTGCCTACTGTTCGGAAACAGCGACAGGAGTCACTCAGGAAGGTATATGACATTTTCCCCCGTCTGGCCGACCGGCGCCGCCAGTTGGCCGGCAGCTTGTCCGGGGGGGAACAGCAGATGGCGGCTCTGGGACGGGCCTTGATGGCTCGTCCGCGTCTCCTCATGTTGGATGAGCCTTCCTTGGGCCTATCCCCCAAGGCAGCGGTTGAAATCTTTGCCACCATCAGGAGATTGAACAAGGAAGGGCTGTCAGTATTGTTGGTGTCCCAGGAGGTACTGGAAACCCTGGCGATCACTGTCCACGGATATGTCCTGGAAAATGGGGTTGTGGCCATGAAAGGACCATCCGCAGAGCTTCGGGAGGATCCACAAGTCAAGATGTCCTATTTGGGACTCTGAGATAAATCAAACTTTGGAAAGGAGGCTTCATAATGAAAGGAAAACGGGTGAAAAGGTTCTCTTTGTTTATGATCATCGCCGTGCTTTGCGGACTTATGTTGACAGTCCCTACCGCGGTAATTGGCGCCGGCAAACCGATCGTCATCGGCGGTTCGTTGCCCCTGACGGGTGAGTTTGCAGAAACGGGGCTATGGATCGAAAGAGGCATGCGTTACTGGGCGGAGGAAATCAACGCCAAAGGGGGGCTGTTGGGACGTCCGGTGGAATTCAAGATCTACGACGACCAGTCCAATGTGGGCAAGGCCGTAACCTTTGCGGAAAAGGCCATCACCGTGGATAAGGTCGATCTTCTCTTCGGCGGCTATCCCGGCACCGCCGCCCGGGCCGTCATGCCCGTGGCGGAAAAACACAAGGTTGTCTATGTCTCCATGGGCGGCCACATGAAGAGCTTTCAGCAAGGCTATACCTATTCCTTCGGCGCCCCGCCTCTCATGGGCGAGTGGTGGTATGAGGGTTTCTTCCAGTGGCTGGCCACCATTCCCGCCAATCAGCGCCCGACAAGGGCCGCCGTTTACACCATCAATAACCCCGTCGGCTTGTCGCTCCAGGACTCCATTAACCGCTGGACGAAAAAGCTAAACATCAAAATCGTGATTAATGAGAAATACAACTCCCCTCTTTCCGACGCCACCTCGCTTATCGTCAAGGCCAAACAGATGAACTGTGATATTCTTTTCTCCAATGGCTTCTTCCCCGACGGGGTAACAACGATCAAGGCCGCCCATGCCCTCGATTATAACCCCAAGGCTATCGTCCAGGGGATCGGTTCCGTTGTCCCCGCCTGGGTCAAGGAACTCGGGGCGGACGGAGACTTTGTCTTTTCCGGAACCGTCCTGCACGGCATGCTTAATTACCCGGGAAATGACAAACTCAACGCCTATGTAAAGAAAAAATATAAACTGGACATCTATCCCCTCTATTTCGGGTTTGGTTACGCCTGGATGCAGACTCTCGAACAGGGGGTAACGGGAGCCAAGAGCCTTAATCAAACGAAGATCCGCGACTGGTTGAAGACGCATAAGGTCACTACCATCGCCGGTCCCATGACCTTCGACAAAAAGGGCCTGCCGGCGCCGATCAACTTCGCCACCCAGATCATCAACGGCAAGGTAGAGCTGATCTTCCCGAAGAACATCCGGACGAAGGAACCGGTCTATCCGAAGCCGGCCTGGAAGAAGTAACGTGGACGCCGTTTTAATAATTCAGTCCCTGATCAGCGGCATCATGATGGGTATGGTGTATGCACTCCTCAGCGTCGGCTTTTCCCTGACCTGGGGGGTCATGCACGTTATCCACATCTCCCATGCCGCCTTCGGACTCCTGGGCGCTTATTTGGCCTATAGCTTGTTAGAGTATTTCGGCATGGACCCCGTCGTTTCGGCGGCGGTGTCCGTGCCGCTTTTGTTCATCGTGGCCTGCGGGGTTTACCAGCTTCTCATCAAACCCATCACCAAGGCCAAGGAGGTCATCGTGGCGTCGATGATCCTCACCTTCGGCCTGGCCATTATTCTGGAAAATGTCATGGTTCTCATCTGGAAGGCCGATCCCCGGGTGCTGACGCCTACTTACGCCAGCGGCGCCCTGATTGTGGGACCCTTCTATTTTCAGTATCCCCACCTTGTCGGCTTCGGTTTGTCCATCGTAGGGATAACCGCAATTTATCTCTTCCTGAAAAAAACTTATACGGGCATGGCCGTCCGGGCCGCCTGGCAGCAACCCGAGGCCGCCCAGTTATACGGCGTCAACCTTTACCGGATCAGTATGATTACCTTCGCCTTGGCCGTCTCCACGGCGGGAGCCGGGGGCATCAGCCTGGCCCTCCTCAATTCCTTTGAGCCCCACTCCCACAATCTCTGGCTCATCTATCTCTTTTTAGTGGTAATCGTGGGCGGAGTGGGGAACGTTATCGGCACAGCTATAGCAGGCCTGCTCATCGGAGTCATCACGGGGCTCGCCATGGCCTTTCTCCCCTATCAGTGGGTGAACCTGGTTACCTTCGGTCTCCTGATGATCTTTCTCATCTTCCGGCCCCACGGCCTGTTTAAACAGGGGGTATAAAAAATGCAAAAATACCGCCTGGCCGCCACGGCGATCCTCCTAGCGATGTTAGCCGCTTTCCCATTCCTTGAACCTGAGGTCTATTACCTTTCCTTCATGTTTTCCGTTTTCATGTACGTGATTCTGGCCTCTTCCTGGAATTTCATCGGCGGTTACGCCGGCTACCTGTCCTTCGGCCACGCGGCCTTCTTCGGAATCGGCGCCTTTGCCACGGCGAAAGCGGCATCAATGCTTGAATTGTCGCCCCTCCTGACCATCCTCGCCTCGATCCCGGCCGGGGCGCTGGCGGCGCTGGTCGCCTTGATCGTCGGCTATCCGTGTCTGAAAATCCGGGGGCCCTATTTCTCCGTCGTCACGATTTGTTTTGCCTTTGTTGTGGAGCTGACCGTGAAGAACATCGAGTTTTTGGGCGGGGCGGAAGGGATATACCTGAAATTCATGGACATCCCGGAAAAACTCTCCCGCTCCATCCTGTACGAAGTCATGCTCCTGCTCATGATCGTCACCCTCGGCGTCGCTTGGTGGCTGGGCCGCTCGCGGCTCGGCGCCGGTCTGAAGGCCATCCGCTCTGATGAAGAAGTCGCCGAAACCATGGGCATCCCGACAGCGAAAATCAAGATCCAGGCCTTCATCCTCTCTGCCTTTTTCCCCGGAATTGCCGGGGGGCTCTTCGCCTATTATCTGACCTATATCCATGCCGACGTTGTCTTCAACATCAATATCTCCATTCTCATCGTCCTCATGGCCATGTTCGGAGGCGGGGGCACCTGGCTGGGACCGATCATCGGGGCCGTCATCCTGACCGTCGTCAACGAGGGCCTCTCAACCTTCGCCCAGGCGGAAATCGCCCGGATCATCTACGGCGCCCTCTTCATCGTCGTCACCATCTTCATGCCTAACGGCATCATTGATTTTTTCAGGAAAAAAGGCGGCGGTTAATCCTTATTCAGCATTTCCATTGACAAATTCCGACAAATCAGGATAGCATTAACATTGGAGCGTCGCATAATCTACGATCGTTAGAAAGAACGCTATGGAAGCTTCCCCCCAAAGGATCTTTGGGGAAGTCGGCATGAAAAGCAGGGACATCCTTTATGGCACCAGAAGTAAATAGTCATAACCTCCCGGAAAGTAAACCCCTGTGGCGGCTCGGCATGTTGTTGACAAAGCCGTTCGCCGGCATCGGCAGATCTACAATCAGTTGGGTCAGCAATTTAGGCGCTTCGTCCATATTATTCATGCTCGCATTCCTGAAGATTCTGCACCCCAAGCAGTGGGCCAAGATCATTCAGCAGATCTATTATATCGGGGCCAGGTCCACGATGATCATCATACTCGTCAGCCTGTTTACCGGCATGGTCCTGGGCCTGCAATCCTACACGGCCCTGGTCAAATTCGGCGCCCAGGGGGCGCTGGGAACACTGGTCGCCCTGAGCCTGGTTCGGGAATTTGGACCCGTACTCACGGCCATCATGCTCGCCGCCCGGACCGGTTCCGCCATCGCCGCCGAAATCGGCATTCAACGCATCTCCGAACAGATCGACGCTCTGGACACCATGCGGATTGATCCGCTCCGCTACCTCATCAGCCCACGAATCGCCGCATCGATCATCAGCTTTCCCATCCTCACGGCGGTGTTCGACATCGTCGGCATCATCGGCGGCTACATATCGGGGGTTCTGCTCCTGGGGGCAAATGCCGGCACCTATGTGTATCGTGTTCAGACCAGC
>Ga0172379_10007092_pt1 | contig 14711 bp, 13 predicted proteins | sample GrowelOW334metaG_FD_119756 | JGI IMG/M metagenome (GOLD analysis project Ga0172379, IMG submission 119756) | Groundwater microbial communities from an aquifer near a municipal landfill in Southern Ontario, Canada - Groundwater well OW334 metaG | ecosystem: Environmental > Aquatic > Deep...
AATCATCGTTTCCGATTACGCCAAGGGTGTAGTCACGGAAGGGTTTGTAGAGAAACTGACCCGAAATGGAAAGCGTGTGATCGTCGATCCCAAATCGGCGGATTTCGGGAAATACGCATCCTCTTTTCTTATTACTCCAAATCTTCCCGAATTGTTCAGCGTTTCGGGGTCGCATGATTCCTCGCCCGATTGTATAGAGAAATCCTGCCGGAGTCTCATGGACCGGTTTGGTATAGAAAATATGCTGGTTACTCTCGGAGCCGATGGTATGGCGCTGATTGAACGTGGTAAGCCGATGAATCATATCCATACCCGTGCGCGGGAAGTGTACGATGTTACCGGCGCCGGAGATACGGTTATTGCTACAATGGCTTCTGCGGTCGCTGCGGGAGCGGCTTTAATCGATGCATGCCATACTGCCAATATTGCGGCTGGAATAGTGGTGGGGAAGCGTCAGACCGCCACTGCGACGCCGGAAGAGATCATGACCTATGCGTACGGGCAGACGGTTTCTGAAAAGATAGTTGATCGCGCAGCTCTCATCTCCCGGGTTGAAGAGCTGAAAAAAAACGGGATGAAAATCGTGTTTACCAACGGTTGTTTCGACCTCCTTCATATCGGGCATATCACCTATCTCAATGAAGCCAGAGGGTTGGGCGATGTGCTCATTGTCGGGCTCAACACCGACCGTTCTATACGGGCACTCAAAGGGAATTCCCGCCCTATCATTCCGGAAGAAGAACGAAGCCATGTGCTTGCCGCGCTCGAATCGGTCGGGTATGTGATTCTCTTTGACGAGGACACGCCTCTGGAGCTTATCAGGGATATTCGTCCGGATGTGCTTGTCAAAGGGTCGGATTATTCGAAAGACCAGGTTGTCGGCCATGAGATTGTCGAATCCTATGGGGGAATAGTGGCTCTCATTCCGCTCGTTGACAATGCTTCTACCAGCGACATCATTAACCGTATCAGGGAAAGAAGCTGAAATGGCGGGGAAGAAGCCTGATCAGCGCCGTTTTGTTTTTCTTGACCGCGATGGAGTCATCAATGTGGAGCGCGGTGATTATACCACCACAATCGAACAGTGGGAATGGGCTGAGGGGGCGTTCGATGGATTGAAAATGCTCGCCGAAGCCGGTTATGGGGTTATTGTAATAACCAACCAGGCATGCATAGCCAAAGGTCTTCAGACAGAAGAAAAACTCTCGATTCTCCACGATTTCATGATCCGCCAGATTCGTGAGAACGGCGGCGACATACTCCGTATTTATCATTGTCCCCACCAGACATCGGACTCCTGTTCCTGCCGTAAACCGTCACCCGGCATGCTTCTTCAGGCGGCTGAAGATTTCCGAATTCCACTCCGTGAAACCTTTTTCATCGGCGATTCCCTCCGTGATATGGAAGCGGGAAGACGCGCCGGAGTCCGTACTATTCTCATCGACACCGGTCTTAGCTCAGACAGCCCCCGGACACAGTTCGCTCCCGGTGATTTCAGGGCGGACAATCTGGCGGAAGCGGTCAGAATTGTTTTTCGGGAAACGGAAAAGATTTAATAAACTGACGCTTAGAAAAATTGAATTGCATCGATTCGAATTCATTACAGAATCAGCTTTGTAGAGGATGAGAAGTAATGATGCTGTAAAAGTATCTTTTTACTGACATGCTCTAAAAACCTCACCCAGCCTTCGGTTACCCTTTCCTAATTAGGAGAGGGGGTCAGGGGGTGAGGTAAAGAAATACCAGAAAAAAATGAACAACTGATTTATTTTAGAGGATGAGTAGTGAAACTGCCGATAAATATATTTCTTTTTTCATGTGTCTTGGTGATAACTTCCCTTGCATGTGCTGACGACCAGTTGAAAATAGGCCGCCCCGATGCAGTATACCGGTCGGTTCTGACTGAAAAATCCATAGACCGTAGAGTGACCTGCTCGTACCAGGGTTTTTATTTGAGCCATTTGCCCTCGGAAATTCAGAAACAGTATACTCCTGAACTGTGGGCAAAAGAACAGGCCAACATTCTTAAAGAAGCCGGGGAAGCCGGTTTGGATGGGCCATTCGCCATGTGGTCGCTTTCTGTTTTAAAAAAAGAAGGGGCGGAAAGCCTGTTTGAGAAGTATGGGATGATGCTGCCCTATTCGTCGCATTCAGGCGCAGTATCCGTAGATGCAGGAGGAATAGGGGCAAAATTTATTGGCACCGATAAAGCTGTAGCGTGCTGGGATTCAACATACATGCGGGCTGCAAAAAGGTATTCCGAATACTGGCTCGGTCAATGGGGAAAAAGCAGGTGGCTGTCAACGGTGTCCGGAAAAGATGAGCCGCTGAATGACGCATACACTATTCGGAATCCTGAAGTGGTAGGGATGGTAAATGAAGAATTAAAAAAGGAATATGGCGTAACTATTGAACTATCCCCCGGCGACATGGAACAAACGTGGGATCAGTGGCCGACCGATCCGAATATTCTCGGCAAACCGCCGCGTGATGTGGCGCTGCTCCGTATTGCAATGTGGCGCTGGCTGAACCGGCAGATATACCAGGCGGCAAGGTATGAGTATGAGATCGTGCGCCGTCTCGCTCCGGGAAAAGAATATCAGGTATACAACAGAAACGCCATCAACATCCGTGATGTGATCGACAAACCGGTCAATCATTCCATCGATTTCGTCGACCAGTCCGTTATCTATGACATAACAGACATCTTTTCCGCAGATCCCTATCCCACTCTCAATCTAAGCCGTGATGGGAAATCAAGGGCGCTCTACCATGTAGGGTTTGTGAGTAAAATGGTGACCGATCTTGCTGCGGGAAAACAAGTCAAGATGATCCTTCAGGCCTTTAAATATATGGATGTATTGCCTACCCGTGATGATCTCCGGGAATGGGCCGGCCAGGCCGCCAAAACGGGGGCTGCTCACCTTGAATGGTACTCGCCTTACAATAGCCGCTTTGCATGGCCGGAGATGTATGCCGAATCTCTCCGCATAGCACGGCTCTGGAAAAATCTTCCTGCGCTCGAGATCCCGCAAACAAAGGACCTTGCAGTTATTTTCAGCGATGATTCACGGGCTGCGGCGAATGATGCAATTCTCCATCCGTACTATATGTTCCATGTCCTTTTGGGGGAAAATCTCGGCGCATGGTATACCTTTATCGGTGAAAATCATCTGCGAAAGCATTTGCAGTCTCTTGACAGCGCCAGGCTGATTATCGCCCCGGAATTGGGATATGTATCACGGTCATTTGTCAACCTGCTCATAAAGCGTGTGGAAGATGGCGCCACGCTCATCATTCTCGACCCGGATGCTATCCAGTATGACATTGAAACGGGGACTCTTGAAAGCGAGCGAGTCCGCCTTTTGGGAATTCCCCTTGGCGGGAAGCGCAATGCATCAAAAATTAATATTACGGAAGAGGGAAGTAAAAGGTTTGCGGGAATAAACACTTTGTCTCTCTCTCCCGGAGTCGATGGGATAATAGCACGTTCAGTTTCACTCCCGAAGGAAGCTAAAGTGCTTTTTACCTTTGAGGATGGGAAACCTGCCGTTTTCAGCCGGAAACTGGGTAAGGGAGAAGTAATATATTTTGCGGTAATGCCTTTCGGGAACAGCGAAATGGCTCTTGCGTCCTCCGGATGGGATACTCTTTTTGCCTCTCTGTTGAAAGAGAATAATGTGATATTGAATCAGCCCATCTGGCGGTTTTCGTTTCCGGCAACAGGTGGAGAAGTAACTACATTCAAACCGATTGTACCCTATACCGAAGATAAATGATAAAGGGCGTGATTACATGGTTACTAATCTGTATAATACATTCGAAAGTCTCTGAATTCTATTAACCCGGATTGATTGATAATGGTGAAATCTGCACGAGTAGTTCTGAAACACGGGAGAGAAAAGTCTCTCCGAAACCGCAATCCCTGGGTATTTTCCAGCGCCGTTGAACGGATCGAAGGGCTTGAGCAAAATGGCCAGATGTGCGAGATTTTCTCCTCTGAGGGGAATTTCCTCGCTATGGGATATGTGAATCCCGATTCGAAAATAGTCGCAAGGGTTCTCTCCTGGGAGAGGATATCACCGGACAGCGAATTTCTGGAGAAAAGAATTCGGTCGGCTCTCTCTTTCCGTGAGCATATACTCAACGAGAGGACGAATTCCTGCCGCCTGGTAAATTCGGAGGGCGATTTCCTGCCGGGATTGATTGTCGACCGTTATGGAGATGGGATTGTAATCCAGATTCTTACTGCGGGGATGGAATTATGGCGTCAGGAATTGATTGACATTCTGGAGCGCCTGGTTGTACCTTCATTTGTGATCGAGCGCTCGGATACATCATCACGGCGGGAGGAAGGTCTCGATGAGCGGATCACTGTTATCAAAGGCGCTCAGCCGATGCCGATAGTGGAAATAATGGAAAATGGCCTTCGGTATCGTGTAGATATTCTGCGCGGACAGAAGACAGGTTTTTACCTTGATCAGCGTAGCTCCCGGAACCTTCTCCGACAGTATGTTAACGGGCGAAGGGTGCTGAATCTCTTTTCCTATACCGGCGGATTCAGCGTGGCTGCGGCGTCATCGGGAGCTTCATATGTAACGTCAGTGGATACTTCCAATCCGGCTTTGGAACTTTTAAAAGAGAACATGTCTTTGAACGGACTTGAGAACATCCCAGGAGAAACGGTTAAAGCCGATGTGTTTCGATACCTGAATACCGAGGATAGCTTCTGGGATGTAATTGTGGTTGACCCTCCTGCTTTTGCATCAAAGAAAGCGCAGGTCGACCAGGCGGCGCGAGGATATAAGGATCTGAATATGCGCGCTCTCCGGAAAATCAATGCCGATGGAATACTTGCCACTTTTTCCTGTTCTCACCACATTAGTACAACGCTTTTCCGTCAGATTGTGTACGCTGCGGTCGTTGACTCCGGCCGTAAGGCTCAGGTAATCGCCGAGACAGCACATTCCGAGGATCATCCAATCGATGTCTGTCACCATGAGGGGGAATACCTGAAGGGATTGTTTTTAAGGGTGACGGGAACATAATCATTCCTTTGGCGTAAAATAATAATAGCAAGTTGTTTAAAAATTGATATAGTCCTCTCAAGAAAGGATTCAAGCATGAAACTTCCAGTTGTATTTACTGTTTTTGTTGCAGGGCTTGCCCTGATGTTCTACGGTTTCTCGAATACCTGTGACGGGCAGCAGAAAAATGCCAAAGGAACAACTTCCGTCAAATCAACGGCAAATACAAAAACTGACGGTATCTTTACCGATGATTTCAATACGGCCATTGCAATAGCGAAAAAAGAGAAGAAGCCGGTATTTATCGATTTCTATACCGAATGGTGCGGATGGTGTAAAAAAATGGATAAAGAGACCTATACCGATCCGGGAATCCAAAAACAGATCAAAGACGGCTGGGTGGCGATGAAGATCGATGCCGAAAATACTTCACAAAAAGGCACCTTTGACGGTAAATCCATGACCTACAGTGAAATCGGCCGATATTTCAAGGTCAGCGGGTATCCATCTTTCCTGTTCATCGATAAGGATGGGAAACCGGTGACCGTTGTTCCCGGATATTTTCAGAAAAAAGATTTTTCCCTGGTGCTTAAGTATTTCAAAGAAGAACTGTACACGAAAAAAGTTCCACTTGACCGCTATATTGAAAAAAACAAATAAGCTGAAGGTTATAAGGTGAAAAAACGCAGACGCTGGGTTATCGCCGGTTTTACCCTGTTCATCACATCAGTTCTTCTCGTTGGGGTTGGAATCGGGCGCAATGAGGTAAATGTTGTGGTTTCCAACGCTAAAATTCTCTGCTATTCCTGCATAGGATTGAAATAACCTATGATTAGTAGAATTCGCAGAGTATGGTGGCAGGCCTCCTGGGCTATTCTCTTTAATTTCCCGTTTCTTGCGCCCCTGACATTTGCCTGGCTGCCGGTTCCGGCGTTGAACTGCTATGCCTGCCCGCTGGCGCAGGGAGCCTGTCCTATAGGCACATTACAGCATTTTCTGGTTATAGCTTCCATTCCATTTTTTACTATCGGAGTCATCGCGGCTTTTGGAGCTCTGGCAGGAAGGTTTTATTGCAGCCACCTCTGCCCGTTTGGATTTTTTCAGGATTTGCTCGGACGTATAACCCAAAAAAAATATCGGTTGCCATCGTATGCCGGATATGGTAAATATCTTTCGCTGGTGCTTTTGGCGCTCATCCTTCCTCCAATAGTGAAAGAACCGTTTTTCTGCACTCTCTGCCCAGCGGGAAGCCTTGAAGCAGGTATACCCATAGCCGCCCGGGCGTGGGCGGAAAAACATTTCGCGGCGGAACAGATTTTTGGGGGAGGGTTCGGGATTCTCAATATGATCGGCTGGTGGTTCTGGTTTAAAATCGGGATTCTTGCGGCAATGATCGGGGCGGCTATTGTCACAAGACGTCCGTTCTGCCGTACAGCATGCCCAATGGGAGCCATACTGGGGCTTTTCAACAGGATTTCTCTCCTTGTTCATCCTCCGGGCGACAATACAGACAGGCCGAAGTATAATCTCCGTAACTGCCCGGTCGGTATTACTCATCCGGATCATGTGGACTCTCATAACTGTATCAAATGCAGGGAATGTTACGGGAAAAAAGAGGAGACAGGAGACAGGAGTCAGGAGAAAGAATAGAAGATTTACTCTCCACAACGCTTGTAGCCGCCTCATAGTAAATCTGTGGGTCAGCAAAAGTGGCTATGCTAAACTCAGACTGACTACATCATAGTGCAGGACTTTACGCCACATGCTGCATTGTATTGGCGAAATCACGTCCGGAGGTAGGAGGAGGCAACGGTTTACCGTCCGTCTTGTAGAGTGCGATTGCTTCTTCTACGATTCGGCACAGTTCGTCGAACACTTCTCTTTCATTGTCGCCGTGGCACCCCCCGTAAATCAATCCGGGAGAACTACCCACGTAGCACAGGTCCTCTTCCGACCACTCAACGATTTTTACGTATCGGGCACTCTCTTTCATTTCTCGGACTCCTCAATAGCAAGATGTACAGCCCGGACCTGGTAATGCTTTGCGTCATCGCCCGGGTTTCCAGATATAATAACCGGTTTAACTACGTTTGGATGAATAAAGTTCCGGTGGCTCCCTTTTCCCCCGTGGTTCATGAAGCCAGCCCTTTCGAGTTCAGCAATAAGTTCTCTTACTTTTGGTGGCACCTGTCTGGCCTTTATTTTGTTTCCATAAAGTAACAAGGCACTCATTGGCACCGGAATGCCTTCCGTTGCTGCCTATTGTTGGATGATCCCTTATCTCTGTAGTTCTCTTTCGGCCAGCAACTCTTCGCTCGTGAATTCATTCTTTATCCGTAGAAGGGTTTCTGCGGCTGATAAGTTGTGCAAGAGGAAACACACCATAAGCGATGTGCATTCCACTCCGGCTGGATGAAACGGTATCCTATCTAACTGACGTTTGCCGAGGTCGAGCAAACAACGCAGGACTTCTTGATGTTGTTCAACTGTAAGGAACATCATTAATATTATACTTTCTCGATGTCGCAGCCACTTCCTGCATACAGAATTAAGCACTTCCATATCAAGATATACGGGGAGATTTAATTTGCTGTCAGGCTTAAAAATTATGCATATAGCTCTCTTTTAAAATCATATTTATCAAGCAATTCCGGGTTCTGCAATTATTTTACGTATTATTTTGATCCACCAATGGTACCAACTCAAACAGCAGACGGTGTATGTCCGCTCCCTGTGCTCGCCTTGAAAGGTGCAGCATTTCGATCCCTGCGACTTGCCCCTTCTCATCATAATCAACGATGATACCGGGTGAAAGTTCCTCGGACTCATGAGAGGAGCTTTCGCTCAGATTCAGGTAAAAGCTGCTTTATGGTCGATTTTCAGTTTCAGGGTATTGTTCTCCGGCGCTTTTCCAGAGCGTCACGGGCATGTTCTGTCAGAAAATATACCATAATCCACCATTCGAAGGATATTCCTCTATGTGTATCAAAATACTATAATTTATTCCCCTGTCAAGAGTTTTCCTGCTTAATCATTCCGTTTCTCATAATATACTGTTGTACCATAAATCTGTCTGCATAATCTCATGCTTTCATCAAAAAAATCCATCTTTGAGTCATGGCAGTTTTTTAAACCCGCCCCTTCCATCGCTCCACGTTCGTTTTTTTTTGTTAAATAAAAATAATATGGTATATTTTGATATATTTCATCCGATCCGAACCTGATGAAAGTTCCCCTAAGAGGATTCCCAATTTGTTGCAAACAAAAAAAGGGTGCTTGAAGAGAATGCGATTTGATTAAGAGTAATAAAGGAGCAGGGGTGCCAAGACCCAAAACCCTCGCTGATATCGGCGAGCTTGAATTTATCAGGAATATCAGGAAGATGATGCCTCTCGAAGGAGGGGAGATCATCCGCTCGGTCGGGGATGACTGTCTGGTAACACGCTGTCACGGGGAAAGTCTGCTGCTTTCCACCATTGACACATTTGTCGATGGCATCCATTTCACCCCTGAGTACTTTTCATTCGAACAGATCGGGATGAGATGCATGTCCGCTTCTGTCAGCGATATCGCAGCTATGTCAGGGCTGCCGTTATACAGCCTTCTCTCGCTTTCCATGCCGCCCGGAACTCTGCATGACGATTCCGCTGCTCTTTTTTCCGGTCTGGCGGAAAAAGGACGGGCTTACGGCTGTCCGATAGCCGGTGGAGAAACGACATCAACAACCGGTCCTCTCACTATCACCATAACCGTGATCGGGAGAGCGGAAGAAAATCGTGTAATATACCGCTCCGGGGCGCAACCCTTTGATAGTGTGTATGTAACGGGAAATAGTGGTGATGCGATGGCGGGACTGATGGCTTTCGAAAAGGGCGAGAAGGGTTATGACAGCCTCATGAATAAATTTATATCCCCGGAAGCTCGCATCGCCCTTGCACGGGAACTCAGCAGACGGTACAAAATAAGTGCGATGATCGATCTGTCGGATGGCATCGCTTCCGACCTTGGCCATATTTGTGAGGAAAGTTCATGCGGGGCTGAGATCGACGCCGGGCTGCTTCCAATTTCACAGGATATGCGCGAGCTTACATCCCGTTACGGGATAGATCCTGTACATTTCGCTCTCACTGCCGGCGAAGATTATGAACTGCTGTTTACATCACCCGACCCGAAAATTCCGGAAAGAGGCAGCATCCTTGATTGCCGGGTGACGCGTATCGGAACGATCAGCCGAAACCGTGGGGAACTGATTCTGAACGATGAACACGGGGTGAAAGAAACCATTCACACGAAAGGTTACGAGCATTTCAAATCATGAAACGACTGACTGACACCATGATAGCCGTTGCCAGAATCGGTGAACTGGTAACCGCAACTCTTGACACCCATGAGATTATGAGACAGGTGGTTGCCATTACCGCCGGGATTATGAAAGTGGATGTATGCTCCATCTATCTTTTGGACCCGGCTGACGGCGTGCTTGTGCTGGCAGCTACAATGGGGCTTCGGGACGATGCTGTCGGCGTGGTCAGAATCAATCCCGGCGAGGGAATCACCGGCCGTGCGGCGAAACAGGGCAGAATGGTTGCTGTTCCTGATGTCACCCGCGATCCCCGGAATAAATACATTCCTCTCATAGGCGAGGATGCCTTTCGCTCCCTTCTCAGCATGCCGCTGAAATTCCATGATGAGCTTATCGGCGTTATCAATGTCCAGACCCGTAAGCCGCGGGTTTTTCAGAAACATGAACGGCGTCTTCTGAAAACCATCGCTCATCAGGTATCCGGTTCGATTCGTAATGCCCGTCTGTACGAGAGCGTGCTTTCCGCCAAAAGAGAGCTTGAACATACCCATGAACGTCTGGTTGAGTCGGAAAAAATGGCTGCACTTGGCCGGCTTTCGGCGACCTTATCCCACGAACTTCGTAATCCTCTCGCAGGGTTGAAGGGTGCTTCACAGCTCCTGCTCAGAAAAATTTCCGAACAGGATGACCGCCGGGTATATGTAAATCTAATCCTTGAGGAAGTGCAGAGGCTTGGGCGAATTGTAGATGACCTTCTCCATTTTGCAAAACCGGGAACCATGCGCCAGAATATTCTCGATGCCAATCAGGTCATTCAGGATGTGATTCTTCTGCATTCGGAGGATTTAAGCCAGCGGGGCATAACCATTCGAAAACGGCTCTCGATTTTGCCGCCTGTCAAAGCGGATAAAGATAAATTCATCCAGGTTATTGTAAACATTATTCAGAACGCCCGTGACGCCATGCCGGAAGGAGGCGAATTGCTTATCAGCTCCGGTGTGACAAAAAATGAGCCCGAGAATGGTGATTTTATTACCCTTCAGTTCAAAGACACCGGCAGGGGAATCCCCGATGAAGATCGAGCCCATATTTTTGAGCCCTTTTTTACCACAAAACCTTCCGGAGTAGGTCTGGGACTTGCCATTTGCAAAGCTATCATCGAGGAGCATGGCGGCAGTATTTCACTCACTCCTTGTGGCGAGGACAGCTCCACCGGTACAATCGTTACCGTCAGGCTTCCGCTTATGACCGGATCATGATAAGAATCATCTTAAACCGCTCCACCGCATTTACCGCATGAGGAACCTGAGCAGGCATAATCACCATGCTGCCTGATTTCGCCCTTACCGGTTTTCCTCCGATGGTCAGTTCCGCTTCGCCGTCAAGAACGTGTACTACCGCATCGAAAGGCGCGGTATGCTCACTCAGTTTCTGCCCTTTATCGAAAGCGAAAAGGGTGATTGTGCCGGTCTTTTTTTCAACGATGGTCTTGCTTACAACAGCACCCTCCGCATAGTCGATAAAGTTGACTAACGTAATGGCGGCGGCGCCTTCTTTTGTAGTATCTCCGGTCATGATATTCTCCTTTGTGAGGTAAAAATAACGCGCTGCGAATCAAACCGTAATCATTAGAGCTTTTTTTATGCTATGGTTAATTCGAATGAGCGGCTTTTTGTAAATCATAAAACTTGCCGTAAAAATTTTCTAAAAATATCAGCCGTCCCCTGATCAGTAGAAAAGTTCTCCTCCGGGGAAGTTGATTTTGTGAGGTTTCAGAGCCAGATCCTCATGGCCGGAATAGACCATGCAGGTACTGAAAAATAATTAAAAGGTGAAAGCGTCAAAATTGCTTTTGTTTGTAGCAAATACGAAATTTTGTCATTACAGAATTAATAAATGTATTGCTATAATACTTATAAGCCATGCGGCGGCGCAAGATGTTTTATGGTGAACTATAAATTTTCGATTGATTTCAATCAAATAATACCGTAAATTGTTTCGTTCAGAGAAAGCTGATTTTTGAAAAATAAAAACACATAAAATAGCATATACAGGAGCGAATGAATGTTAAAAACACTGAGGTCAAGCACCAAGTGGGTAATGATAACCGTCGCTATCTGCTTTGTTGGCATGATGGTTATTGGCTGGGGCATGGATATAACCGGAAGACGATCGGATGGTGGTGGTTCCATAAATGAGCTTGGGGCGATCAACGGGCAGAAGGTAACCTACGATTACTATAATAGTCTTCTTCAGCAAAAGCGGGAAGCAGCAGGTAAAAATCAGAGGATGACTCTTGACCAGGACCGTCAGGTTCAGGACGAGGTCTGGAATGAGATAGTAACTCAGACTCTGGTGCAGCAGGAAATAAAGAAACGAAAGATTAGTTTTACCGATAAAGAGCTTGTCAATTATATGTTAAACAATCCTGCGCAGGTTGCACAGCAGATTCAAAGTTTCAGGAATTCCGACGGTTCATTCAGCTTGCAGAAGTATCAGGAGTTTCTGAAAAATCCTTCCAATCTCAGTGATGCCCGGACGAAACCACTTATAAATTATATAGAAAATGAAGCGAGAAACATGCTTCCGATCATGAAATTCCAGGAAGAACTGACCGGAGGAATAATAATTCCCGATACCAAGGTCCGCGAAAAATGGCTTATGGATAATGATCAAAGGAAAGCTGAATGGGCATTTTTACCGATCTCCCGGTTGAATAATGTGGCAAATACTCTCAACCCGAAAGAAGTTCAAGCCTATTACGACAGCCATAAAGCCGAGTATAAGCGTGAAGATGTCCGATCGGTCGATCTTGTTTTCTTCCCGCTAGCGCCAACAATGCAGGACAGTTCCGAGGTTTTTGACCGCGCTAAAGCCATCTATGAACGGGCTCAAAAAGGAGAGGATTTCGCAGGTCTTGCAGATGGATATTCCGAAGATCAGGGAAATCAGGACCAGGACGGGAAAGGCCGGGGCGGCGATCTTGGGTTCATCACCCGCGGCAGGATGATAAAAGAGTTTGAAGATGTGGCATTCAGCCTTAAACCGGGCGAAGTCTCGCCTCCGTTATTGACGAGATTTGGTTATCACATCGTTAAGGTTGACTCGATCAAATACAAAGACGATCCCACGAAAACCGCAAAGAAAGGCAAGGCTAAATCAAAAACTGCCCTTTCAGAAGTTGACCAGGTCAAAGTACGCCATATCCTTCTGAAAATCGAGCCGTCGACTCAAACCCGTGAAAGAGTTGAAAACGCGGCAAACACTTTTCTTGAGGGTGTTAAGGGCGGACAGGATTTCGCCGCTCTGGCAAAGAAAGACAAACTCCAGGCAGCCCGTACGCCCCTGTTCAAGAAGAGCGACACCTATATTCCGTATTTTGGCGGCGGCGTCCAGATGCTCGTCAACCGTATTTTCCGTTCCAAACAGGGAGAAATTCTCCCGCGGTATCAGGTTGAGCAGGGATATTATATAATAAAAGTCGCTGAAATCAAACCGGCGGGGATTGCTCCTCTCGAAGAGGTTAAAAATAAGGTTGAAGCTGCTGTTCGCAACCAGGCCCGTATCCAGTATGCCGCCGAATTTGCCGCGCGCGTTCTTGACCGTATGAAATCCGGCAAGACATTGCAGGAAGCGGTTCTTGCCGACTCTGTCAAGGCAGCAGGTTTTACGAGCGGTATTGTAACCCGCGGCGGAACGGCTGAGGGACTTGGCGCGATGAATCCGATTGTCGCCAAATTGTTCACATTGAGCAATCCCGGTGAAAATACCGGCGTGGTGAAATCCGATACCGGCGCTGGAATCGCGATACTTCAGGAAAAGCTTCCGGTGGATGAAGCTAAATTCCAGGCGGAACGTGAGCAGGTCAGGTCTTCAATGGTCAACCAACTCCAGAATGAGATCATCACCAAGTATCTTTCGGACATCCGGAAGAACGCCAAGATTTCCGACAACCGCGACAAGATAATAAATATGTAATATTTCTTCTCATACGCTGTGAAAAGGGGCTGGATTTTATTCCATCCCCTTTTTTTTATAATTTTTTCCAATGAAATAAACTTCACCTTGACAAATGTGGTATTGTCACTATTTTATATCAATACATATATTCATTATAATTAACGGTAATAATTTATAATTACTTCAATTTAACCTGGCATCGCATTGCCATATGGAGGTGATCAGAAATGGAAGGTGAAAAACGTTCCGGCCCAACGACATCGCTGATGGGAAATGACGGAAAAATACCGGATCCCAGGAATGACGAAAATAAAAATTTCTGTCCGGGTGGGGAGGAATAGCGCTGATAATTATAGTAGTCTTAACGGTGGTCTTTGGAGTTTGCAGATCGTTAGGCGTGGTCAGGTAATCAAATGAACCAATAGAAAAAAAGGGGGATTGGAACTAATTCCGCCCCTTTTTATATGAAAGTAATTTTGACAAAACAGTATTCTCACAATTCATACCTCATCCCCATCCCCTCTCCTGTTCAGGAGAGGGGTGACTCAGAAAAGACGTATCTTAACCTCTCCTGGATAGGAGAGGGTTCCCGAAGGGCGGGTGAGGTTTTAAATGTGTAAATATTCTGGACTTGGTGTGTGGGCTGAAAGGTATTTCCATGTTTATGAAAATCAATAATTGGGGATTATCCTATTAATCCCCCATCCTCACCACCCTGTGTTTTTGCTCTCCCGGACTCGTCATTTCCATCATTTCTTTTAGTCCTTCTTCGCCCAAAGTCGAATAAACAGCATCAAGCCCAAACCATCTTTCCTGTGCGCCGCCTTCGGGCAGGAGAAAATATGAGGCGGAAGCTATACGGGTTTCTGCGACAGCCGTTCCCGCTTTCTGTGTCCGTATTGCACGGTCAGTGATTCCTTCCACAATATGCAGCGCCCTGCCTTTTTCCTTTTCCACCATGTCGGCGAGAGTGGGATCGAGGCTGCGAATCTGCGCGGCGACATGATCAAAGCCTTCTGTAGTTGTGTGCGCGAGCGTGTCGAGCGCCAGCTTCAATTCGGGAGGGAATGATTCACGGGCAAGCTCGGTGCGAATGTGGTCAATTCCCTTGAATAATGTATCGGGAGTGATATGCTCCTTCTCCGCTATTCTCAGAGAACGGCGGTCAAGGATGGTAAATGACGCCCGCGGCCAGGGAATCGACCGTTCCACGTGGAAATGACGGTACAGGGGGGTTAACTGCGATAGATAGATGCGTTCACCGGGGCCGGCGATAAGCGCCGCCGCAGGGAGGAGAAAATCCTGGCATACCGGCCGCAAAGCCGCGCCGGGGCTGAACCGTTCCGGCTCCGATTCCAGAAGCGCAATGAGTTCGCTTTGAGAAAACCGGGTTTGATCTGCGCTGAAGCTGTCGTTTCGCC
>Ga0172379_10007093_pt1 | contig 14711 bp, 15 predicted proteins | sample GrowelOW334metaG_FD_119756 | JGI IMG/M metagenome (GOLD analysis project Ga0172379, IMG submission 119756) | Groundwater microbial communities from an aquifer near a municipal landfill in Southern Ontario, Canada - Groundwater well OW334 metaG | ecosystem: Environmental > Aquatic > Deep...
CGCTTAAGCGGTTGGATTATTTTTGGCCGCGTCTTTTAAGCGCCCTTTTAAAATATCTATAGCATTGTCGCAGTAAGCAACAACCTGTTCCAGTAAAAATTCGGTTACGCCTTCACTTTTTATGTCGCGAATGAGAATGGCTTTAATGGTATTGTCCAAGGCAGACTGTTCAATAATACCAACCAATTCTTCTACGGTAATTGTTTGGTCCATGTTATTTGTTCCTTCCTGGTAGTTTGCTTCTTAGCTTCTCAACTAAAGCCGTAAGCGCTTGAAGAGAAGAAGCCAAAGCACTTTCTGGTAATTCTGCCATAGCACTTTCTGCATTTGAAAAAGCTGTCCTTAAAGCGCTTTCTGACGACCCATCATTTCTTGGAGGAACTTCCAAAGGATGATTTAATTCATACCCCAATCCTGCTTCTGGAGTAATCCCTAATGGATACTGTGATGTTTTTTCTGGCATAAACTCTTTCCTTTTTTATTTCTTGAGGTTATCCCTCAAAGATTTTAAAATTTTAATATCTGCTTTGACTTTATCATGCTCGGTTTCTAAAATCAAGGGCAAAGAGCGAAGCACATTATTAGTCTCTCCCTCCCGGGAGAGAAGGGGCCCGCCGGAACGGCGGGTAGAGAGGGTTTTTTGGGGAAGAGAGGTTGACAAAACACTCAAAAAACCACCCATCCCCTTCTTTCCTATCATTCCTTCTCCAATGTGTTCGTGACGGTCTTTGCGCGAGCCCAATTCCACCTTAGAATCGTTAATATGGCTCATTTTCAGCCATTCTAAGCCAATTGTGTTATCAAACTGCTTTATCCAATCTTTTTTTGATACATCGTATCCACTAGCCCAAGCATGCTGGGTGTCAAAACATACCCCGCCAAAACCGGGATGTTTCTTTAAAGGTGCCATAAGTTCGGCCACCTCCTCAAAAGTATCACCCAAAATCTCCCCGGCTCCGGCCGCAATTTCAATTAAGAGTCGTGCCTTGCCTTTATACCCATCTAAAACTTTTTTTAAACCTTCCTGCGCCTGTAAAATGGCTTTTGCCTTACCTAAATCTTTTCCACTTCCGGTATGGAACATAACATACTGTCCGTCAAGTAGACTTGTGCGTTCCAATTCCCCGCGAACAATAGAAACGGATCCGTGATAGGTTTGCGGTTTGCCACTGCCAAAATTAATGTAATAAGGACAATGAACTACAAAAGGATAAAAACCATCACTATAACTATAACCATAACGAGCCATCTCGCTTTTAAATTTCTCGACAACCTCGGCTGTTAATTCTGGCGCCGGCCCACCCTGTGGACTACGGGTAAAAATTTGAAAAGTTTCGCAACCTAAAACACTAGCGCGCTCCGGCGCGTTCCATACTCCCCCGGCGATTGATACGTGACAACCGATTTTAAAATTTATTAACGACGTAGGTGAGTCTGCCTTGCTTGCAAGGCAAGCGAGCCGAGGAGTTAATACAGGTTCCGCCCCTCGCGGCTCCGCCGCGATAGCATTCAATTTTTGCACAGTAGTACCTCGAGGCTTACCCCGAGGAACCTTTATTTCGTTTTTAGCCATTGATTAATTTTATCTTGAGTTTCTAAATAACAAAGTGAGGCCCAATCGACGGGATTTTTTTGGCCGTCTTGCAGAGCTTCCAGCATATCCCGCCACTCCACTTTTTCTACTTCTCCGTCAATAAATTTTATTTCTGACTTTCTGCCTTCAAATTTATACACATACATCCAAGTAAAATGTTTAGAATTTGGATTTTTTCTGGTATCTAAAAAATACAAATCTTCCGGTAAAACTTTAAGCCCGATTTCTTCCTCTAATTCAGCAATTGCGTTTTGTAGCGGAGTCTGTAAATGTTTAATATGACCTCCAAATGCCATTTGCCACCTACCCGGGGCTGTACTAACTTTTTCACTTCGCTTGGAACATAACATCCATCCTTCCGGATTTACCACATAAATTGCCGTGACCATATGCCAAAAAGTTACAGGATGGGTGTGAACCTCGCTTCTGGGTTTACCCACGGTGGGTTTGCCGAATTCGTCACAGCATTGCACTATTTCATTGTCCGGTTGCGGAGAAATATATTCCATTAGTGGTAGCAAAATTTAAATTTTTAACAATGCTTCAAAAATTTTCTTATCTTTATATGGACCAATAATTGCCAAACTCAGATTTTTCTTTTGGAATAAATCCATGGCCACTTTTTTTATTTCCGTTGCGGTTACCGCATCAATTTTTTTAAATACCTCCTGGGGCATTAAAATTTTTGGCTTAAAGGCTTCGGCTTCCATAAACCAATCTAAGCGCACCTGGTTGTCTTCCAAAGCCAAAGTTGTTCGGCCTTTTAAATATTCTTTGGCTTTTTTAAGCTCCACCGGCTCTACTAAACTATTTTTCATTTTTTCCAGTTCCGATAAAATAACTTTAATGGCTTCTTCAATTTTTACCATCTGCACCCCGGCGCGCACGCCAAATACTCCGGTGTCTTGGTAAGCCGAACCGGAAGCGGAAACATAATAAGCCAATCCCCTTTTTTCACGCACCTCGGTAAATAGCCGGCCAGACATACCCCCGGAAAGCACGGCACTAAGTACCGTTTGCGCAGCATTCCGCTTGTCGCCATATGGCAAACCTTTAAATCCAAACGAAATATGCGCCTGCTCGGTTTCCTTAAATTGTAAACTCAAGCGTGGCTGGGCTTGTTTATCTATAGCCTTATTCCAACCATGAAATTTCTTTTTGGGAAAGCTAAGCCAATATTTTTTTACTAATGCATCAAATTTTTTCTTGTTGTATTTGCCGGAAATTCCTAAAATCATATTTGGCGCCTGGTAGTGACGATTAATATAATCGGCAAACATTGTGGTGGTAAATTTGGTAACTGTGTCTTTGGTGCCGGCGATATCTCTCCCTAAAGCATCGGTCGGCCACATGGCGTTTTCCAAAATATTTTCAATTTCGTACATTGGCGTATCTTTGTACATATTGATCTCTTCCACAATAACGCCTTTTTCTTTTTCCAACTCAACCGCATCCAAAAGCGGATTTTGGATCATGTCCGTCAGCAGTTCAAAAATTAATTCTAAATGCTTACTGGCGGCCTTAATGTAAAACTGGGTGTGTTCTTTGCCGGTGTTGGCGTTCATTTCCCCGCCAATAGAATCCACAATAGAGGAAATTGCCAAGGCGGAGGGATATTTTTTTGTGCCTTTAAATAAAAAGTGTTCCAGAAAATGGGAAATTCCGCTTTCAACAGGAGTCTCACTCCGAGAACCGGTTTTCACAAAAAAATCCACCACCACGCTTTCCGCGTCTTGGGAAGGAACTTCAATTACTGTTAGGCCATTAGTTAATTTGTTTTTTAGATATTTCATTGTTCTGGCAATAAAGATTAATTCTACTAATAAAACCTGTAGCTTTTATTTTAAATTCTTCGATCCTATTATCAATATCTGTTAAATTTTCATTATCAATATCTTCATTTAATACTTGATATATAGCAATTAAAATATTTACCTGACTATTAAACTGTTCCGGCTCACCTTGAGCATCCGCATGCGCCTTTAACACCTGCTCCATAATAAAATCTAACCCCAATTTTAGTCTGTCTTTTTTTTCAAAGTACCTTTTTTCATTCATAAAATACAATTAGATAAATTTGTAGGCTGGTTAATAAATTTTTTCACTTTCCCAGCGTCTAAATAAACCAAATCTTCTATTCTAATTCCACCAAGTTTGGGAATATAAACTCCGGGTTCAATACTAAATACCATGCCGTTTTGTAAAATGTCCTTGGAGTTTGGCGATAAATTCGGTAATTCGTGAATTTCTAAGCCCGTGCCGTGCCCTAAAGAATGAATAAAATATTTATCCAACTTTTTTTCCGCTAAAACATCCACGGCTTTTTGATATACCTTACCTGCCGTAACCCCAACTTTGGCAAAATTTATTGACTGATTATAAGCTTTTTCTACCTGATTATAAGCCGTTTCCAATTTTGGGTGAGCTTTTTTTAAAAATACGGTGCGGGTAAAATCTGAACAGTAATTTTTATATTTGAACCCAAAATCTAAAATAATACTCTCTCCTGCTTTTAACTTTTTATTTGAGGGAACATGATGCGGAATGGCCGCATTCGCGCCACTAGCCACGATGGCCGGGAAACTTAAATCATTTGCGCCCATTTTAAGTCCCATGTTTTGAATAAATTGCGCCAACCTGGCTTCAGTCATCCTTGGTTTTTTTATTTCCTTACGGGCACGCTTAAACACCGCTTCCACTATCTGCATAGACTTTTTTACCAAAGCAATTTCCCCTGGATCTTTTATGGCACGCTGATAATCCACCGGGCTACGCACATGACTAATTTTTAGCTTGGCCCTTAGTGCGGCACACTTAGCCCTAATATAATTATATTCCACAAAAGTGAATTCATCTTCCAGTTCCAACTCGTGCGCTTTACCCAAGTATAGCGGAATGTTTTTTAACCTGTCGGATTTTAAACCCTCAACTTTTTCCAAACCATCACCAAAAAATATTACATCCGTGTTACTTCGTTTTTTATCCGCGTTTATTGGCTTAATAAGCAAATACCCGTGCATAAAAAATCTCCCTGTTAAATAAAACAGGTTCTCTTTCTTTTTTATTAATATCGGATTTTTTATCTGCCTTTGTAGCAGTTTAATTCTGCCCATGTTTGTATTCTATTCTGCGATTGAAATACTATTTTTACCACCTTCTTTAACCTTATACATCGCCGCGTCAGCCTTTGCTTTTGCTCCTTCTAATGAATCAGAACCGCTTACGGAAACCAAACCGCCACTTGTGGTAAAAGAAACTTCTTGTCCTTCTGGTGTTTTAAATTTAATTTCTAGCTTTGGTTTTCCAGAATCCTCTGTTAAAAATCTCCTATTTATTTCCTCAACTGTAGCCTCCGGAAAATAAACCGCAAACTCATCCCCCCCAAGCCTGCCAACAATATCAGTCGATCTTGCCATTTCGCGCAATTTTGAGGCAAGAGCCTGCAGAGCCAAGTCTCCGACTTTATGCCCATAAGTATCGTTTATTGATTTAAATTTATCAACATCAATAAACATTAAGACATCACGTTTTTGCTTTGGACCCTGTTCGGATTTTAGCCTGCTTATTGTCTCTCTAATACTTTGTACGGCTTCTTCAAATCCGCGTTTATTTAAAATACTCGTTAATACATCTGTGGAGCTTTCGCTTTTTTTCGTTTCATGAGCTTGAAGCATAAGCTTTCCCCTTGTTTTTAAAGCTTGTAATTTTTCTTTTAAGGCTCCAATTTGTGCTTTATACAAATCAACCAGTAAGCCCCTGGAGTGGGCAAGCTCAGTTAACTCTGCTAATTTTTCTGTCATAGCGCTTTTTTCCAATTGCAAAATAGCATTTTCCCTACGCAAATCCTCTATGCTTCTTGTGTCCGGAGCTTCTTGATAAGGAGACATACCTCCTTCTGGACTTCCTAATCTTGGCATAAAATTATTGTATTTTATCTATTAAATACTTATGCAAATCTTCAATTTTTATTCTCGGTTGGTCTTTGGTGTCACGGTTGCGGACAGTGACTTCGCCGTCTTCTAGGGATTGAAAATCCACAGTTACACAAAATGGCGTGCCGATTTCGTCTTGGCTGTAATATCTTTTTCCCACATTACCCCTGTCATCCCAAGCCACGTTAAAATATTTTTGTAATTCTTTATAAATCTCCCTAGCCTTTCCAACCAACTCCGGCTTATTTTTAAGTAACGGAAATACCGCCACTTTATAAGGGGCTAATTTCGGAGGCAGGGCTAAATATACTCTATCTTCTTCCTCACGATAAAATTCCAGCAAGATCATCAGCATAAATCTGGTCATGCCAAAGGTTGGCTCAATTACATGAGGAATTAATTTTTCGTTAGTTTCCGGGTCGGTGTATTGCAAATCTTCCCCGCTTTTTTCCATGTGATTTTTTAAATCAAAATTGGTGCGGTAAGCGCAACCAAACATTTCTTTCCATCCAAATGGAGTCAGATATTCAATGTCCGCGGTTTTAGTGGAGTAATGCGACAATTCTTCTTTGGTATGTTCACGCAGGCGCAAATGACTTTTTTCAAAACCCATTTCGTTTAACCATCCCTGTTGCTCGGTAACCCAATAGTCAAAAGTTTTTTCCCATTCCTCTGGCCGAATGAAATATTCAAATTCCATTAAATCAAACTCCAAGGTACGGAAAATAAAATTTCCCGGGGTAATTTCGTTGCGAAAAGCTTTGCCAATGGAAGCAATGCCAAAAGGCAAACGCTTTCTGGAAGTGTTTAGCACGTTTTTAAAATTCACAAACATGGCTTGGGCAATTTCCCCGCGCAAATACACGGTGGATTTTTCCCCTTCTACACTACCAATGGAGGTTTGAAAAAGCAAATTAAATTTTCTGGCTTCGGTAAAATTATCTATGGCTCCGCAATTTGGACACTTTATTTTATTCTCTTTGATAATCGCAGTTAATTCTTCCGGGGTCTTACCTTCCACTTTTATATTTGGTAACGCGTCTTCAATTAAATGATCCGCGCGATGCCGGGCTTTGCATTTTTTGCAGTCTATCATGGCGTCGTTAAAATTGCCCACGTGACCACTGGATTCCCAAACTTTGGGGTTCATAATAATTGCCGCGTCCAAACCAACCATATCTTCGCGCTCTTGGACAAATCGTTTCCACCACCAATCACGAATATTATTTTTTAACTCCACACCCAAAGGACCGTAGTCCCAGGAATTGGCCAAGCCGCCGTAAATTTCCGAGCCCGGAAAAACGAAGCCACGCCTTTTGCAAAGTGATACAATTTTATCCATCAATTCATTTTTTTCAGCCATAAATCTACAAAATTAAAAATTAAAACGGGCACTACGGAAAACTACAGAATCTAAATTTTATAAAACCTCTAATTTAGTGGGGTTCTGTAGGTTTCTGTTGTGTTTTTTGCAACTATATTCTGTAGTATTATAACAAAATAGCCTCTTTTTGGCCAACTACTTACTTACCACTTTTACAGTGTAGTCCTGATAATCCCTAACCATATCGCCAAAATAGTCGTATTGAATGGCGGTGCGAATTTTTTTCATCAAGTTTAAATAGAAGCGCAAATTGTGCATGGTGGCCAGACGAATCGCCAACGGCTCACCGGTAGCAAACAAATGGCGTAAATACCCACGAGTGTGATTTAAACACAAGTAACAATCACAAGTATTGTCCACCGGGGTAAAATCTTCTTTATACTTTTCGAGCCTGATGTCCATGGTGGCATAACCTTCTACCTCTCCCTTGCTACTTGCTACTTGATACTTGCTACTAATGTAAAGCCTTCCATGTCTTGCTTCCCTAGTCGGTATAACACAATCAAAAGTATCACAGCCACGACTAACTGCTTGAACAATATCAAACGGCGTACCCACACCCAATAAATGTTTGGGGGAGGTTTCCGGTAGGTGCGGAATACTCGCTTCCACGGCTAACATCATTTCTTTATGCGGTTCGCCCACGGCCACCCCGCCAATCGCAAAAGCTTCAAACCCTAAAGCCACCATATCTTTAGCCGATTGCTCTCGTAAATCCGGGAAACTGGCACCCTGAACAATGCCCCAAAGTTTTTGTCCGGGGTTAACCGGATCACCGTCAATAATTATTTTTTGATACTCTTTAATTGCCCGCTCAGCCCAGCGCTTAGTTAGGGCAATGGATTCTTTGCTTCGTTCATATTCAAATGGGTAGCCGGGAAAATCGTCCAAAATAAGTGCCACATCACTGCCCAAGTTTGCCTGAATGTCTATGGATTTTTCCGGAGATAAAATTTCCGTGCGTCCGTCCAAATCAAATTGAAAAACCACGCCACCCTCCCCCACTTTGCGCATTTTAGCCAAAGAAAAAACTTGAAAACCCCCGCTGTCGGTAAATATTGGCCCTTTCCAATTCATAAAACCATGAAGTCCCCCGGCTTTGTAAATCAGTCCGTCCCCTGGCCGTTGCCACAAGTGATAAGTATTAGCCAAAACCATGTCCGCGCCCCAAAATTTTAACTCTTCGCTAGTTACAGATTTTACCGCGCCCTTGGTGCCAATTGGCAAAAACGCCGGGGTTTGCACATCGCCATGAGCAGTGTGTATACGGCCGTTCCGCGCTTTGGAATTTTCATCTTTTTTTAGAATATCAAAATAAGGCATGGGGGTAGTATAACGTATTATGTCCTATGTATAAAGGATACAAACAGGCACCTTCTAAGTAAGAAGATGCCTGTTTTAAATTTGTGATTTGCTAAATATTACTTACACTGCAAGGCGCTACGACACTGAAGTTTGGATGTGCTATCTTTTAACTTGTCACAAGCAGCACAAGCGGTCGGATCCGGAACGACCGGAGTTGTTACTACCGGAGATGATTTAAAATCCATAAATTTAACAGTAGCGGGAACGGTAAGCAGTCCGGCGTCTTCATTCCAAGACTGACAGCTATAAATATTTTGTTTATTCATATCCACTCCGGTAGGGTTGGTTTGCTCATCAGTTTTTGGAGTTTCGGTGGCCATTTTAAACCCGGACGTGGAATCACCCATCCATACATAGTTATACCCGCCGTCGGAAATCATATGGGTATTTATAGTCGTCCCTTGGGTGGTAGACTGAAAATCACCGCGCATTTTATTCTTGCTAATATAAACGGTGCCGGAAGAATTTGCATCCCCAAAAGTACATTTTTGAGGCGATGATATTCCTAATAATTCCTTAAACGAGGCCTGTTTTTGCGTAATTGGAACTTGCTTGTCCTTTGAAACGTCGTCAGATTTAATTTGGCTGACTCCTTTTCGGTTAAGCATCACTGCTCCGACAATGGCTAAAACAACCACTGCGAGGATTCCTATCCATATTGCTTTTTTATTCATAAATTTTTTGTTAATTTTTGCTACTTATATTATAACAAAATTTCCGCCCCGCCAAAAGGCGAAGGCGGAAATTTTAAATTTATCTGTCAAAATTTCTGCGGGGAGGGCGGGATCCGCCGTGTCCACCATGGCCGAATGACGGTTTGCGCGGACCGCGGTCAAACCCTCTATCTCCACCGCCGGAAGCGGCAGAGGCTAATTGTTCAGCTGTTGGCGGAGCGGCAAATGGCTTATGGGTTAGATTGATTCTACCTTGATCATCAATTTCGCTGACTTCCACTTTTAAGGTGTCACCAATTTTTACCACATCTTCCACTTTATTTACGCGATAGTTGGCAAGCTGGGAAATATGGACAAGACCGTCTTTACCAGGCAAGACTTGAACGAAAGCGCCAAAATCCATAATTCTGACGACTTTGCCTTCGTAAATTTCACCCGGTTGAACTTCTTTAACAATGTTTTGAATCCATTCCACGGCTTTTTTGGCGGAATCGGCATCGGTAGAAGTAACCATAACTAATCCGTCGTCTTCAATATCAATTTTAACTCCCGGACAGCTGGCAATAATTTCGTTAATAATTTTCCCGCCGGATCCGATAACTTCGCGAATCTTGTCGGGCTTAATTTTAAACGAAGTAATGCGAGGAGCGTACGGAGACAAATCTGCCCGAGGAGCGGAAATGGCTTCTTTCATTTTGCTAATGATGTGGGTACGAGCCGGCTTGGCTTGTTGTAAAGCTTGAGCCAAAATATCGGCCGACAAACCTTTTAACTTCATATCCAATTGTAAAGCGGTAACACCATGCTCGGAACCGGTAACTTTAAAGTCCATATGACCGTTAAAATCTTCAATCCCGGCAATGTCGGTTAAAACTTTAAAATTATTTGGATTTTTTTCGTCCATAACCAATCCCATAGCGCAACCGCCAATGACTTCGGTAATCGGTACGCCGGCATCCATTAAAGCCAAAGTGCTACCACAAGTGGAAGCCATGGAAGTGGAACCGTTACTGGACATAATTTCACTAACTAAGCGCATGGTGTACGGAAAAGCTTCTTGAGTTGGCAAGACAACTTCTACGGCGCGCTCGGCAAGCATACCGTGACCAATTTCTCTGCGGCCAGGGCCTCTTAACGGGGCAACTTCGCCCACACTATACCCGGGCATATTATAGTGGTGAATATAACGTTTGGTCCGGCCTTCGGAAGGGTCTTCCATACCGTCCAATGTTTGCTCATCGCCTTTACTACCTAAAGTAACTACGGTCAAAGCCTGGGTTTCTCCGCGAGTAAACAAAGCACTACCGTGAGTGCGAGGCAAAACGCCAACTTCACAAGTAATCTGGCGGGTTTCGTTTAACTTTCGTCCGTCTACCCGGCGTTCATTTTCTAGAATTTGCTTTTGTTGATATTTCTTTAAAATTTTATCTATAGACTTAGCGACTTCTTTATCTATATTTACGCCGGCAATTTCACCCACAGAAGATTTAACGGCTTCGGCAATTTCTTTGGATACTGCCTTAACATTAGTTTCTCTATCTTCTTTGCTTTTTACATACAAAGCGGAATCTATTTTTTCCGCGGTTAACAATTCCTGAACTTTGGCAAAAACGACTTCATTTGGTTTAATGATAATTGGCTCAGACTTGGCTTTACCGATTTGTTTGGCAAAATCCAATTGGCACTTAACCAATGTGCCTAAATGCGGCTGGGCAAATTTAATTCCTTCCACAATTTCTTCTTCGGTAACCAACTTGGCGCCCATTTCTACCATAATAATATGTTCGCCGGTACCACAAACAATTAAATCCATGGTGGAAGTTAATTGTTGTTCATGAGTCGGATTGATAATATATTGACCTTCCACTTTGCCGACTCTGACTCCGGCTACCGGACCGTCAAACGGCACATCAGAAATGGCCAAAGCCATGGAAGCGGCATTTACCGCCAACATATCCGGTTCATTTTCTCCGTCTATACACAAAACCATAGCAGTTACCTGCACGTCATTGCGCATCCCATCCGGGAACAGCGGTCTTAAGGTACGGTCTATAACCCGACCCTTTAAGATAGCATCGTCGGTGGCGCGACCTTCGCGCTTTATCCATCGGCTGCCTTTAATTTTTCCCGCGGCGTAAAGACGTTCTTCATAATCTAACAAAAGCGGAAAGAAATCTATTCCTTCCCTGGCTTTATCACTCATTATAGTAGTGGCTAACACTATAGTGTCACCTACACGGGCTAAAACCGCGCCACTGGCCTGACCGGCTAATTTGCCGGTTTCAAATACAAAATCGGCCTCGCCAACTTTGCAAGAAATCTTTTTGGATTCCATTTGGTTATCCTTTGTGTTTCAAGAGACTGACAAATTGACGATTCCCTATAATCATGCGGATTATAAGTCTTCGCTATATCTGCCAACCTGCTCAAAACTTAATTTTATTACTGCTTTTTACTCAAAACTTCCTTAATTTTAGCTAAAATCTCGTCCGGTGTAAAGTAGGCCTTAACCATGTAACCATCCACTTTTAGAGCCTGGGTTTTTAAAATGTCCTCATTGCTCCAAAGGTTAGACAAAACAATGATAGGGGTAGAGGCTAATTTTTTATCCGGATTTTTGCGAATTTGTTCCAAAACCTGAAACCCATCCATTTCCGGCATCATTAAGTCCAACAGCATTAAATCCGGTGACTCTTGATTAAACATTTCCACAGCCTTTAAACCATTCTCCGCATGCCTAACATTAAAACCAGAGGCAGTTAGCTTATGGCTAACTATTTCAGCCATCGCTGTATCGTCTTCCGCCACTATAATTTTAATTGGATTTTTGGATTGCATGATTTATTATTTACAATTAATTATAGCATAAATTCAGTTTTTCTGCCTAATTTTTTTCAAAATTTATTTAAATTAAATTGACATAAAAAATTTACAACTCCTTTAAAAAAACAAACCCCCGCCAGCTCTCCGATTGGGAAAGCCAAATTTAAGGCGGGGGCAATTCATTGAGGTACAATGGAATATCATCATACGATACTGCGTCAGGCCAGGGGTGCTGAATTAGACAGCTCAAAGACAGAGGATGTGGAATCTTCACTTCACCACCGTGGACAGATTTGTGGGAGGAGCAACCACGGAAGTAGTCGGAGGGATAGGGCCGACAAAGACGGGATTGCCTACAGAGAGATTGGAAACCGAAAGGATGTCGTTCCCCTGGGTTTTAACCTCAATATAATAACCGTCTGTGAGGGTGGAAGAAACAACACTCGCCGACTGGCCAACCCAAGTCTGATTATCAACCGTCATAGACACTTGGGTGTCCGTTCTGGTGATTTTCATTTGGTGCCAATTGTTGCCGGTGTCGTCAGTCAGAGTCAACGAGATAATAGAAGAATCGTCAGAGGCCCTCTTAAGGCTAATGACAGATGTTCCATATCCGGCCGCATACCCAAGTACCTTAGTAATATTCTTAAAAGATAAACTGGCATTAAACGGTCCGGGGAAGACCCTTCTGGTGCGTATAACCAATTTGCCACCAAAAATTTGATTTTCCATAGTATGGAAAACATTCAGATCCATTTTGTTGCCGCCATAATCAACTCTGGCGCCAGCACCGGTGTAGTCGGTTAATTGCCAATTGGTAGCATAGCCGTTGCCACTGAAGCTCTCCTTGAGGTAGCAGTTGATGTCTATTCCACAACCCGGATCAGGCAGGGAACCTTCCAAATGCTGATAAATCTGCTTCTGAGCGTTGGAGTTATCAGCCATATAAGTGCCTAGCAGATGGCTTGGCACCGAATAGCCCAACTTCACCAACTCTCCCGCCGCGTTGAAAAAATTCAGGACAAAGTTAGCCGTGGAAGCCACGGCACAGGCGGCAAAGCTGTCACGAATATTCCAAGGCAATGCCTTTCCTCCTACGTTATTTGGAGCGTAGTAAATAAAGTCGTTGCAGTGGGTAGTGTACATTTGTCTGCCATCAGCCACATTGTTGGCTGGCGTGGCAATGTTTACGACAGAAAGATGGTTTGAGTTGGGTAATTGTTTGCCCTTACCGTCGGCATTGCGCAGGCGGATGTTGTAGGCGGTGTTACTGTAAAGAGTTCCCTGACTATGGCCGACTAAGACCACACGGTAACCCTGACTCCACCAGTCCAGTATGGCTTGATCTATAGCCAACATATCAGGATCACCGGACTGTAAGTCTTTCTGATACCCTAAGGCCGCGGCCATAAACGACTGGTGTGCCTTAGGCGCAGTGTTGAGCAAATTGAGGTCGTTGAGGTATTTGTCCACGTCCTGCATTCCAATTTGATAGTCGGATTGCAACAGGTCGCGGTACAAGTTAACGCTGTGGTTGTAGACTGGGTAGAATTTGACGCAATTTGGATTAAGGTTTGGTCGTGAAGTTAAAAACTCATCACCAATCTTACCGACTTCTGATTCCCAAGTCGGCAAGTCTTTCACCAAAATTCCATTCACCCAAATGAACACCGTCTTTCCTTGAGGACATTGAGCTAACACCAGGCCACTGGACGAAACCAACAGCCAAAACATAATCAAGAGACGGCCAATGCCGTTTGTCATATACTTTCTCCAAACATTGGATTTGGGATAGTAAAAACACCAGCAGTCTTTACAGAATAACTGCTTTAAAACAACTAGTGATTCTTCTTTCCCCTACTGACTGTCATAAACTGACAATCAGCGTGGGGAAAGAAGAATTTATTTACTAGCAACATGAACTAATATTGACCTTGAACTTGTGGTTGAGTGCAGGCTTCGGAACCGAAGTTAATTGTGCTACCAAAAGGCGTAGCTTTATATTGATTAGCCTCAATTAACTTTTTTCGTTCTGCTGTATTTTGACCCATGTACCAAAGAATATCACCGTTAGTATTATCAGACATCTCTCTTTGGGAACGAAAAACTTGATATTCATAGCAGTGCCTAAAAGCAAAGTATTCTTTCATCAACCCTTTAAAATGCTCATGGTCCCCTGTTGTGGTTATTATGTCCTGTTCTTTTTTTACCATAGCTCTCAGTATCCTTCTTACTTCATCGTTATTTGGATACATAAACACCATCTCTCTTTGCAGGTCATCTCTGATTCCGTCATGGTCGCTGTCAATTCCTTCTAAGGTTTTTTTACCTTCTTCTCCCGGGTCGGGAGGAAGAATAACAGGAATGTCTGTTATGGCAAACCTTAATTTACTGGAGGTTTTAATTCCATTAATATTAAGGCCAAAGGTGATTGTCTGGGGTGTCTTTAACCATTCTAATGGAATTTTAGTACTGCCTGTAAAGCTCCCGTCAGCCTGTTTGGCTAATGAAACTTTTAAAGCAGTAGTTGTGTTTGTTCCTAAAGTCTTTAGGGAAACGGACATTACAGGGACTTTGCTCTTTAGCTTCAAGTTAAATTCTACCGGTGTTTGACCTGTAGAGGTAGAGATTAAGACTACCTCAGGACTAACAGTTGCAGATATTACCTTTGGGTTTTGGCCAATTAGGAATACTAAACCAAGGATAACTATTACTGCCAATGGAATTGCCCACTTAAGATGTGGTTTTAACTTTTGGAACATAAAGATACTCATTATTTACTTCTATTTACTATTCGCTATTGCCTATTTATTATCATCTATATTATACACCTTTTTTCTGCTCACTATTAACACTTATATTTGCAGTATCGTATTATACCTCCTTGGCTTTATTAAGGTACGATATCCTTCCAATTTAGACTAAACAGAATTGTTGTC
>Ga0172379_10007094_pt1 | contig 14710 bp, 12 predicted proteins | sample GrowelOW334metaG_FD_119756 | JGI IMG/M metagenome (GOLD analysis project Ga0172379, IMG submission 119756) | Groundwater microbial communities from an aquifer near a municipal landfill in Southern Ontario, Canada - Groundwater well OW334 metaG | ecosystem: Environmental > Aquatic > Deep...
AAGACAGTCGAGCGCGTGATAAAGGATTGCGGGATTCTTGCTCCCACCCCTTTCTCCCCTCCCCCGATGGGGGAGGGGATGGGGGTGGGGGAGGTAATTGATCCGCTTGATTTCGCCGCAGTACAGGAATTCTTTGACCGCATAAAGTACCGTGCCTACGAGCAGCCGTCTTTCACGGCCGAGACGTTTGACGATGATCTGGTCTACTATCTGGAGCCCGAGTACGGCGATCTCCGGCTGACTTACGATCTCCCGCATCTAACCGACAAAGGCGTACAACTGATGACCGCACACAAGAGTAAAGGATTGGAGTTCGACATTGTTATTCTCGCAAGCTTCCGAGAAAAGCACTGGGATCACCGGCGGAACCCGCCGTCGCTCTCCGTTCCTGAAGACCTGCTTTTCGGCTGGGAGCGTGAGCAGAAGGACTATGAACGCGAACAGGACGAGCGCCGGGTCGCGTATGTCGCCATGACCCGTGCGCGTCGGGAACTCATCTTCACCTGCCCTAGGCAGCTTACGACAGGGGACCTAAACAGATCTGTTTCGCCGTCAGCGTTCTTTGCCGAAGCAGGCGATCTGCCGGAGGAGGAGAAAGAGCTAAAAAACCCGGAGGAAGCCTCGACTCTCCGCTTCACGCCCATTCGAAATCTTGATGAAGAATTTAAAACCTTCCTGCGCCACCGGTTGAAGGATTTCGCGCTCTCGGTAACAGCGCTGAATCATTTCCTGGAGGATCCGAAGATTTTCCTGGAAAGCGATCTGCTGATGACGCCCCAGTCAAAGGAAAGCCAGCTCGTTTACGGAAATGCCGTTCATGATGCGCTCAAAAAATGGGCGCTTTCGATGCAGCAGGGACGGCGGATGGCGGAGGCGGAATTTATCGGTACATTCACCCGGTACCTGACCGAGCGCGAAGTGCTGACCGATGGCGAAAAAAAACGCCTCATCCGGCTGGGCGAGGAATCACTGCCGCGGTACTTTGGCGAGAGACTTTCCGAAGCAATGCCGATCATCGCGAACGTCGAACATCCGATAGCCACGCACATGCGCGAGATTCCCATCAAGGGCAAACTCGACCGCATCGATCTGTTGGCCAAAGACTCGGGCCAGGTCCGGGTAATCGACTATAAAACCGGCCGGCCGCGGACGGAAGCCGAGGTGAAGCGCGACGGTTATTTCCGCCAGCTTGTCTTCTACGCACTCCTGCTCGAACACGGCATGCCTTTCTATGAGCCGATGGCTTTTACTCTGGATTTTATCGGCGAGGGCGGCGAGCATCCGGTAGAGCGTACATTCCAGATCACCGAGGCGGACAAAGAAGAGCTTCGAAAACTGATCGAGACGGTGTGGGCCAAGATAATCAATTTGGATTTCACACCGATTGATCTGGGTAGTAAGTAACAATTGCAAAAGATCATCTTCGCTTGCCTCTTTTGGCCGGTCTTCCTACGATGAAACACTTCGTTCCTTCAAAGCATTGTGCGTCCCCGTGTTTACCTTCTACATGGTTCTCCCCGTGCGGGGAGGGTAGAGGGTATGCTGTGGGACGCAGGAAACGTAATAAGAAGGAGGTGGGCAGATGCCCAGGAAGCTGACATCTTGTGGAACGTGGCCGTTTTTGTTTCCGCCGAACCCGCCAAAGAGTTTCGGAGGAGTAGTTCACCGGATCAAGGAGCTAGGGTATGACGCACTCGAGCTCGGAGCCTTTATGTCGCCGCATCCCCACCCGGGGATGGACGACGAACCGCGTTGGCCGATGCTCAGGGGTCCGTGGGAAAACATCGGGCTTGCATGCAGCGGAGTGGCGATCGGCTTCGATGGAGCGAAGCTGATCACGGATCCCGATCCGGCGGCCTACATGGCGGCGTTCGAGAGAAACCTGAGATTCTGCACGGCCATGAAGGCTCCGCTTATGCGGCTCGACACAACGGAGCCGCCGAATGTACTTGGTAGCATCCACGGCGAGAAGGATGCACCGAAGACCGTGGATCCCAAAACGGCCATGGCAAGGGTCGTCGAAGTCTGGAAGCAATGTGCCAGAATGGCGGCGAAGGTCAATGTTCGCCTAGCCTGGGAGTTTGAACCGGGCTTCGCGTTCAATAAGCCTGATGACGTCGTCGCTATCTGCGAGAGTGTCGGTGAGCCGAATTTCGGTGCCATGTTCGACACTTGCCACGGCAATATGGTGGCAAGATACAGCGCGCGCCAGCCCGGAACGAGACAGGTCTTGTCGGGCGGCATCTTGAAGTTGATCGAAATGCTCAGGGGAAAGGTCAATGCCGTTCACCTGATCGACTCCAATGGCAGGCTCCACGGCGGCGACACCAGTGAACATCCGCCGTTTGGCGAGGGAGAGCTGCATTTCGACGAGATCATGCCGGCGCTCGTCCAGGCGTGCACCCCCGATGTCAATTACTGGACGATCGACCTGTGTTTCTGGCCGACCGCCGAGGCGGCACTCGAGGCGTGCAAGGCATTTCTCGACCATCTCGTCGCGAAGTACGGTCAGTAGAGCAACCGGAACGAGAAGAGGTATGTCCCACAGCAATACAGCCGCTGGTCTACGGAGATCAGCGGCTTATTGTAGTAGTCAATTTTTTACCGAATCCGGAATCGTTTCACGCCTTTCCCCGTTTTTTTAAATGAATAACCCGGATCCGGCTGGCTGTCCGAAGCCGAACAGGCTTTTTCCCATGGCCGGTAGCATTGTCCGGTTTGCGGACAGTATTGGTAACCGCGCGCGCTGTCGCAGCCGAAGCGGTCCCATCGTTCCTCGGGAAACATATTTGTGGTTTCTTCGGGACAAGCCTTAAGCCAGGGGCGGATACATTGCTGCAAGGTCTCGCACCAGCGCGAACCGCCGTCGCTGTCACACCCATAGGCGTCCGGGCCGCTATGCTGTGCTGACCAGGCAATTGCTCCGGTTGGCCAGACCAGGAACGCGAGAGTCAGTACCAGGAGCCGCAAAGGTAATTTGCTCAGTTGCATGACAGGTTATTGCAGTTATGGGTGCAGCGGGCACGGGTCCGGCAAATCCGGCTTCCATCTGTCAAGCTCCAGCAGTCGGTGACGTTGAGTCCGTAGACAAACGAATAATTGAACGAGCCGGCCGGGAATTCCGGTTTACAGCTTTCAATCCATGGTGTGATGCACTTATTCATCGAAGCACACCACCTTTGACCATCGGATGTTATGCAACCGTTTAAATCCCTTAGTTGGGGCGATGGACGTTGAAAATTCTGCCGGTTGCCGAAAGCTACACCCTGACAGATCTGTTCGGTAGGCCGAAGACAGCGTTCGCTGTAAGGGCACCACTGGTAACCGGCGGCCTGATTGCAGCCAAACTGGTCGAATGTGTAGTCCAGGTAGTTTATGGTTCTGGCCGAGGCAATATCGATAATGACAACCGCCGGAATGATGAATGCCGCAAGTAGAAAGAGTTTTCTGCTCATGGTTAATGCGGGGAAAAGGGGCACATGCTAATCCTCGGGAATAGATCTGTCGAGGCCGCTAAAAAAGAGAAAAGAAACCGAGGAGTCCGAGGAAACCGACGAAACCGAGGAAAAGCATTCATATCCTCGGACTCTTCGGACTCTTCGGACTCTTCGGTTTCCTTGGATTCTTTTTAAAAAGCTACATCTTTAAAGCCTTCTCCAGATATTCTCTAAACTTTCTTGTCGCTCGTCCCCGGTGGCTTGTACTATTTTTTTGTTCAATTTTCATGGCTGAGTAGACGAGATTGTAGCCATCCGGCTTAAAGCAGGCGGAGATGGGAAGTCCGGGCAAAAAATCGGCTTCGAGGCATGGGGTGATGATTCCTTCGCACACACCTTCAAATGTATGTGCTTTTCCGGCTGCGTCGATGTACGCGAGCGCGCAGACGAAGCGTGCACGTTTGTTTTTCTCCTTCTTCATGCGTTTGAGAAAATGCTCAATCCATTCGTCATCTGTGGCGTTGGGGCCTGCGCCCCACCGGCGTGTGTGTATGCCGAGTTCATCGGCAAGTGCTTCCACGATTATCCCCGAGTCGTCGGCGATGGTGGGCAGCTTCGATCGCTCGTAGTAGTGCTCTGCTTTCTGAACGGCATTCTCCAGAAATGTTGCCCCCGTTTCCGTCGGATCATCCAGAATGCCCACTTCCTGCGGCGTGGTTAGCGTCAGCGGCAGGTCCGATAGAACCTCGGCTATTTCGATGAACTTGCCTTTGTTGCGGGTACCGACGAGGAGACGCATTGGGAGAGAAGAAGACAACGAAGACAAGGAGTACAAAGAGTACAAGGAAGTCAGAGAATCGACGATCGGAGTTTGTTTACAAGGTAGCTGATGCGATGAATGTGTTGGTCCGCTTCCTTATATGTCCTTTCGGAGATGTATTGTAACCCGAGGGAAATCCTGAATTGGCAATGCAGCTCCTCCAGAGAACCGAGTGCCATTTCCAGGAAGTGAGCCTTGTCTTTGGCGGATCGTTTTACGTTCCCCTCCGAAATGTTCATCGGAACGCTGTACGCTGAACGGCGCATCTGGCTTACAAGAGCGAATTTTTCTTCTTGAGGAAATGCTTTCGTGATGCGATAAGTCCAGAGACACAGCTTGAATGCTTCCTGCCAAGCGATAAGTTTCTCATACGGACGCACGGGTTGATCCTATCACTCCTTGTTTTCTTTGTACTCTTTGTTTTCTTTGCCATCCTTATCATTCATTTATGCTGCAATCTTGTCGATGTACACCTTCCTCGCCTTCGCGCCGTCGGCGGGGCCGATGAGGTTTTTCTCTTCCATTATGTCGAGCAGGCGGGCGGCCCGGGCATAACCGACTTTGAGCTGGCGCTGGAGCAGACTGGCCGAGGCCCTGCCGGTTTCCTGCACGATCCGAACGGCATCGAAGAACAGGTCGTCGCCGCCGTTGTCGTCGGCATCGAGATCGATCATGCCGGGCATCACTCCGTGGTCTTCGCCCTGCCCCGGTGCGTTACCTTCGCCGAGAGTGATCTCCTCGGTCAGCATCCCGCCACCGGCAATCTTGATAGCGTTGATGACGCGTTCGATTTCCTTGGTCGATATATAAATGCCCTGAATGCGGATCGGTTTCGGCGTCGTGGCGGTCATGTAGAGCATGTCGCCTTTGCCGAGCAGATCCTCGGCGCCGATGCAGTCGAGGATCGTCCGGGAGTCGATGGAACTGACCACCCGGAAGGCGATGCGGGTCGGAATATTGGCTTTGATCAGTCCGGTGATGACGTCGACGCTCGGCCGCTGGGTGGCGATGATCAGGTGCATGCCGACCGCGCGGGCCATCTGGGCGATCCGGGCGATCATCGTTTCGGTGTCTTTGCGGTGCTGGCGCATCATCAGGTCGGCGAGCTCGTCGACGACGATCACGATTCGTGGCAGCTTCTTTTCCTCGTCGGTTTGCAAGTCGTTGTACTCGGCCAGGTTCCGGACGCCGTTTTCCGAAAAGCGGTGCAGCCGCCGGCCAAGTTCGGCGATCGCCCATCTTAAGGCCTGTAGTGCCTTTTCCGACTCGGTGATGACCGGGGTCAGAAGGTGCGGGATGCCGTTGAACGGCATAAGTTCCACGCGCTTCGGATCAATCAGGATGAACTTGAGCTCGTGCGGGGCGTTCTGGAACAACAGCGAGGTCAGGAACGTGTTCATGCAAACCGACTTGCCCGAGCCGGTCGCACCGGCGATCAAAAGATGAGGCATGTCCTCGATGGTGGCGACGAAAGCGTCTCCGCTAACGCCGCGGCCCAGCGGCAGGGTCAGCGGGGACAGCGATTGCCGGAATTGCGGTGATTCGAGAAGTTCCCGGAGATAAACCGTCGAACGGTTGACGTTCGGCATCTCGATTCCGACCAGCGCCTTGCCCGGGATCGGCGCCTCGATTCTCAGACTGTGAGCCGCCAGCGCCAAGGCCAGATCATCCTTCAGGCTTTCGATTTTGCTGAGCTTAATGCCCTCGGCCGGTTGCAGGGTGAATTGGGTGACGGTCGGTCCGGGATGCGCGTCCTTCATGGTCACGTCGACTTCAAATTCGGCCAGTTTCTCCTTGATCAGCGCCGCCTGCCGCTTCAATTCCTCGTCATCGACCATCAGCTCGCTGCGTTTGCCTTCCAGCAGATCGAGCTCCGGGAATTTCCATTCCTCGAACCGCGTGTCTTTCATTTCCAGCAGTTCGCTGGATTTTCCTTTTACCGGCTGAGACTTCCGCGGCGGCAGAATTTCCTCCTTGAGTGCCGCCGGTTCGTCGCCGGACTCTTCGGCGAATCCCGGACGGACGATGTTGAGATCCGGTTCCGGCAGATCTTTTTCGATCAGATCCAGCGCTCCCGTCTCCTCTTCTTCCGGTTCCTCCAGCTCCTCCTCTTTTCTCCCGGTTATTCGCTTTTCCTTCCGTTCATTCGACGTTTTAAAACTTTTCAGTATTGCCGGGATATCGGGTTCGAACGTGATGAAAAGCCCGGCCAGCAGTAGAGCTGTCAGCATTATGAAACCGGCGATTTTGCTTAAGAACGTCACGAACGGAAACGCCATCATGAAACCGACCGCTCCGCCGTACTGGTTCCTGAGGTCGGCGAAAGCGTCGACCGGTGCCGTGAGCTGTACGATCCCGAGAAACGCGGCGAAGCAGATCAGCAAGCCGTAAGTCCGTTTGCGTTCGATATTCGGTGCCGAGCCGATCATCAGAAGGCAGCCCAAAACCACCAGCACACCGGGGAACAAAACGTTTCCGGCGCCAAAGAGGAAGGTCAGCATTTTCCCGATCGCGATGCCGAGCGCTCCGGCATTTCCTTTCAATGCCAGAAAAAGCACCAGTCCGAGACCGATGGTCAGCACGGCTTTCACCTGGCGCCGCGTGTGTTCTTCGAGCGCGAACTCAGGCGTGTCCTTGCGGCGCGAACGCCGCCGTTTCGCATGTGCCTTTCGTCGAACCTTGGGCATCGACGTCGATTGTAGCCTATTTCTATTTATCGCACACCAGGCCTTCTTTTTCCCCCAGCGGAGACCAGATGCCAAGTCCTTCTTCCAGAATCAGATTCCGGGTGCCTGCCCGGAGTAAATCCAATCCCGGAAGTGACACAACCACTCTCCTTCCATTTGCTGCCGAAGGCAGGATTTCAACGGGAGTTCCGAGTTTGGCGGCTAACTCTTGAGTGCTTTTGTCATCCCAATTGTCGGGCAGAGTTGCCAAGAAACGTAAAGATAGGGACATTTGTGGAGAGTAAAGTTGCCGAAGAGTACCGATTTTTATTTTGCGAAGTCAAATAAATTCAAAGTGAAGGTAAACGAAACAGCTTCAGTTTCCGGGATAAATCCCTGCCGCCGGGCAGGATCTCTTCCATGGCGGTCCAAAAGCGGGAAGAGTGATCCGGATGCTTCTGGTGCATGAGCTCATGAACGATGACGTAGTGCAGCAGGGGGGCGGGGACGAAGAGAAGTGCCGTGTTGAGATTGATGCTTCCTTTCCGGCTGGAGCTGCCCCAGCGTACGCGCATGAAGCGAAGACGGATTTTTTTTAGTCTGGCTCGGAGGATCGTGTCATTGATCGTTTGAACCGACGCTTCGATTCGCGGCTGCTCACTTATCGAAAGCAGCCTCCAAAGAAACCGGTGAAACGTACGTTCCGTCGTCGAAGCAGAGCGATGAACGATCCATTGATCATCTTTCCTTGTTGCCCGTGTCCGGTTGCCCGGGGAAACGTGGAAAGTTCGCTGTATTCCGTCAGCGAGTGAGATGGTTGCTGTTGGGTTTCCATTGATAAGTTCCCGGAACGGATCGATGAGCGGGGAATTCTGAAGCCGTGCATGGACTTTTGCCATCCGCCTGAGCAGGACTTGGATGTGGCGCTGCTCCTCGGCTGCCGGCAATCTTCCGGCGAGCCGGATTACGACGGTATCGCCATCGAACAGAGCCCGTGACGTGCGGTTTCTTGTCCGTTCGATGCGATGGGGGAAAGGCGCAGAAACAGGCAATGGAGAATCGAAAAATGAGAGTAAAAAATGCGGTGAGCGGATTGTAGCCGAATTATGTAGAATGCCGGCATGACCGTTGTGATTTTCGGCGGCAAAGGATTCATCGGCTCAAAGTTGGCGCTAAAGTTTCCCGGTGCTGCGCTTCCGTCCGTAGACATCGCGGACTCGGCTGCCGTGCGTCAGATCTTGGACAGTGAAAAGCCATCGGTTGTGATCAATGCTGCGGGCAAAACCGGCAAGCCAAACGTGGATTGGTGCGAGGACCATAAAGTTGAAACACTACGAAGCAACGTAACCGGTCCGCTGGTTCTGCTTGAGGAGTGCTTAAAGCGCGGGATTTACTTCGCTCACATCGGTTCCGGCTGTATCTACGACGGCGATGGCGGCAAACCGGACGGATTTACCGAGGAGGACCGGCCGAACTTCACCGGGAGCTTCTACTCGCTGACAAAGGCGATGAGCGATCAATTGCTCGCCCCGTTTCCCGTTTTGCAGGTGCGCCTGCGCATGCCTTTCGACGACGCACCGGGTCCGAGGAACTTGATCACGAAGCTGCTTGGTTTCAAAAAGGTGCTGGACGTCCGAAATTCCATTACCTATATTCCGGACTTTCTTGATGCGTTCGAAGTTCTCGTAAAAAAGCGGGCCACCGGCACCTACAATATCGTGAATTCCGGGGCCGTTTCCCCGTACGAGATCATGCAGCGCTACCAAAAGCTCGTGGACCCGAAGCACGTCTTTGAACGGCTCACCCTTGCCGATCTGCCGACAGTCGTAAAAGCCGCACGGAGCAACTGCACTCTGGGCAATCAGAAGCTCAAAAAAGAGGGGATCACAGTACTGCCGGTCGAGGCGGCGGTTGACCGGGCTTTGATGGCGCTCGTGAAATCCGACCGGCGGTGATTCGAGCCGGGTTCGTCATGGAGTTAAAAAGCAACAGATCGATCGGTCCTCAGCTTTTTATACCGCGACCTTCACGCATTTTTTCCAAGTCTTCGAATGCCGTATGCGTTTCGTTTTGCGCGGCGGCGATGCGGGCGACAACGGCGAGTTCTTTGGGTATTGCTTGGAGTGCCATGGAACATCGTTCCTGCTTTGCTTTTAACCCTTTGAGCAAATCTCTGATCTTTCCTGCTTCGGTTTCCAGTGTCGCAACTTCTTTCGGGATATCGAAGAGTTTGACGGTCGAAGCCGTGTCTGGCTCGGACCAAGTTGAATCGGCGGGTAAAAGTTGTCGGGTCGCATTTTTCGATTGTTGAATGCGTTCCAATAATTGATCAAGATCGCCATCGCCGGCTGCTTCCGCGATGGGTGTCATCTGCTTTTCCAGCGCGCAAATCCGGTTGAGTACACTTACCACTGCCTGCTCCATTTCCGCTTCGATTGCCTGCAGTTGTCCCTGAAGCTCGGTTTGCTCGGCAAGGAGTTCGGTTCTCAGTGTTTCGGCATTTGTCAGACCGTGGATCGGTAGCCGGCATACGGCCGACTCAGATTGCAGTGATGTTTGAATCGTCTTGAAAAAATGGGAAGAACCGCTCTCCCTGTTTTCGTTCGAAGCGATGGCCAGTTCATCCGTATCCGAAATGTCGTAGGTCTCGATGAAAGCCTCGATGAATTCGAAAGCAGTGTCCAGATACTCGATCGTTACTCCTTCGGGGAGACGGTTTTCCAAAAGCGTTTTTGACGCCGCGGAAAGTACCGAATGCATCTCGAGCAACAAAGCCTGCGAAAGGGATACTTTATTGGTTTCGACCGTGAAACGCTTTGCGGTGGCTTCGGCATAGCTTCCAAAAGGTTTTGGGAGGCCGTGTATCCGGGCAAGCAATATGCGTGCATCGTTCTGTGGGAGGACGGCAGCCTGCTCCAGATCGGGCACGAGTCTTTCGCGCAAATTCTCAGCTATTATGCGAGCGGCTTTTATGTTTGTGGGGATATCGGCCGTATCCTTGAAATGCTCGTTTACCTTGCTGAAGAGTTGTTTGGTTTCGATACCGGAGACGACAAGCAGAAACCGGATCGCGAATTCATCGAAGGAGGTCGTACTCTCCGGATTGCTCCACAGCTCTTCGCGTCGGGAAGAGAGGTGTTCATGCAACTTCTGCAGCAGCCTGCGCATCAGCTGATCGCCGTGTCTTCCCGCATCGATGCCGGCCAGTTCCCGGGTTGCCGCAAGCGCCCGGTCACAATAATACACAGCCGGAGGATTTTCTATCGAGTGCGGCGGGCGGGGAGGTTTGATCGGCAGTGAAGGTGCATTTGAAGGTTTGTCAGAAGGTGGATCGCTGGAACCCGGTGGCGGCGGATCAGAGGATGGATCGCTGGAATCCGGTGAGGTTGGGTCAGGAGACACTGGCTTGGCTTCAAATCGGCGGATCCGATTGCGAACTTCTATCTGGCCGCGAAGAAGCGGCATTCCTCCGGAGAGCTGGCCGTTTATTTCCTGCGCTGTGCGGTTGCAAAACTCCGCATCCTCGGAAAGATCACCAGGTTGTGTGCCGGGTCGAGAACGCTCTTTGAGCTCGGTACTCCATTTGTGTCGCAGTACGAGTTCCTCTGAATCGGTCAGATTCCATTCCGGTTCGCCGTTTGGATCGGTGCCGCGCTTCCCAAGGCACTCGCATTTTTTCGGCATCAGTAACTGTTCGACGGGCAACGGTTTGTCGGCTTCTTCGCCTTCCAGCCAGGGGTAAATCTGAACCTGTGTTTTTCCCGGAACCGGGCGTGCCGGAGTATTTATCAGATGCGCCCATTCGATGAATAAATCATATGTTTCTTTGTTTGTTTCCTGGTCCACGCTGATGCCGATGTTTTCTTCCAATACTCCGGCAAAATCTTGTTGTTTTCGGCATGCTTCCTTTGCCGATTCACGGACCAAATCCAGAAAGGTACGAAGCAGGACAACCGAGTCTTTTTTCACGGATTCGCCCTGGGAAATGATTGGCAGTCCCCCGATACCTTTCAGGCTGTTTTGGTGAGCGACAACGGCAGTTATTGCCGTACTCAGCAGCGGGCGAAAATCCAGCTCTTTTTGGCCTGGACCATCGCCTGAAGTGTTTAGTGCGGTTTGTATCCCTGATGCGAGACTGAAACGGACACGGTCAAGGCGTCCAGAAAGATCCGAAATTACTTTTTCATCGAGTGCTAGCTGTCCCCCCGGTTTTCCTCTTGTTTTGCGAAGTGCCTCTTGGGCTTTATGTAATGCTCCAGCCAGATCGCCGAATGTCCTCAACGCACCGGATTCGAGATTGGTAGCAGTGATGCCGAATCGACCACGAAGAAAGGCACCGATTTCAGTGATCCGCGTTTTTGCACGCTGGTTATCTAATTTGCGCAAACCAATAGGCAATACCCGGTCGACATTTGCAGTTGCTTCGCTCAATTCTGTGTCGATCAGACCGGCAATTCGTGCAAAAAGGATGGGAGTAGGCAACGCTTTTTGTTTATCCATTTTTTTAAAGCATTCATCGGAGGAGGTATCAGGTGGCATGGATTTGAAAAAAGGCGGCATTATCTCCATAAATACATGGTCGCGTCAAGACTGTGAATGATTGATTTGTGATTGAAATATACCTGAAAAAGACCACACAACCGGGCCAGTCGAAAAAGTGAGATCAGTTCGTTTTATTTGGCATATTTAAAAAAACCTGAATAGACCCTTGACCGGGACACAATTTCGGGATTATAATTAGATTATCTAACTATACAAGTTAGCCATTATGATGTCTGATATAACAGGGCAGATAATACAGGCCGCGTTTGAAATCGGTCGCGCACTACGCACGAAAGTGATGAAGCGTGCCGATTTAATCCAGATGGCGCAGCTCCATGCGTTGGCGTTCATACGTGCGAAGAAAGGCATCACCATGAAGGAACTTGCCTGCATGTTGAACGTTACATCCCCCTCGGCGACCGTCTTTGTGGACCGTCTGGAGAAGATGGGGCTCGTTCGTCGCCGGCACGACCGGCGGGACCGCAAGATTATCCGTTTGAGCGTCACTCTGCCCGGCAAGCAGATCCTCCGCGAAAAGATGGCCGAAAAGAAGGAATTGGTGACGGCAATCCTCTCGGCGCTGTCGCACGAAGATCAACACACGCTTTTGACGCTTCTAAAAAAGATGATCAAGTCTTGCTCTGTTCATTAATCAGTATTACTTTATCCCGCCCTATGGCTTTCATTGGTTACATTACGGCTCCACTGAAGATAACTTACCGGTTTATCCGGCGTCATCTCAAACTGACTATCGCCATCGTGGTTATTTTGTTTTTCGCCTGGGTTTCCTATGCCGTTACCCGGCCGAAGCAACCGGTTTACATAACGGCTGCGGTTCAGCGCGGGGATCTTAGGCAAACGGTCGAGGCCGTCGGAAATGTTATTTCCGAGAAGGACCTGGAGCTCCAGTTCCCGACCGTCGATGTCGTATCCCAGGTTTTGGTTTCGGAAGGCGACCAGGTGAAGGCCGGGCAGCGTCTGGCGGCGCTGCGGTCCGGCAGTTTGGCGGCTGCCGTTACAAGCGCCAGCGCCAATGTGCAGTCCGCACAGGCGCAGCTTCAGCAACTGGAGGAAGGATCGCGTCCCGAAGATATCGCTATCGCCGAAGCGCAGGTGGCGAACAAAAGAGCGTCGCTCAATGCCGCCAAACAGACTTTGGTCAGCGCCGGAAGCAACCTGCTTAATGCCCAGCAGCAGCTCGATTCGTTGAAAAAAGAAGCCTCAATCAGCCTTGCCGGGCAGGTCGGAACGGCGACATCCACGGCATTGCAGTACCTCGCTTCAGCCAAGACCGCACTTCAGGCAACGCAGGGTGTGTTCAGCGACAACAATGTATCGGATGCGATAGTCAAAGCTTTGCCGTCCGGCTATGACACACTTGTTGCGAACATTCAGTCGACGCTAAGTTTGATCTCTTCGCTCCAGACGGCGTCTCAGCCGACGGATTACCAGGGAGCACTTACGTATCTGGCGAATGCGCGAAATGCCGTTTCAACCACAACGGACATCGAAAATCGTGCTTATGACATAGTGGCAAATCTGCCGCTTACTTCTTACTTCACGAACACGTCGCGTGAGACGAACAAGACGGCGCTCGCCACCCAGAAGAGCAATGTTCAGACCGCCCTTTCGGCGCTCGACACTGCCAGAAAAGCGCTCCAGGATGCCTCGGCAACCTTCGATACGGAGATTGTTACCCAGCAGGCGGCGATCCAGACGTATCAGGGTACCCACGACAAAGCTCAGGCGGATATCGCGACATACCAGACCTCGCTCCAGATCGATGAGGCGACACTGGCGCTCAAGAAAGCTCCGGCCCGGCAAACCGATCTGGATTCGGCGCGTGCACGCGTCCGTCAGGCGCAGGCCGATCTTGCCCGGGCGGCATCCACCTATAACGACACGATTCTCACGGCTCCCGTCGACGGGACCGTCACGGCGGTGAACGTGAAGGTCGGTGAGGTGCGTCCGACGACTGCTCCGTCCATCACCATGCTCGGGGTTTCACCTTACCGGATCGAAATGTTCGTTTCCGAGGTGGATATTCCCAAAGTCCGGCTGAGCCAGAGCGGCTCGATCAAGCTCGATGCCTACCCGGATACCCAGTTTAAGCTTCGGGTCGGGGACATCGACACCGCTTCGACCAACAAAGACGGTGTTCCGAAGTATCGGGTGAAGATGGACTTCTTGTTCCAGCATAACGACCTGAAAGTCGGGATGACCGGCGATGCGGTAGTTGTGACCGGCGAGCGGAAAGACGTTGTCAGCGTGCCGCTACGGGCAGTGCTGGAGCGGGATGACGGTACCAAGTATGTGCGGGTGATCACCAAGGCCGACGGACAGAAATTCGAGGAGCGGACGGTTACCACCGGCATGGAAGGCGAGGGCGGGAACATTGAGGTAACCGGGGTGCAGGACGGGGAAACGGTTATTGTGCTGGTGAAACAATGAATTAACCAGCAGTCATTAGTATAAAAATACTTATTCATTTACGTTCAAAATTCCAGATTCGTAATTCATAATTAAGACTCCGGTATTCCTTTCCCGCTCATGGCCTCAGAGCCGCTCATCCAAACCATAGATCTCTGCAAGTCGTATGACAATGACGGCGTCGTGACGCCGGTGCTTTTTGATATCAATCTCAAGATCGCCAAAGGCGAGTTTGTCGCGATCATGGGGCCGTCCGGTTCCGGCAAGTCGACGCTCATGCATATCCTGGGTTTTCTGGATACGCACTCCAGCGGCCAATATCTTTTTCAGGGACAGCCGACCAGCGTTTTCGATGATGATGATCTGGCCCGGATCCGGGCGACACGCGTGAGTTTCGTTTTCCAGGCGTTTAACCTGCTTCCCCGCGCGACCGTGCTCCGGAATGTCATGTTACCGCTGGCCTATGCGGGCGTGCATCCGGCGGAGCGCAAAGGGCGCGCTGAGGCGGCCCTCAAGGCGGCCGGCCTCGACGAAGCGCATTTTAACCATCTCAGTAACCAGCTCTCCGGCGGGCAGATCCAGCGCGTGGCGATTGCCCGAGCGCTGATCAACAATCCCGCCCTGATTTTGGCGGATGAACCCACCGGGAATCTCGATTCGAAAACCGGCGAAATTGTTTTAAGTACTTTTCAGAAACTTAACGCCGAGCATGGCCGGACGATTGTCCTTATTACGCATGAAAACGAAGTCGCCGAACATGCAGACCGCATAATTTTTGTCCGTGACGGCCACATTGTCCGCGATACCAAGACCCA
>Ga0172379_10007095_pt1 | contig 14710 bp, 15 predicted proteins | sample GrowelOW334metaG_FD_119756 | JGI IMG/M metagenome (GOLD analysis project Ga0172379, IMG submission 119756) | Groundwater microbial communities from an aquifer near a municipal landfill in Southern Ontario, Canada - Groundwater well OW334 metaG | ecosystem: Environmental > Aquatic > Deep...
GTTCAAATTATGTAACCTAAATCAGTATTAGCATTTTTAATCGAATATGTCAACATGGTCGTTTTCAAAAAAAATACGCCCTGTCAGCGTATTTTTATACAAAATAGTATTTTTTTTATGAAGCTATATATCAATGTTTGCCAATTTTGCGTTGCTTTGAATGAAAGATTTTCTTGACGGAACATCGGTACCCATGAGCACATCAAACACGCGATCGGCGTCCTGAGCATCCTCGATCCGCACTCGCTTCAAAACGCGTTTTGCCGGATCCATCGTGGTCTCCCAAAGTTCTTCCGGGTTCATTTCTCCGAGACCTTTGTAGCGCTGAATGGAAATTTTCTTGCCCTGCGTAGCTTTTAGCGAAGCAGGGGCCCCGGCCTCATCTTCCTCAGCTTCGATCTCTTCACCCTCCGGTACTTCATCTATTTCCATATCGGGCGCATCACCGCCGAGAATTTTTACCTTTTCTTCGTCGGAATACGCATAGGTGATGTCCTTTCCTTTCTTTATTTTATAAAGCGGCGGCTGCGCGATGTAAATATAACCCCCTTCGATGAGCGGTTTGAAATAGCGATAAAAAAGCGTCAGTAAAAGCGTCCGGATGTGAGCCCCGTCCACGTCGGCGTCCGTCGCGATGATGACTTTATGATATCGAAGTTTGGAAATATCGAAGGTGTCTCCGATCGCTGTTCCCATCGCAACGACAAGAGATTTGACTTCTTTGGATGCCAGCATTTTATCGAGACGCGCGCGTTCCACGTTTAAAATTTTTCCTTTAAGCGGAAGTATCGCCTGCGTTCGCCGGTCGCGGCCCTGTTTACTCGAACCGCCTGCGGAATCTCCCTCGACGATAAATATCTCCGACTCCTCGGCGCTGTGCGATTGACAGTCCGCCAGCTTTCCGGGAAGCGTCAGCCCTTCGAGCGCGCCCTTGCGAAGAACGCTGTCCTTCGCGGCTTTCGCGGCTTTGCGAGCGCGCAAGGCGATAACCACTTTATTCACGATCCCCTTTCCATCATCGGGATGTTCTTCCAAGTACATGCCGAATGCTTCTGAGAAGACTTTGTCGACAGCGCCGCGGGCTTCTACTGAACCGAGCTTGGATTTTGTTTGCCCCTCGAATTGGATCTCTCGCAATTTCACGGAAATGGCGACCGTTAAACCTTCGCGCACATCATCTCCCGTGAAAGCATCGTCCCCATCTTTCACCAGATTATTTTTCTTCGCGTAATCATTGAGAGCGCGGGTAAGAGCCGTGCGGAAACCGGTGACGTGCATTCCTCCTTCAGGCGTGTGCGTATTGTTCGCAAAGGCGAGTTCTCGCGAAGAAATATCGTCGACGTACTGGAGCGCGATCTCCACCCCGACCTTGTCGGATTCTTTGTTGCAATAAAAAATATTTTTGTGGACCGGCTTTTGGATCTCATTATAGAATTTTACCAAAGAAACCAACCCGCCCTCAAAGTAATAAGTCGAGGAAGGAACTTCCATCCCGAGCTCCCGCAGATAAAAAACTTCCTGATCGGCGATCTTTCCTTTATACTCGCGCGCATCAAGGATCGTCACCCGAAGAGCCCGAATAAGGTATGCCTGCTGCCGCAAGTGCGAAACGATCTGAGGAAGACTGAATTTTATTTCACTGAAAATTTCCGGATCAGCTTCAAACGCAACGATCGTTCCATGCAGATCGGTCTTGCCGATCTTCTTGACCGGCGCTTTTCTTTTTCCCTTGGAGTACTCCTGAAAATGGATCCCGCCCTCTTTATGCACCATGACGTACATATACGTGGAAAGCGCGTTTACCACGGAAGAACCGACGCCATGCAAACCGCCGGAAACCTGATAGCCGCCGTCGCCGAACTTTCCTCCTGCGTGAAGCGTCGTGATGATGGTTTCAAGAGCGGAAACTTTTGTTTTGGGATGAATGTCAACGGGAATGCCTCGTCCGTTGTCGACGACGCGTATGCGATTATTCGGCATAAGCGCCACTTCAATGTCATTGCAAAAACCACCCATCGCTTCGTCGCGAGAGTTATCGAAAATTTCCCAGATGAGATGATGAAGTCCTTCGACGCCGGTGGAGCCGATATACATTCCGGGTCGGCGGCGGACGGGCTCAAGACCCTCCAAAACGGAAATATCTTTCGCACTATATGCCGAAGACGCTTTATTTTCTTCTTCTTTTTTTGACATGTGAATGAATATAGGAGCTCGTATTTAAGCCCTCTTTTTACGCTTTTTTATACCTCATTATTATACCAAAATTACCGAAAGAAAGGTACTTGACCACGTTAGAGAATTGTGTTCACACTAAATAATGGCTCACCATTTAACTGATCAAATGCCGCCTATTTTCGCAACGCATTATCTCATTTCTATCGGAGTTGACGCGAGTCGTTTTTTGTAATATTATCTCACTCGGATACATACAAACAGAAAAACAGAAAAAAGGAGAAGAAAATGGTAAAACGCAAAAACCTCAGTTTTAGATACAGACCCCATCCGGGCGCAGAAGAAGAAAAAGATGAAATCCTTTACACCTATGCCAATTTCCGGGACTTTGAAAATATTGCCATGATCACCAAACGAGCCGGAATAGTTTCTTATGATAAAAATGGAAACGAGAATGGGCGCTACCCGAATCTATTTCCCGTTTTTGTAAATAAAAACGAATTGAAAAAAGCGGGTTATAAACTGCTTCCTCTTCCAAAGCGGAAAAAATAAAAAATCTTTCGTTGGCAATTCCAAACTTTGTATAGAAAAAACCTTGTCTTCCGTATGACGGAAACAAGGTTTATTTTTTTATTGATCCAGATAATCAATGCTCACAATGCAAGTCTGCCTGCCGTGGCGTCTTTGAAAGTCTTGCGGACCGCCGTTCTTGCAATAGTGTACGATCAGGTCTCCAATGCTTGCTTCCCTTCCGAGAGCATCCTGCGCATAGCGACGGTTATCCTCCCCGAGTATTTCGGCAAGCTGACGTTCGATAAGCTCCGAGTGAGAAAGCTCGCTCGGGTCATCTATTTCTCTGAGGTCAAAAACAAGGTGTGGTTGGTCGCACATAATATTTTTCTTTATACGGATATTATACACCAACCGAGAAAAAGATAATAAGAAGTTTTCCACAGTTACGAATAATAGAGATACCAATATACGAATTTATGCGAATGATACGAATGAATACGAATACGGACGGTCGTCGGTATCATTCGTAGCCATTCGTATCATTCGTTCATTTGTATATTAGTATCTATATGAGGAAAGATAGCCATTCTTCTCCAATATTTCTTAAATCGATCGAAAGAAACGAACAGGTTTTCTCCGAGTCCGCCGTCTTCCACGTCGGGGTCATGGTAATAAAATCCAGAAATTTCACCTGTGGTGAGCAGAGTCGAACCATCGCCTTCCTTTTCCATGCCGACAAAAAGCACCATGTGAAATTTCTTTTCCTCTTCCCATTTTTTGATCGTTGAGATCATGACCGGATCTCCGTTTTCGAGCGAAGAAATAATATCCCGAACGCCATTTTCAAAAAGTTCGTCCGTTCCTTTGTATTCTTTTCTTTCTGATCGAATGCCGTACTTTTCCAGAATCCCGGCAATAGCTACATGTGTCCATCCCCTGTTCGGATCATACCCGTACTGATCTTCGCATTCCAAAATAAGGTCGTTCAACATGGGCGAGTTTTTCCGCCCCGCATCAAGGACCATTTTTGCGGACGCAAGAGCACAAGAACGCGGCCGCCAGTACTCGCTGACGTTTAAGTGTTGGGAGTAGTGAGGAATGTTGAGAAGTACGCGCATAAAACAGTTTTTAGGTTTTAGGTGTTAGGTTTCAGGTTTCCGTCGTTAAGCTAACACCTAAAACCTAACAGCTAAAAGCTTAGAGTGTTATCGCACCTTCCACTCCTCCCTCTCATTCAGCTTTGCCGTAATTTTGTCCATTATCGCGTTGATCTCTTCGTCAGACAATGTTTTTTCTTGCGACTGAAAAACGAGCCGGAATGCGTAGGACGTTTTTTTCGTTCCGTCTTCAAATGTCTTGGTGAATACGTCGAAGCGCGTCGCACGGACCAAGAGATCGGTCGCTTCGGTCTTTATTGTGAGCGAAACGTCTTCTTCCTCTACTCCTTCCGGTACAAAAACGGCGATATCGCGCAGCATGAACGGATAGATGGAAATTTTTTCATACCTCTTTTCCGCATGATCCGAAGATGCGGGCGCGCCATGTGCAGCCTTCTCAGAGACAGAGAGGTCTTTCAATTTACCAAGGATGGTTTCCAGATCAAAATGTATGATCGACGAGTTCCATGTCTTTCCGAGCATGGTCGTACCGAGAGCATCGGCAAGTTTTTCCTCCGCACTAAAAAGGATATTTTTTATTTCGTCTTCTTTATTTTTTATTTTCCCATACAGATCAACGCCAAGGCAGAGAGATATATATTCCTTCTCTCCCGCAAACACTTTTCCTATTTCAAATAATTTTATCTGCGAAAGACCAAGCAGCGGCGCATTGCGCACATTGAGTTCAAGCGCTTTTTCCATGTTTCCGGTAAGCGTATTACGGAGATATTTTTTGTCGCTCGCGATGGGGTTTTCCACTTCAATTTCGCCTTTTTCCGTGAATGCGTATGTGGAGATCTCCGAGAATCCTTCTTTTGTGAGCATGCCTCTGATCACATCGCCGTAATACAGCGTTTTATTCATTTCGGGAGTAAAACCTTCCATGACCGGTTTTTCGGAAACAACTTTTTCGTAGCCGTACACGCGGCCTATTTCTTCCGCCAGATCCTCTTTTCTGCGCAGGTCGATCCGTTCTGCGGGTATAGTGACCACGAATCGATCTTCGTCCATCCCGGCAAGCCTTCCATAACCGACGACCGTTTTAAATTTTTCATTACCGCTGAGATCTTCTATCACCACTCCTTTTCCTTTTGTCGCGTGAATAACCTTTCCGTCGCCGAGAAATATTCCGCAGTGATCAATACCCTCCGGAATTTTCGTACCCTTCAGAAATTCGGCCGTTTCGTAAAAAATATTTCCTTCTCCCGTGTTTGAAAAAATAATATCTCCCTGCTTTGCCTCGCTCTCCGAAACTTTCGGCACAAAAACAAACATATCCGCCGAGATGCGCGGGAGAGAAAATCCGGCTTGCGCATAGAGATAGCCGACAAAGGATGAGCAATCGAAAGCTTTCGGCGCATCATAGGAAATACTGGCGCCTCGAACATAGGGCGCGCCGGCAAGGGTAATCGCGTTCTTCTCGATCTCTTCGCGCGGCAGAACGATCTTGTGATCAAAATGAAATTTTTTGAGGATGCTCTCCGCTTTTGCTTCTGTAAATGAAGTGCCAAGAATTTTGTTCAGTTCGGAAACAGAGATGCCGACTTTGAACGGATTCATTGCGCGGGGATAGGAATCGATGATCTTTCCGGCATGAAAGTTCGGACCGGCCGCGTGTTCTCCCAAAAGAGAAACGGCGTATTCGATCGCAAATTTTGTCTTTTCCGGCGTGATCTCGTTTTCAAAACGAATGGACGCGTCGGTACGAATGCCGATCGATCGCGAAGTCTTACGAATGTTACTCGGGGAAAAATTAGCGGATTCGATAATGATATTTTTTGTGTCGCCGTTTACTTCAGCTTTTTTTCCGCCTTTGATACCCGCGATGGCGATCGGGTCTTGATCGTCGGCGATCACCAAGATATTTTCGTTAAGCGCAATGTCTTTTCCGTCCAAAGTCCGCAAAAGTTCTCCTTCCTTTGCTTTTCGCACAATGAGATGCGCTGAATTCGTAGTGGAGGTCAATTTGTCGGCATCAAAAGCATGGAGAGGCTGTCCGGTTTCAAACATCACAAAATTCATGATATCCACGACATTATTGATGGATCGCTGTCCTACGGATTCAAGATGTTTTTTCAGGTATTCTGGAGAGGGTCCGACGGCGATGTCTTCCGCGAACTGTCCGGTATACCGGCGGCATAATTTTTCATCTTCCAGCGTGATGATCAATTTTCGAGTATTCCCTTTTTTCGGTTTTTTTAATTTCCGCGGCATCACTTTCTTTCCAAGGATCGTTCCTATCTCCTCCGCCATTCCCGCATAAGAAAGACAATCATGCGATCGGTTCGGCAAGATTGCGATATCGATCACCGGTCCGTTCTCGGTTTTCTCGATCCCTTCCACTTCAAAAGCATGAAAGGTAATGATATCCGCCAATTGCTCCGCAGGAGGCAGCGGTTTTTTAAAATATTCGGAAAGCCAAGCGTGTGATATTTTCATAATTAAAATAGTTACTCTTTTATTTTGGCAGCAATAATATTTGAACCCAAAGAAAAATGATACGAGTCAGCTTTAAAAATCTTTTGGAGTTTTGAATATAGACCGGGTGAAATTCTTTCAAAAATTTTCGGTATCTCTTTCAATTTGCTTTCATCACCACGAGATTCTATCATTGCGGTTCGCAATTCCGGATATTTTTTCCATGCAATTTCCAGTGCGGATGCCGCCGGCGCCGATGCCGAACAATCAACACCATTTTCCGATTTGATATAAAGATATTTAATGGGCATTACTGTTTCAACGACTTCTCCTGACTTTGACTGAAATGAAACCGTCACTTCACGGGACAACGGAGTTTTTTCAGGAAGCCCCAAAACTTCGAGCAACCTATCTTTTTCTTTTCCTGACATATATTTCTCCAGATATTCTCCTTTCATAATTTCCGCAAATCCTTCCTCTAAAAAAATTCCAGAATACGGCACGCTTCTATCGTCGAGACTTCTTTGAAGCGCAAAGCCGAGACGAGGTACGTACGTTTCGCATCCATATTCCACAAAAGAACCCTTGTGAGAGCCATGAGCGCTTTCGTGAACAGCAACCCCTTCGGTATAAATTTGACCATTCAATTGCTCTTTATCTGGATTCCTAGCCACAATAGCTAAGTTTAATTCGGGAATACGTACTCCACTCGTTGAACGGCTAAATTGATCAGCCAAACCATATGGACGAAGTATTTCTGATAGTCGCCGTATATCTTCAAAATCGATAAATAAGATATCCGTGGAAGATAACCCTTCCGAAGTAACAAACTCATTCACTCTCTCGATATCCAATCCATCTGTTTTGTTTTCAAAATATTCCAAAATTCTTGCACGCAAATTCTGCCATTCTTCCGGCATTTCATTCAGTCGTTCAACTTTTTTTATTTTTTCCGGTTGTTGTTCCATGTAAAATTTTTCCGTCGCCGGACTGGGGTTGTACCCCTGTCCGAAACGTTTGTGCTTTATTTTGAATTCTGTTTTAAAACTAACTTTTGTTTAATATCCCAAACATCATGAACGGAGGTACAACCTCCGTCCGGCGGACGAAGTAGTTAAAACTGATTCACAAATCTCAGATCCCCCGAATAAAAAAGTCTTACATCATCAATTCCGTATCGAAGCATTGTGAGTCTTTCAATTCCAACTCCGAACGCGAACCCCTGCCATTCATTCGGATTTATGCCACCGCTCTCCAGCACTTTCGGATGCACCATTCCTGCGCCCATGATCTCTATCCAGCCGGTTTGTTTGCAGATGTTGCATCCTTTTCCCTCGCACTTGAAACACGACATATCTATCTCAACCCCCGGTTCGACGAAAGGAAAAAAGCTCGGACGGAAACGGATGTCGATCTGTTTTCCGAAAAATTTCATGAAAAATTTGGATAGCACCCATTTCATGTTGGCGAGCGAAATATCCTTCCCGACCATTAAACCCTCCGCCTGAAAAAATTGCGTTTCGTGAGTCGCGTCGGTCGCCTCATAGCGAAAAACTTTCCCGGGCGCAATAATGGCGAACGGCGGTTTGTGCGTTTCCATATAGCGCACCTGAACAGGCGACGTATGCGTCCGCAGGAGCTTGCCCGCGTTTTTCGGCTTAAGCCAAAAGGTATCCCACATGTCGCGCGCCGGATGATCGGCAGGGATGTTCAGTGCGTCAAAATTATAGAATTCGGTTTCCATCTCCGGACCCTCCACAACCTCAAAACCCAGCTTTGAAAATATCTGTCCTATTTCCGTTATCATTTGGGGCATAAGGTGAATATGCCCTTGTTTTTCATTATTGTTGTCCATCAGTCAATTATGGCAAAAAAACAGACAAATTCCAAGTGTTTTTTATGAAAAAATCCCCGACGGTCCAAAATGGATCGCCGGGGAAAATACGTTATGCCGATCTAATTCCGGCTACCTCTTTTTCGAATTCATCATCTTTATCAAGAACATTTTCTTTTTCATTTTGTCGGATCCGCGCAATTTCCGCCATGAAGAGCAATTTGTCTTGTGGTGATGGTGGATCGGGCGATTTATACATCTCCCATTCATCCAATTTAGGCGGTTTATATACCGTTACTTTTCCCCCGAATATAGTCACAATGTAATTTACCATAAGAGCCGGGTGATGAGAGAAAAGTTCTTTCTCGTTTTCTTTTTCCAACCTGAGCACCGCCTGATAGACCGCTTCATGCTCTATTTCAACATCGTAGGATGGTTTTGGGAACCAGTTTTTCCACGTCCGTTTTGAAGCTGGGAAGTGTTTAACTCCGACCTCGCCTACATAAAAACCGAAGCTATTGATGAATATGATTCGTTCGCGAACCGTGCCGGTTTTTCTTAATAAAAGATTTTCATTTACACGGCTTGTCTTTAAATCAATTACGACGGCTGGTAGATAGTCTTTAAGAAACGAATATTCATGGAGATATGCTCTAAGTTTTCCATCGGAAACGCCTATGAGTTTTACATCCGATTTTGTATTAGCTTTTTTATTCACTTTATTGCTCCTCGCCGCATCTCGCGACGATTGGTTGCCCCGATATCTCACCGGTGACAAAAGGAGTCCCGTCGATCATCTCGAAAGACGGAGTCTGGTCGTCAATGTACGACTGAAAATAGAATAACACATGTTTAATACTATTGCAAGCATGCATTTGACATTATAATATTTTGTTGTTACTTATTTTTTTATAAAATTTCAATTTCTACAAGGTTAGTCCTTGTACAAGGACTAACCTTGTAGGCCCGACTAAAAAATCCCCTACAGGGGATTTTTCTTGAGCCACTTCTCGGGTTTGAACCGAGGACCTACGGTTTACAAAACCGTTGCTCTACCAACTGAGCTAAAGTGGCACTGCTTCGCTCTCCGCTTTGCTACAAGCTACGCAGTGCAGGCGCTTGCGTTGTTCATAAGTAAAGTTAAAAACGAAACTACACTCCTGTTTTTTCTCCTTTATTAAATCGTGCTCTGATCTTTTTCTTATGTTCCGCTATATCCTTAAGAAAAAATGATGATGTTCCCTGCAGATCTTTTTCGGGATTTTTCTTTACTAACGCTTCTTCCATACTGGAAACAGTGTGCCGCATCCACTTTCTCATTTTATCGATCACAATGATCACCAAGCGAAGGAAAAGCGACAGAAAACGCATACTCCATTGTCGGCTTTCTTCCCATGCTTTTTTCTCCCATTCCGTAAAAACATGGAGCTGTCGTGAAATCCCTTCACCATCGGGAAACGGTATTTTCCCATTTTTCAATTCCCATAATCGAAAGCCGATCATTGAGGAAAGCATAATGAGCGAAACGACAAAAATTGAAGTTAAAATAAACATAGTTGTTAAGTATATGGTGCACGTATATGGGAAAGGACCGCTAAGTGACCGTCGGCCTTTTTCCTGATACTAACCCCTTATACGTCGACTACCGCGCTACGCTGAAACGAACGAACTTCGCAACTTCTGTTCTCTCTCCGAATTTCTGTACGGCTCCTTTTGTGAGGTCCAAGATCGTCACAGTTTCATCTTTAATATACGGCTGTTCAAGCAAAACTTTGGTTTTCAGGTAATCATTTATCTTTCCTTCAAGGATCTTCGCCTGCATCTCGGCAGGTTTATCCTTCGGAATTTCCTCCGTGAGAGTATCGGTAACAAGCGCCATCTCCTCCTTTGGCACATCCTCTCTTTTGAGATACGTGGGATTAGTTGCCGCAACATGCATGGCGATGTTGTACGCCAACTTCATGAATTCTTCGTTCTTTGCGACAAAATCCGTTTCGCAGGACAGTATTACCATTGAACCGACTCCGTGATTGCTGTGAACATACGAAGCAACGGTTCCCGACCCGAGATTTCTCTCAGCCTTTTTGGATGCGACATCTCCGCTGATCTTTCGAAGCAGGAGGATAGCCTTTTCCATGTCGCCGTTCGATTCTTCAAGAGCTTTTTTGCATTGTACGACCGGCACGCCGGTAACATCGCGAAGCTCCCGAATTTGTTCTGTGGTTATCATAATAAAAATTGAGTGAGATTATTAATAAGAAAAAAGTAACGAAAAGTTTCTCCGTAATTCTATTTTCTATTTTCGATTCTCTATTCTCTATTTTACTTGTTTCTGTACGCTTCGACAAGTTGATTGAGGACGAGTTCGATGCTTTTTGTAGAGCTGTCGTTTCCGGGGATCGGATAAATGGCGTCGGTGTAATCGCAGTCTGTGTTCATAAGAGCAATAACCGGTACGCCGACCTTCTTCGCTTCAGCAATGGCATTCTTTTCTTTTTTCGGATCGATCACAATCAGCGCGGCCGGACGTTCTGTCATATCGGCAAGTCCGCCAAAAAGTTTCTCAAGCCGGTCTTCTTCCCACTGCAGAATGAGGCGTTCCTTTTTTGTGTAAACATCGAGCTCTCCTTTTTCTTTTTTGCTGGCCAGGTCCTTCATCCTCGCAATTCGTTTTTTGATCTCCGGGAAGTTAGTGAAAATTCCTCCGACCCAGCGTTCGACAACGTACGGCATATTGAGCGCATCGGCAGCCGCTCTCGTGGCAACCTTCGCTTCGCTTTTTGTCCCGACGAACAATACCTTTTTTCCACCCAAAGAAAGCCCTTTCAGAACCTCCTTCACTTTCGCCAAGTGTTCTTGAGTCAGTTCCAGATTGATAATATCAACACGATTCTTCGTACCGTAAATAACCGGCTTCATCGAAGGATGGCGGCTTGAGCGTGAATAACCGAAGTGTACGCCCGCTTTAAACATTTCGTCGAGAATATCCATATCTTTATTTTTATCTATTATTACTGTTTTTAATTGATCAGTGCTATTTATCCTACCAAAGAAGTTATAATTATGCAACATTTACACACTTTTCGCTTGACCATGGCACAAATCTGGACAAACAGCAAAGTTTATGCTATGAAAAGCAGGAAGAGTGAGTAAAAATGATTTTAAGGCATAGTGTTTCAGGTTTATTTGCCGACAATGGACACTATTCATTTGAAACAATATTCTCATTTATTCAGACCATCAACAATTTCCGCGGTTGATCCGCAAACCCGGAACTCATGCGAGTTCGGGGGTTTTTTTGATAAGTGCGATAAACCAGAGCCGCTACACCAAGGACTCCCCTTTCCCCGTCGCCTCACCGGCTCCTCCTTAAGGGAAGTCCTTGTTTCCGCTCATTACTCAAACGCTCGTTCGTTGTCTAAAAACTGAAAACTAAAAACTAAAAACTTTTTTTATTCTTCGTCTTCCGTCCCCACTTCTCCGCCCTCGCTCACCTCTTTCAGAGATTGAATGATCGGGCCGATATTGCCCGCCAAAATTTTTTCCAAGTTATGCCATGATTGTTTGATGCGATGATCCGTCACGCGGTCTTGGAGAGTATTGTACGTTCTGATTTTTTCCGAACGATCGCCGGTACCAATCTGATTTTTTCTATCCGCCGCGTATTTTTTGCTTTCTTCTTCGTCTTTCAAGGCCTGCAATTTGGAAACAAGAAGCAGCATCGCTTTTTCACGGTTTTGAAGCTGGCTTCGTTCGCTTTGGCAGCGTATGGCAAGACCGGTCGGTTTGTAGATCAAACGCACAGCGGTTTCAACCTTATTCACGTTCTGTCCGCCCGCTCCGCCCGAGTGAGTGTATTCCATTTCAATATCGGCGGGATTTATCTCGATGGTCGTCTTCTTAAAAACAGGCATCACGGCGACCGATGCGGTACTGGTATGGATGCGGCCGTTCTTTTCCGTATCGGGAATTCTCTGTACGCGATGCACTCCCATTTCATACTGAAGTTCTTTCCACACGCCATCGCCTTTTATTTCAAACACGCCCTCTTTGTATCCGCCGTGCTCAGAAACCGATTCATCGATCTTTCGAAACGACCAGCCTTTCGAAACGGCATATCCCTGATACATAACCGCCAGGTCGGCAGCAAAAAGCGCCGCTTCTTCTCCTCCGGCTCCGGCGCGAATTTCCATGATGAGATCCGACGGACCGTTTCCGTCGTCTTCGTCTTTCGGAGAGAGAATATTTTCCATCTGCTCCCAAGCATCGCTTTTCCGTTTCTCAAGCATTTTCAAGTCTTCTTCCGCAAGCGTCTTCATATCGGGATCACTTTCCGTAAGCGCGCGAAGATCCGTTTCTTCTTTCAGAAGGCGTTCATATTCTTCGGCGAGGAATTTGGTTTTATGATCTTTTTTAAAATCGTCTAAGCTCATCATAGTTTGTTACATAAATTTTACAATAAAGATACCAATATACGAATGGGTACCAATATACGAATGGCAACGAATGACGCCGACGGTTGTATTCCGTATTCGTATTCATTCGTATATTGGTACCCATTCGTATATTAGTATCGGTATTTTGTGCCACAGAAAAAACGCCTCGTTTCCTTGGCGCCTTTCACAAAATACGCTACTTTCCTTTCTTCGGAGCGGCGGCTGCTTTTCGCGCTTTGAATTTCTCCACGCGTCCGGCGGTGTCCATCATCTTGGCATTGCCCGTATAAAAAGGATGGCATTGGCTGCAAATTTCGAGATGCATCTCTTTTTGAGTGGAACCAACGGCAAAAGAAGCTCCGCATACGCAGGTAGCCTTGGCATCCGGATAATATGTAGGATGAATTGCTTTCTTCATAATGATGTACTATAGCGTAAAACTCAATTTATTGCAAATCCCGCTATACCAATATACGAATTTGTACCAATATACAAATGGCAACGAATACGACAACGAACGATCGTAACCGTCCGTATTCGTATTCATTCGTATATTGGCATAAATTCGTATATTGGTATTTATAGTTTATCGATCTGATTTTCCTGGATGCTTGTTGCCTTTGAGATAACCGAGTCGCCATATCCGGCGGCAAAAGTGGAGGCGCTGCATTTGCTTCCCGAAAAATATCGGCATGCGGCGTTTCTCTCGGCGGTGTAGCCTCCGGCGGCGGCTCCGAGGTCTCGCAGGTAGATCCCCGCGGCCATAAACGCATCAAGCGGCGCCCACGGATCGGCCATCGAAATTCCAAGATACGAAGCGATGGTACCGCGGACGCCCATCCAAGTGGATGGAATAAACTGCGCCGGACCCATGGCGCCGCCCCAGCCGATCGATTGAGGACATGACACCCTTGTTTTGTACGGATCGCGCCCGAGCTCGCTGGTGATCTGTAGGAATGGCTCGACATCCCTGTCGGGTTTCATAACTTTCGCAAATGGCGTACCGGTATTCATTCCGACGCCGGCGCCGGTCGCAGGATCCTTCAGATAACAAGCTCCGACATTTTTTCCGTAGCTCGACTCTTGGCTGAATATTGCAAGAAGGAATGCGGGCCTAACACCGGTCTTTTGGCTCACCCTGACGGCATAATCGTATGCTTGTCCGAATTGAATTCCGTTCGAATCGCGAAGCTCGAAGAGCGCCGCGCGTATCTTTGCCGAAAGCGCTTTTTTGTCCGCTAGGATCTTCGCGTATTCTTTTTCAGTGTTTTTTGTGATCGAAAGCAGTTTTGCTTTTTCCGCTTCGCTTTTTTGAACCGCCCGTTTTTGCACCTCTTTTTCCGCCTTGGCATCAGCCTCTTTGCTCTCTTTTTCTTCCAGTATGCCTTTCTCTTTTTCTTTGAGCGTTTTTGCCTCGGCGATGGAATTGAGGGAATCGCGAAGAGAATTTTTTATAGAATTGAATGAATCGATATCGAGAAAAAACTCTGAAAGATTTTTTTGCGACAGCACCACTTCTACCATCGACGACTGATCGATCTCATTGGTCTTGCGCAATAACTGGGAAATGGATTCTTTTTCCCGGTCAATTTTTTCTGAGAGTTCATTGATGGTGAGCGTTTTATTGACGATGTCATCCTTTAATCCTTTGATGGCAATATCGCTCGCTTTGATGGAGAGCAATGCCTTGTTGATCTGAGCGGCCAAGGCATTGAGGTCTCTTTGTATTCCTACCTTCTGTTGAGTGGTGTTTTTCAACAATTTGTCCTGCGCTTCAATTTCTTTATTACAGGCATCAAGAGCAAGCTGAAGCTGCGCCTTGTCTTCAGGGCTGATCCTCGCTCCGGCATCGCAGGCCGATTCCGCACGCAAAGGAAAAATCGGAGGAAAGACGAAAGAGAAAATGGCAATAAGCAGAGTAAATGAAAGATATTTTTTCATGAAGTTGTGATCTAGGCTTATCTTTTATGATAGCACAAATGGCAAAAGAATTCAGTAGAACGTTATAGGCCAAAGAAAATGTTACCGAAAATTATCGGATAGTCCATAATTCGGTTACCGTAGTCTCATGACTAAGGACACAAGAGACAAAGTTATAAAGGAGAGTTTGAAGGAATGGCTTTCCGCACAAGGGAATCGCAAGAAACGTGCCGAAATCGCCAAATATATTGTGTTTTCCA
>Ga0172379_10007096_pt1 | contig 14710 bp, 11 predicted proteins | sample GrowelOW334metaG_FD_119756 | JGI IMG/M metagenome (GOLD analysis project Ga0172379, IMG submission 119756) | Groundwater microbial communities from an aquifer near a municipal landfill in Southern Ontario, Canada - Groundwater well OW334 metaG | ecosystem: Environmental > Aquatic > Deep...
GACTGGTCCGGGGGCGGGGGACAAACCATTTGGTCCAGTGCGAATCGTTATAGCAGTGATGACGGTAACCTTAATGTTTTAAATGTTGGGCAAGTCACTTTAGCCGGTTCAAGTGGTGGCGGCTGTGGCAGTAAAATTTGGTATTTTGATAACGCAGATGATTACACGCTTTCTGATTTGGCCAAGATTGAAGTGGCTAATGGTTTTGCTCAGCTTGTAGCCGGTTTGGGTCCATCCACTTCCGGAGCAAGTGTCAACGCTGGTTTTACCAGTAGGCTTACTCCTTGGACTTTTGGCCGGTGGGGCACGACGAATCCCAGTGGCGCGCGAGCCAGTTCGGGTGGTAATCCCGGTGGTTATGCCAAGATTACTTTTCCCTATACCAGGAATGTAGTGGCGGGTGGTTATTTTCAGCAATCATTTACTGTCAGTGCCCAGACAATTGCTAGCGCCACGCTAAATTTAGATTGGAGAATTTCCCAATATAGTCGGCTAGCCGACAGCTTCATTTTGTATGCTTTTGTTGATACTGCTCCCGGTGCTCCCACTCTGGGTCAGGAGGTCTGGAGCTCTGGCAATCAGACCGGGGCTGTTCCTTGGACTCGAGTAACAGGAATTGACGTCTCCAGTAAAATCACTGGCCCGGGCACCTATTATCTTAAAATTGTTGCTTATGTCGATTATCCCAGCAGCAATGCCCGTTACACTGTTGGTTTTGATAATGTGTTATTAAATTGGTCTGGTTATTCTGGCGCCAGCTATCCTACCGATCGGCCATCAGTTAATCCCACTTTGCCTTATTCAGTCAGTGAAATTGATGCCTGGTCTGCTTTTACGGAAGTGGCGACTAAAAATGGCGGGGAAATTTATTACCAATTGTCTGATGGCGCAATTTGGTATTGGTGGAATGGCAGCGGTTGGTTTCCGGCTAATACTGGTTTGGGCACAACTGATTATAATCTGGCCAGCGAAGTTAACGCCAATATTGCTTCTTTTCCCATTACCAGCGGCCAGATATTGTTCAAAGCTTTTTTGGCTTCAAGTGGTTCCCAGCAGGTGCAGCTTGATGAAATCAAAATTTCTTGTGCCCAGTATTATGACTGGCCATTTGATACGCCTTCAGACTATACCTATAATCCAACTGAAATTGACGTGGCTGATGGTTTCGCCCAGCTAGTTGGCGACAGTTTTTGTACCGGTATACCTGACGCTTGTGATACCTTTAGTGACCAAGCATCATGCGAAGGCCAAAGCGACTGTGCTTGGACTGCCGGTATTGGCAGTTGCCAGAATAATGGCAGCTGTTCTGCTCTATCTCGAAATCAATGTAGTACCTGCAGTACCGGCGGTTGCTATCGCAGTGGTAATCGCTGCCGCGGTACGCTGAACTGTTCGGCTTATGATCAGACTTCCTGTAGTAGCTGCAGTCAATGTCGTTGGGTTATAAGTGGTGGTTCCTGCAGCGGCAGCTCTGACGCTTGTGATACCTTTAGTGACCAAGCCTCATGCGAAGGCCAAATTAGCTGCCTGTGGTCTGGTCTTTATCCTGTTAGTTCAAGTATTCAATCAACTAGTCCATATAATACTCCTAATGTTTGGGAATATACTGCCTTTGTGGAAAACGCGACCAAAAATGGGGGGGAAATTTATTATCAACTTTCGATTAATGATGTGCCTGACCGATGGTATTGGTGGGATAGCAGTAGTAGTCAGGTTAATAAGTGGGTGATTGCCGGGAGTGGTAATTACAATTTAGCGAGTGAAATTAACGCTAATATTGCTATCTTTCCTACTTCCACTAGCCAAATTATGTTCAGAGCTTTTCTGATTGGTGATGGAACGCAGCCAATTCAATTAAATAATGTCCGGATTGGCTGGGGCGAGTCAGTTGATAGTAGTGGTTATGCGCCTTTTGGTTATTTGATTTCCTCGGCCTTTAATATGGGGGAAGCGGCCGCACCCAGTATTATTAAATGGACTGAAGTCATTCCGGCTTGTTCACCAGCTTGCAGTATAAAATTGCAGGTTCGAACCGCACCGGACATTGGTGGTTCTCCTGGCAGTTGGAGTAACTGGTATGGTGCAACCGGTAGTGGGACTTATTTTACTAATCCAGCCGGTAGTCTTATATCTTCGGACTTAAATTTTAACCAGTGGCTCCAGTACCGGGTCGAATTGAATGGCGATGGCATTGCCACGCCAATTTTAGAGGAAGTTAAAATTAATTATTTACCATGATAAAATTTCAAATCAAAAATCTCAAATTTCAAACAAATTACAATATCCAAAATCCAAAATCACAAACGGCTAAGATCGGCGTTTTGGATTTAAAACATTGTAATTTGGAATTTGTTTGGAACTTGGTGCTTGGTGCTTGTAATTTTCGCCGAAGACGAGATGGGTTTACTCTAATTGAGCTAATAATTTATCTTGGTATTCTTAGTATTATTTTAGTTTCGATGTCTTATTTAATGCTTGATATTTTAGGCGGGCAAACGAAAATTTATGGTAACCAAGACGTCAATCAGAATTTGAGGTTCATTAGCAATTATTTAATTAAAGATATTAGGGCAGCAAGTGATATTAATAGTTTAAGCGCTGACACTTTAGTTTTAGTTATGCCTGGTGAGGATATTACCTATAATTTTGACAGCGCCGAAGATAGATTGACTCGTCAACTGGGTAGCAATGAGCCAGTTCAGTTAAACAGCGACCGAGTGGAAATAACGGGAAATTTTTCCGATCTTTCTTATCTCAATAAAGCCAAGGAAGTTGGTGTCTATTTAGTAATTTTTTATAAAAATCCGGATAATTTACCTGATTATAATGCCAGTACTACCAGTGCTTTTAGCGTGGGCTTAAGGGGTCGGCGCTGAGTTTAACTAATTAAGTAATTCATAATAATGAACCGGAATAATCGGCAATTATTAAATGGGAATAAACCAAAAGGCTACATTGCTTTAGTCGCTCTTTTGATAATTGCGGCAGCCGCTCTAACTATTGGCATTGCTGTCAGTTTAACCGGTATTGAAGATCTGCAAATTAGTTTTGGTCGAACCCAAGCCGAAACGGCAAAAAATCTGGCTAACACCTGTCTGGAAGATGGCCTAGAACGTCTGCGTAATAGCTGGGGTAGTTACTCGGGTTCATTGTCAGTTGGGGAGAATTCTTGTATAATAAGGACAGATATTGATGGCAGTACAGCCATTTTGCACGCCACCGGGACAGTTGGTATCTATACGCAAAAAATTCAAATTCAAGTCGATAATAATTTAGATGTTGTGACTTGGCAGGAAGAATAATTATTTTTTAGATTAAGAAGCTATCCTATGATTAAAAAACAAATTTTTGGTCTCGATATTTCTGATCATTCGATGGAAGCTTTGGTAATCAGCAAACCTAGTTTTGCCCCGCCGAAGATTGTTTCTTATTCGCGAATAATTTTAGAGGGTGAAGTGGTAAAAAACGGGGTTATCAAAAATAAGGCCAAGCTGGCGGAAAATATTACCAAACTTTTAAACTCGGCCCAGCCCCAGCCGATCAAAACGCCTCATTGTATTTTATCTTTGCCAGAATCGCAGGTTTTCACTACGATTTTTAAATTACCGTCTGGCTTAAAATATAAAGAGGTAAAAAGTACTATTCCTTACAAGGCCGAAGAGGTTATCCCGTTTAAGTCAGGTGAAGTTTATTTTGATTTTAAAACCATCAGCGTTCAAGGTGCCACCCAGGAGATTTTCTATGCGGCCGTGCCAATGAAAATAGTTGATGGCTATGTTGATATTTTGCGAAGTCTTAATCTTGAGCCGGTGGCTTTTGATTTAGAATCTGTCAGTTTAGGCCGAGTGCTATTGCCCCAAACCAAAAAATCAGGCAACGCCAAATTGTTAATTGATATTGGGGCGCGAACTACCAATCTTAATGTTTTTGATCGGGCCGGTATCAGGCAAAGTTTAGTGATTAATATTGCGGGTGAACGTTTTTCCAAAGCCGTGGCGACAAAATTAAATATCGATTTAAAACAAGCCGAAGAGCTGAAAAAAAAGAACGGCTTTGATCCCAAAAAGCAGGAAGGAAAAGTCTTATTAGTTTTGCAGAATGAATTTAAACGGATTATTGACGAAACTAAAAAACTAATTGAGTATTACCAAACACAAAATCAAAGGCAGATTGATGAAATAATTTTAGTGGGTGGCTCAGCTTTATTGCCCAAGCTGGATCAGTATTTGGCGGACAATTTGGGGATTCAGGTTAATGTTGGCAAACCTTTAGATAAGGTGGTTGATCCCCAGGGCCTGACCGGCGCTAAAAGTAAGGCCGTTTTGTTTGCTAATGTGGCTGGTTTAGCTTTACGGGCAATTACTAAAAATCCAGTCAGTGATGATATCAATTTACTACCGGTTAAAAGCAGGCGGTTTACCCTATTACCTGGCCGAATGGAAAAGCGAGCTTGGCGTTTTATTTATATCCGTTTAGCAATTTTTACGGTTTTAATTATTGCTTTTTTTGGAGTTTTCTCTTTACGAAATTCAGGCAAAGATTTGTACCAAAAGTTTTTTCCTCAGCCTAAATATGAAACTACGACTGATTCAGGAATTGACGCTAATGTCTTGGATGCGCTGAGAGAAAAAATGTTGACCCCAACAACGACGCCAACTACCACCCCAGATATAGTTTTGAAGAAAATCAAAATTAAAAAAACTACTTCTGGTTTTCTGAATGTTCGATCAGGGGCTGGCGCCAGTTATTCATCAGTTGGTCAAGTAAACTCTGAAGCTGAATTTGACGTCCTTGATGAACAAAATGGTTGGTATCAGATTAAATTTAGCGGTGAAAATTTAGGTTGGGTTTCCGGCAGTTTTGTTGATCTGATTGAAGTTAAACCGGAAGTTTTAGGGGAAGCAATCGAATTACCGGCCAAGGTTAAAATTAGAGAGACCGAGCTAGGTTATCTGAATCTAAGAGAAGGCCCGGCCAGTAGTTCGACTAAAATCGGTGAAGCTTTATCCGGGCAAGAATATGTGGTTTTGGCCGAAGAGAATGGCTGGTACAAGATTCAATTCAATCAAGAAACAGTCGGCTGGGTTTCCTCTCTTTATGTTGATAAATCAGAATAGTTTAGTTGTTAATTTTATGATATAATTATTAGGAAGTAGGAGATAGTGGGTAGGAAGTAAATTACTTAATATATTTATTTAATTAATTAAAGAAGAGAATAAAGGGAGTAAATTTATGAAAAAACGTCAGGGTTTTACTTTGATTGAGCTATTGATCGTTATTGGGGTGATTGCGATTTTAGCCGGTATTATCTATGTCGCTGTTGATCCCGCCCGCCGACTGGCTGAGGCCAGAAATGCCGAACGCTGGAGTTCAGTTAATGCGGTTCTGAATGCCGTTTTAAAGTACACGGTTGACCAAAGTGGCCTATTACCAGCCACGGCCACGGCAATCGATAGCGCCGCTGGCACGGTCCAAATTATTGGTGAAGGCGGCACCGCCTGTGATTTAGTTACCTGCACCGGTGAAACAGTCGCTGGTTCCAATTGTTTTGTTTCTGGCCTGGATACCGATCTGGTTGATAATTATTTGGCTGCTATTCCGGAAGATCCAAGTACTGGTAGTGCTGCGAACACGAGGTATTTTATCAACAAAAGTGCTAATGGCCGAATTACCGTTGGCGCATGTGCTGAAGAAACAGTTGGCGGCAGTACCCCAGTAATTAGTGTCAGTCGCTAATTAATTTCTTTACATAAGGAGATAAACTTATGAAAAAACGTCAGGGCTTTACTTTGATTGAGCTTTTGATTGTCATTGTTATTATTGCGATTTTAGCCGGTATTATCTACGTCGCGGTTGATCCGGCCACGCGATTCAAACAGGCCAGAAATGCCGAACGTTGGAGTTCAGTTAATTCGATTCTGAATGCTTACCTAAAATATGCCGTGGATAATGACGGTGACGATCCAGCCAATCCGAATTTAGTTGGGAGCACTAAGTATATGATTGGCAGCGGCAGTGATTATGCTGATTGTGGGACAACAGCAGTTACCAACTTATCGAATTTAGTCAGCAAATACATTGCCGAAATTCCGGTTGACCCAAAGGTTAGTGGGGCCAGTCAGACCAAAACCTACTATTACATTCTCAAGGACACCAATGGCCGAATTACTGTTGGCGCTTGTGCTGCGGAGTTAGGGGTTGATATTAAAGTAACGCGTTAGAAAATTTTTCGTTATTGTAAAAAACCAGTAGTGGCCGGTCAAAAGCCGGTCAGTGCTGGTTTTTTCAATTCAGCAATTTATGGTATAATTAGATATAGATAATAGGCTTGAATATTTAGTATGATTAAAAAGGCAGTATTTATTATCGCCCAACATGATTTCCGCGACGAGGAGCTGCTGGTCACCAAAGAAGTCCTGGACAAGCGGAAAATCGAGACCAAAGTTGCCAGTAAAACTCGGCATAAAGCTTTGGGTAAATTGGGAACAGAAATTAAGCCTGATTTAGCCATGCCGGAAATTGAGGTGGCTGATTTTGATGCCATCATCTTTGTTGGCGGTCGCGGTGCGAGGGATTATCTTTTTGATGATGATGCTTTAAAGTTAGTCAAAGATTTTAAAGGTCAGGGCAAAATTTTAGGCGGCATCTGTATTGGGCCATCAATTTTAGCTAATGCCGGAGTTCTGATTGGCAGAACCGTTACGGCTTTTCCGACCGAAGAAGAAAATATAAGAAATAAGGGAGCTGACTATACCGGGATGCCGGTGGAAGTTGATGGTAATATTGTGACGGCCAAAGACCCCACTGCGGCCAAAGAATTTGGGGAAAAATTAGCCTATCTTTTGGAAGATTAAGTTAAACTTTAAATAAATCAGCCCCGCTTTCGGCGGGGTTTTTCAGTTGGCTTGACTCGTCTTTTGGTTGTGCCTTATAATAAAGAAACAAATAAATATTAAGCTAATTTTTAATCAAAGGGCAGAAAGCCCTTAGTTTGACGTTGGTCTTATTCAATCAAACAAAGTCACTACCCTTTAGGGAAAGAAAAAGACTCTCCGCGCGCAGGGGCGGGGAGAGCCGTGATAGCACTGGTGGCTCAATTGTCGTTACTCCGACAAGGATGGCAGCAAATCGCGGACAACAATCTCCGCCTCGGAGTCGTCGCCGGCGATTTCGCGGCACATCTTCTTTGCCGCTTCTTGGTGCGCGGCGCACGCCAGAACGTTGACCAGCGGAGACTTTGTCGGGCCATCCTTGGGGATAGCCTGCACGTAGATCGTGGCCGTTTGGGCCGGACCTTTGGCTGCCTCATCCGGCACGTCGGTGCAGATCACGCATTTCAAATCGGGAGATTGCCGCGGCAGAGCCAAACTTGTTGTTGGTGCTTCAGCTGTTTCAGTTGTCATGGCGTTACCCTCCTAGATTTTTAGACAACTTCTCATGAAACCGATGACTCAAATTATCATATAATAATTAGTTTGTCAAGCTGCTATGCCTAAATTTGACCTACAATCCAATTTTAAACCTCGCGGCAGTCAGCCCGAGGCGATTAAACAGCTTGTCGCTGGCTACAAAAAATATCCTCAGCAGACGCTTTTAGGTGTGACCGGGTCAGGCAAGACTTTTACTATTGCCAACGTAATTCAGCAGATTCAAAAGCCGACTTTGGTTTTATCGCATAATAAAACTTTGGCCGCCCAGCTTTTTCAGGAATTCCAAACCTTTTTTCCCAAAAATAAAGTCTGTTATTTTGTTTCTTATTATGATTATTATCAACCGGAAAGCTATCTGCCGGCTTCCGATACTTATATTGAAAAAGATGCCACCATTAACGAGGTAATTGAGCGTTTGCGTCTGGAAGCGGCCACTTCCTTACTGGCTAGAGAAGATGTGATTGTCGTGTCTTCGGTTTCCTGTATTTACGCTTTTGGCCAGCCGGCTGATTTTGAAGGTGAAAGTTTTCATTTGACCGTTGGCCAAAAACTGGATAAACGCGATTTGCTGGCGGCCTTGATAAAAATTCAGTACGAAAGAAATGATACGGAATTACGCTTTGGCCGGTTTCGAGTCCGGGGCGATAGTATTGATATTATTCAGGGATCAGCCAACAGCAACATTGTCAGGATTCAGTTGTTTGATGAGGTGATTGAAGCGATTTCTGATGTTGACCGAAACACCGGTCGAAAAATTAATGACCTGCGCGATGTCTTTATTTATCCGGCTAAACCATTTGTCGTTCCTGAAAATAGGTTGTACCCAGCTTTAGATTCAATCAGAAAGGAATTGCAGGAGCGTTTACCAGAGCTTGATACACTTGAGGCTTATCGGCTTAAGCAGCGGACCAACTATGATTTAGAAATGCTTGATCAGCTCGGTTACTGCAAGGGTATGGAAAATTATTCGCGCCATTTTGACAATCGAAAGCCCGGCCAGCCGCCGTTTACTTTGCTTGATTTTTTTGAATATGCCGCCAGGGACTGGTTGCTGGTGATTGATGAAAGCCACCAGTCAATTCCGCAAATCGGCGGAATGTATCATGGGGATTATGCCCGAAAGAAAAATTTAATTGACTATGGCTTTCGTCTGCCCTCAGCCTACGATAACCGACCCTTAAAATTCAAAGAATTTGAAAAATACCAAAAGCACGTGATTTATACTTCGGCCACGCCGGCTGATTATGAATTGACCAGTAGTGGTCAGGTTGTTGAGCAGATCATCCGGCCAACTGGCTTGGTTGATCCGCCCATTGTTGTTCGGCCTGTTGAGGGTCAGGTGCCGGATTTACTTTCGGAGATTAAAAAAGTTACCGGGAAAGGTTATCGGGTCTTAGTGACAACTTTGACCAAAAGGCTGGCCGAAGATTTGGCCACTTATCTGGTTGACCAGGGGATTAAGGCAGTTTATCTTCATTCCGAAATTGAAACTTTGATGAGAATAAAAATTATTCATGATTTGCGAATTGGTAAATACGATGTTTTGGTCGGCATTAATTTGCTGCGGGAAGGTTTGGATTTGCCGGAAGTGGCTTTGGTGGCGATTTTAGACGCAGACAAAGAAGGCTTTTTGAGAAATGCACGAAGTCTGATTCAGACCGCCGGCCGGGCGGCCAGAAATGTTGATTCCAAAGTAATAATGTATGCGGCCCGCCAAACTGGATCAATTAAAGAAGCCATTGCCGAAACTAATCGCCGGCGGGAAATTCAGACCGCTTATAATAAAAAACACGGCATTACGCCGAAAAGCATTATCAAAGCCATTGCCGAAGAAGAAGTAGTTGTAGAGCCGGGAGAGAAAGGCCGTGAGTTTAATTTGGATAATTTAATTATTGATTTGGAAGGGCAGATGAGATTTGCCGCTGAGTCGTTGAACTTCGAGAAGGCAATTGAGTTAAGAGATAAATTAGAGAAGTTAAAGAAGAAGTTATGATAAAGTTCTTCTTCCTGTAGGGAAAAGATACCCGAAGTGCAGACGAGAAGGAAGAATAAAAAGTATGAAAAATAAATTAGTTAACTTAGCTAGGCAATTAAAAAAAATCAGACTGATTATGAGGCAAGACTTTGGAGCATGCTTCGTGACAGAAGATTTAATGATTTTAAATTTGTCAGGCAATACCCGATTGGCAGATATATAACGGATTTTTGTTGTCGGAAGAAGAAATTAATTATTGAATTGGACGGCGGGCAACACAACGAAGATAAAAATTTTAAATACGACCAAATTAGAGATAGATATTTAGAATCAAGGGGATATAAAGTAATGCGGATTCCCAATAATGAGTTGGATGAGAATTTAGATGGCGTGGGTGATGATATTTATTACGAGTTGAATCGTTAACACCCCTCATCCGCCTCTCGACTCCACTTCGATAAATTTAGGGTCGCTCGAGGCACCTTCTCCCCGTTTGAGACGGGGAGAAGGGAAAGGCTAATCTTTGCCCCTCGCCCCACCTCAAGTGGGGAGAGGGTGTCCCGACGTTCCTTAAATTAACTTAGGAAAAGTCGGGACGGGTGAGGGGACTTAAAATCACAAAACTTTATCAATAAAATATGTCTGATCAATATATTACAATTCGCGGAGCCCGCGAGCACAATCTCAAAAACATCAACGTGGATATCCCGATTGATAAGCTGACTGTTGTCACCGGCTTATCTGGTTCGGGAAAATCGACACTGGCTTTTGATACGCTTTATGCCGAAGGTCAACGGCGCTACGTAGAATCATTATCGGCTTATGCCCGGCAGTTTTTGGGCTTGATGAATAAGCCGGACGTGGATAAAATCACCGGGCTTTCGCCGGCAATTTCGATTGAACAAAAATCAATTTCCAAAAATCCGCGGTCAACTGTTGGGACAATCACGGAAATTAATGATTATCTGCGTTTGCTTTTTGCCCGAGTCGGTATCCCGCATTGTCCAAATTGCGGCGACCGGATTGTTTCCCAGTCAGTTGAGTCAATTGTCGAAAACCTGATGAAAGAAAAGCCGGGAACCAAATTAATCATTATGGCGCCGGTAATTCGGGCGAAAAAAGGCACTTATGAACAGCAGTTTAAAGACTGGAATAAGCGCGGATTTAGTCACATTCGCGTTGATGGCAAACTTTATAGCTTAGTTGATTGGTCTGATATTAAATTAAAAAAACAGAATAAACATAATATTGAAATTGTTATTGATCGGCTGGTTTTGAAAAAAGGTATTACTAGTCGGTTAAGCGAAGCAATTGAAACGGCCGGTGCGGAAACCAAAGGTTTAATTTTGGTTGCTGTGGGCAACCAGGAAAAGTTATTTTCCCAGCATAATGCTTGTGTTAAATGCGGTATTTCCTTGGAAGATTTACAGCCGCGAATGTTTTCTTTTAATTCACCCTTTGGCGCCTGCCCACAGTGTCATGGCCTGGGCTTTTTACAGCAAGTTGATCCGGATTTGGTTGTACCTGATAAAAATTTGTCTTTAGCCGAAGGCGCGATTAAGCCTTGGAAGACCCATGGCGAAGGCTGGCGCAACCAGCAGCTTGACGGGTTAGCCAAACATTTTCATTTCGATTTGTGGACGCCTTGGAAAAATTTACCGCAAAAAGTTAGAGATATTATTTTGTCTGGCACGTCTGAAGAAATTAAATTTAATGTTCAGTCTTGGCAAAGCGAAATGAGCCATAGTTGGACTGGCCAGTTTGAAGGCATAATTCCCCAAATTGAAAGATTATATAAACAGACCGAATCAGAATGGCGCCGGCAGGAAATGGAAAAATTCATGCGTTTGGGTGACTGCCCGGCTTGTCAGGGCAAAAGATTAAAACCCGAAGTTTTGGCTGTAACCATTAGTAATAAAAATATTTGGGAAGTTTCAGAATTTTCTATTCGTCAGGCCTTGGAATTTTTTAGTAATTTGAATTTGACTAAAGAACAAACAGAAATTGCCCGCCTGATTCTTAAAGAAATTGAAAATCGGTTGAAGTTTTTAATCAATGTCGGCCTGGATTACTTGACTCTGTCACGAGCGGCTCAAAGTTTGTCTGGCGGCGAAGCCCAACGGATCAGATTAGCCACCCAAATCGGTTCCGAGTTGCGCGGAGTTTTGTATATTTTAGATGAGCCGTCAATCGGCTTGCATCAGCGCGACAATGAAAAATTGATTAATACTTTAAAGCGCTTGCGCGATTTGGGTAATACGGTGATTGTGGTTGAACATGATGCGGAAACGATTTTAACTGCTGATTATGTTTTGGATTTAGGTCCAGGTGCAGGCATTCACGGCGGGCAAGTCGTTTGTGCTGGCACACCAGTGGAAATTAAAAAATGTCCGGAGTCAATTACCGGTCAGTATCTGGCGGGGAAAAAAGAAATTCCCATTCCCGATAAAAGGCGCAAAGCTTTTGATTATTTAGAAATAATCGGCGCCACTGAACATAATTTGAAAAATATCGACGTCAAAATTCCGCTTAAAGTTTTTAGTTGTGTCACTGGCGTTTCCGGCTCGGGTAAAAGTACTTTGGTCAATGATATTTTGTATAAGGCATTATATAAAATTTTTTGGGCTAGTACTGACAAGCCGGGCAAACACAAAGCCTTGAAGGGTTATGGCCAGTTAGACAAAGCAGTTTTGGTTGATCAGTCGCCGATTGGCCGGACTCCGCGCAGTAATCCCGCCACTTATATTGGCGTTTTCACGCCAATTCGTGAGCTTTTTGCCCAAACCCAGGAGGCCCGGGCGCGGGGTTATAAGGCGGGTCGCTTTTCTTTTAATGTGCCCGGTGGTCGCTGCGAGGAATGTGAAGGCGATGGCGTGAAAAAAATCGAGATGCATTTTTTGCCTGATGTTTATGTTGAGTGCGAAAAATGTAAGGGTAGCCGCTATAACCAGGAAACTTTAGCCTTTTATTACAAAGGTAAAAATATTGCCGAAGTTTTAAAAATGACAGTTGAAGAAGCCTTGGAGTTTTTCAAAAATATTCCTGCCATTAATCATAAGTTCCAGACTCTTTACGATGTCGGCTTAGGCTATATCACTTTGGGTCAGGCCGCCACAACTTTATCCGGCGGTGAGGCTCAGCGGATTAAACTGACCGCTGAACTGGCGCGCAAAGGCGGCGACACTTTGTATATTTTAGACGAACCGACCACGGGCCTTCATTTTGCTGATGTTAATAAATTATTGAGTGTTTTGAACCGTTTGGTGGACAAAGGTAATTCGGTTTTGGTTATTGAACATAATTTAGACGTGGTTAAGTCAGCTGACTGGGTGATTGATTTGGGTCCAGAAGGCGGGGATAAAGGCGGGCGGGTGATTGCCGAAGGGACGCCAGAAAAAATTGCCAAGTGTGCCAAGTGGAGCTATACCGGAAAGTATCTTAAGGAAGTGCTTGGTTAGGGAGTAGGAAGTAGGTTGTAGGTTGTAGGCGGTAGGATTAATATAAAAAAAGAAGGGGTGGTGTCTTACCCCTCAATGGTCAGGTGTATCGGGAGTTATTCCTCCTTAACTTTCCTGGTAGTTTTCGGCGGGCCTTGGGCAGACCGCAGGCTTGGTCCGGATGAGCCGGCCACCGTAAAAGGCGATCAGCGCCCAGCCGAGCAAATAGCCTAGGCTTGGCAAGACCGAACCAGTGGTCAACTTCGGTGTCATCACCAGGAAAAACCCCAGCGGACCCAACACTCCCACGACCAAAAAGTACAACGTTTTCATCGGCGGCTCCTCCTGTCACGAATTGCCAATTCCAACTCTAATTAACTTAGTTGATTAGCAAAAAGTTGTCAAATGCGCCAATATGTCTAATTTAGCAAAAAAAATAAAACAAGCACCAAGCCAGCCTGGCTGTTACTTATTCCAAAATGCCGCTGGGTCTGTGATTTATATTGGCAAAGCCAAAAATATCAAAAAAAGGGTCAGTAGCTATTTTCGCCAGACTAATTTTGATCCCAAAACTCAAGATTTAGTCAAAGAAATAGCTGATGTAGAATTTATCGTCACTGATAATGAAGTCGAAGCGTTTTTATTGGAAGCGCAGCTGATTAAAAAGTATCAGCCGAAGTATAACCTGGAACTAAAAGGCGGCCAGCGTTATGCTTATATCCAAATTACTAATGAAAAATTTCCGCGCCTGATTACCACGCGATTGGTTAAAAAGGGAGACCAAGTTTTTGGGCCGTTTACTTCCGGCCAAGCGCGGCAGGATATTATCCGGCTAGCCGATCGTTTATTCAAACTGCGGATTAATAAAAGAATGTCCAAAAGAGATCAGGCCAAAGGCCGGATTCGTTTGGCCACCTCCCCTTGGTTAGAAGAAGTTAGTGAAGAGGAATATGGTCAGCGGCTAGAAAAAGTGATTTTACTTTTGAAGGGCCAGAATAATGAGTTAATCAAGAAATTAACCGCTGAGATGAAAGTTTATGCGGAGAAGAAAAATTATGAGCAAGCAAAACTCCGTCGCGATCAAATTTTCGCTTTGGAAAATGTTGCTGAAAGGCAAAAAATTGAATTACGTAAAGCCTACGATCAGGACGTTATTAACTATCTGGTATTGCCGAACAAAATCATTGTTCAGCTTTTTAATATTAACAAAGGTATAATTTCCGGCCGGAAAGAGTTTATTTTGAAAAATAAAATTTCCGGTGATGATCAAGAAAATTTTGTTGATTTCTTAAAGCAATATTATTATACCGAAGATATTCCCCAAGAAATTATTTTACCCCAGAATTTAGCGGAGCGAAAAGTACTTGAAGAATATTTTTCTCGCTTGGCCGGTCGAAAAGTTATCATTGCCGTGCCGCAAAAAGGCGATAAATTAAAACTGCTGGCCTTGGTCAGCAAAAACATTGAGATTACCCTTAACGCTGGGGACAGCAGTTTGCTGGAATTACAAAATCAGTTAAGCTTGCCGGCTTTACCGCGCCTGATTGAAGCTTTTGATATTTCTAACTTAGGGCCAACTGATGTGGTTGGTTCAATGGTGCAATTTCGTGATGGCAAGCCTGACAAAAATAATTACCGCCGGTTTAAAATTAAAACTTTTGTCGGTCAGTCAGATTTTGAGGCGATGAAAGAAATAATTTATCGCCGCTACTATCGTATCACCAAAGAAAAATCGCAGTTGCCGGATTTGATCATGGTTGACGGCGGCAAGCCGCAGCTGAGTGCAGCTAAATCATCACTAAGGGCACTAGGAATGCAAGCGCCAGTTATTGCTTTAGCCAAAAAAGAAGAAGAAATTTATACTTTAA